>Ga0192263_1141_pt1 | contig 16905 bp, 14 predicted proteins | sample Koala_Koa23_I3_FD_131257 | JGI IMG/M metagenome (GOLD analysis project Ga0192263, IMG submission 131257) | Enriched cells from koala feces incubated with labeled cellulose particles, San Francisco Zoo, California, United States - Koala_Koa2-3_I3 ... | reverse complement strand
GGCGGGGCACCAGAAGGTGAAAAGCGCGTTTGATGAGATTCCGCTGAAAAAACAGGAGCCGCTCCGTGTTGGGGTGATCGGGGAGTATTTCACGGCCCAGGATGATTTTTCCAACCTGGAGCTGGAGCAGAAGCTCGCGGACATGGGCGTGGAGGTTCACCGCTGGATGAATATTTCACACCGGAACCTGCATTACAGCGGGGAGAAGAATATGAACGTGCGGATCCGCGACCTCTGCCGCTACGAGATGGGACCCACGTCCACGGCAAATATCTGGTGCGCGCGGGACTACGCAGAGCGGGGCTTTGACGGGATCATCCATGTAAAATCAGCCGGGTGCACGCCGGAGATCGATATTATGCCGGTGCTGCAGAATATCGGTGCGGATTATAAGATCCCGATTCTGTACCTGACCTATGATTCGCAGACCAGCGATACGGGGCTGATGACCCGGCTGGAAGCGTTTTATGATATGCTGAGCATGAGAAAGAAGGTAATTCGATGAGCGATAAAACGGATACGCAGACAGGAGCATCCTCTGACGGGCGAAAAGATGCCCAAACAAATACTTCCACCGGCAAATCAATGAATGGCAAGGCGGAAAAAACCAAAAGAGAAGCGTACCTGGGAATTGATGTGGGGTCTATTTCTACAAAAGGAGTCATCTTAAATAGTGAAAAGGAGATTCTCTCCAGCGCTTATATCTGGACAGAGGGCGACCCGATCGGTGCGGTGAAAAAGCTGGTCGCCCTTCTGGAAGAACAGTTTGATAAGGAAGCTTATAAAATTGTCGCGACCGGGACGACCGGCAGCGCGCGCCGCCTGGCCGGGACGATCACGCAGGCTACCATGGTCAAAAATGAGATCACCGCGCACGCGGTCGGCACCACTTCCTTCTACCCGGAGACGCGCACGATCCTGGAGATCGGAGGGCAGGATTCCAAGATTATTCTCGTAGAGAACGGCGTTGCTGTGGACTACGCGATGAACACGCTCTGTGCGGCTGGCACCGGAGCCTTCCTCTCCAGCCAGTCAAGGCGCCTGGGGATTGATGTGGAGGATATGGGGGAGATTGCCCTGCATTCAAAACATCCGACGCAGATCGCCGCCCGCTGTACTGTCTTTGCGGAGTCCGACCTGGTCCACAAAATTCAGATGGGGCATTCCAAGGAGGATATCGTCGCCGGACTCTGCCAGGCGGTTGTGGCGAACTATCTGAATAATGTCGGCAAGGGCAAGCGCATCGTCTCTCCGGTCGTCTTCCAGGGAGGCGTCAGCAAAAACGTCGGCGTCGTCGCGGCGTTTAAAAAGGCATTGGGCTGTGAAGTGCGGGTAGATGAAAACGGTCACCTGATGGGAGCGATCGGCGCCGCGATCCTCGCGAAGAGCGGGCATGTCCGCAGGGAGTTTGATTTTTCGATTGAGGATGTGGAATTCAAGACCAGGGAAGCAAAATGCGGTCGCTGCTCTAACAACTGTGAGATTATCTGCGTCTACCGCGACGGCACTCTGATTGACGGATGGGGGAACCGCTGCGAACGGGGCGACGTGATGCACCGGAAACAGGGGTAAAAAGAAATCAGAAAAAAACGGACGCACTTGCGGGCGTCCGGTAGGAGGGAGGTGTAACATTTAATCTATGTAAACCCCGCTGCCGCCGTCATTTTGAATACGGAATTCGTCTTGCCTGTATTGTGGATACGCGGCATCTGTAAATGCGGGGAATGTATTTTGTTGAAGCCAGTCCGAATGATTCGATTTTTGCAACCCCCCGGGTGACTTCCTTGTATGATGACAGTCTAACAGGGGCTTGTGGCTATTGTGTGAAAGGAAAATGAAAGAAATATAAAAAGTCTTAATAAAAAGGGAGGATTTGGGAATGAAAAATGAAAATGCTGCGTGTATCAGCCGGCTGGGGGCGCGCCTGTTGGCGGCGGCTGTTTTTCCTGCTTTTTTTATCGGTATGCCTGTTCTGCGGCGGCAGGAGCGCCCGGGCATCGGAGGGCACTTCCACAACGGCGACACAGACCGTATACCCGTTCAAAGGGACAAGCGGGAAGTATCTGGTTCAGAAAGGGAGCAGCTGGTATCTGCGGGACGCGGACGGAACGGCTCTGACCGGAATTCAGTATATTTCCATAAATAAGGTCAGTTTTCTGAAAAGCGGATATTATATGTTCAACGCCAGGGGTAAGCTGATCCAGCAGACGGCGGTGTATTATCTGAACACGACGGTCAATGGCAGAAGGTTTAAGGGATATTATTATACGAACAAATATGGCTGCTTCCGGAAAACGGCGTATGGGCTTGTAAGGCTTACCAATCTGAAATGTGACTCAAAATCAAAGACCTTTAACGGCTATTATTATGTGCAGGAATATGGCAGGCTGACCGCGACCGCGCAGGTTCGTCTGATCTCAAAAAAAGTGGGCGGTGTGAAGTTTAGCGGGTATTATTATTTTAACAGCTCCGGAAAGCTCTGTACGAGTAAAAGGTTCCGCCAGGTGAAGCAGACTGTGGACGGCGTGAAGTTCAGCGGCACGTATTATTTTGGCGGTACAAACGGGGTACTCATCCAGAAAAAAGGCTGGATCACATATAAAGGAACGAAGTACTACATCAACGCAAAGGGCAAGATGATGACGAACTGCTGGAGGGGCGGATATTATCTTCTCTCAGACGGTACGATTGCCGTAAGCCAGCAGGTGGCGGACGGCTCCTATGTGGACGCGAACGGGAAGAAGTGTACTGCGGAAGAGATGGTGCTCAGCGGGCTGAAAAACACGATCTCCTCTATGACCAGCAAATACGGCGGAACATGGTCTGTCTATGTGAAAAATCTTGAGACGGGGGATGTCCTGAATCTGAATGACACCGCCATGTATCCGGCCAGTACCATCAAGGTATTTGTCATGGCCTCTCTTTACAATGAAATCAAGGCCGGGCGCCTGACAGAGACTTCGACAATCACCAGCCTGCTGAATTCCATGATCACGGTCAGCAGTAACGAAGCCTACAACGCCCTTGTCCGGAAGCAGAGCTCCTCCGGCACCAGCTTCCTCTCCGGCGCTGCTGTGGTAAACAAATATCTCTCTGCGAACGGCTATACCAGCACCAGGGTACACCACACGCTGCATCCGGCGTCCTCGTCCTATACAGGCGACGGCAGCAGGAACACTTCCTCCGCAAAAGACTGCGGCGTACTGCTGGAGAAGATTTATAATGGCACCTGCGTGTCTAAGGCTTATTCTAAGAAAATGCTGAACCTGCTTCTGGCACAGCAGCGGCGGACAAAGATCCCGGCCGGGGTTCCATCCGGCGTCAAGGCAGCGAACAAGACCGGCGAGACCTCGACTACGCAGCATGATATCGCAATCGTATACGGGGAAAAGACAGATTACGTGATCTGCGTTTTTTCCAGCGGCTGCAGCGAATATACGGCTGTGACCGGCATCCGGGCGATCTCGAAGACGGTATATGATTATCTGAATTAAAGACTTTTTTCCTATAAATATGGAAGGCGCTGTCAGCTCCTAAGCAGACAGTGCCTCCTTTACGTACAGGTAAATGCTCCGGTACACCTCTTCCGAATAGTGGATGCCGTCGATTGTGCCTGCCCCGGATTCGGCAAGCCAGGTATAGCTGTCCAGGTACGTGTCCGGATAGGCGGCGGCCAGGGACGCGTTGAATTCCTCAATTTCCGCGTTCGTAATATACAGCCCGGCCTCATCGTCGACCGGATTTACAGAGAGAAAATAAAAGACTGTGTCCGGATGTCCGGCAGTCACTTCTTCATAGAGCAGCATGTAGTTGTAGAGATTTTCATAATCATTAACGCCCATATTAAAAATCACGGGCCGCCCGGGATATTGCGAGATCGCCGTTTCCATCCGGACGATTCCTGTCTCATACAGCCAGGCATAGCCTTCGCCGGAAGCGGCAATATACACATCTTCCGTGTAGACGTCGAGCGCCTTTTGCATGCCGACCGTGCGAGAGTCGCCCACCCAGATCACCGGCGTGTCATCGAGAGCGAGAACCTCCAGGATCCATTCGGTGTCTGCCTCGGCCTCTGTCTCTGGCGCGGATGAAAAATCAGAGCCGTATCCGGCATCAGAGTCAGGATCATCATATCCGGCATCGGAACCATTTCCGGCAATAGAATCTTCTCCGGCATCAGAAACCGTGCCGGAGACCTGGTCAGATCCTGCGTCCGGACTGTCATCATCTGCAGCCGTGGAATTGTCGCTCGCTGTTTTTGTTCCGGCTCCCGCCCCTGTCTGGTCGAGCTGGTATGCCTCAAGCTCGGCCAGCAAATCCTCCGCTTCCTTTTGCGCCTGTATATAAGCGGCGTCCGAGGCCCCGGTATCCTTATGATAGTTTACCGCCAGAAAGATCCCGGCGCCGATCAAAGCTGCAATCAGCAGCAGGGCTGCCCCGATTGTCAGATAGTTTTCTTTCTTCATACTTCCGGGAAATCCTTTCCACTGCAGGAACCGCAGCATCCATTGCCAGTATCCGGTCGTAAGACCATCCTGATCCATTACTATACAGAAAATACACAAAAAATACAAGAAATAAAGCAGAAAAAATCCAAAATGACTATTGACAAACCGGAATCTGAGTATTATAGTAAGCAACGTAGGGTGTTAGCACTCAAATCCAAGGAGTGCTAACAACAAAAGAAGGAGGAATTCAGATGGAGCTGGATGATAGAAAATGGGCGATTCTGAAAGCGATCATCAAGACTTACCTGGAGACAGGCGAGCCAGTTGGTTCCCGCACGATTTCCAAATATGCCGACCTGAATCTGAGTTCTGCCACGATACGCAATGAGATGTCTGATCTGGAGGAGATGGGACTGATCCATCAGCCGCATACTTCCGCAGGCCGGATTCCCTCGGACGCGGGCTATCGGTTATATGTAGACCGCATGATGAAGGAGAAGGATCGCGAGGTCACTGAGCTGAAGGAGGTTGTCCTTCAGCGCCAGGACAAGATGGAGATGATCCTCAGACAGATGGCGCAGATCCTGGCGGCAAATACCAATTACGCGGCCATGATTTCCGGCCCGAAGATCCACCAGACCAAGCTGAAGTTTATTCAGCTTTCGATTGTCTCCGAATCACAGATTCTTGCGACGGTTGTGACGGAAACGAATGTAGTCCGGAATAAAATGCTGGAGATCGAGCATGGCCTTGACTATAAAACAGTCCTGGAGCTTAATATTCTTCTGAACAGCTCTCTGAACGGGCTCACGTTGGAGCAGATCAATCTTGGCACGATCTCCAAACTCAAGGAGCAGGCCGGGACGCACAGCGAAGTTGTGAACCGCGTGCTGGATGCGGTGGCGGAGGCGATCCAGGAGGATGAGGATGTCGAGATTTATACCAGCGGCGCGACAAATATTTTCCGCTATCCGGAGCTGAGCTCCAGCGAGAGAGCAAGTGAGCTGATCAGCGCCTTTGAAGACAAAGAGCATCTTGCCGGGTTGATAGCTTCGGACGGTTCGGAGGAGGAAACCGGGATTCAGGTATACATTGGCCAGGAGTCCAATGTCCCGTCGATGCGGGACTGCAGTGTGGTGACCGCCACATACGAGATTGGCGACGGAATGTACGGACGGATCGGCGTGGTCGGACCGAAGCGAATGGATTATGGCAAGGTGTTCAGTACGCTGAAGACGCTGATGGCACAGCTGGATCTGATTTATAAGAAGGGCAAGGATCCGAATGACACGGCCAGCCAGGGATAGACAGGATGCTGATGGCCTGCCGGCGCGGAAATTCACGCGCAGCCAGTCGGCAGGGATGATATGATTTCAGATAGGATTTAACTGGTTCTCGTCTGAAAGCCCGGAGTTTGCGGGAGCGGATGGGAACAGTTCAGAATCAGAATAAAAGATCATAAAAGATAAGAAATGGAAAGGTGGAGAAGCCATTGGAAGATATCAAAGAAGAAGAAGTCAAAGATTCCGCAGCAAAGTGCGAGACGGAACAGAGTGCTTCTGCAGGCGGACCAAAGCAGCCTGAGACAGCCGGGGAGTGTCGGCCCGGGGCAGCGGACAGTGAAGCTCCGGAAGCAGAAAATGACGCTCCCGCCCAAAAGGACGAAGCGCACACATCTGCTGATCACGGAGACACCAAAGCCACCGGCGCAGAAGCAGGAGAGTCCGGCCATTCCGGTGCGGCCGGATCGGAGGATTCCGCCGGTGCCCCCGGAGAGGATTCCGAGAAAAAAGGATTCTTCGGGAGAAAGAAAAAAGAGAAGGACAAACGCGACCAGCAGATTGAGGAGCTGACGGACCGCGCACAGCGCCAGATGGCGGAATTTGATAATTTCCGCAAGCGTTCCGAAAAGGAAAAATCCGCGATGTTCGAGGTCGGCGCAAAGAGCGTACTGGAAAAGATTCTTCCGACCGTTGACAATTTTGAGCGTGGCTTTGCGAACCTCAGCGAGGAGCAGAAGCAGGACGCTTTCGCGCAGGGCATGGAGAAGGTATACCGCCAGCTGCTCACAGCTCTCGAAGGGATCGGAGTGAAGCCGATCGAAGCGGTCGGGCAGCCCTTTGACCCGAATTTCCACAATGCCGTGATGCATGTGGAGGATGAGGAAGCCGGCGAAAATATCGTAGTGGAAGAGTTTCAGAAAGGCTATCTGTACCGGGACAGTGTTCTTCGGCACAGTATGGTAAAGGTGGCGAACTAAAGCTCGGCACAGTTTAGCAAAGGTGGCGAACAACAGCATATCCCGTTGTTTCCAGTCATAATCGACAGAGGTTCGAACAATTTATTTACATGTGCGCAGGAAAGCGCAGAAAGCAGGAGGAATTATTATGAGTAAAATTATTGGTATTGATCTGGGTACTACAAACAGCTGCGCAGCAGTTATGGAAGGCGGCAAGCCGGTAGTCATCACGAACACCGAGGGAGCCCGCACGACGCCGTCTATCGTGGCATTTACGAAGAGCGGAGAGAGACTGGTCGGCGAGCCGGCGAAGCGCCAGGCTGTGACGAATGCGGATCACACGGTTTCTTCTATTAAGAGACATATGGGCAGCGATTACCGCGTATCAATTGACGGCAAGAAATATTCACCGCAGGAGATTTCGGCGATGATTCTCCAGAAGCTGAAGGCGGACGCGGAGAACTATCTCGGCGAGAAGGTGACAGAAGCAGTCATTACGGTTCCGGCATATTTTAACGATGCGCAGCGCCAGGCGACCAAGGACGCCGGCAAGATCGCAGGCCTGGATGTAAAGCGTATCATCAACGAGCCGACGGCGGCGGCACTTGCGTACGGCCTTGATAACGAGAACGAGCAGAAGATCATGGTTTATGACCTTGGCGGCGGCACCTTCGATGTTTCGATCATCGAGATCGGCGAGGGCGTCATTGAGGTACTCGCGACCAACGGCAACAACCGTCTGGGCGGCGATGATTTTGATAAGAAGATTGTGGACTACATGATCGCGGATTTCAAGTCCAAGGAAGGGATTGACCTTTCCGGCGACAAGATGGCGCTGCAGAGACTGAAAGAAGCGGCTGAGAAGGCAAAGAAAGAGCTTTCCTCCTCCACCACGACGAATATCAACCTTCCGTTTATTACGGCGAACGAGACCGGGCCGAAGCATTTTGAGATGGATCTGACGAGGGCGAAGTTTGACGAGCTGACACACGACCTGGTAGAGGCGACGGTTGTACCGGTGCAGAACGCCCTGAAGGACGCGGGACTTTCCGCGAGCGAGCTTTCCAAGGTTCTTCTGGTAGGCGGCTCTACCCGTATCCCGGCTGTGCAGGATAAGGTAAAACAGCTTACGAACCATGAGCCGAACAAGAGCCTGAACCCGGATGAATGCGTGGCGCTTGGCGCTTCGATCCAGGGCGGCAAGCTGGCCGGTGACGCCGGCGCGGGCGACATCCTTCTTCTGGATGTGACTCCGCTGTCTCTGTCCATCGAGACTCTCGGCGGCGTTGCTACAAAGCTGATCGAGCGGAACACCACGATCCCGACCAAGAAGAGCCAGGTGTTCTCCACCGCGGCTGACAATCAGACCGCTGTAGATATCCACGTGGTACAGGGCGAACGTCAGTTTGCGAAGGACAATAAGTCCCTCGGACAGTTCCGCCTGGACGGAATCCCGCCTGCAAGAAGAGGCGTGCCGCAGATCGAGGTAACCTTCGATATCGATGCGAACGGCATTGTGAATGTCTCCGCGAAGGATCTTGGCACTGGCAAGGAGCAGCACATCACAATTACCTCCGGCTCCAATATGTCGGACGATGAGATCGACCGGGCAGTAAAAGAAGCAGCGGAGTACGAGGCACAGGATAAGAAGAAGAAGGACGCGATCGACACCAGAAATGATGCGGACGCGATGGTATTCCAGACCGAAAAGGCACTTGAAGAGGTCGGTGACAAGGTAGATCCGGCTGACAAAGCAGCGGTTGAGGCTGACCTGAAGTCTCTGAAGGATCTGATTGCGCAGACGAATCCGGAGGATATGACAGATGCGCAGATCGCGGATCTGAAGTCCGGCAGAGAAAAGCTGATGGAGAGCGCACAGAAGCTTTTTGCAAAGGTTTACGAACAGGCGCAGGGCGCTGCGGGAGCTGATCCGAATATGGGCGCCGGCCCGAATATGGGCGGCCAGAGCACGGGCAGCGGCTCTTCAGGCGATGATGACGACGTCGTGGACGGAGATTATCGCGAGGTCTGATCTGCCAGAAACGGCCGACCGGAATGATTAGCGGAAAGGAACGGTCAGGAACCTGACCGGATCATCGACCAAAAACAGGTACCATTGGATACCCCTGGAGGGAAGCATTCTCTTCAGGGGCATTCTGGGGTAAGGAGTGTAACTGGGAAGAAATCGAACGGTTACTGAGGAGTTTTGATTATGGCAGAAAATAAGAGAGATTACTACGAGGTGCTCGGTGTTGACAGAAACGCGGACGACGCAGAGTTGAAAAAGGCATACCGTGTACTCGCAAAAAAATACCATCCGGATATGAATCCGGGAGACGCTGAGGCGGAGAAAAAGTTTAAGGAGGCGTCAGAGGCTTACGCCATCTTAAGCGATCCGGAAAAACGCCGCCAGTATGACCAGTTTGGCCATGCCGCTTTTGAAGGCGGTGCGGGCGGAGCCGGAGGATTTGATTTCGATGGCTTCAACTTTGGCGATATGGGCGATATTTTTGGCGATCTGTTTGGCGACCTCTTTGGCGGTGGCGGCAGGCGGCGCGGCCAGGCAGGCCCCTCGCAGGGTGCAAATGTACGTACGAGCGTACGGATTACCTTTGAAGAGGCCATCTTTGGCTGTGAAAAGGAGCTTGATCTGAACCTGAAGGATGAATGTACGACCTGCCACGGCACCGGCGCAAAGCCCGGAACCTCCCCGGAGACCTGCCCGAAATGCGGCGGCCGCGGTCAGGTGGTCTTTTCGCAGCAGTCACTGTTCGGCACGGTCCAGAATGTACAGACCTGCCCGGACTGCCGGGGAACCGGAAAGATTATCCGGGAAAAATGCCCGAACTGCTTTGGCAGCGGATATACCTCCAGCAGGAAGAAGATCAAGGTGACGATACCGGCCGGCATCGACAACGGACAGAGCATCCGGATCCGCGAAAAAGGAGAGCCGGGATCAAATGGCGGGCCGCGCGGCGACCTTCTCGTGGAAGTGGTCGTGGGCAGACACGCGACCTTTACACGCCAGGATCTGGACATTTATTCGGAGGTGCCGATCACCTTTGCGCAGGCGGCCCTCGGCGGGGACGTCGTGATCAGCACGGTGGACGGCGACGTTGTCTATACGGTGAAGCCTGGTACACAGACCGGCACCAGAGTGCGCTTCAAAGGCAAAGGCGTTCCTTCTCTGCGCAGCAGAGACAACCGGCGCGGCGACCATTATGTGACGCTGAACGTCCAGGTGCCGACTCGCTTAAGCGAAGAGGCAAAGCAGGCGCTGCGTGAATTCGACGCGGCGAGTGGCGGAAGTCTTTCCAAAGAGGGCGAAACGCCTAAAAAAGCACAAGAGAAGGGTTCTGAAAAGAAGAAGAGAGGGTTCATGGAGAAGCTGAAGGAGACCTTCGAGGAATAGAAGATAACACTGGTTCCTTATTATAGTAATCGACGTAAGTCGTTTTACTTTGCGGGCTGCCTGTGAATAAGTGTGGTAAGAGTGCACGGTAGGTAAGGCAGCTGAAACGAAAATCAGATAAGATGCAGATCGAGGCCCGCCTGATTTCTTTCCATCATGAGGGAAGCAATCAGGCGGGTTCATGCTGAAAGACGTTGGTTTTAAAATATAGTAAATTTTATCAGAAAATTTCTTAGACAGTGAGGAAGCAAAAACATGCGCTGGAATAAGTTTACGATAAAGACGCGCCCGGAGGCGGAGGATATCGTGATTGCCACACTTTCTGAAATTGGCATCGAGGGTGTGGAGATCGAAGACAAGCTTCCCCTTTCAGAGGAAGACAAAAAACAAATGTTTGTCGATATTCTGCCGGACGGGCCGGAGGATGACGGCATCGCTTACCTGACCTTTTATCTGGAGGAGGATGCGGATGTCGCGACGCTCCTGGCAGATGTGCGACGGGAACTGGAAGATCTGCGGATGTTCCTGGACATCGGAGAGGGAACCATCGCCGCGTCACAGACAGAGGATAAGGACTGGCTCAACAATTGGAAGGAATATTTTCATCAATTTTATGTGGACGATATCCTGATCGTCCCGTCGTGGGAGGAGATCAAAGAGGAAGACCGGGATAAGCTGATCATTCATATTGATCCCGGTACGGCGTTCGGCACCGGCATGCATGAGACGACGCAGCTTTGTCTGCGCCAGCTGAAAAAATATGTGACCGGGCAGACAGAGTTGTTGGATGTCGGTACCGGCAGTGGGATTCTTTCGATCGCAGCACTGAAGCTGGGCGCCGGGCATGCGGTTGGCACTGACCTGGATCCCTGCGCCATCTCAGCGGTGCGGGAAAATCTGGCGGCAAATGAGCTCCCGGACGGTGCGATGCAGGTTCTGCTGGGAAATATTATTGATGATAAAAAAGTGCAGGATGCGGTCGGATATGAGAAATACGATATCGTAGCCACGAATATCCTGGCAGAGGTGCTGGTGCCGCTCACCCCGGTGATTGTAAATCATCTGAAGAAGGGCGGGATTTACATCACATCAGGGATTATTGATGATAAAGAGACGGTGGTTGCAGATGCGGTGAAGGCGGCCGGACTGGAAGTGGTCGAGGTGACGCGTCAGAACGACTGGGTATCGGTGACAGCAAAGAAACCGTGATCTTTTTGCTGTTGGCAAAGGGTTTGCAGAATAGAACGGATGCAATGTGTAAAAGGTAAAAGGAATTTATCGCGTACGCATGTGTGAGCGATTTACGAAATAGGCAGGGCATAAAATGCATCATTTTTTTGTAGAGTCAGAACAGATCGGGGAAAGAGAAATCCGGATTACCGGCAGTGATGTGAATCATATTCGCAACGTGCTGCGCCTCCGGCCGGGAGAACAGATCAGTGTCAGCGATAAGGATGCGGTGACTTACCGCTGCGAAGTGATACAGGTAGACAAAGATGCGGTCACCGCAAAAATTCTCTGGTCACAGGAGGCTGATACAGAACTGCCGTCAAAAATTGTGCTGTTTCAGGGGCTGCCGAAAGCAGATAAGATGGATCTGATCATCCAGAAAGCGGTGGAGCTCGGTGTGAGTGAAATCGTCCCGATGGCTACAAAACGCACCGTGGTAAAGCTGGATGCAAAGAAGGCGCAGGCCAGGCTTGGGCGCTGGAGCACGATTGCAGAGAGCGCGGCAAAACAGGCAAAACGGGCAGTCATCCCGCAGGTAAAGCCGGTGGTGTCGTTTGAAGAGGCTGTAAACTACGCGAAAACATTTGACCGGAAATTCATTCCCTATGAGCTTGCCAGAGGAATGGATGCGACAAGGCAGGCATTCGGCGCGATCTGCCCCGGAGAATCCATTGCCATCCTGATCGGACCGGAGGGCGGGTTTGATGAGCGAGAGGCAGCGCTTGCACAGGCGGCCGGAGTCCTTCCGATCACATTGGGCAGGCGGATTTTGCGCACAGAGACAGCCGGGATGGCAGTGCTGTCGGTTTTGATGTACCTGCTGGAGGAAAATAAAAGTAAGTGACTGAGCAAGAAGCGGCGAAATCAAACAGAAATGGCTTGATTATTTTGGTGAAATAAGGTATTTTTGTTGAAACGCCAGTTTACAGAAATCGTTTTAGTACTTGATGCAGAGCTTGCAATCAGAACAACATGAATGGAGGATATAAAAATGGTCTATCATATTGTAATGTGGAATTTCAAGAAGGATATCCCGGAAGAGAAAAAGCAGGAGTTGAAGGCATCCATGGCGGAGCATCTGGGAACACTTGTCGGCCAGGTGCCGGGGCTTTTGTCGGTAGATTTTGTGGCGGAGCCGATTTCGTCCAGCACTCATGAGATCGCGCTGGTTACGACGATGGAAAAGGCGGAGGATGTAGCCGTGTACGGCAGCCACCCGGCTCATGTGGCAGTCGCGGATACCTATGTGCGTCCCTATGTCTGCGACCGGGCATGCCTGGACTATGAGCCATGACGGGCGATTGCCGGGTCAGAGGCCTGGATGGGGAGGTATATCTGGATAATTCTGCCACGACGCGCGTGACGGAGTCTGTGCGTGATATGGTGGTGCAGACGATGACGGAGGATTATGGCAATCCTTCTTCCAGACATAGAAAAGGCGTGGAAGCGGAGCACTATCTGAAGGATGCGAGAGAAAAAATCGCCAGGACTCTGAAGGTAAGTGAAAAAGAAATCTATTTCACCTCCGGCGGAACGGAGTCGGACAACTGGGCGATCCTGGGTGCTGCAGCGGCTAACAAAAGAGGCGGAAAGCATCTGATCACTACTGCGGTGGAGCATGCCGCAGTGCTGATGCCGATGCACGCTCTGGAGGAGCAGGGATTTCGCGTCACCTATCTGCCGGTAGATTCCAAAGGCAGAATCAGCCTTTCCGATCTGGAGGCGGCCATCTGTGATGAGACCATTCTGGTTTCCATCATGGCTGTCAACAACGAGGTCGGCGCGATTGAGCCGATTGAGGAGGCCGGGGCGCTGATCAAAAGGAAGAATCCATCCGCACTGTTCCATGTGGACGCGGTGCAGGCATATGGGAAATACCGGATTTATCCGAAACGGCTGGGGATTGACATGCTCTCTGTGAGCGGGCATAAGCTCCACGGTCCGAAGGGCAGCGGCTTTCTGTACGTCAAAGATAAGGTGAGGCTCCATCCGCTGATTCTCGGAGGAGGGCAGCAGAAGGGCATGCGTTCCGGCACGGACAATGTCCCGGGGGCAGCCGGGTTGGCGCAGGCCGCCGTCGACGCGTTTGCCACGATGGAGGAGGATCATGCGCGGATGCTCTTGTTAAAGGAGCGCATGACGGAGTCACTGTCGCAGCTTCCGGGAGTGGTTGTACATTCCGAACCGGGAGAGCGGGGAGCGGCACATATTGTGAGTGCGGCTTTTACGGGAGTGCGCAGCGAAGTGCTGCTGCATGCGCTGGAGGATCGCGGCATTTATGTCTCGGCGGGATCTGCCTGCTCTTCGAACAAAAAGCAGACAGCCAGTACGGTGCTAAAGGAGATGCATCTGCCGGCGGAACAGCTGGAATCTACGCTGCGGTTCAGCTTCAGCCGGTTTACGACGGAGGAAGAGGTTACTTACTGTCTGGAAGTCCTGAGAGAGCTGCTGCCGGCGCTGCGCAGGTTTACAAGACATTGAGAGAACTGCTGCCGGCACTGTGCAGGTTTACAGGACACTGAGGAAACTGCTGCGCAGGTTTACAAGGCATTGAAAAACTGGAGCTCGGATCGTGCAGGCTGTGGGACGCCTGACCCATTGCATGCCCTGACACCTTGTATGGAAAGAGGAAAGGAAGATTATGTTCAGCACATTTTTGATTAAATACGGCGAGATCGCGATCAAGGGTAAGAACCGCCATCTTTTTGAGGAGGCACTTGTGAATCAGATCCGCCATGCCCTGTCAAAGGTGGACGGGGATTTTTCCGTGATGCGCGAACAGGGCAGGATTTATGTAGACTGTGAGGGAGACTTTGACTATGACGAGACAGTCGAGGCTCTGCAGTGCGTGTTCGGCATTGTCGGGATCTGCCCGGTCATGAAAATCGAGGATAGGGGGCTTGACGAGCTGGGAAATGATGTGATACGCTTCCTGGAAGAAACGCTGAAACTGCCTTCGGCGCCGGCTGGGCACGCCGGTGATAGGAAACCGGACCTGGATCTGGACCGTATTGAAAATGATTCCTCCCGTGTTACCTTTAAGGTAATGACGCGCCGCGCGAAGAAAAGCTATCCGATCCCTTCCATGGAAGTCAACAGCGAGCTGGGAGGCCGGATTCTGGATGCGTTCCCACAGCTGCGTGTGGATGTCCACGCTCCGGATCTGCTGGTGCATGTCGAGATCCGGGATATGATTTATATTTACTCGAAGGTGATTCCGGGCCCCGGCGGGATGCCGGTCGGCACGAGCGGCCGGGCGATGCTGCTTTTGTCCGGAGGAATCGACAGCCCGGTGGCGGGCTATATGATCGGCAAGCGCGGCGTAGTGATCGACGCGGTTTATTTCCATGCGCCGCCCTATACGAGCGACCGCGCGAAGGAAAAGGTCGTCGACCTGGCGAAGATCGTGGCGAAATATACCGGCCCGATTCGTCTGCATGTCGTGAATTTTACCGATATTCAGCTGTATATCTACGAAAAGTGTCCGCATGACGAGCTGACGATCATCATGCGCCGCTACATGATGCGGATCGCGGAGCGATTTGCCGCAATGGACGGCTCAATAGCGCTGGTCACCGGCGAGAGCATCGGCCAGGTGGCAAGCCAGACCATGCAGAGCCTTGCGGTCACAAACGAGGTGTGTTCCCTGCCGGTGTTCCGTCCGCTGATCGGATTTGACAAGCCGGAGATTGTCGAGGTGGCGAAACGAATCGACACCTTCGAAACATCGATATTGCCATTTGAGGACTGCTGTACAATTTTTGTGGCAAAGCACCCGGTAACGAAACCGAACCTGAGGGTGATCCAGCGATCCGAGCTGAAGCTGCAGGAAAAAATTGATGAGATGGTGGAGACGGCGGTCAATACGACCGAGACGATATTTGTGAAATAAATGGAATGATTCCGGAGGGCAGGACAGTGCCCGGTGTTGAACAGTCCGTGCGCCGGACAAATCAGAAAAACCGCCGCACATTTGTGCGGCGGCGGGGTCTGCGCAGCGGGATCTCTGACCGATCAGTCATCAATGATGTAAGGCGCAAGCATGGAAAGGATCTCGTCGATATCATCCTCCGCGTGGATATTCAGCTCGATTGGTTTTGAAAGATCAAGGCTGAAGATGCCCATGATGGACTTTGCGTCAATCACATAGCGCCCGGATACGAGATCAAAGTCGTTGTCGAATTTCGTAATGTCGTTTACAAAAGACTTTACTTTATCAATCGAATTAAGGGAAATCCGTACTGTTTTCATAAATATCACTCCTCCACTTTCCTGTATGATTTTGGTGTTTCCGTCTCTTATCTTACTGTCTGGCGGGATAAAAGTCAAGGATAAATCAGGCAAAGTTCAGGAATATTCCTTGTAAAATGGAGAAATTGAATGGGTAAAAGGGCGGCACTTCACAATTTAGGATGCAAAGTGAATGCATATGAGACGGAGGCGATGAGAGAGCTTCTCGAAAAGGCCGGATATGAAATCGTGCCGTTTGAGCCGGGAGCGGACGTATATGTGATCAACACCTGCACAGTAACAAACATCGCTGACCGGAAATCGCGGCAGATGCTCCATCGGGCGCGGAAAATGAATCCGGACGCGATCGTGGTTGCGGTGGGGTGCTACGTGGAGACGGCTGTTAATCCGGTGGAAGAGGACGGAGCGGCGGATCTGGTGCTTGGCAATAACTGCAAGAAGAATCTCGTTGAGGCGATTCATCAGTTTGAAGAAGCGCGTAACGGAGGTGATCCTGCATTGAGAACTGCCATTGCCCATACGCACGAGTATGAAGCTCTCTCCATCACGCATACGGAGGAACACACGCGTGCCTATCTGAAGGTGCAGGACGGATGCAACCAGTTTTGTTCCTATTGCGTGATTCCCTACGCGCGAGGAAGGGTCAGGAGCCGCCGCGAGGAGGATGTCCTGCAGGAGGCGAGAACACTTGCCGAAAATGGCTGCCGTGAGGTCGTGCTGACCGGCATCCATCTGAGCTCCTACGGAAGCGATCTGGGGACATCGCTTCTGTCTCTGATACAGGCGATACACGAAATCCCGGCGATTGAACGCATCCGCCTGGGCTCCCTTGAGCCGGGCATCATTACAGAGGAATTTGTTGACGCCCTTTATGCGCTGCCGAAGGTCTGCCCTCATTTTCATCTGTCACTGCAGAGCGGCTGTGATACTGTGCTGAAAAGGATGAACCGCCACTATACGGCTGAAGAATACGCCCGAAAATGCACAATTTTGCGAAACGTCTACGACCGGCCTGCTATCACGACAGACGTGATTGTCGGATTCCCCCAGGAGACACTGGAGGAATTTGAGGAGACTGTCTCCTTCCTGCGGCAGATCCGCCTGTACGAGACTCATATTTTCAAATATTCCGCCAGGCAGGGGACACGCGCGGCCGCAATGCCGGGACAGATTTCCGAACAGCAAAAGGGCATCCGCAGCAATGTCCTGATGGAGCTCGGCGGCCAGAACCGGAGCCTTTATGAGCAGGAATGTGCCGGAAGGCAGGTGGAGGCGCTGTTTGAGGAGAAAAACGAGATTCATGGGGCGGACTATTTTGTCGGATA
>Ga0192263_1139_pt1 | contig 17210 bp, 16 predicted proteins | sample Koala_Koa23_I3_FD_131257 | JGI IMG/M metagenome (GOLD analysis project Ga0192263, IMG submission 131257) | Enriched cells from koala feces incubated with labeled cellulose particles, San Francisco Zoo, California, United States - Koala_Koa2-3_I3 ... | reverse complement strand
AACTTTACCCTGCGCTTCCCGGAACCGGTAGTGATCTATTTCTGCAATGCAGAGAAAGTGCCTGAGACAAGCAGTATCCGCGTCGTATTACCAGATCAGCAGGAATTTACTTACACAGTAAAAAACTTTGCGTACCTGGCACATGATATTGAGGAACTGAACCGGAAAAAGATGATCGTGTTTATTCCGTTTCAGATGGTGCGGGTGAGAGATTTTCTGATTTCAGACGGAAAAGCGCGTCTTCTTGCAGAAAATGAAATACAGGAATTGAAAAATTTTATCGACTCTGATATACTGGGAAGCATAAAAGCAAATCTGCAGGTTGGAAATATCGATTTGGACGACTACAACCAATTACTGGAGCTATTGAACCAGCTCTACCAGCAGATCATCCTGCAGTACCAGAAGAAAGGAGGCGATAAGGATATGAAACCATTGCTTCCGGGAGCGATGGAGCTTCCTAATGATAAATATCGTTTTCGAATTGATGAACTCGAAGCAGAGAATGCGAGCCTGCGGGATGAAAAAGCGACCCTCGCTGATAAAAATGCAGCTCTTGCTGAAGAAAAATCAGCCCTCGCTGATAGAAATGCAGCCTTGGAACGTGAACTGGAGATCCTTCGCCGCAGGCTTAAGAGTTGAAGTCGCGAACGGCCTCTGGATCGAGCTTTCCTTTTCATCAAATCGCACCTGAGAAAAGCGCCCCTGGCATTAGAAAGATGCCATACGCGCTTTTCTTTTCGCTCTTCTTCTTCCATCGCCCGCTCTTCCAGCTAAGATATATACAGAATCAGCTATTTTATCCGCAGTTTCTCTAATTCACACAGCGTCTGAACCATCGGATCAATGCTGTAATTGTAAAATCCTCCGCCTCGCATGTAAAGGCAATCCTCTGCAGAGCCAGAATTTCGGACAGATCCTCCCGGACAGCCTGTAAAATATCCATAACGGTCACCTCAGAAAATCTATTTTTCCCATTGGTCATATTCTTTCCGTCACAAAACGGATGAATCCCTCCGTCTCCTCCAGCGTAGCCGCATGAGCCGTGTACATCTGATTGCCCATCTGAGCAACATTCATTTCGGGCATCCGCTCGCACATCACAATCCGCTTGCCGTACCGATTCAGAATCTCCTGGTGGCTGTGCCGATAGGAAAAGCAATCCCGCCGGCTCGCGTAGACACAAAAGTGATCTTCTCCGCGCTCCGGAAGCAGCCGCTGATTTGCGGACACCATATCTGCCCAGATCTGATATACATCCGTACTGTGCGCATAGTTCATCATATCCGGCGTATAGCCGCCAGCCGGACGCATATTCACCTCAAGCCCAACGAAATCGCCAATCTCGCCCAGTCCCTTACGTGCCTTCGTCAGCCGGAAAAATTCCAAATGTACAAAACGACTCTTAGCTCCGAAAGCCTTCACCGTAGCTCTCCCCAGAGTGCGCAGGGAATCCGGCATCTGAGCCGCCACATAATAGGCAAGATCCCGCTGTTCCAGCACGATGTCCATGATCGAAGGCGGCCATACCGTCATCGATTCAAAAAGAGGCGCACAGTCCGCGTCAGTGATTGCGTCATAGGAGCAGATATCGCCCTCGATAAACTCTTCCATTACATAGGGTGCTTTAGGGAGACTGGCAAAAAAATTTTCCAGTTCCTGTTCATTATTCAGCCGCCAGGTATCTGTAGCACCTACTCCGACATCCGGCTTCACAATCACGGGATAGCCAACCTCCCGAAGAAAGGATTTCGCCGCCTCGATCGTCGTCACTTTATGGCAGCGTGCGGTCGGCACACCGGCCTCCTGATAATAGGCCTTCATCCCTGATTTGCTTTTGAACCGGCCAACTTCGTCCGCCTGGATACCAGTCGTAACGTGAAAATCCGTTCGCAGCCTCGCATCCTGTTCAAGCCAATATTCATTGTTGGACTCAATCCAGTCGATCTTTCCATATTTAAAGGTGAAAAAGCCCACCGCCCGAAGCATCTGATCATAATCTTCCAGCGTATCCAGCCGATAATATTCCGTCAGCGCGCTTTTCAGCTCGTTTGGCAGTTCGTCGTAGGGTGTATCTCCGATGCCAAGCACATTTACGCCATTTTTCTTCAGACGATCGCAAAAATTCCAATAAGTGCGCGGAAACTGCGGCGATACAAACACAAAATTCATATACTCATTCCTCCGATTTCGATATTCTTATAATTCTGCACAGCCTGTACCTGATCACGGTCTGAGAAGGGGTCATCCGGCGTTGAGGCCAGCCAGCAAAGCAGCAGTTCAGCGAACACTGCGTCCTTCTCTTCCAGACCGGCAGGCACCAGCGGATTCAGGTCAAACATCCGCAGCTCAATGCGGTTGCCCCCGTTTGCTTCCAGTGATTCCAGACGGTTCGGCCCCGCAGGTTTCAGCCGCACCGGATAATACAATTCCGTAGGCGCCAGGATCCACTGATGCTTTACATAGAAGCGGAAGCTGTCTACATAGGCGTTCATGCTGCTGTAATCAAATGCCGACGTAAAAGAGTTCCAGTATCCCAGCTCGCTGCAGCGCGCGGAGGCCAGTCCCTGAAATACATCCCGGTCAAAACGGCCTTTCTCCACATAGGAGCAATCCAGCAGAGGGCTTGCCGCCGTCACGGCTGTCAGGATCCAGCCATAGGCGGCGACTCGCCTCGCCAGCGTCAGATACAATTCATTTTTGTATTCGGTAAAGCTGTCCTTTCCACTGCGCGCAAAATCAGCCTGGAGCAGCTCGTCATTGAAGGAATAGTTAAAATGAATCCCGCAGAAGGTCATCTTGTAGCGGCCGTACCGCTCTGACAGATACTGCCGGTAGGTAGTCTTTCCCGTCCTTTGTCCGCCAAACTGCGCGATCGGGATATCCTCTTCGCTGTGGATATACGGCGGATTCGAAAACGGCCATAGATATTCTCGGGGGGAAAGCCGCGCCAGAGTTCTATGAATTCGTTTCGTGTGTTCCGCCAGCTCCTTCAAAGCCGGGCGCACTCCCTGCTGCACGGATGTATTGATCTCTGTCTGATTTTCACAAAAATCACGGACAATGTAAGGATCGTCCGGAAACGGATGCGGACTGTGAGAAAGGAATCCCTGCTCATCTATCCGTAAGCCTTCCTTTTCCAGTCCGATATTTCCGGACAACAGCATTTTTTTAATTCCGATGAGTCAATTCGCAGCATATACTTTTTACCTCTGACTTTCCCTTACCAGCGGCGGATTTCATCCGCCTGCCAATGAAATTCTATCGGATAATTTTCGTTCAATGAGTTATATTTGACGAATTTCGCCTGTCGAATCACATCTACTTTTCATTTTGTCATTTGCCCCGAATGGCTCGTCTCAGCTGTTCCAGTGCCTGCTCCAGCGTAGCCCTGGGACAGGCCACGTTGATCCGCTGAAACCCTTCTCCTGCCGCTCCAAAGATGCTCCCGCTATCCAGCCACAGCCGGGCTTTTTGAACGATCAGCCTCTCCAGATCCGGCCCGTTAAGTCCCAGTGCGCGGAAATCAAGCCACACTAAATAGGTGCCTTCCGGCTCTGTCATGCGGATTTCAGGCAGCTCCCCGGCCAGATACTCTCTCAGATAAGCAATGTTCTGCTCAAGATAGGCCATGACACCCTGATACCAGGTCTCCCCGTATCGATAGGCCGCCTCGCAGGCGATCAACCCCAGAGCATTGAGCTGACTGTAGCCTGCGGCGGCTATTTGCCTTCGGAATTTCCTGCGCAAGGCAGGATCCGGAATAAACAGGTTGGACACCTGCAGACCCGCCAGATTAAAGGTCTTGGCGGGTGATGTGCAGGTAATGGAAATTGATTCGAATTCCGGCTTCAGGCCTGCGAACACCAGATGCCGGTTCTCACCATAGACAAAATCCTGGTGAATTTCATCGCTGACCACTAGAACCCCGTGTCTCAGGCACAGATCCCCCATGCGCAGCAGCTCTTCCTGCCGCCATACCCGGCCCACAGGGTTATGCGGACTGCACAGGAGAAACAGCTTCACGCGGTTCTCCACAAGCTTTCTTTCAAAATCCTCAAAGTCGATGTGATAGCGGCCATCTGCCCCCAGTATCAGATCATTGCCGACCACGCGGCGGTCATTATCCGCAATGACCTCTGAGAAGGGGTAATACACTGGCTGCTGGATGAGAACGCTATCCCCTCTGTCCGTAAATGCCTTCACTGCCATGGCCAGTCCAAAGACCACCCCCGGCGTTTTTACCAGCCACTCCGGCTTCACCTGCCAGCCGTGTCTGCGCTCCATCCATCCCGCCACCGCTTCAAAATAGCTGTCGCCGCTCTCTGTATAGCCAAAAATACCATGATCCACCCGCTCTTTAAGGGCATCCAGCACATAGCTGGATGTCGGAAAATCCATATCTGCTACCCACAAAGGCAGTACATCCTCCGGTTTTCCCCGGCGCGTCGCAAAGTCGTACTTCAGGCAGTCTGTATGACGCCGGTCGACCACTCTGTCAAAATCCAGATTGCGCTCTCCCTGCATGATTCCCTCCTTCAATCAGAACGGTTCTTCAAACGAATCCATCGCCTGCTTCAAATCCTGAATCAAATCTTCTTTTGCTTCAATGCCAACGGACAGGCGCAGTACCCGATCCGTGATGCCATTTTTCTGCTGAATTTCCACCGGCACATCGGCATGCGTCTGGGTGGTGGGATAGGTCAGCAGCGTCTCCACGCCTCCCAGGCTTTCTGCAAAGGGAATCAGTCTGGTGCTTTTCAGAAGATGAAGCGCCAGTTCCCGGCTCTCCACCTCAAATGTAATCATACTGCCAAAGCCGCTGGCTTGCCGCTGACAGATCTCATAGGCCCGTGTACCTGGTATGCCAGGGTAATAGACCTTCCGCACACGACGCTCCCCCGACAGATACTTAACGATCGCCTGGGCATTCTCCTGAGCCCGCTCCATGCGGACAGGGAGAGTCTTGATGCCCCGAAGAATCAGCCAGCTGTCAAAGGGGGCCAGCCCGGAACCCACCGTCTTGAAAATAAAGCGAAGCTGTTCGGACACTTCTGCCTGGGCCGTCACCAGAAAACCCGCTAAGGTGTCATTATGGCCGCCCAGAAATTTTGTCCCGCTGTGGAGTACAATGTCCGCCCCCAGTGTCAGAGGCTTCTGAAAATAAGGAGACAAAAACGTGTTATCCACAATCAGCAGAATTCCATGCCGTCTGGCCGTTTCCGCCAGAGTGCGGATGTCTATCACATTCATCATGGGATTGGTAGGCGTTTCAATCAAAATAGCACGGGTATTCTCCCGGATATAAGGCTCCACATCTTCCAAAGTGCAGTCGATATGACTGAACAAAATGCCATTCTTCCGGCTGACAGAACGGAACAGGCGGATACTCCCTCCGTACAGATCACTGTCCGTAATGATATGATCCCCCGGATGAAACAATTCCATCAGCGCTGTCATGGCCGCCATGCCGGTGGAAAAAGCCAAGGCGTCCACGCCGTTCTCCAGCGAAGCGACCACCTGCTCCAGCTGCTGCCTGGTGGGATTTTGCATACGGCTGTAGTCATAGCCGGTACTCTGCCCTACCGCCGGGTGGGCAAAGGTGGCAGTCTGATAGATGGGGAAGCTGACGGAGCCGGTCTGTTCCCCCTCAAATTTCGTGCCGTCTCCATAGATACATTTTGTTTCAAAGCCTCTTTCCATTTACGCTGTTCCTCCTGCAGTATTTTCACAACTGAGACGGTATGCTGCAGCTGCTTCGGTTCTTCCAAACAAATATAGAAATTTTACGAATCAGGGTGAATAACTAAGGCAGAGCGGCAAAAACACCTCGCCGCTCTGCCTTGTAGTCTCTGTTAATTTCTTTTCATTTCCATTCCGATTATTCTGCCACGGTTTCTGTCTCCGCTTCCGCTTCTTCCGACGTCACAACCCCGCCTTCTACTACAAGCTCTTCTTCATAATCGCTGCCGTAGGTTTCTAGCAAAGTCGCCTCATAATCCGCATGGAAGAATTCTTCCTCTCCAAGGGCTGCGATCTCATCGTTCAGCCAGTCGAGCAATGTCGTGTTTCCTTTTGACACTGCCGGAGCGATTGTATCCTGGCTTCCGAGTGACGGAATACCAACCGTATAGCCTTCGTTCTGGTTTGCAAAGGCGATTACTTCTGTATTGTCATTTGCCCATGCCACACCGTTTCCATTCTCCAGTGCTTCCTTTGCCGCCGCATACGTATCATATTTCTGGAGTGTAAGATCCGGATAATTTTCCGTCAGATAAGTTTCCGCTGTTGTGCCGGAAATGACGATCACTGCATCATCCTCGCCCAGATCATCCAGATCGGTGATCACGTTGGAATCCGGCGATACAACTCCCAGTGCCACATTCATATAAGACAGCGCAAAATCGACTTCCTCCGCGCGCTCTTCCGTCACGGTAAAGTTTGCGAGGATAATATCTACCTTACCAGTCTGAAGATACTCAATCCGGCTCGCGGCTTCCGTAGAAACATATTCTACTTCTACACCGAGGTCCTCTCCGATCCGTTCGGCAAAATAGATATCATAGCCCTGATGCGCAGGGTCAGCAGCATCGCTTCACGGTATGCAGGAATATAATCAATTATCACTGTCCAGTTCATAGATTCTTCTCCACCATTATTGTTGCTTCTTATATTCCTATATTTCCTATCTTTTTATATGTTTATGTTCCTATGGTGGTAATCATACAACCAACCGAACTATCCGTCAATTCCAAAAAATCGATAACTGGTTATCGTTTTTTCCGATAACTAATACGCAGCAAAAAAGTGGAAAAACAGCTTTAACCCTCGCCGTTTTCCCACCTGTTTTGCTATTTTTAACCAAAATCTCTATCCTCTCAGATATCTGGCGTTATACTCCGCATTGATTTCCCTGATCTCCATCTCACCATCAATATACCGCTGATACATCTCAAACGGATTCCCGCCTCCCAGCTAGCATCCGGTACAGTTTTCACATCCACCGCCGCAATCCAGAGATTGCCGGATGATTGCCTCCCTTTCTTCTTTCGTTGTATCTTTAATCAAAACACTCTTCATATCAGATTCACCCCAGTATCTATGACAGTAATTGCTCAGTACCTTTACCATACAATGTTTGTCATACAAATCATTATTTAATAACACTCTATTGCGCAGACTGTATTTGTGAAAGATCCCGCACCACTTCCCCCCGCGATAATCAACCCTGCTACAGCAGGCACAAAAGCATTGCTTCCCGGCACCTGCCGACGCTGCGTACACTTTCGCGCGGTTCCCGGCGGGCAAATACAGTGTGTACGGCAGCTGATCGCCATATCATCAATTGGCTGCATCGTTAATTGCCAGATCCAGCATCAGACGAACGGCATATCTTCCCTTTGACGAAATTCTCATTGCTACCCTTTCTGCCTCTTTACTACTCTCCGAATCTTTACTTCCCTGTGTATAATGGTGTCGAATAATAGCGGTCACCACTGTCCGGAAGAAGCACAACGATCGTCTTTCCCTTATTTTCAGGGCGCTTAGCAACCTGAACAGCCGCATGCAATGCAGCACCGGAAGAAATTCCAGTCAGAATGCCTTCTGTTTTTCCCAGTTCCTTTGATGCTTCAAACGCATCCTCATTTTCAACCGGAAATACCTCGTCATAAATCTTTGTATTTAAGGTATCCGGCACAAATCCAGCGCCGATTCCCTGAATTTTATGCGCACCGGCTCTGCCCTCTGAAAGCACTGGTGAGGATGCCGGTTCCACTGCTATAAGCTGTATATCTGATTTCTGTGCTTTTAAATATTCACCCGTTCCAGTAATCGTCCCTCCGGTACCCACACCGGCAATAAAGATATCGATCTTTCCATCCGTATCCCTCCAGATCTCCGGTCCTGTCGATCTGCGATGCTCTGCCGGGTTCGCCGGATTTTCAAACTGGCCTGGTATGAAGCCGCCTTCAATTTTCTGTGCCAGCTGCTCTGCCATGGCAATTGCCCCCTTCATTCCCTTCAGGCCATCTGTCAAAACGACTTCCGCTCCATACGCCTTCAGGATGTTTCTGCGCTCAACACTCATTGTCTCCGGCATTGTAAGAATCACCCGATAACCTTTTGCTGCTGCAATCGCCGCAAGTCCAATCCCGGTATTGCCGGATGTGGGCTCAATAATCGTGCTTCCTTCCCGCAGCAGGCCTTTTTCTTCCGCATCCTCAATCATAGACTTTGCAATGCGATCCTTCACACTCCCTGCCGGATTGAGATATTCCAGCTTCGCAAGCAGTGTTGCCTCTAAGCCATTTTTCTGCGCAAAGCGTCCCAATTTTAAAAGCGGTGTTCCTCCAATTAAATCCGTAATGCTGTCATATACTTTACTCATGTTTTATTCCCCACTTATTTAATAGGTTTACTTGGTATATATGAGATTACATCACTGTCAGCATTTTGTCAACTGTTTTTATTGAATAAATACAAAATGCCCACCAGAGAATCTTACCTCTCCGATGGGCGTTATCGCAATTTACAAATCTGTGTGTTTCATACAATAGCTCCGCCAGTTTACCTCTTGCATATTGCACTGCTATCATTTAATTTACTGCCCCATACGGCAAGCTCGGTCAGAATCGGAATCAGGGAGCGAACGGAATCTGTTATTTCATATTCTACACGAACCGGAACTTCCAGATATTCCATCCTTTTTACAAGTCCGTCATCCTCCAGTTCTTTTAAAGACTTAGAAAGCATCGTGTTAGAAATACTGCCCATTTTTCGTTTTAAATCATTGTATCTGGTTGCGCCGTCGCTCGACAGGGAGCATAATATGGACATTTTCCATCTTCCGCCAATCGCATTCATTGCTTTCTGTAAAGGACACCCCACGGTACAAGGACAGATATGTTCATTCGCCATCATAATTTCCCCCTTTGGTAAGTTTTTTAGTACCTGCTCCATTTAATCTGCGTGGTTGACACGGGCACCTCCCATACCTATAATCGCATTATAGCAGGTAGCGATTTAAGAGTAAAGGCATTTTTGTAAGCAAGGCAGTAAAGCTATGACAGACAGCAGGAACAAAACGATTGTCAAAACCAGTATGGCTTTCACATAAAATGAACGAATCGCAGGAGGGAAGTAAGACTTATGGCAGAAAAAGGATTTAATCTGGAAGAATACATGACAGGCGGTGTGGAAAAAATCGTCAAGCACTTCATTCAAAACTGTTTACAGCATTGCAGGATGGTGATGTGCTGATGGAAGATCATGCCGGGGGTTGCGTTCTCTTTGAACGAAGAGATCAGGTAGAAAAGTTGTTAAATAACAAATAAATCCAGGTATTTTCACGTATTCAACACAGAATAGACAACCTTTTGTCACAAATCAAATGATAGAATACATCGGCAGTGTAAACACATCCCAAATATAAACAGGAGGCATTCATATCATGAAATGCAGTATGAAAAAAAATCTATCGTCTTTTCTTTCCATGACGCTTGCTTTCTCGCTAACTGCGGGCTTCGGAATCAACGCCAGCGCCGAGGAAAGTGTAAAGACATCCACAGAGGCTGTCTCAGAGGAAACCCTTCCCGAAAACAGTACAGATACATCAGGCGTTAATAGCTATTATCTCGTGACAAATATGTACGGCGATGGGCAGAAGCCCTGGTATATTGTGATCGACTACGGCGTGGAACTCGACCCGTCAGGTGTCCGGGCAGACGATTTTGAAGTGGATAAGTATGAGATTGAAGCCGTTTATACAAATTCAGAGGCTGCTCTTCCAGAGGGCAGCACATCTGGAAGTTTTGTACTAATTGAACTCTCCACCGACTATACTACCACAAACTACGGAGGAAGCGGCTCCGGCAATATTGAATCGGATGAGTATAATTTCTTCGGAAATGGCTCTTTGGGGGATGATTCACCTGAAGACGGCTCTGAGGACGGGCGTTCCCTGGGAGAAGACTCCATCGAAGGTGGTTCTTTCGGAGATGATTCTTCTGGAAATGATTCTTTCAGCGATGATTCTGCGAAAGGCAGGGAGAATTCTGGTAATAGCGGAAACACAGAATTCCTCAGCTATGAAGAAAACGAAACGGAATCCGGCGGCCTGGATACTTCCGGCTCAGGCAGTCGTGGCGACCGGTCAGGGATGGGTGACTTTGGTATAGGTGACTCTGACACGAACGACTTCGATGCATCCGATAAGGCAGACCGTTCCACACAGGGCGGCGGCAGCAATAGCAGCAGAGGCTCCATGTTCTCCTCACAATCTGCGCTCAGCAACCAGCTGACCGTGACATTCCGGCAAACTGGCAGCATCACCTGCTCGGACGGAACGACTCTGGATGCGTGGACAGAAAGCTGTACCACCGATTATGAAACGAATGTAAATCTTCTGGTGGAAAACTTTTCTCAGTATACATTTACGCTCTCAGACGGCACTTCCCTGATGTACAGCCTGTATCTGCCGGATGATTACTCGGAAGACGCCGAATATCCTCTTGTCCTGTTCATGCCGGACGCCACCGGGGAAGGCAGCGATGAATATCTTGCTCTGACGGAAAGTCTGGGCGGCGTGATATGGACGACCGAGGAATGGCAGAGCGAGCATGAAACTATCGTGCTTGTCCCACAATATGAGTCTTCCAATACCGAAGATCCTGCGTATACCATGGAGCTGGTCACCGAAATTGTCAGCCAGTACAGCGTAGATACGTCCAGAGAATATCTGGTCGGTCAGTCTTCCGGAACCATTCGCTCCATCAAACTGCTCATTGATTACCCGAATGAATTTGCCGGCGCTCTTCTGGTTGCCGGCCAGACCGATTCGGCCTATACAGACTCGATTGCGCAGCTGTCCACGCAGAATATCTGGATGATCTGTTCCGAGGGCGACGCAAGAGCTTATCCGGGCATGACCGAGATCACCGAAGCCGTGGAAGCAGAAGGGACTGAAGTTACCATTGCCCAGTGGGCCGCCACGCTCACCGATGACGAACAGGAACAGCTGGCGGCCGAACAGGCATCGGCTGGAACCACAATCAACTGGACCGTTTTCGATGCGAATACCGTAATGAGAGATGATGTAACCTCTACGGACGCTACGGAGCATATGAACACCTGGCGCGTAGCCTATGATCTGGACACAGTAAGAGAATGGCTGTTTGAGCAGACAATATAAAAACAAAATCTCATAAAAGCGAGTTTCAGGCCGGATAATAATATCCGGCCTGTTCTGCAAGGTAATTTTGAATTTGAAGGAAACACCTGCGAATACTCCGTATCACATATAACGGTAAATATGTCGTTGTTGTCGTTTTGAAAGAATCGACAATTCGCTTCAAAAAATGGCAACCTCCAGATGTGGCAAAATAAAGACGCTCCATTTAGATGTCAGTTTAATGTTTCTACAATATTACGCTATAGTTTTGCATGTAAGCAAGATTCGCTGTCTCCAACTCTGTATCTGCAATACATTTTCTTTTTATGCAGCTTCTTTTCCACAGGTTCCTTACCCATAATTATATTCTGCCTTTCTGCGAAAGGCACCGATGGGGTTATGAAACCGCAAGTTTGTGTTCCCCTCTATGCTTTCGCTCTTTCTCGTGTTACACTCCTCCTGTAGGTTACTGATACACTACAGAACCCGTGGAGGTGAGTGGTGGGGCTGTATAGCGGCAACCCCGCATAATTATATGGTGTCGGTCATCTGTTAAGGTATCAATGAATGGCGCAAACCCGTAGCCCGTAAACTTATCTCTTCCGAAGTTGACTCGATTTCGCCAGATGACCAGTCCCTGTCAGTCCTACAAAATTTGCTGTAGGAGGAACCCAATGTTTAAAATCTTTCGCAAAAATTGTTGTGGCCTTGATGTCCACAAAACCTGGATCTATGCCTGCATCGGTGTTACTGATCCCAACGGACGCACAGTCTACTGCCAAAATCGCTTTTCGTCTTTTTCTAAAGGCCTGCGTGATCTGGCTGCCTGGCTCGCCAAATATCACTGTGACGAAGTCTGTATGGAATCTACCGGCAAATACTGGATCCCTGTATTCAACATCCTTGAGGAAACTTGCACAGTCACTCTTCATTTATTCTTCCGTCTCTAGTTCCAGGCGCTGTAAAATATCCCGAATCACACTCTCATCCTGAAGCAAATTCACAGCAAAACACTTCGTTCCGGCGTCTTTCAATGAAGCACCTATATGATAGGCAATCTTATCATCCAGGATCAAAAATCTGTCATGGAACGCCTTCGTATATTTTACGGTCAGAGGCTGATATTGGGCATTAAATTTTTTTACATCTGCATCACTCAATTTTGTCTTTTCATGCGTATAAATAACAACAGAGACAGCATCATTCTTTTTACAAAGAAGATTTAACGTACCCACATCCACATACCCATCAATCAATGTGATTTTCTTGTCTGCTTTCCGAATCAAATCGACAAGCAACTCAAATGCGTCGTAAATCTGGCCTTCGAAGAAGACTTTTTGAGCCGGTTCTTCATGTTCTGATATGTATTCAAATATCTGCTCCAGTTTTTCATCCGTTTGCTGTTGATACTGAAGCTGCCGCAGTTCAACTGCACTAATACGTTCAAACATAACTGCATTGTTAGTAATAAATCGACGCATTTCTACAAAAGCCCGCATGATACCGATACTTACATTTACAGCAACATCACTATGAAGAACACTTGCAAGCATGGATATGCCCTGTTCAGTAAAAACATAGGGTAAATATCGTCTGCCACCGCGACCTTCCGAGCTATTCTCATTATCCATTTTTGAGGTTCCAATTTGGCACCTCAAATCCTGATACTCTTCGTCTGATAACTGAAACATAAAATCTTCTGGAAATCGGTTGATATTTCTCTTTACTGAACGATTCAATGCTTTTGTTTCCACCTGATATAGCATTGCCAGATCACTGTCTAACATAACCTGCTGACCACGGATAACATAAATCAGACTGCGTATATCGGTCTGCACCGGTTCGGCAACAGCAATGTCTGTTTTATCTTTTGTAATGATTTCATTCTTTTCTGCTGCCATTGTTTTTCCTCCCATAATGTTACTTCGGTGATTTTTATAGTATAGCACAAAGTGCTAAATTACGACAGTATTAGTTCTTTATTAGCTATATTTTCTTCCATTTTCGTTACAGGTCACACCCCGGCCAGGGAAAACGATCTTGAAAGCCACGACAAGTAGCTCCTCTGTAAAGGGGAGATGAGGATTGACGTTTTATGCATCCCCGTTTACTTCATGCTGCGTCCGGCAGTGCCCTTCATGCCCCGGCTGGCCGCCGGGCTTGTTGTCGGTCGCCTCCCGGCTGTTCGTTACCTTTCCCCGGAAAGGAACCTGGGAAGAGGGGCGTGAGGAGTTTTCGAAGTTCTGGCTGACCTGTTCCTTCAAATCCTGGATTTTGTCCTTTTCCGTCTGTAAGCGTGCCTTTGTTTCGATAAGCTCGTTGGATTTCTTCTGGAGTTTTGCCCGGAGTTTTTGGAGATTTTCGATCATCTCCCCGAGTAACGCGTCCTTGGCGGCCAGCTGCTCCGCGCAGTCATCCTGGACATCCTGGAACACCCTGAACCACATGTCAAGGGATTCGCGCAGTTTTTTTCGAGGGCTGCCAGCTTTTTTTCGTACCGTTTCAGCCGTCTTTCGTAGTACCGCTGCATCCTTTTCCTGCCAGGAATCAGCTTTCATGGCTGTGGTGAGAGCGGACAGCCAGTCTTTCAGGTCGTTGATCCTTGTCCGGATTTCTTTGATAAGCTTGTTGCCGCACCGAAGGTGCCCGCGCTCCGCAGATAACGCAGCAGCGGTATCGGTAGGAGTCTCCGAAGGACGCACTATTCTCGAAGAGAATGCTTCAGAAGTGCGTTGCCGCATTCAACGACAATGCTGCCTTTGGGGAGCGTTTCGTCAAGATAAAATATGGAAAATGTGAAATTCAATATTTAGAATTGCAAATATATCTATGTAATGAGCAGTTTGGGGCTGTTTGGCTTTATGCAGATGGTTTAAAAAGGAAAATTTGCCGGAATGTGGAGATCCGGCAGGAAGCCACAAGGCCGATGTGAATTGACTGGAAATATTTGGCTTTTGATGCCGAAGAGCCTATACTGTTGCCAGTATGAAAAAACCTCTTCGGTTTTTGGAATGGGCGGCGTTACGACGGCGTCCTGGTTTTTTGAAAATATTCTGAAAGAGGACCCAGCGGCCCTCTTTTTCTTTTATATTGATGTATCAAACGTTGGAATTATTATGATTTTTCTTACGAATCGTGATTCAGATTATTCGTCCCTGATTTGTTTACCCATAATTTTCATGTTCTCCTGACAATCCAGTACCAGCTTTCGCTCCGGGAAAAAATTCCTGTATCGCTCAACCTGCCGCCGAACGTATGTGAGGGGGCGTTTCCACTGATCCGGCAGGCTTCATAAGGAACATAATCCTGAATGTTTGTAAAACTGAGGATATCACTGCAGATCTGTTCTGCCAGCCCCTCATTACCATCCCTGTTCTTTTTATACCAGAAACCATCCTTATAATATTTCGCCTGAATCCCGCTGCTGGAAAACCCGGCCGGAATCGCAAACTCTTTGCCGATCGTATATCTAAAGATTTGATTCTTGCTTTGTCCCATCTCTTCAGCAAGAAGCTCGCTTGAACGTTTCGATAAATTGTTCCCAACTTGGGAACAATTTTCTTTGGTAGGTCGTCCTGCCTGCCTTTTCATTGCATCCAACTTCATTTTCAAAGCAAATGCCCTTTCACTCGGAAGTATTGTTTCTCTTTGCAGATTGCTATCCACCATAAGCAAAACTGCTTCATCATCATCTAAATCACGCACAATCACCGGCATAGTCTCTTTTCCTGCCAGTTCACAAGCTCTATGCCGACGATGGCCAGAAACAATCTCATATTCATTTCTGAACGCCTATTACATGTTCTGAAAACAAAAAAGACGCCCATTTCTGAACGTCTTCTGCCTACAGTTTCTATTCAATTTTAAGTCTTGATCGTCGTCATTGTCACATATCTGCAATTTGATACGGGTCTGGTACGATAACCATCTTTACGCCAATTTTTACGCCATTTGAATGACTTTTGACGAAATCTGACGCTCCCTGACGAAATCCAATTTTTCCAGGAATGCCCATTTTATCGCATTTATGAAGCCTGATAAAACATCATAAAGCCTACTATCCTCTAACAAGAGACGAGTGCTAATTTTGTGTGAAAAATCTGTGAATTATCTGTTGACCGACAACATAGTTCTTAACAAAAACGCCATTTTAGCACAATGGTTCTTAAATATAATGTTGAAGGAGCCATTTGCACAACATAGTTCTTGAATTAAATCGCAAAAAGAAAAAAGTACATCACAGATTTTATATTTGGTCGGACAGATACAACATATTTTTTAACATCAACATAGACTTTAAATATGCTTTTTCAAGAGTGAGGCTCGTATAAAATGATCTGATCCAACTTACACACAGATACCGTAAGTGTAAAAAAGAATGGACATACGGTATTTACAGACAGATAAATGACTGTTTGTATAATGCAATCGCAGGTGTTTGGTATTTTTAGAACTATGTTGTATGTTTAAACTTTATGTTGCACTAAAGTGCCTTGAAAATTAAAAACTATGTAGTCGGTGAACATCAGGGGACTGTAACCTGTGGTTAGAATTAGCTGTAGTTACAATTTATCCCCGGAAATTCAGATTAAAAATAGAGTATGATTTTCACTATCGGCGGTAAGTCTTTGTTAAAAGTTCACAGGCACGTATCTGGAGCAGACAGATTCGTTATGAATGAAATGCTGCAATGTTAAAAATAATGCAGCTCTAAAAATGCCCTGCCAGACCACATGCAAAATGCTTGAAGGGTTTCCGCGGAGCGGGCAGGAAGGCTGTTTCAGGGCATTATTTTTTGGCATATTCCGTGTGATAGAGCCAGACGGAAAGCAGAGTTCCGATTGTCCACCCCACCGGCCATGCACACCAGATTCCAGTGACTCCGAGGCTGGTTTTCGAGAGTAGAATAGCGAGAGAGACCCGGAGTATCAGATCTGTAAAGGTAGAGATCATGAACTGTGTCATCATGCTGGAACCCTTTAGTACTCCGTCTGCAACGAGCTTTACGGAGACGATAAAGTAGAATGGAGACAGGATTCGCAGGTAGATGATTCCGGTCTGCAAGGCAGTCACTGTCGGTTCATCCAGAAACAGGTACAGCAGATATTTCCCGAACCCAAAATAAAGTAGTGCCAGTGGAATGCTGGTCAGCCAGACCATTTTTACACCGGCCCGGAATCCGTCCTTCACGCGCGACTGCTTTCCGGCGCCAATATTCTGAGCGGTATAGTTGGAGATACCGTTTCCAAGTGTGGTAAAGGAAGTAATGACCAGATTGTTCAGCTTTACGCCGGCCGAATACCCGGCCATTACACTGGTTCCGAAGCTGTTGATAACGCTCTGAATGATAATATTTCCGATCGAGATGAAACTTTGCTGTAATATACTGGGTATGGCAACGATTGTGAACCGTTTCAGAAGACGCATGGAAAAGAGAGGAGCCTTTTCTACACAGGGGATTGTTCGTAAGCGCCTGACCACGGCCAGAACAGCCAGCACGCAGCTAGCACCCTGGCAGAGAAAGGTTGCCCACGCAACGCCTGCGACGCCCATATCAAAGCAGGTGACAAAAAAGATATCCACGGCAATGTTGGAGGTAGAGGATGCCGCCAGAAATTTAAAAGGGGTCTTCGAATCGCCGAGCGCAGAAAAAATACCGGTCGAAATATTGTAGAAAAAACGAACGGCAGTCCCCAGATGTAGATATTCAGGTAAAGCCTGGAATCTGCGAGGACTTCTTCCGGCGTATGAATCAGGTCAAGCAGGGAGCCACAGCCCAAAAGTCCGAATAACATCAAAAGAACACATAGAATAGCACTCGCGATCCAGGCAGTGGATACTGCTGTCCTCATATTTTTATAATCATGTCCTCCGAACAGTTGAGAAACAATCACCGAGCAGCCTATGTTGCAGCCAAATGCGAAGGCAACAAAAATCAGCGTGATCTCATAGCTGTTTCCGACGGCTGCAAGAGCATTTTCACTGATAAATTTGCCGGCTACGAGACTGTCAGCGATGTTATAGAGCTGCTGAAAAATGA
>Ga0192263_1137_pt1 | contig 17314 bp, 11 predicted proteins | sample Koala_Koa23_I3_FD_131257 | JGI IMG/M metagenome (GOLD analysis project Ga0192263, IMG submission 131257) | Enriched cells from koala feces incubated with labeled cellulose particles, San Francisco Zoo, California, United States - Koala_Koa2-3_I3 ... | reverse complement strand
TGTGAATCTCTCGGATAAAAAAGTGGTGGTAGTCGGGGCCGGTACGATCGCCAAGCGGCGGATCCGCGCACTGGTAGATTTTACCGACCATCTTTTTGTAGTCGCTCCGGAGGTCAATCCAGAGCTGCATACCCTGGAGGCGGCCGGTCGGCTGACCATCCTGCGGAAAAAATATGACAAAGAAGACATCCACGATGCAGCGATGGTCATCGCCGCGACGAATGACCACAGACTCAATCAGGAGATTTATGTGGACTGTAAAGAAATGAATGTTCCGGTCAACGTCTGCGATGACAAGACCAGGTGTGATTTTTATTTTCCGGTGCTCGCCTACAGCGATCCGATTGTTGTGGGGGTGAACTCGGCGGGGCGTGACGCAGCCGGATCAAAGCGCGTTGCTGCTCAGATCCGGGAGATGCTGCAGAAAGCGGTGGAATCTACGCAATCTGTATTCTGCACAGAAATGGGAAAGATCGCGCAATCTGCATCTGGCGCGGAATCGGAAAAAAACGCGCAATCTGCATCTGGCATGGAATCAGAAAAAAAACCGAAATCTGCATCTGGCATGAGAGCGGAAGAAGCTATGCGGCCTGCCCTCGCCACAGACTCGGCAAAGCCCGCGAAAACCGCGAATAAAACAATCCGCATTTTCACCGACGGCGCCGCGCGGGGCAATCCGGACGGACCGGGCGGCTATGGAGTGGTTTTGCAATATACGGATGCGGCCGGGACGATGCATGAAAAAGAACTTTCACAGGGCTACGTAAAAACGACCAATAACCGCATGGAGCTGATGGCGGCGATTGTCGGACTGGAGGCGTTGAACCGTCCCTGCGAGGTCGAGCTGTATTCGGATTCACAGTATCTGATCAACGCGTTTAATCAGCATTGGCTGGACGGCTGGATCAAACGGAACTGGATGCGTAATAAGACCGACCCAGTTAAGAATGTAGATCTCTGGAAACGCCTGCTGGCTGCGGCCGGACCTCATCAGATTACGTGGCACTGGGTAAAGGGGCATGACGGGCACCCGGAGAACGAGCGTTGCGACCGTCTGGCAACGAGCGCGGCGGACGGGGAAGACCTGCAGGAAGATGTGGTACCCGGGTTTCCATGACATGTCGTCAGTCAAAGACTGACGACGCAGACCGGACCCATTTCGCGAAGCGTAATTTCAAATGGCTCGGGTTTCTATTCTATGTTGTCAATTGAGACCGATTGCCCGCTGTATGGCAATCTGCACCAGGGAGGAAGCAAATATGCGTTATGGTGATTATGAAACAGAACGAAACTTTCAGAGAATATATGGGACTCTTGATTCTCAGGTAAAAAGATCCATATTGACTAATCTTGAGCATGCCCAGGAATCTGTTCACAGACTGTCTCCATGGCTGACTGGCGGTTTATCGCAGAACGAAATGAGTGACAGCTCGCTGGAAGATTATCTGGATAAGCTGGAAGATGACCTCAACAAGGTGGATTCCCTTCTGGAAGAAGGAGGTTTCGAGCCTTACTTTTGCGCAAAATGTCTGCGCATGTGCCGGCAAAAGGATTCGGCAGACGAAAAAAAAGCTTCTGTCCGTGATAAGGGCATATTACTATCTGATCTCCGCGCCGCAGAAAGACCGCAGCGGGAACGTGATCACGGATCCTGCTTCTGAGGAGTTTGATTTTGAGACGGAAGAGACTGTATTTCATATCTCCTGGGGTGAGATTTCAAGCTGCGTAACTGCGGAGGAGCGCCTTGTGATTCCCGAAAGGGCGAGGGAAATCAGCTACCATTTTTTTAAGTACTGCCCGAATGTGACCTCACTTGTGATTCCTGACAGCTTTTCGCTGACATGCCAAAAGGCCCCGGTTTTTTTGACGGGATGTCTCCCCGGGAAATCTGTGTGGCGAATACGCACCCCATCCTCATGGTACGCGACCAATGCCTATATAACAAACAATATTATACGCTGCTCCGATATTTTGGCACGGAAGAGCATTTGCATTTTGAAAATTCGGCATGGATTCGCAACATTGGGAAATATGCTTTCTGCGAATGCACGGGTCTGAAAAGTGTCGCTTTTGACACAAAACGTCTGGAGATTGAAGCTTATGCATTTCAAAACTGCATTTCCTTAAAATCAATAAAAATCAAAGGAAATGAGAATAAATGCAAAATCCATACGTCTGCCTTAAAAGGCTGCACGGCTCTGACCGAGTTTGTTGTTGAGGGAAACGTTTCATGGATGGGGGCAGACCTTTTTGAGGATTGTGTCAGTCTGGAACACATAGAGATCGGGTGGCTGGACGAGATTGAGAATGATGATTGCTATGGTATCGAGAAAACACCTTATTATGCAAACCCTGAGAACTACTGCCAGGGTATTCTGCATCTTGGGCATACAGCGGTATGCATCGGCCCGCATCAGGATCCTGGCACCGTGACGGAACTGGAGCTTCCGGAGAGAACCGTTGACCTGGGAAAGCATGTATTTGCAGGAATGGACAGCCTGAAAAAAGTATGTCTGCCCAAATATCTGAGAAAATTCAGCCTGAAGACACTGAAAAGCCTTCCGGCACTTGAAGAGATCTCCGTGGATCCGGATAATCCTTACTATAGATCTGATGACGGCATTTTGTACAAGAGATGTCCAGACATACTTTTGGTGTGTCCATCCGGACGGAAGACGCATAAGGCTGTGATTCGGGAGGGTACCGAAGCAATCGAAGAGAATGCGTTTTCAGGATGTCTAAATGTGACAGAAGTTGTAGTTCCTTCTACCGTGACGAAAATCGGGTGGAAGGCGTTTTTCGGCTGTGAAAACCTGAAAAAAGTTCTGCTGACGGAAGGCCTGAAAAGGATCGAGGGGCTGGCCTTCGCGGGCTGTAAAAGCCTTACACAGGTCACGGTGCCTGGCGATAGTCTTGAAATGATGGACGAGAGTGCTTTTGACTTCATACTCGGGACGGAGCCAGGTACGAGAATCTGTCTGGGGCGTTTTGAAGGTATGCTTGAGGGAATTTGCATCAGAGATATGAGCAGTTCGTATCATACCGTCTGCGATGTATGCATGGGGGCGCTTTATTACCGCAGTAAAGAATATTTTATTGTGGCAAAGGTGATTCATATAGATGAGATGCTCGATGCACACGGCGGAAGCAGAGGAGGATGGTCCTCGACTGTCTATGAGGAGGAAGAGATTTCTTTCGGAGCCGTTCGACCGACGCGGGAGGATATTAAACAATATTATCTGAAGAGAGGGTAAGGCTTTATATGGCGCGTGGTGAATCTATATATGATAAGAAAGAGAAACGAAAGAAATTGCCGGATTTTGTATTGAAATAAAAAATGCACTGTGCTATCATGATTCACAGTGCGCGACGGCAAGAGCCTTTTCATTTGAAGGACCTGCGGATCAGCCTTCCGCAAGGGCGGCAGTAAACAGCGACTGTTGCGGAGTCCGCGTGAAAACAGGAATGTCGGCGCAAAATGATTAAGAGGATTATGAAAATAGAAAACGGCGGCGTAGTTGTGGAGAAATACGGAGTTAACGAATTGAGACAGATGTTTCTGGACTTTTTCAAAAGCAAGGATCATCTGGTAATGAACAGTTTTTCGCTGGTGCCGCACAATGACAAGAGTCTGCTGCTGATTAATGCAGGTATGGCGCCTTTGAAGCCTTATTTTACGGGGGCGGAGATTCCGCCGAGAAAGCGGGTGGCGACCTGCCAGAAGTGCATCCGTACAGGCGATATTGAAAATGTCGGCAAGACCGCGCGCCACGGCACCTTTTTTGAAATGCTCGGCAACTTTTCCTTTGGCGATTATTTCAAAAAAGAAGCAATTGCCTGGTCCTGGGAATTCCTGACCGAGGTGGTTGGCCTGGATCCGGACCGTCTGTATCCGTCGGTTTACCAGGACGATGATGAGGCCTGGGACATCTGGCATGAGCAGATCGGCATCGCTCCGGAGCGGATTTTCCGCTTTGGCAAGGAGGATAATTTCTGGGAGCACGGTGCGGGTCCCTGCGGCCCCTGCTCGGAGATTTATTATGACCGCGGCGAGAAATATGGCTGCGGAAAGCCGGACTGCACGGTCGGCTGCGACTGCGACCGCTATATTGAGATCTGGAACAATGTCTTTACCCAGTTTGAAAATGACGGCAACGGCAATTATGAGACGCTGAAGCAGAAAAATATCGACACCGGCATGGGCCTGGAGCGCCTGGCGGTGGTGGTGCAGGACGTGGATTCCATCTTTGACGTGGACACGATCCAGGCACTGCGTGACAAGGTCTGCGAGGTGGCGAAGACCGTTTATAAGACAGATGAGAAAAAGGATATCTCCATCCGTCTGATTGTTGACCATATCCGTTCCGCGACATTTATGATCTCGGACGGCATCATGCCCTCCAACGAGGGCCGCGGTTACGTATTGCGCCGCCTGATCCGCCGCGCGGCGAGACATGGACGGATGCTCGGCATCGAGGGCAGCTTCCTCTCGAAGCTTTCCGAGACCGTGATCGAGGGCTCGAAGGCAGGCTATCCGGAGCTGGAGGAGAAAAAGGAGTTTATCTTCAAGGTTCTCTCTCAGGAGGAGGAGAAATTCAGCCGCACGATCGACCAGGGGCTTTCGATTTTAAACGATCTGGAAGCGAAGCTTTCCGCGGAAGGCAAGACCAAATTGGAAGGAAAGGACGCGTTTGTCCTTTATGATACCTACGGATTCCCTTTGGATCTGACCAAGGAGATTCTGGAGGAGAAGGGCTACACGATCGATGAGGATGGCTTCAAGGCCTGCATGGAAGAACAGCGCCGGATGGCTCGCGCGGCGCGCGCGACGACGAATTACATGGGCGCGGACGCGACCGTCTACGATCAGATTCCGGCGGCCGTCACAACCGAATTCGTCGGCTATGATACACTCACCTGTGACTCGAAGATTACCGTCCTTACGACAGACACCGAGCTCACTGAGGCGCTTACGGAGGGCGTGCGCGGCACCGTGATCACAGAGCAGACCCCGTTCTACGGCACCATGGGCGGCCAGGAGGGAGACAAGGGATCCATTTCCTGCGCGGCCGGACGCTTCGTGGTAGAGGATACGATCCATCTGCTCGGCGGCAAGTATGGTCATGTCGGGTATATGGCAGAGGGCATGATCAAGACCGGCGATACCGTGATGCTGCAGGTCGACGAGGCAGGACGCGCAAACACCTGCCGCAACCACAGCGCGACGCATCTGCTGCAGAAAGCTTTGAAGACCGTTCTTGGCTCTCACGTAGAGCAGAAGGGTTCCCTCGTGACGCCGACCCGCCTGCGTTTTGACTTTGCACATTTCCAGGCGATGACGGCAGAAGAGATTGCGCAGACCGAGGAGCTGGTGAACCGCGAGATTGCCGCAGCGCTTCCGGTGGTGACCGAGGTCATGAGCATTGAGGACGCCAAAAAGACCGGCGCGATGGCACTGTTCGGCGAAAAATACGGCAGCGAGGTACGCGTCGTCTCCATGGGCGATTTTTCCAAGGAGCTCTGCGGCGGCACCCATGTGGCAAACACCTCTGCAATTACGACCTTTAAGATCGTCTCCGAGGCGGGCGTGGCGGCCGGTGTGCGGCGTATCGAGGCGCTGACCGGAGAGGGCGTATTCGCTTATTACAGAAAGATGGAGCAGGAGCTGACCGATGCGGCGAAGCTCTTAAAGACCACCCCGGCCGGCATTCATGAGAAGATTGTGGCACTGCAGGCCGAGCTGAAGGCAGCCTACAGCGAAAACGAGTCCTTAAAGAGCAGGCTGGCCAAGGACGCGCTCGGCGATGTCATGAATCAGGTCTGCGAGGTCAACGGCGTGAAGCTGCTCGCGACAAAGCTGGAGGGCGTCGACATGAACGGTCTCCGCGACCTGGGCGATCAGCTGCGTGAAAAGCTCGGAGAGGGCGTGGTGCTTCTGGCATCCGTGACAGACGGCAAGGTCAGCCTGATGGCGGCTGCCACGGACGGCGCGATGAAGAAGGGCGCTCACGCGGGCAACCTCATCAAGGGCATCGCGGCTCTGGTGGGCGGCGGCGGAGGAGGACGTCCGAACATGGCGCAGGCCGGCGGCAAGAATCCGGCAGGCGTGGACGCGGCTCTCGAAAAAGCGAAGGAAGTGATGGGGGCGCAGATCAAGGGATGAATTTTCGGTTGTGTCAAAGAAAAGCGGTTGAAAATTTCTGTTGACAAACCCTTCCTTCAATGCTAAACTGAATGCGTTGAAAATTTACAAATTGCAAAATGCGAAGACGGAGAATAGTACGCTGATTTTCTTTTTTCAGAGAGATGTCATGTGGTGCGAGACATCATCAGGGATTGGCGGAACTCACTCCCGAGCGGCTGTCCGAAATTCCGCGGATTTGACCATAGTACAGATGCCTGATATCCGGAATCTGTTCAGGATTCAGAACAGGAGCTGGAAAACACAGCTTCAGGAGGCAATCGTTCCTGTCTGACATCTGATTCAGCCCAATACAGGAGCTGTATTTTATGGGACACGCAGCAGAGTAGACACAGACGGCACCCGACCGTTACCATGGGAAGGATATAAGGCAGGCTGTTTTTTGTTTGTCCGTATCCGCAGAGTGTATGAGCAATCATAAATGAGAGTGGTACCGCGAAAGGTTTTGTAATCTTCCGTCTCTTAGGGCATAAACCTTAAGAGGCGGTTTTTTTATGCACACGGCCGCGTAAGGAATTATTCCGGTTAAGGCCCACGTCATAAGGAATCCTCCGACTTCTTCGGCAATCCTTATGACATTGGACGCGGCCGGCGCAGCGGACAGGGGGAAGGGCGTTCCCCTATCCGATTGAAGATTCAAAGCAGCATCAAAAAGAAAAGACAGCTAAATCAAAACGAAAAGGAGAGAAATAACCATGATGAACCCGAAGAAGTATACCCGCCAGTATTTTATGCCGCCCGAAAGATGTATGAAGTGGGCTCAGAAGGAGTATGTGGATCACGCGCCCGTCTGGTGCAGCGTGGATCTGCGCGACGGCAACCAGGCGCTGGTGGTGCCGATGACGCTTGAGCAGAAGATCAGCTTTTTCAAGCTGCTGGTTGAGGTAGGCTTTAAGGAGATTGAGGTCGGGTTCCCGGCGGCCTCTGATACGGAATTTCAGTTTCTGCGCCGCCTGATTGAGGACGACCTGATCCCGGACGACGTGACGGTGCAGGTACTCACCCAGGCGCGGGAACACATCATCCGCAAGACCTTTGACGCTTTAAAGGGAGCGAAAAACGCGATCGTCCATGTGTATAATTCGACTTCAAAGGCGCAGCGCGAGCAGGTATTCCGGATGTCGAAGGAGGAGATTCTGCAGATCGCCGTGGACGGGGCGAAGCTTCTGAAGCAGCTGACCGAGGAAGCGGGGGAGAAGTACCGGTTTGAGTACAGCCCGGAGAGCTTTACGGGGACGGAAGTGGACTATGCGGTCGAGGTGTGCAACGCGGTGCTTGACGTGTGGCAGCCGACAGCGGACCGCAAGGCGATCATCAATCTGCCGAGTACGGTGCAGATGTCGATGCCCCATGTCTACGCGAGCCAGATCGAGTATGTAAATGACCGCCTGAAATACCGCGAGAATGTCGTTCTTTCTCTGCATCCGCACAATGACAGAGGCTGCGGCATCTCGGACGCGGAGATGGGCATGCTCGCGGGAGCGGACCGTATTGAGGGAACCCTGTTTGGCAACGGCGAGCGCACCGGCAATGTGGACATCGTGACGCTAGGCATGAATATGTACGCACAGGGCGTCGATCCGGAGCTGGATTTCAGTGATATGACGAAGATCTCGGAGGCGTATGAGGAATACACGGGGATGAAGGTGGATGAGAGAAGCCCCTACTCCGGAGCACTGGTATTTGCCGCATTTTCCGGTTCCCACCAGGACGCGATCGCAAAGGGCATGAAATACCGTGAGGAGAATCATCTGGATACCTGGACGGTTCCGTATCTTCCGATCGACCCGACCGATATCGGCCGGTCCTACGACGCGGATGTGATCCGCATCAACAGCCAGTCCGGAAAGGGCGGCGTAGGCTATATCCTGGAGCAGAACTATGGCCTGAAGCTGCCGAAGAAAATGCGCGAGGCGATGGGCTATGCTGCGAAGGGAGTTTCCGACGAGCTGCACAAGGAGCTTCTGCCGGAGGAGATTTTCCAGCTGTTCAAAGACCGCTTCGAGAACATCACCGAGCCGTACAACATCAGGGAGATGCATTTCAAGCAGCATAACGGTATCATTGCGGAGGTGACCGTCACCTATGGCGGCAAGACCAGTGTCATTGTGGCGTCCGGAAATGGCCGGCTGAATGCAGTCAGCAACGCGATGAAGAAGCATTTCCGCCTGGAGTATGACCTTATGACTTATGAGGAGCACGCCCTTGAGCAGAGCTCCAGCTCCCGCGCGATCGCTTATGTGGGTATTCGTTCCCGCAAGGACGGCGAGCTGCACTGGGGAGCCGGTCTGGATGTCGATATCATTAAGGCGTCGATCGACGCGCTGCTGACGGCGATCAACCACATGGTAGTGAAACAGGCCGAAGAGTGACTTCCCGGCCTGCATCCGGCAGCGGCTTTGCCGTTCAGAGCAGGTCACGAGGCTCCTTTTGCGGATATCATTCTCTCTTCTGGAAAATCCGGCATCGAGGAGAAGCTGTTCTTCTCGGTGCAAAGCACATAATGTGTCTTTGTCAGGCGTACGCCCTCCTGCTGCTTGATTTCACGGTGGATTTCCTCCAGGTCTCTCGAAGAGTGACAGCAGATTTTGAGCATATAATCAAATTCTCCCGTCAGATAATAGCAGGAGACGATGTGCGGGTTTTCACGCACATATTCAACAAAACGTTCTGTAAATCGCGGGTGTTCCAGGCTGATCTCCATCAGTACGGTCAGGTCGTTCCCGATCTTGGCGTCGTCCATGATGATCGTATAGGCCTGGATGATCCCCGCCGATTCCAGCTTTCGTATCCGCTCGATCACGGAGGAGACAGAAAGATGGATCTCGTGGCTGATATCGGAGGCCTTGCGCCGTCCGTTTTCTTTTAAGGCTAAAATGATTTTGTGATCAATTGCATCCATATCGAAGGCTCCTTTCCGCCGGTAATCATGCAAATTTTACATTCGCGGGCGCGTGTGGCGTAAACCACAAAATACATTCCGCGCCTCTGCGCATCATAGCAAAAAGGACGCCATGGCAATGCCCATGACGTCCCTGTCTTTGTTCAAGTCTGATTTTATAGCCTTTTTTTGAAATTGTCAATTGGAAACAAAACATTCTTTTTTAAAAGAAAAGACTTTTTTGAACATAATTAGGCTTTATAGTAAGGGCGTCTTTCAGAGAAAAGCAAACATGGTGGACAGTAAAACAAATTCATAGTGGAGGTAAAGGGAATTATGAAGAAAAAACATGTCGCGATTATGTTGGGTCTGGTAATCTCATTGACGCCGGTTATGGCATATGCCGAGGAGACAACGACGGAAGCAGCTGCAGAAGTTGCTGATGGAGCGGAAGCTCCGGACGACCTGCCGGATGAAATGCAGGATATTTCCGAGATGGTGATGGGCACGGTAACGGAAATTGGAGAGGATTCGATTACAGTCTCTGTTTCGACCGGGTTTGGCGGCGGAGCAGGAGAGATGCCGGATGGCGAGACAATAGAGGGCAGCGGGGAAGCTTCCGATGACACGGTTTCTGAAGATACGGCAGAAGAGGAAGCAGCCATAGAGAGCAGCACAGAGGAGTCTTCCGAGACTGAGACGCGCACGATTACAGTGACAGAAGAAACACAATATCTGAAAATGAGCGGCGGCATGGGCGGCGGAAACGCTGACATGGGATCCGGAGACGGCGAAGCTATGGAGCTTCCGGATGGCGAAGCACCATCGGATGCGGGCGGCGAGGCACCGTCAGATGCAGGAGGAGAAGTGCCGTCGGGTGTAGACGGCGAGGCACCATCGGATGCGGGCGGCGAGGCACCGTCGGATGCGGGCGGCGAAGCACCGTCGGATGTAGACGGTGAGGCACCATCGGATGCGGGCGGCGAAGTGCCATCGGATACAGACGGTGAGGTTCCGCCCGATGCAGGTGAAATGGGTGGATTCGGCGGCGCTTCGGAGACGGAGGAAATCACGCTTGCGGATATCGAGGTCGGAGATACCGTCATCATTACACTCAATGAGGATGGGACGGCGGCTACAGTTACGGTACAGTCCATGGATGGGATGAGCGGCGGTATGGGCGGCTCCGGAATGGCTGATATGACGAGCGGTGACATGGGCGGCTCCGGAATGGGCGGAGGTCAGTCCTCGGGGGTGGACAGCTATGATTCCGCTAATACAATCACGGAGGACACTACCATAGATTCGGAAGAAATCACTTCCACGGGAACGGATGAGAATGCGATCCTTGTCTCCTCAGATGTGGATCTGGTTCTCACGAACGACACAATCACCAGAGAGTCTGATGACAGCACGGGCGGAGATAATTCCAGTTTTTATGGCGTCGGCGCGGCGGTCCTTGCGACGGACGGCACGATCACGGTCAGCGACTGCACGGTTTCTACGGATTCTGAAGGCGGCGCGGGTGTGTTTGCTTATGGGGACGGCGTGGTTTATGTAATGGATACAGTGATTGATACGCAGCTGAATACGTCCGGCGGAATTCATGTGGCCGGCGGCGGCACTCTGTACGCCTGGGATGTGACCGCGACGACGAACGGGACTTCTTCTGCGGCGGTGCGTAGCGACCGGGGCAGCGGCACGATGGTAGTCGACGGAGGCACCTATACCTCTAACGGCTCAGATTCACCGGCGGTGTATTGCACGGCGGAGATCTCGATCAGTGACGCGACGCTGACGGCTACCGGAGCTGAGGCGGTCTGCATCGAGGGTCTCAATACACTTCGGCTTTATGACTGCGACCTGACCGGCATGGCTCCGGATGACGAGCGCAACGACGTCACATGGACGGTAATTGTTTACCAGAGCATGTCCGGTGATTCTGAGGTCGGAAACGGTACCTTCCAGATGGTGGGAGGCACGCTGACTTCGACAAATGGCGGCCTGTTCTACACGACGAATACCGAGTGCACGATCACGCTTGAAAATGTGGAAATCACGGCGGCGGACGACTGCGAATTTTTCCTGCAGTGTACCGGCAACACGAATTCCAGAGGCTGGGGAACCACCGGAAGTAATGGTTCGGACTGCCTGTTTACGGCGATCAGCCAGACGATGGACGGAGATGTGATCTGGGATTCGATCAGCACGCTTGATTTTTACATGACTGACGGCAGTACACTGACCGGTGCCATCGTAAATGATGAGACCTGGGCAGGAAACGGCGGCAGCGGCTATTGCAATGTGATCATCAGCGAGGATTCCACATGGGTCGTGACCGGCGACAGCACTGTGACGTCACTCTCCTGTGCGGGGACCATCACGGACGCGGACGGCAATACCGTGACGATCCAGGGAACAGACGGAACGGTCTACGTGGAAGGCACTAGCGCGTACACGATTACAGTAGAATCCTACAGTGAAACAGCGGACACAACAGGGGCTTCTGCTACAGACAGCTTCGACGACTACGCTGTGGAGCGCCCGGAGGTATAAAACCCCGGAGGTATAAGACAAGAGCGAGAGAAGCTGAAAAAGGCTGCCGGATTCGCGATAGTGCGGATCTGGCGGCCTTTTTTGTTTTCTTCGACTGGAAATCTTTTTTTTCGCCATCTTCCGCCGAATTACTTGACTTTGATGTCGAATGATAATAGAATTACGAAAGAGAATAAAGGGGGCCAAAAGGGGAGCGGGTATGGCACAGGGAAGACGCAGACGCAGAAAACGCAGGTCGGAATTTGCGTTTGTTTTAAAGTTGATAACTATGGTTGCCCTCGTGATTTTTATCTTTGAAGGGCGGCTGATCTATACAATGATTACATTTGACCCATCTGGCGAGCGTGGTTCCACGCAGTCGGAGTCGGAGACGGGATCCTCCGACGATGGGGGAGAAACCGTCTCAGCGGCTGTGACAAGCCAGGATGGTTATCTGGCGGGCCTGGGCAACGCGGAGCTGATTTCTGACTCGGGGACAGAATCAGAGACAACCGCACAGACGGAGTCAGAGTCAGAGACGGAGCATGACACAGTCTCGAATCCGGACAGCGAAGCGATTGTCCGGGAGCAGGCGGAGGCTGTGGATGATTCCTGGTTTTCGGATGCCGTGTTCATCGGTGATTCGCGCATGGAGGGCTTCCGGAATACGTCGGGCATCACGGAAGGTACTTTTTTCACCAGTGTCGGCATGTCGCTTTCTTCCATGACGAGCGGTGAGGTCATCTCGGACGGGGATGATATGATCACGGTTGCCGCCGCACTTTCGGGCAGCGAATATGGAAAGATTTACATCATGCTGGGAGCCAATGACCTCGGCGAGTACAGTTGGGATGATTTTAAGGCAGGCTTTATTGCGGTGACAGACCGCTTTATGGAAATCCAGCCGGATGCGATTTTGTACATCTGCAGCTGCATTTATGTGGAAGAGGACAAGGAAGACACGGGCGACTATATTAATAATGAAAACGTCGATAAGCTCAATGAAGTTCTGCTCGAGGTGTGCGAGGAGCAGGGATACTATTATCTGGACTTCAATGAGGTGCTTTCGGATGGGTACGGCTCCCTGATCGAGGGAGCGTCGAGCGACGGCGTCCATATCACGCCCGATTATTGCAAGATCATGCTGGAGTATCTGAAGACCCACTATGTGGCGGAACCGGATGAGAGCGAATGAGGAGTTCCCGTATGGGAGATAAAACGGGAGCGAAGGGAATTTCCTGTATAGGAGATAAAACGGGAGTAAAAGATTAAGAGAAGGGGTAGAGGAACCATGAGAAAATTTATTGCATTTCTCTGCGCGGCCTTTCTGGTACTTTCAGTTGGCGGCTGCGGATCGAAGAAGACGGACGATACTGTGACGATGGATGTGTCTGAGCTGGCGGAGGCTCTGCTGGAGACAGTGACATCGGACTCCTTAAGCGAGACAGCTTCTTCCATGATACCATCGATTTATTACCTGGACGAGGAGAATATCTCGTCCGCAGTCGCATACGCGAGTTCCGGGGCGACTGCCTGTGAGGTGGCGGTGATTGAGAGCACAAGCGCAGACGATGTCGAAAATGTAGAGACGAAGCTGGAGACACGCGTGGAAAACCAGTCGGAGCTCTATGCCTCCTATAATCAGAGCGAGGCGGCCAGACTGGAGACGGCGATCATTAAAAGTGTGGGGGTTTACACGGTTTTCTGTGTCTGCGACGGCACAGACCGGGCAGAGGAGATTTTAGAGGAATATGGATTCTGACCCTGATCTTGACACTGGCCTGCCTGGGATGCACAGAGCCGGGTAAGGAATTTTGCGGCTGAAGCCGCACCCGGCTCGCGCAGGCTATGTTCCGATTTGCGAAGCAAATCGAGAACTCTGGATAGGGGAGAAGGGCGTTCCCCTATCTGAGTCAGTGTCGATTCTGTGGAAGCGCCGGGGGAGGACGCAATTCATGGTTTTCAGCAGTTTGCTGTTTTTGTTCCGGTTTTTGCCGGCCATTCTGCTTTGCTATTACATCGTACCGCGCACGTTGCGAAATCTGGTGCTTTTCCTGTTCAGCCTGGTATTTTATGCCTGGGGGGAGCCGGTCTACATCCTTCTGATGGCGGCATCCATTCTGATCTCCTATACCGGCGGGATTCTGGTGGACCGGATGAAGTCTGCCGGAAGGAAAAGGGCGGCGAGGAACGCGCTTATCATTTCTCTGGCAGCGAGCCTGTCCCTGCTGCTGTTTTTTAAATATGCGGATTTTGCCGTTGGGACGGTCAACAGTCTGTCTGGCCTCGGCATTCCGCTTCTGAATCTTGCCCTGCCGATCGGGATTTCGTTCTATACCTTCCAGACCATGTCCTACACGATCGACGTCTACCGCGGCGAGGCCGGTGTGCAGAAAAATCTGATTTCCTATGGTACATATGTGGCGATGTTTCCACAGCTGATTGCGGGGCCGATTGTCCAGTACAAGACGATTGACCAACAGCTGCGTGGAAGGAAGGAGACGCCTGAAGAGTTTGCGCAGGGAATCCACCGCTTTCTGATCGGCCTTGGAAAAAAAGTTCTTCTGGCAAACAATGCGGGTGAGCTGTGGGATACGATCAGTGCCATGACCGTATCGGATGTCCCTGTGCTGACCGCGTGGCTTGGGCTTCTGGCCTATACGCTTCAGATTTATTTTGACTTTTCAGCATATTCTGACATGGCAATCGGGCTGGGGCAGATGTTCGGATTCCGGTTTCACGAAAATTTTAATTACCCCTATATCTCCAAAAGTATTACAGAATTCTGGCGCAGATGGCATATCTCGCTTGGCACCTGGTTTCGCGAATACGTATATATTCCATTGGGCGGAAACCGCGTAAAGACAGTGAGGCATATCCTGAATCTGATGATTGTGTGGTTTCTGACAGGCTTCTGGCACGGCGCGAGCTGGAATTTTGTCGCCTGGGGGCTGTATTACGGCGTCCTGCTAGTGATTGAGAAATATGTGACCGGGAAATATGTGGAGAAGCTTCCGGGCATTCTGCGGCATCTGTATTGTATGGTGCTGGTGATGCTCGGCTGGAATTTGTTTATGTTTGGGGATCTCTCAAAAAGCCTGGATTATTTTGCGGCGCTCATTGGCGGCTTTGGGGCCGGGATTCTGAATTCGGAGACTATTTATCTTTTGCTGAACAATGCGATATTGCTGGTGCTGCTCCTTTTCGGGAGCACCAGGCTTCCGAAAAAGCTGGGAGATGCGTTCTGCACCCGGTTTGCTGACCGGAATGTGGTGATGATCGCGGCGAGGGGGCTCCTTTATACGATAATTTTTCTGCTTTCTGTGGCGTGGCTGGTGGACGCGTCGTATAATCCGTTTTTGTATTTTCGCTTCTGACAATGATTGTGGAGATTTTTATGAACAAAGTACAGTCCTGCAATATCATAACCTTATTCTGCGTTCTGATTTTCGGATTTGCCGTGGCGACGCTGCTTAGCCCGGATGTGGAGTATTCTGAGACGGAGAACCGCACGCTTGCGCAGATGCCGGAGGTGAGCCTGAATGCTCTGACGGATGGCAGCTTTGAGTCGGACTACGAGGATTATCTGACAGATCAGTTTGTCCTTCGCGATGCGTGGATCGCGTTGAAGACTGACACGGAACGCCTGATGGGGCGCACGTCGAGCAACGACATTTTTTTTGCGGACGATGATTACCTGATTGAGGCGCATACGGACACCTTTACATCCGACCAGGCGGCGACAAATATTCAGATTCTTGCCAGTTTTGTTGAAAAGTATGTGGAAATCTTCGGAACCGACCATATGACCGTCATGATCGTGCCGAACGCGGTCGATATCCTGCGTGACAAGCTGCCCGCTTTCGCCAGCCCCTATGATGAGGGGGAGTACCTGGAGCAGATAGAGGAAGTGCTGACAGACGCTGTGGGGACGGCAGATCTGGAAAGCATGCCCGATGCGTCAGAGGAGAATATTTTGGAGACATCAGAAACTTCAGAAGCATCAGAAGCATCAGAAGCTTTATTGGTAATGAATGACAGTCTCTTTTCCGGCGTCTGGTTTGACGCGCGGTCTGTTTTGCAGGAGCACAGTGAGGAGGAACTCTACTACCGCACAGATCATCACTGGAAGACGCTGGGCGCCTTCTATGTTTACCAGGCCTGGGCCGGGGCGCGCGGCTACACAGTGCCGACAACGGAATCCTACACGGTCGAGACGGTGACAGAGGATTTCGAAGGAACCATCCAGTCAAAGCTTGGCATTCACACGGTGACGGATTCGATTGAGCTGTATCTGGATTCCTCAGATCCTTATTACACTGTGGAAAAGGATGGAAGCGGAGAGATTTCTTACAGCCTTTATGACTATTCCGCGCTGGATACAAAGAGCAAGTACGATATCTTTTTTGGCGGAAACAACGCGCTTACGCAGATCACGACCCGCGCCGGTACGGGGCGGAAGATTCTGGTAGTCAAGGATTCCTACGCGCACTGCTTCGTGCCGTTTCTGCTGTCAGAGTTTGACGAGATTGACGTATTGGACATCCGCTATTATAATCAGGAAATCAGCGGGCTGATTGAAGAAGAGGGATACACGGATCTTCTTTTTCTCTATAACGCTTCCGGATTCGCGGAAGACACCTCGCTGGCAAAGCTGCTTTACTGATGAAGTGGCTGGAACTGTCCAGAAAAGAGAAAGAAGGAATTCTTATGAACTTAATCGCTGCTGTAGACAAAAACTGGGGAATCGGCTATCAGAACCGGCTTCTGGTGCGGATTCCCGCCGATATGAAGTCCTTTCAGGAGATGACCAGAGGCGGGGTGGTCGTGATGGGACGCCGGACGCTCGAGAGCCTCCCGAACGGCCTGCCGTTGGAAGGACGTGAAAAACTTGTGCTGACGGCGAATCCGGACTACCGCGTCAGGCATGCGCAGCTTGCTCATTCGCTCAGGGATGCCCTTGATATTTTGGCACAGTATCGCAGCGAGGACATTTACGTGATCGGCGGGGAGAGCATTTACCGCGCATTTCTGCCTTACTGTCAGACGGCACATATCACGAAAATCGACCAGGCGTACGAGGCGGACGCATTTTTCCCGAACCTGGACGAGCTGCCCGGATGGAAGATTACAGCCGACAGTGAGGAGCAGACGTATTTTGATCTGGAATATCATTTTTTACGATACGAAAAGGAAATACATTGGTTATAAATAAACGAAAAACAGGTTGACGCGTTTTTTATCTTGTGCTATAGTAACTAAGTGTGATTTTTTGCCCAACAGTTTGCGAAAAGAAGGCGGATCCCACAGGAATGTCAGCCGACACTCAGAAGCATGGAGACTCCAACCGGTTTCCTGGTGTCCGGCGGTTCGGTCTTTCGCTGCGGCAGGAAGGGTAGCGGGAGAGTACCCGTGCAAAGACGCGGGAGCTATTAATCTATATCAGGAGGAGCTTTACCAATGATTTCAAAGGAAAAGAAAACAGCAATTATCAATGAGTATGCCCGCACACCGGGCGACACCGGCTCACCGGAGGTACAGATCGCGATTCTGACTGCCCGGATCCAGGAGCTGACGGAGCACCTGAAGAACAATCCGAAGGATCATCACTCCAGGAGAGGTCTGCTTAAGATGGTCGGTAAGAGACGCGGCCTGCTGGCATACCTGAAAAAGACGGATCTGGAAGGATACCGTAC
>Ga0192263_1135_pt1 | contig 17371 bp, 12 predicted proteins | sample Koala_Koa23_I3_FD_131257 | JGI IMG/M metagenome (GOLD analysis project Ga0192263, IMG submission 131257) | Enriched cells from koala feces incubated with labeled cellulose particles, San Francisco Zoo, California, United States - Koala_Koa2-3_I3 ... | reverse complement strand
GGCGCGATGGAAACGGACGGCTCATAATACGGGATCAGGGTCGCCTGCAGCGCGTGGTAAAGGTCCGGTTTTCCGGGCCACACGGTGCCGATTACCTGATTACCGCGGTCAAGCTGGTGGAACCAGGAGCCGTTCACAGGGTCGAGCACCTTTTCATCCAGATACTGCAGAAACTGCGCGTAGTCAGCGGCATATTTTTCTTTGCCGGTCGCACGGTACAGCACTGCGGAGGTATTGATTGCCTCGGCCAGGGTCCAGTGCATCCGGTCGTGAACCACCGGTTTCCCCTCCCAGTCAGTCGTATATACGATCCCGGGCGCCCCGTCCGCATTCCAGGCGTCTGATACTGCGCGGTTATAGAGTTTTTCCGCCGCCTCAATGTATTTTGCCGGCTGCCTGTGACTCTCTCCGACCACACCAGTGCGCTCTTCGAAGGCCGGTACAGAAAGTGCCCACTGCGTGACTAGCCGCGCCCACTCGATGCCGTGGCCGGGCGTCGCGCCGTAAGGCTTGAACTGATCGTCCGGGCGGTCCTTGTTGCACTCCAGGTCCGGGATCCAGTCCTTACTGAAATGCTCCGGAATCCGCCAGTCATTTTCGGACGCCCATCCAAGCACATGGTCAATGATACGCTCCGCTCTCACTCGGTATTCGTCATTCGGAATCACATCCGCCGCCGCAAGAAATGCCTCAACCGTGTGCATATTCGCGTTCAGTCCGCGGTAATCGTCAAGAACCGTCAGTTCCGTGTTCCACGTGTCGCAGGAAAGCCCTTCCTCCTCATTCCAGAAATAGGAGTCGTAAAAAATCAAAGCCTCCTTCAGCAGCTCCTTTGCGCCAGGCCTGCCCGCCAGAGTCGCGGAAGACGCCGCCAGAATCACAAATGCATGCGCATAGCACTGCTTATCCGGCAGGATCTGTCCGTCTGCCTTCAGCCCCGCGTACCATCCGCTGTTTTTTGCATCATGCAGCTCTCCCATCAGGCCATTCAGAGCCGCGTCAACCAGAGCCTCGCTGCCCTCATGGCCCAGGAATGTCCCCAGGCTGTAGACATGCGCCATACGGCTGGTGATCCAGGTCTCCCTCGGGCGGTCCTTCCACGGTGTACCGTCATCTCCCAGGTAATAAGAGCCGCCTCCCGGCGATGGGAACTGATGCCCGAACTTCAGGAGCCCTTCGCGGATCTTCTCCAAAAAAGCTCTGTTCTCATCCGTGTCAATCTGGTATTTTGCGTTCTTTTCGCTCATGGTCTTCATTCCAGCTCCTTCTATATTTTTTGTAACAGGCGGTTTAAGACCTGTTATATTCTGCCCACCCCGGATAAACCGGAACCAAAATTTTGCCATATTGTACAAGATGCTGCGCAGGGCCGGGCAAGGTGTTTTGCGGCCGAAGCCGCATCCGCCCCACGCTCTTTGGCCCGTTTCATTTCATCTCAGAAACATCCGTATCAATCTGTCATACGCTTTTTTATATGGCTGATAGCGCATCGGCAGATCAAGCCAGAGCTTTTTGTCCACGATGCTCTTCGAATGAGAAAACGTGTCAAAACCCTTTTTGCCATGGTAGGACCCCATCCCGCTCTCACCGAAGCCGCCAAATCCCATCTCGCTCGTCGCCAGATGGATGACCGTATCGTTGATACAGCCCCCGCCGAAGCCACATCTGGACATGACCATCCGGGCCGCGCCCTTGCTGCGAGTAAACAAATACAGAGCCAGCGGATGCTCCATCTGGTTGATCTTCGCGACGGCCTGATCCAGGGATTCGTAGGTGAGGATCGGCAGCACCGGGCCGAAGATTTCCTCCTGCATGATCGGATCCTCAAACGTGACGCCGTCGATCACAGTAGGCTCGATCTGCAGAGTATCCGCGTTCGACCAGCCGCCGGCCACGATCCGGCTGCGCCCGGCTTCTGTTCGGCTGCAGGCAGCCGAATGGATGTCCGCTTTCCTCTGTTCGCCAGTACCCGGGATGCTGCCGGCAATTGATTGCTCGCCGGTATTGGAGGTACTGCCGTCCGTCAGCCCGGCGTCCTTCTCCGGTTGATCCTTCACCGGCGCGACTGTATCGTCAATCAGTCCCCGGATCCGGTCGAAATGCTTCCGGTTAATGATTTTTCCATAATCCTCATTCTGCAGCGGCTGCTTCCCGAACTGTCTGCGGATCTGCAGCCGAATCTGCGCGATCAGCTCGTCCTTGATAGCCGGATCGCAGTAAACATAGTCCGGCGCCACGCAGGTCTGTCCGCAGTTCAGGTATTTTCCAAATACAATCCGCTTTGCGGCGAGCTTCAGATTCGCGGTACGATCCACGATACAGGGGCTTTTGCCTCCCAGCTCGAGCGTCACCGGAGTCAGATGATCCGCCGCGCGGCACATGACCTCGCGGCCTACGGATTTGCTGCCGGTAAAGAAAATATAGTCAAAATGCTCCTGGAGCAGATACTGATTCTCCTCGCGTCCGCCGGTGACCACCGCCACATAGGATTCATCAAAGCACTCCCGGATCAGCTTCGCAATCAGGTCGCTTGTGTGCGGCGAATAGGCGCTCGGCTTGAGGATCGCCGTATTGCCCGCCGCAAGCGCGTCCACGAGCGGCTCCAGCGTGAGCATAAACGGATAATTCCACGGACTCATAATCAACACCACTCCGTAGGGAGATGGTTTGGTAAAGCTGTGTGAACAGAACTGCGCCAGCGGCGTCCACACCGTTTTATCCCGGGCAAACGCTCTGGTATGTTTCTGCATATAGCTGATCTCGCTTAAGGTCAGCCCGGTCTCGCACATATAGCTCTCGGACGGGCTCTTTCCAAGATCTTTTTTCAGCGCCTCGGTGATCTCCTTCTCATACTTTCTGATGCAGCTTTTCAGGCGTCCGATCGCATTCAGCCGATGCTCCACGTCCAGCGTCGCCCCGGAAGCAAAATACGTGCGCTGCTTTTGTACAATTCCCTGAATCTCTGTTTCGGTCATTCTATCGCTCCCTTCATTGTCTCAATCCATGCTTAATCATTTAACGTTGTTAAAAGCGATTACGGCATCACTTTATAATAAAATTTCTCCAGCTCCTTCGCGTCCATCAGCACCGGCACCGGGTAAAGCGGATTCGCCTCCTTGTCCGCGTAGCGCGCCATCTTCGGAATATCCTCTTTCCAGATCTCCGGCACCGTATCTCCGATGCCAAACCGTTTCTTCATATCTTTTATCGCTTCAATAAATGCTTTCGCCGCCTCCTCTTCAGAATGTGCAGCCCCGGAAGCCGTCCCCGTCCCGCAGGCTAATCCGGCGGCGGAAGCCAGTCTGGCGAGCTTCGGGTAAATGCAGGAACCATACTCTTCCAGGACAAACGGCAGCAATATCGCATTTGCCAGTCCATGCGGCACATTATACTGCCCACCCAGAGAATGCGCAACTGCGTGGACGTAACCCACATAGGATTTCGTAAACGCACAGCCCGCGTAATAGGAAGCCTGGAGCATGTTCCTTCTTGCCTTTAAATTCTTTCCATTTGTGTACGCTTCATCCAGGTTTTCAAAAATCAGTTTCACAGCCTGCTCCGCGTTTTTCCGGGTGCCGTGTGTCGTCGTATTGCCTATATAGGCCTCGACCGCATGCGTCAGCGCGTCCATCCCGGTCGTCGCGGTGACGAAGGGCGGCAGACTTAAGGTCACATTCGGATCCAGCACAGCATAGCGCGGAATCAGGCAGAAATCGTTGATTACATATTTATGCCGCGTATCAGCGTCCACAATCACGCACGCCAGTGTCGTCTCCGACCCGGTACCCGCGGTCGTCGGCACCGCAATCAGCAGCGGCAGCCGGGCATGCACATGAAGAATGCCCTTCATCTTTTCCAGAGACTGTCTCGGCTTCGAGGCGCGAGCTCCCACCGCTTTCGCGCAGTCCATACTGGAACCTCCGCCAAAGCCAATGATCGCCTCGCAGAACTGCGCATGGTATAGTTCCAGCGCCTCCGCCACATTTGCCGTGGTCGGATTTGCCGCTGTCTTATCATACACAGCATAAAAAATACCGTTTTCTGTAAGAGCCCTCTCCAGCTCCCCAGTCAGGCCCAGTAAAGCAATCCCCGGGTCTGTGACAATCAGTACCCGCGTGAGCTTCTTCTTTTTCAGCAAGTCCGGAATCTGTTTCACAGATCCAAGGATCCTGGGATTGCGATAGGGCAAAAACGGCAGGGCAATTTTAAAAACCGTCTGAAAAGTACGGCAGTAAATTTTTTTCAGAAAATTCATATAAGACTCCTTTTCGGGCAGTGTCCACTTGCGTGAGGCCATTGGATAAATCCTGATGATTATACTACCTCATCGTCACATTTTCAATTCCCCAGATAAAAATCCTCATGGTTATTTAAAGAATATACATTCAACAAGGATTTTACGATATTAGGACATCCGCAAGAACTGTTATTTTTCAAACTTTCTTCATCTTCTCAATCACACACTCATGCCCTTTTTTCTCATTATAATTAATTCCACACAATAGAAGATTCCCTTGATAATCCTTCAGTGCTTCCGGATAATGATTCTTTTTTATCTGATCAATTGCCGCTTCTACAGACTTTTTATATTTTAATTCTATCACGCAGGCCGGCTTATCCAGATGATGAGGACGCGGAAGGAAGCAAATGTCAGCATATCCTTTTCCAGTCGGTAACTCGCGAATGATCATATAATATTCTCGTGCAAAGTAAAAAGAAAGCGTTATGACACAGCTCAGTGAATTCTCGTCATTATATTTTAAAACAGATATTTCCTGATGAGCCTTCACCACACCAGCCGCAACCGCATCGGAATCCATATTCCACAAAGCTTTTAAGAGGCTTCTGGACTCCTGCACAGAGTCCGCTACCTCTGACCAGGAATCAATCTCACGGATGGAGCGAAGAAATTCTGCTGCAATTTCCTTATTTGGGATTGTAACTTTCTGGCTGTCCTGATTATATGTCAGATACCCCAGGTGAACCAATAGCGTCAACACTTCATCGCGGTTATGAAACTCCGCCATATCATTTTTAAAAACGCCCGTATCTATTTCAACGGAACCGCCGGAGAGCATCTCTACAATTGCATCCTTAAGACCATCTTTATTCAATTTGATATAGTTCTTCAGTGCGTCATAGGTTTCCGTCTGATTCCAGTAGGTATCATATCTGTGTCGAAGCATGGATTCTACAATCGATTTCGGACTGTAGATCGAATATTCTTTACGGTCACCTTCCGGACTGGATACCAGATGGTAGCCATCATACCATTCCCTTGCCCCTTGAAAATCCATTCCGTATTGTTCGCAAAGGGATATCACTTCTTCTTCCGTAAATCCAAAACTATCACTAATTTGGGCAGAATCTGTCATAGAGTATTCATAAAACATATTTAATGTCGAATGCTCTCCATATTTTTTAATCGGCAAAATACCAGTCATGTATGCCAACGCAATATATGGCTGATCCTTTGTCAGATTCCGCAAAAAGTCCAGATATGGAATCTGCTCCTCCAATGTGTGGTAGCGCCTCATCACACAGTCCCATTCATCAATAAGCAACACAAATTGCCTTCCGGTCTCCATAAACACATCCGCAATCGATTCAGATAGGTCTTCCGGATCGCGGAAAATATCGGAAAATATCTTCCGGAAACTGCTTTTTCAGATCCATCATCACAAACCTTGTCAGACGTGCAAGCATATCTTCTACAGAATTTTCCTTTGTCATAAAGGACTGCATATCAATCTTTATTACATAATACTGGTTCAGGCCGGTTTCAAAGGAATCATCCGTATATATTTCCATTCCCCGGAACAATTCTCTTGTATCTTCGCCCATTGTATAATAAGCTGCCAGCATGTCTGCAGCCATCGTTTTCCCAAAACGGCGCGGACGGCTGACAGAAATATATCCCTGCTGCGTGTTCAGGCAGTGATTTGTAAAAGCAATCAGTTTTGTCTTGTCAACATAAATTTCCGAATTCAGGCTTCGCCTGAAGTTCCGACTGCTTGGATTCAAATATACTCCCATCCCTGTCATATTCCTTATTGCGGTGGTTTGGTGGTTTCATGTTTTCAGATCGTCTGCAACAGATATTTGTACAGACCTATTCTATCACGTTTTCAGGTGGAGCGAAACATTATTTGACGAAAATTTTAACCCGGAAAAAGCAAGCTGAATTGAGAAAGCAAATCTCTCAGATTATTTCACCTGGCCAAAATTATAGCTGAAGAAAATTTCCCCGGCTTGCTTTTTTCTGTAACAGGCAAAGCCCTCTGGTTTGCCGCGTTTTTACGCTGTAAAACCAGAGGGCTGTTCTTCTTTTGTATCAATGATGCATAAATGTATTTGACATTTTACCTGAAAGTCTCAAAATTGGGGGTTCTGCCCGAATTTCCTGCCTTCCGGTTTCTTCACGAGTAGTTTCACGATGTCTTTCTGCTGGATACCACGTCAAAGATAACCGCAACCAGCAGCACCGCGCCTTTTACCACGTACTGCCAGGAATCGCCGATGCCCATGATGGACATGCCCATGTTGATAACACCCAGAAGAAGCGCGCCGATAATGACGCCGCCGATCGTGCCGCTGCCGCCGTACGCGGACGCGCCGCCGATGAAGCAGGAGCCGATGGCGTCCATCTCAAACGATGTACCAGTGGAGCCGTTTACGGAGCCGACACGCGCCAGGCAGAGCAGGCCGCAAAAGCCGGCGAGCAGGCCCATGTTCGCGTAAGCGAAAAAGTAAACCCTGTCTGTATTGATACCGGAGAGCTTCGTCGCTTTCTCATTGCCGCCCACCGCATAGAAATACCGGCCGAACGCGGTTCTTGAAGTAATGAAGTTGTAGATCAGGCAGATCGCCGCCACCCATACCAGCATAACGGAAACACCTTTATACTGACAGAGCATATTGCAATACCAGAGCAGCAGGATTGAGATCACCGCCGCACTGCCAAAATCCGCGATTGCGCTGTTCTGGCGGTATCCCTTTTTCGCCTTGTTCGCGCGGGAGGAAATCTTGCTGTAAAAGATAATGATGACCGCGATCGCGCCGATCACCAACGGAGAGAGGATGCGGGAATCCGTGTCCAGACCCGGGATCTTGATATAAGCGGTAAAGATATTCAGGAACGCCTTGTTCTGGACAGAAACGGTCTTGCTGTTGAGGACAAGACGCCCGAAACCGCGGAACATGAACATGCCGCCCAGCGTCGTGATAAATGGCGGAATCCGCATATAGCCGATCCAGAAACCCTGCCAAATACCGGCCGCCAGACCGATCGCAAGGCAGAGAATAATCGTCAGATAAATATTAAAGCCCATATTGGAAATCAGAACCGCCGCAATGCCGCCGACCAGGCAGATCACGGAACCGACCGACAGGTCAATGTTACCGCCGGTCAGGATGCAGAGCAGCATACCGCAGGCCATTACCAACACGTAGCCATTCTGCAGAAGCAGGTTCGACATGTTCTGCGCATAGAGCAGACGTCCGCCAGTCAGAAAGTAAAAGATAATAAACACAACAACCAGGGCAATGACCATCGTATACTTACGGATAAACGACATCACATCAATCTTGCCCGAGTCTGCAGATTCTTTCTTGTTTGCCATGAAAACACACTCCCTTTTTTAAATTCGAAATCAATTTGCTGTGCTCATGATGTAGCCCATGATCTCTTCCTGCGTGGTGTTCTTCGCCTCCACCTCGCCGCAGAGCTCGCCTTCATTCATGATGTAGATGCGGTCACACATTCCGATCAGCTCCGGCATCTCTGAGGATATCATGATTACGGATTTTCCATTGTCGACCATCTGATTGATCAGGCAGTAGATATCATACTTTGCGCCGACGTCAATACCACGTGTCGGCTCATCGAGAATCAGGACATTCGGTTCCGCAAACATCCATTTACCCAGCAGAGCCTTCTGCTGGTTGCCGCCGGAAAGATTTCCGATCATCTGCTCAATAGACGGGGTCTTCGTCCCCATCTCCTCTGTCATTTCCTCGGCGGCTTTCTTCTCTGCCGTAGAATCAATCACACCATTGCTGCAGACTTTATCCAGGCGGGCAAGCGTTGTATTGAAACGGATCGACTCCCCAAGAATCAGTCCGTTTGTCTTACGATCCTCAGTCACATAAGCGATCTTGTTGTGAATTGCCTGCTCCGGCGTCTTCAGGTCAATCTTCTTGCCCTCCAGATAAATCTCTCCGGAAATATCCGTCCCGTAGCTTCTGCCGAAGATGGACATCGCCAGCTCTGTGCGCCCCGCGCCCTGCAAGCCCGAGAAGCCCACGACCTCTCCCTTATGTACCTTGAAGGAAATATTGTCGTCCACAATTTTTTCTGGGTAAAGCGGATGATGCACGGTCCAGTTCTTCACCTCAAGGCCGACTTCACTGCTGACATTGTGTTCCCTCTCCGGATACCGGTCATCCATCGCACGGCCCACCATGCCCCTGATGATGCGATCCTCGCTGAAATCATCAATCCCTTTGACCAGTGTCTCAATTGTAGAACCATCGCGCAGGATCGTCGCCTTATCTGCGCAGTAGATAATCTCATTCAGCTTGTGTGTAATGATAATAGATGTCAGGCCGTCCTTTTTGAACTCAATCAGAAGATCCAGGAGCATTTTCGCATCCTCATCGTTCAGCGAGGACGTCGGCTCATCCAAAATCAGCAGCTTCACGTTCTTCGAGAACGCTTTCGCGATCTCGACCAGCTGCTGCTTACCGGTACCGATATCCTTGATCAGCGTCTGAGCAGACTCATGCAGCCCAACCTGTTTCATATGCTTTTCGGCTTCATTATAGGTCTGATCCCAGTCGATTGATCCGAACCGATTCTTTTTCTCATTCCCCAGGAACATATTCTCACCGATCGTGAGCAGTGGGATCAGCGCCAGCTCCTGATGGATAATGACAATTCCTTTTGCTTCGCTGTCCTTCAGCGTCTTGAACTGACAAAGCTCTCCATCATAATAAATCTCACCATCATACGTTCCTGCAGGATAAATGCCGGACAACACATTCATCAGAGTTGACTTTCCGGCGCCATTCTCCCCGATCAGCGCATGGATCTCGCCGCGCTCTACGACAAGATTGACATTATCCAACGCCTTTACGCCTGGAAACTCTTTGGTGATAGATTTCATTTCCAGTATAATGTCTCCCAAAAAACTTCCTCCTCTCCATATAATCCGCTTCGAAACCGTTTTATATTTTTACGGTCGCGAGGGGAAGCAGTCATATTCCGTTTCATGAAAGAAGAGCGGGACAGCCGCCCCGCCCTTCTTTCAAATTCAGCTATAATGATCTCCAATCATCTGTCAGCCTACTGCTACCAGATATCCATCATCACCAACGGTGTAGTACCCGGTGTCTACCAGCTCTTCCTGCATATTGTCGATCGTAACTGTGGTCGGAGTCAGGATAAAGGACGGGCAAACAACACCTTCGGAGGTCTCATATGTTTCATTGTCATATGCGCACTCGAAATCCCAGTCAGAATTCTCAATCAAAGTCTCATCAATCGTATCTCCGTTCAGAACTGCCTCTACCAGAGACAGAGTAACAACAGCCTCATTCGCCACTGCCTTATAAACGGTCATGCTCTGCTTGCCATCCATGATGTTCGCGAGGTTCGCCTCATCACCATCCTGTCCGGTAATGATTACAGTGTTGTCACCGGCATAGTCAGACTCAATAGCCTGCGCTACACCAAGAGCGGTGGAGTCATTGGAGCAAAGCCATGCATCAAGCTGGGTGCCATCTGCATAATAGGAAGCCAGGATGTTCTGTGCTCTCTCAAGAGCGGTCTGGGTAGCCCACTGATCTGTAGCTACAGAATCAAAATCAATCTGTCCGGATACAACATTCAGTACGCCAGAGTCAATGTACGGCTGAAGGATGTCCATCGCGCCATTGTAATAATAAGGAGCATTGTTGTCCGCCGGATCGCCTGCTGTAATCTCAATGTTGTAAACATTATCGCCGGCATTATCAAGATCCAGTGTATCAACAATATACTGACCCTGGATAGCGCCAACGGTTGCGAGTGCGAATGTTACATAATATGCACTTGCATCATTAGAAATCAGGCGGTCATACGAAATAACCGGAACACCAGCTTCAGATGCTTCATCCATAACGGTATTCAGTGAATCCGCATCAATTGCCGCTACAACAAGGATGTCAACACCGTCAGCAAGCATATTCTGAATATCATTTACCTGCTGCGAAGAATCATTGTCGGAGAAAGTTAAAATCGTGTCATAACCTGCTGCCTGGAACTGCTCGTCCAGATAGGAGCCGTCACGGTTCCAACGCTCCAGGGACTGGGTCGGCATTGAAATACCGATCTTCTGGGTCTCCTCCTCAGCGGCTGCCGGAATAACCAGAGAGCTGAGTGCCATTACTGCTGCCATAGCCACGGCAAGTTTTTTGAATCTCATCATAATTACCTCCATTCATTTTTGTAGTCATTATGACCACGTTTTTTGATGTTCATATCCTAACACATATACAAATTGCATAAAAGGGAATCTCTTGACGTAAAACTATAAATTTTTTTAAACAAAAATTTTTGCTTGTATAAAAACTGGATTTTTTTGCTCACCCTGCTAAAAATAACGCAAGAATTTGCTTTTCTCATGTAGGAAAACAGCAGATTTTGTGATACAATAAAGGCCATGAAAAGGTCTTCTTTAATTATAACCATCATTTTAATATTTTGTGTCCTGCTGCTGTCATTAACCTGGGCATACTTTCGGAACAGTCTCGATTCGCTCGACCTGCCTGATACTTCCATATCCGAAACCTATGACCGGCACTATGTGCTGATTCCGGATGAGGAAAATTCCGTACTCTGGCAGGCGATTTACGAAAGCGCCTATGAAGAGGCCAGCGAGAACAGCGCATATCTTGAGCTGCTCAGCCAGGATACCGGCAGCGCCTACTCCACTGCAGATTACCTGCGGATCCTGATCGCCTCATGCATCGACGGTATTATTCTGAAGCCGGACGGCACTGACGAAGTCCGGGAGCTGATCAACGATGCGGTCGCGGAAAATATCCCTGTCGTCACAGTGCTGGAGGACGATTCCGACAGTGAGCGGATCAGCTATGTAGGGCCCAATAGCTACCAGCTGGCCGATACCTACACGGAGCTTGCGCTCTCCCGTCTGGATGGAGCGGACGGAGAAATCATGATTCTTCTGGATGCGGAATCTGTCAATCCAGTCCAGACGCTTGCTGCCGCTCAGCTGACAAGATACATTGAGCAACAGAAGGCTGAGGGGCAGGATGTCTCCGTCTCCTTGTACTATCTGGAAAACTCCACCGATTTCGACTACGAAGAGGGCATACGCGATCTCTTTGTCAACCATTCCCCATTGCCGGATGTCCTGATCTGCATGGAGGAGGTACTGACTGAATGCGCGTATCAGGCGCTGATTGACTACAACGAGGTAGGCAGTACCGATATCATCGGTTTTTATTACTCAGACCAGATCCTGGACGCGATTGAAAAGGGAATTATCCCGGCTACCCTGGTCGTTGACATGGACGAAGTCGGCAGCTACTGCATAGACGCCCTGAACGAATATCACGCGCTCGGCCATACCAGCAGCTATTACAATGTATCCTTAAGTCTCATCACCCGGGAAAACGTGACTGATTATCTTGACAACGTCCAGGAAGAGGAGGGATAGACTCATGAAAAAGAAAAATCCCTTTTCCCGCTTCTCTTCCATCCAGACACGGATCAATGCGGTGATTATGGTGGTTCTGATCGTGGTTCTGTGTATGAACCTGTTTCTCATCAGTGAAATCAATTCCGCCGTCGGGCGCATTGACTCCGTCTTCACCAGCAATGTGGCGGTCAACACACTTTCCGACACACTGGAGCAGATACAGGATTCGGTCTATGAATACCTGAACACGAAAAGCAGCCAGGCGCTGGAGGACTATTACAATCTTGAGCAGGAATACCGCGCGCTGCTGGAAGACCTGAATACCGAAATCGTTGACAGCGAAATTCTGATGCTGGAAAAAAACATCCGCAATATGTCTGAAAGCTATCTGGAGCAGACCAGCGTCACCGTCCAGGCCAAGCGCGGCCGCAATGTGGAGCGCTATAAGGAATCCTATGAGCTGGAGACGCAGCTTTTTGAGTACATTAACTCCTATATTTACCGGCTGAACAATCTGCTCTTCCGTCAGAATTCGAGCAATTACCAGACACTGATCTCATCCATGCAGGTGCTTGAGCAGGGCAGTCTGGTCATTATGGCGGCAGCTTTTGTCATCTGCATGCTCGTAATCGCGGTTCTTGTCCACAACATGATCCGCCCGCTGACCGTCCTCTCCTCCACGGCCCATGAGGTGGCCAGCGGAAACCTGGACGTCCCGCAGCTCCCCATCGTCTATGAGGACGAGGTCGGTGTCGTGACGCGAAGCTTTAATCAGATGCTCACCAGCATCCGCGAATACATTGACCGCCTCCGCGACAGTATGGAAACCGAGGCGCAGCTCAAAGAGCGGGAGCTTCTGATGGAGGCGCATCTGAAGGAAGCACAGCTGAAATATCTGCAGGCGCAGATTAATCCGCATTTTCTGTTCAACTCGCTGAACGCGGGAGCGCAGCTCGCCGCCATGGAGGACGCGGAACAGACCAGTGTTTTTCTGGAACGGATGGCGGATTTTTTTCGTTACAATGTGCGGAAGATGTCCGGAGATGCGACTTTGTGTGAAGAAATCCAGTCTGTTGACAATTATATCTATATCCTGAATGTACGTTTTGCCGGCGACATTACCTATGAGAAGGAAATTGATACCGACATAGAAGACATCAAAATGCCCAGCATGATTCTCCAGCCCATCGTGGAAAACGCAGTGCAGCATGGCATTCATGAATGTCTGGAGGAGGGCCGCATTGTACTGACTGTGACTAAGACAGATGCGGAGTCCCTTGAAATTACCGTTTATGACAACGGAGTCGGAATGACCCCGGAAAAGATCCGCGACATTCTGGAAGGTACTCTCGTTCCAGACGCGGAAAAAAGCAGCTCTACCGGCGTCGCCATGTCCAATGTCATTCACCTCCTGGAGCTCTATTATAATAAGAAGAATCTGCTGCGAATCGAAAGCGACGGTCCCGGCTGCGGCACACGGGTGATTCTTTCTCTCCCTATCTGAAGTATTGACAGCCAGATGACAGCGAATTCCCATTAAGCAGCAGAGATTCTGTTCTGTATGAGCAATTGTTTCACGATATGTCCTCATATCTCTCAAATACGAAAGGAGCCAACAAACGCCATGTATCGAATTCTGATCGCAGATGATGAGGGGCTGATGCTGGAATCATTGAAGACCATTATCATGAGCCAGTACGGCGACTGCTGTACCCTGGAAACGGCAAAAACCGGCAGGGCCGTGATTGAGAAGACGGAAAGCTTTCATCCCGATATTGTGTTTCTCGACATCCATATGCCCGGCATTAACGGCATCCAGGCGATGAAGGAAGTCCGCAAATCCAACAGCACCGCCCTCTTTTATATCATTTCTGCCTATGACAAATTTGATTACGCAAAAGAGGCGATTGACCTTGGGGTGGAAAAATACCTGACCAAACCGATTTCCCGCAAAACCATACTTTCCACGGTAGAGGAGGCCATAAAAAAGGTGGATCACAACCGCGCGCTGCGCCGCTCTCAGCTGGAGATTCAGGAAAAAATGGAGGTCATCATCCCCGTCATGGAGCAGAGCATTATCACCAACCTGCTCTTCCAGACGGAAATGCAGGATGTCGGCTACTATCTGCAGCTCCTGGATGTAGAGGAAACCTGCGGCTATATCATGGTCATCCAGTTTGGCACGGAGTATGAGAACGGACGGCTGATCAGCCCGGTCCGCATGAGTGTGCAGGCGCAGGACTTTTATCCGGATTTGCGCTCCCTGGTAAAAGCATCCCTGAATTGTCTGGTAGGTCCCGTCATGTCAAACCGGATCGTATTGCTCGTCCCTCACCAGGGTGGGCAGATTTCCTACGAAGATCGGATCCTTATCGTAGAGAATACGCGCAGGCTGCTCACGAAGCTGGAGGAGCAGCTGGGCGCTAAGTTCCGCGCCGGTATCGGGCGAGTCCGTAAAATCGAGGATTTGCAGCTCTCCTACCGGGAGGCGCTGCGTTCCTTAAATGGCAGTAAAAGCCGTGTCATCCACACGGAAGACCTGCAGCCGGAGGGTCTCTATGGGGAGGAATTCCCGGATGAAACAGAGCGGCGGATGTTCCGATTTCTGGAGGACGGCAACACGTCAGCCATGCTCTCGGAGTCAAATATCTTCTTCGACTGGATGATCCAGCACTATCCGGACGACCGCGGCAACATCTGCCTCAAGGTTCTGGAATATATTATCCGGGCGGAGGGAATCGCTTTCGAGTCCGGAACTGTCAATTACAATTTCAGTGACCGGAACGACTATCTGGAGACAGCGACTTCGTTTGCGGATTATGAATCTCTGCGTCAGTGGTTTGTGGAAAAAATGGCCGCAGCCTGCGACACCATCCACGACTATCGGGAATCTCAGTCCGATTCGGTCATAAAAAAAGCACAGGCTTACATAAGGGAGAATTACAGCCATGACATTTCGCTGGATGACGTCTCCCGCACGGTAAATATCAGTCCCTACTATTTCAGCAAGGTTTTCAAGGAGGAATCCGGCGAAAATTTCATCGAATATCTGACCCGGGTGCGTGTCGAAAAAGCGAAAGAGCTGCTGGAAAAGCCCGACCTGAGCATCAAGATCATCAGCTCCATGTGCGGCTACTCGGATCCGAATTATTTCAGCAGGCTTTTCAAAAAGCAGACAGACATGACGCCGCGGGAATACAGGATGAAGGTTAGCGGACAGTAGATCATATCGTATGTTTTTGCAAATACATAGAGCATGCTTCATTCCAGATCCAGATGGGAAAAGAGGAGGAAGCATTACAGGAGGGTCATAAATGGCAGCCGGAGGATTTATTGTCGATGACAATCAGACAAACCGTTGCAGGCAGATGAATCGTCCAGTCAGTAACGGCGCAATGGGCAAGGTATTTCACCGGCGCACCGGCGATGCGGCGAGCAGGGTATTTCATCGGCGCACCGGCGATGCGGCGGGCAGGGTATTTCATCGGCGCAGCGTCTGCGCTTTCTTTCGACCGCTGCTGTTTCTGCTGCTGTTTTTCGCGGTGTTTTCTCTGACCGGCTGTACGCAGACAGATGAAGTCACAGAGACAGAGACTCCCGAGACAGAGGCCCGGCTCCAGATCGGGCTGAGCTTTGACTCCTTCGTGATTGAGCGCTGGCTCCGCGACCGGGACATGTTTGTCTCCACTGCCCAGAGTCTCGGTGCAGATGTCAACGTGCAGGTAGCGGGCGGCGATGTGGATGAACAGATTTCACAGATTGAGTATTTTATCCAGAAAAAAATGGATGTAATCGTAATCATCGCCGTCGACGGCGACGCCCTGAAGGATGTGGTAAACGACGCGATTTCCAATGGCATCCGCGTGATCTGCTATGACCGCCTGGTCTATGACGTGGACGCGGATCTCTATATTTCCTTTGACAACCGCCAGGTCGGTGTGCTGATGGCGGAGACGCTGATCAGCGCCTGTCCGGAGGGCGGCGATATCGTTGCCATCTACGGTTCGCCGACCGACCTGAATGTGGACGACGTCGTGGACGGCTTCACATCGACTCTCGAGGGAAGCGGGCTTAACATCATCTACTCCGCCTATTGCGACAACTGGCTGGCGGAGCTTGCCTTTGACTATGTGAACGAGGGTCTGGAGATCACAAACGATATCGTCGCCGTCATGTGCGGAAATGATGATCTCGCCAGCCAGGCGATCAAGGCTCTCTCTGAAAACCAGCTTGCCGGAGAGGTGACCGTCGTCGGGCAGGACGCCGAGCTTTCCGCCTGCCAGCGGATTGTCGAAGGCACACAGGAAATGACCGTCTACAAATCCGTTGAGGAAGAGGCGATGGTTGCCGCGACTCTTGCCGTCGCTCTCGCGCGTGGGGAAGACATCACATCAGAGGATTGCGCCTGGCCGGTCACGGAGACCATCGACTCCGGCTCATACGAAGTGCCGTATTATAAGCTCGATCCCGTCGCCGTGACGGCTGACAACATTGACGAAGTCATCATCGCCGGCGGCTACCATTCCAGAGACGACGTGTATCTGAATATCCGGGATGAGGAATGAAAATCAAGCATACAGAGTCCGGCGGAAACGCACGTCTGTCCGATAAAAATCATTTTATAACCAGAATCCGGCTTCTACGCAGAAAACAATGGGGTGGAAAGATACCGGTCTCCGGAATCCGGCAGGAGTACGACGATGGTCTTCCCTGTGTTCTCCTCTCTTTTTGCCAGCTGTACGGCTGCCTTCAGCGCGGCTCCAGAGGAAATCCCCACCAGGATCCCTTCCGTGCGGGCAAACACCCTGCCCTCCTCGAACGCGTCCTCGTTCTCAATCGCTATGACCTCATCGTAAACCTTTGTGTTGAGTACATCCGGTACAAACCCGGCGCCGATGCCCTGGATCTTGTGCGCTCCGGCTGTTCCTCTGGAAAGCACCGGGCTGGAAGCGGGCTCTACCGCCACGATCTTCACCGCAGGATTCTGCTCCTTCAGATACTCGCCGACGCCGGTCACCGTACCGCCGGTACCGACGCCCGCCACAAAGATATCCACCTGCCCGTCGGTCTGCTCCCAGATCTCCGGGCCGGTCGTGGCCTTGTGCACCGCGGGATTCGCCGGATTGCCAAACTGACCCAGGATCACAGAGCCTTCGATCTCCTTATGCAGCTCCTCCGCCTTCGCGATCGCGCCCTTCATGCCCTTCGCGCCCTCGGTAAGCACCAGCTGCGCGCCATATGCTTTCAGAAGATTCCGCCGCTCCACACTCATCGTATCCGGGAGTGTCAGGATCGTTTTATATCCCTTCGCCGTCCCCACAGCAGCCAGCCCGATGCCGGTATTCCCGCTCGTCGGTTCGATAATGGTAGCCCCCGTCGTCAAAATTCCCTTCTCCTCTGCATCCTCAATCATAGCCAATGCTATGCGATCCTTTACAGAACCGGCTGGATTCAGGTATTCCAGCTTTGCCAGGATTGTCACTCCCCCGATGCCGGCTGCTTTTGCATAACGGTTCAGCTGCAACATGGGGGTCTTTCCAATCAGTTCCAGTGAGCTTTGCTTAATATCTGCCATAATCAAATCCTCCTGCGTTTGCTTTGTTTTATTTCCTACTTAATAAATAGGAATAATATGTTTTCTTGTATTATACGTCTGTTCTTCTATG
>Ga0192263_1134_pt1 | contig 17385 bp, 17 predicted proteins | sample Koala_Koa23_I3_FD_131257 | JGI IMG/M metagenome (GOLD analysis project Ga0192263, IMG submission 131257) | Enriched cells from koala feces incubated with labeled cellulose particles, San Francisco Zoo, California, United States - Koala_Koa2-3_I3 ... | reverse complement strand
CCCGAATCAGGAATGTCATCTATTGCATTTACATTGTACCCACATAATTTAAAAATTGATTCGCTGCTCAGTCCTTTAAATGAAACATATGATTGCTCCCGCCATTCTTTGTGTCCAATAACTCGGCATAATATCGTTCCTGAACGTTCTAATTTATCATAATCATCCCACGAAATAAAATATGCATTACAATCATTGCAGTATGTTACAGGAATAGTAACAGAATGAATCTCTTGTGATGAATTTTTATACACAAAGACAATTCCATCCATAATCTTAATACTATGATTTTCCTTGTCACATCTGCGCAGGTTTGTTTTAACAATAACATCCTTAAAATCCAGAACCCTATCATTTCGCTTTGCGCGACGATCCAACTCAAAATCTACGTAATCAGCAAACATTCCTTCCGTAGCACTATATAGATCAAATTCCCTTCCGATCACCATTTCTGTAGCGATTTGTGGAAAATCGATGTTTCCTGGAAGATTATAACGTCGATAGTCCTCCGTACCACTAGGATATCCAATAGAAATATAATAGTTAATCTGAAAAGTGTCCTTATTCAAATATTTCCCTATTGTAAAAAAATCCTCCTCTTCTGCGTCGTCATCTATTTCATAATAATACGTTCCTTCACATTCACAAGTAAACTCAGGCTCAGAAAAAGAAACATTATAATTATTATTGAACAATAAGTGCCGTTTGCAGAATGCAACAACACGTTTTTCATAGTCTCCCTGATTGAGAATATCCATTACAGGAACCTTTAAAAAAGCAGATATCAAATTCATTTCTATTTCTGCAGTCAACATAGAAATATGAAAAATTGTGTGATTTTCTGGATGCTTGATTGCATTCCGGTTAAAAAGTAAAAATCTTTCTTCATATGCTTCCACATATGGTTGAATTTCAATCATTAAATAACGGATTAGCTCACTAATTTTAATTCTGTGTTCCACGCAATATAAAAATATTTTTCCCCAGAAATAATTGTACTCTGACATATCTTCTCGCACTCTACCCCAATTCTATTCTCTATAAATTTCTATTTATAAAAACTTGGTAAATCCTTTTCTCAGAATCAGACAACCGCATATAATAATATCTGTCCGTTATCATCAGCGGTCTCCTCCGGCATGAATCCCGCTTCCAGTATAATTGGTCAGCTAGCCTGGTCGGCCACACCACTCACAGATGAAAAGAGAGCCAGTACCAACGTTACAGTTTAGTTTCCCACAAGAGCAAATGACAAAATACTTTGTCCCGCAGTAAGGGCAGCCCGGATACTCCTCATCCGGTTCTATGCCCCCATCTATGATTGTCCCATCGTATCCTTCATGCTTCGCAGTCGATTCCTTCATCGGAAATGCCCAGGTATATTTCTAGTGACGCGGAGCGATTTTTTCAAACCGAACTCCGTAGGTTTTATGTGCTTCTTTACATTTACAGATTGCAACGGTTGCTTCTGGCATCTCCATATGCTCACCTCCCGTATCTACCCACCTAAAGCTCTGAGTAAATAATTTCTTTCCAAAGTTTTACTATCCCATGGCACATCCATTCTGTATTTATTCTCAAAGAGCGGCTATTGCGAAACAGCATAAATACAGGTGCTTTGGCTTTTTTTCTACGTAGAAAAGCTTGCCTGATTTTCTTAGCAATAGTAAGCCATCACCACAGTAATATCGTCCCCGCAGCCCTGTTCGCTTGTCTCATTCAGCCAATCCCTGAGATTCCCGGCCACTGCTTCAAAACCATGTTCCTGTATCATTTCAAAATATTCCCGGCAGGTCTGTTCAAACGCTTCTGTCGATGGATAACTGTTGGCAAATCCGTCTGTGGACATCAAATACATGTGCGGTGACTCTGCCGTCTCATCACGGCTTCGCATCACCGTGATTGCTTTTTTCCAGGCGTTCTGGCTGGAGAGCGAATGCGTCTCTGTTCCAAGGATTTTATCTGCCATAATGACAGACTGAACCTGTTCCCCATCAATCCTTAAAATATCTCCGTCCCCAAGCTGAAAGCCAAATAGAAATTCCGGCATAATGAGAAGTCCGAGCAGCGTTGTGCCGTACAGGCGATACACAGAGTTTTTATCTGGATTGCCATCCGCATCTGTCGCTTTTTCCCTTTTGTTCTTCAGATGCGCTTTCCAGACTCTGTTCTTCCATTCTTCCTCAATCGTCTGTGATATTCTCAGCTCCCCCTCACGGTTTAAGTAAGATGTCAGAAATTCTAGCGGCTGATTTTCACAGCTTGCCAGCAGTTCCTTTATTACAGAGCAAAACGTGTTGACCGCAATCTGTGAGCCAGTCTTACTATATAAACAACGCTCACTCCCATGACCGTCCGCAACAGCAAGAACGGTAACCGTATCGGATATTTTGAGGCATTTATGGCTATCCTGACAAGGTTTCTCCGCGCGGATATGGGATGCTCCCGTAACACTTTTTCCGCATATCTTTCGGATCATAGATTCACCCGCCTTACCATACATCTCCGGCATTTACATCGTCCGGGTTGGGAATGTTGCCCATGTCGAGCACTAACGGCGCTATGCCACTGTCTTTCGGAAGAAGGTCATCTACAAGTGTCGGACTGCCAGTCATTTTATCTGCTGACTTGTCTTCCAGTTTTACTCTGCTCGCAGGCGCTGACACCATGGATGCAGCCGTAGATGCCCACTTAATCATTTTCGTAAGCATAGCGGCATTGTTCGCCTGCAGCACAAGCTCACGGTTCCCGGTAAACTCAGTCAGAACAGAATCATCCGCGTCCTGCCCGATAGAGATCGCAATGCGGGACCGCTTTCTTTCCCCACGGTAAATGCAGAAGCTTGTCCAACGATTTCTTGTAATCATCTGTCGGCTGCCCGTCTGAAAGAAGTACAAGCACCGGCGGCAGTGCGCGATCCGACATTGGCGGAATCGTCAGCTGCGCAGCCAGCAAATCAAAGGCTTTGCCTAAGTCAGTGACACCTCCAGTTTCCAAGTCCTCCCACACAAAATCTTCTACCGGGATCGGATTCGTAGTGACCCAGGAAGCTCCCGATGAAAATTTCAATGTACGAATCAAAAGCTGCGCATTCGGATTGTTGTCCGCTGCATCTACCATATCCGGTATGGTTGACTGGATTGCATGATTCACTGTTCCAATCTTCTCTCCATACATAGAACCGGAACAATCAACGATCCAGAAAAAATGCAGCGGTCTGCTTGCAAGTTCCCCACCTGGTCTCTTTAGTTTCTCTGCCATTACAACTTCCTCCTCCTTATATTATAATTTTACGTTGTACATAACGCAGTAATAGTTATTTTGCATTTATTATCTCTTACCTAATTCTAAATCGTAGTAAACCCAAACATCAACAGCCCATTTAGCCAGGTTCATTCGAACACCATATTCTTCAAATCGCTTCCTTTCATATTTATGGTATATTATATTTTTATCTTTAGCCATTTCCAAATCAGATTTGATATTTAAATCGTATAAAAGAAGTATCAAATAAATCTTAACAGTTTCTCCTGGAAAATAATCCTTTAATAAAGCACACAAAACATTATGGCTTGACAGCGCATTTACATGATCTTTAGCCATTTCTACAAATTTATCTCTAAAAGAAAAATAATCAGAATCTAAGTCCAATTGACTATTCGTTCCAGAAATTTCTGCCGAAACGCCAAGTATACCATCATAATGCTCACGATTTTCCATACTATCTAATAGTTCATCCGTTATATCACATACCTGATTTATTTGCGCCCAATCCCTGATTCGGCTGAGATATTGACGTATCTCTACAATACCAAGCGATTCCTTCGCTAGTCTTTCAATAATACTATCAGTCATAGTAAGTGAATTTTTAAAAAGGTATTTCTTTATTTCAGCCTTACATTCCTCATAATCAAAAGCATTTAATTCAATGATATACTCAACCATGCTTTTACATTGATCTGATACCTTACTTATCTCATCTATCAATGCTATCATTGTAAATTGAGGCAGATCAATGTTAACCGGCCTTGCTGACATTCCTTTCCCAACTAAAAAACTTACTGAATGCTTCACGCAAGCATCAATAATTACATCTTTTACCAATGGACGTAATTTTTCAAATCTATCAATAATTAATATTTCATTATCTTTTAAATTATTCAAAATTGAAAACATCTCTTTAGGATTTGTAATTGTAGTAGCATTTACTATTACACTATAAGAGCCAGCCTCGAATACTATTGCATTTGCAATCTCGGTTCTTTTTTCTTGAGAAGATCCTGTAATCATAATATGCCCTAAAGAATCATTGCGCAGTTTTGCTAAACTTATAATTACTTTCAACTCCTCTACAGCCTTTCTTTGGCCAACTACTCCTTTTAATCCTTCTATCACTCTATCCGCCGAATCTACATCACAACTTGCCCTATCTGCAGCCATCATTTTTTTCTCCTTTTAATTCTTCATTCAATGCTACCCAGACATTCTCCAAAATTAATTCTAATTCCTAATGCAATCCCAGCTGTACGCCCTGGGGCCACCGGTAACTGTGTCCCATCAGCTTTTTCATATGTCCAGTTTGCTTTATCTTCATTCCGAATCCCCCACATAGCTGGATTCTTCGGATTCTGAACAACTGTCCCCACAGAAGTATCCATATCATAATCATCGTAAATACTGTGAGATTTTAATTGTGCTCCAGCAGAAAGAATCACCTTATTTTTTTCCTATAACCAGTTTCGCGGGTACTGTTACCGTATGAGAACAGTTCCAGCAGATATGTGCTTCCCCGTTCTGCTCTTTCGCAGCATCATAAAATACTTCCGCGCCGCAATGTGGGCAGATCATGATCCCATTCATAAGATTGGCAATTGCTTCCAGCCACTGCCTTTCCACGACACGCTTCGCCGGGGTTTTCAATCCGACAGTAAACACCTTTGTAAACAGATCACGGATTTCCTGCGGGAAAATCTTCCAGTAGATCTCCGCGTTATCGTGAATACCCGGAACCGGGCGGTTGCGCGTATCATCAGGATCGAAAATAAACACTGGATCAGTGCCATACAGCCGCTCCATTGCCAGGATATCCATACATTTGATGTTCGCTTCCAGACGTCCATTCAGCGGATGGTTCACCATAAACATGTAAAACAGAAGAACAGCCAGTGAATGTAAGTCTGTGTTTCTGGATGGCTTTGCCTTTCCTAAGACTATCTCCGGAGCCATAAAGCCCGGAGTTCCCAGCACACCGCTATCATCCTTCCCATTCACGGATACGTTGTCATTATCGCAGATCAACACATCGCCGTTATCTGGATTGAAAAACATATTTCCAAATGAAATATCCCGGTAGCTATGACCCATTTCATGCAGCTTTAGATATCCTTTTGTGAAGTTAAAAGCCGCTCGACATAAGACATAAAAGGACGGATCTACCTTCCGCTTCATCAGATCTACTATGCTTTTATAATTCTTCGGTCTCAATGCCATAATGTATCCGAAGGAGTCTCCTTTTGCCGGATAAATCAGATCCTCCGGCCAAAGAAATGAAGCATCCGGACTGCCTACAGAAACAAGCTTGTCCAGGATCTTTTTCTGATCTGCGGTAGCTGAACGCTTAAAATACCATTTCAGGGCGTAATGCTGCCCGCAACTTTCCACATCATATACTTCTCCCTGTCCACCAGCTCCGAGAAGTTTTTGTACCGTATACTTGTTTCCACTTTCAGATGTCAGTATCGTTCCTGTTTTTAACAAGCCATCCATCAATAAATCGACCTCCTTTTTTGTATCAGCTTAATCGCCTGATGAGGAATATTTCCATCGGGAACAACCATGGTATAAGTTTTATCACCATACTGCAGCTCCAGACCATTTGCATACGGTTTCATAGCTGACAGCAGCTTATAAGGCTTATCAAAACCATGATCCTTACAATTCAGGATAATCCGCTGATTTGTAATATATAAGATTGCCTTATACTGCTGTGTCTCTATATATTCCTTAGAGTCTCCTACACCATAACTGAATCGGTCATTCTTAAAGAGTCCTGGTGAACTGTTACCCGTATGGCGATAAATCTTTTTAGTCTTGTCAATCAGCAGGATTGCCTTATCAATATAGCAGCAATACTCGCCACGCTTCAGAAAAATCGTATCAGTATTCAATCTGGGAAGCCGTCCGGCAAGTATTTCCTGTTTCGCGGCATCCGGCAAGATACTGGATACTGGAGGAATTTTATTCTTCCCGAATAATGCGTCTAATAAGCCCATAAAGATGCAACCTCCTGTTATCAGATCAACTCGTACTTCAATCTATTCTTTCTTGCATAGCTTTCCGCATAAGAGCCAAAGCTACACATCAGGATAAATTTATCATGCACGTTGTCAAACGCTCCGTCTCCAATCTGTTGGACGCTATCCGGAATATAGATTTCTTCCAGATTTTCACATCCGTCAAATACTCTCGCTCCGATACGATCCATTTTTTCATTCAACGTTACTTTCGTTAATGCAGTGCAATTAGAAAACATTTTATCCGGCAGTTCTGAAATATTATCCGGTATAACAACTTTCGTAAGATTCTTACATCCGGAAAAAGCGCCCTCCCCAATCCAATATAAGGAAGCCGGTATATCAATATTTTTCAGATTGGTATGTGAAAGACTGTAGGCACCAATCTTTTCAAGAGCCGGAGGCAAAGCGGCCATTGACAGACTGCTGCAGCCAGCAAATGCGTAATCTCCCAATTCTTTCATAGAAACTGGAAAGATCACCTGCGACAGCCGCGAACATCCAGAAAAGGCACGGCTGCCAATCTGGACAAATCCGTCCGTGAAAATGGCTTCCTCAATCTCACATTCCGAAAAAGCTCCACTCTGTACCTCAACAACAGGTTTTCCACCTGAGCGATTCTGAAAGATGATTGTTTTCTTACTCTCGCCAGTAAAGCCGGAGACTGCAAGGCCATTTCCAACCGAACTTCTCGCGTAACGGAACAGCTCTCCATAGGTCACCACCCCCGGCTTTTCCTCCTGAATTGCCGGAACATGATTGCCGCCTTTTGAAGCCAACTTGATGTCACAGGGCTTTTTCAACATATGCTGCCCATAGCAAACGCACCAGAGAGAAACTACCCAGTCCGCATTAACACGGCTGATTCCATACTCGTCCATCAGACGTTTCACATATCGGTAAGCAAACGTATTATTAATCTGAGCTGTTTTCTGCAAATCTTCCGCAATGCCCAGATCATATGCAGATAGAATCAGGTTGATCTGCATCTGCTGTCCGGGAAAGTAATCTTTCACCAGTCCCGCAAACCTGGCGCGTTCTAAAACCGCATCCGAATATGTAAACAAAAGTTTTTCAAAATCTGTTTCAAACATCGTCTATCCTTTTTCAAGCTTTATCAAGCTCCGTCAAAAGCCTTGCCAGGCATTTTTACCTTATTAAATCTTATCGAGTCTTATTGAGCCTTGCTGAGCATCTAAACAAACATGTCATGCAGCGAAAAGCCAACTTAACGACGATCACTCCACGCCAAGTGCCTTAAACACCGCCTCCTGCGGCGAAGAATAGAAAATCAGACTGAACGCGCCTACCAAATCCGACGGCACGGAGCCCAAATCGCTAGCGGAGGTGATTGGCAGCAGAACCTTCTTTGCCCCACTGTCCAGGCATACCTGTAGCACGTTGGCCAGCTCATTCACTTTTATCAGCGTTCCACTGATACTGATTTCGCCAAGAACCGCCAAACTGCTCAAAGTTGGCTTACCCAAAGCAGCGGAACAGAGCGCTATCAATGACGACAAAGCCAGGTCTTTTATCATACCAATTCCCTGCAGGTCCTGATAGTGGATGATATAATCCTTTGTTGTTGTACTGATCGAGCCGGAAATCGAATTACCGTTTGCTTTCAGATAGTTGAATGCTGTATTCGTTGCTTCCCTTGCGTCCCGATCAGAGCCGATGCCATTGCGCTCAAATTTACCATTTCCGGGCAGTACCTGTGTTTCCAGACGATAAACACCCACCATACCCGTCTTGCACTGTGATACTGTATAAACATGTCCCGGCTTATTCATCCCCTCCGGTATCAGTTTTCCGCCGCCATGCTCCGGCACCGTAACATACTTTTCTTCAAACGAGTCATTATCTATGTACGAGAAATTGACATCATAAAACTCCATGCCGCCAATTTTCTTCAACTGTTCCTTGACTCTGCGGCGCATCTCCATCGAAATATCCAGAATCTCAGCAAGTTCCTCTTTCGTTACTTCCCCATCCGGGTACACGAGTTTCACAAAACCAGAAACCATCTTCCGTACAGCAATCGTATCACGCTGATTCAGATTGTTGCCAAATCGGAAATATTTATCCGCAGCATCTCCATAGTTTTCCTTTCGCATCTGGCGCATAAACTCCGACAGATAATCCGTAATAAATCCATAATCATCCGTAAAATGTTCCGGACGATACTTCGGGATTTCCCAGCCGGGTATGTAGCAATGCATACGGTCAAGAAATGCCGTATCATACGCCATCGCGTCCGGAAACGGTTCAAACAGGTGCGATGTCTTCATCAATACTTCCACACTCTGATTGATATTTCCGACAAACGCCATGGAAGCAGAAGCAGCCTTTTCTTCCCGCCCTCTTGAGAAAGAACCGGATGCCATATAGTCCTTCATGATCTGGACGCCGTCTTTGTCCTTAAAGGTAATACCAGCCACCTCATCAAAGGCCACGCAGTCCCACATTCCAGCAAGACCAACTGTCTTCGTGGACATGTTGTAAAACAGATTTGCAACCGTCGTCTGACCTCCAGAGACAAGGATGCTGTTCGGTGAAATTTCTTTGTATATATGCGACTTACCAGTGCTTCGCGGTCCCAACTCGCAAAGGTTGAAGTTGTTTTCCACCAATGGAATCATACGGGCAAGAAGCAGCCATTTTACACGGTCGCTCAGCTTATCCGGTTCCATACCAGTAGAACGGAGGAGTACATCAATCCATTCCTCTTTCGTAAATGCTTTCCTGCCGTTCTTCAAATCATCCATATCGATATGGGGCATTTGAATCGGTGTCGGCTTTCTAATACGGATTGGAGACACATTCTTTTTATCTTCCTCAACAAACTCATAATCTAGCTGAAGGATACACCAGATGCCGCCGCATAAGAGCCTGTCAAATTTGGATGGATATTCCGGATTGATCGGAATTCCTTTCAGACCCAGATTAGAAAATTCAGCCTCATACCGATCCTCTTTGATATTCAGATGTACGGTAATTTTATCAATCACCGTATAACTGCCGCGTTCCCGAAGGACAGACAGCGCTTTTTGCGCCTCATCCGGACGGACAAAGTTATCAGCCAGGATACGCTTTACATTTTCCACACCCCTTTCGATGATTTCTTCATCATCAGAGCTGCAATACTGGCCCAGCAGAAATTCCAATACATATACCGGGACATTCGCGCCCTCTTTGATCCTTTTAGTCAGGTCTTTCCGGACAATGCGCCCATCAAAATACTGACGAAGTTTATCCTTGATAACTGCTCGGCTGTCGTCCATTTCTAAAAATTCATCCATATACTTCATCCCCCATCGAATAAGAATTCACTTACTTTTTTGTATTGAAATAAAATCCGTTTCTAAAGCCTATTGCTTTCGCATTTGGAGCATAGTTACAAGATATCCCAAAATGAGTGACTGCTTTGTCAATATCGCAGCCAATTTTGTCACGATCTCCGATAACCCATAAGTATCCTTTTGGTCTCATATCCTTCACTTCCAACCCCATATCTCTGAGATATGCTGCCACTTCGCTTTGAGAATAATCCACTACTTGTACAGTGCTTTTTTCTCTTTTATGTTTCGGCTTCACGTCCTTACCCACAACAGGCTCTTTTATCTCCTCAGACGGTTCTACACCTTGATTCTCACTTGTATCATCTTTTGGAACATCAAAAGCTTTATCGAAAACATAAAGGTTATCTAATGCTCTCGTATAAGATATATACTTCTCATTTGTTGACATATTTCCTGTCACTGCGACAACACACTGAAACTCCAGCCCTTCCATCCCGGCAATCGCTGCCTGAAGTGCAGTAACTCGCTGCTAGCCATCAATCAGAATCTTTTTCCCAATAGAAATAGTTCCATCCTTCAGCCGTACATCCGGGTTTTTCCAGACAATAATGTATCCCACTGGAAATCCCTTATAAAGTGAGTCCAGAAGATCACGTACTTTGGATGAATCCCAAACAAAAGGACGCTGTATCTCCGGGATCGCCACTTCTCCCGATTTAATCCACCCTATGATATTCTGCACGGAAGTGCTGTAAACATCGAACTGCGCCATACTTTTCTCCTTTGTAGTCTATGCATTCTCAAACATGTTTAGCTGAAAAAATCAAAATCATCCACTGCAAACGCTATATCTATCTGAAATTCTTCTTTTTGCGGAATCTGCAGACCGTTCTCATCAGCAATGACAAGATAATAGGTGTCCTGGCTGCTGTATTTCTGCGACCGTAGGTTAAAGCTGCATCTAAATGTTCGCTCACGTCCATCCTCATTGGTCTTGTCCGCGATAATCTTCTGCGTGTCACTGATAACACTTCCTGCCGCGTCTGTGAAATAAACCAAATAACTGCAAGCCTCCCGGTTATCACCGACAGCCTCTTTCTGATAAAAGTTCAGCGAGAAAATCATGTTGCTGATTTTCCGTCCAGCGGAAAGCAGATTTAATGTCACCGGTTTTGTATCAATCTTATCCTTGTTACGCTTGTAGGCGCTTGTGCTAGAACGAAGGAAGTGGTACTCAATTACAGGTACAACCATTTCCTGCAGACTGATGCCGCCATGCACAAAGTTCAATCCGCCGCCCTTCTTCTTGATGCGAACACTTTCTCTCGGAGCAAAGGCCTCGTAATTCTCATCTATAAACTTCACCGGCAGAAGGTATTCTGGATTTGCACCCTTTCTGGTAATCAGATATCTGCGGTCGATTTCCACATCCTGCTCGGACGGTGTGGTCTTGTCCACCTTGCTGTCCTCGCTGAGAGGGCTGTATGTATAAAGGAATCCGTGATCCGCAGTGATCATAATCCTTGTACCGCCAAACTCATTCACGATGATACGCACCAGATTCTTAATTTCGGTTATAGCCTCATCACAAGCCGGAAAAACGGAACTGTCTGAGGTATGGCTCGCTTCATCCACTTTATTATGGTAGATATAGACAACCTCCATACCCTTGACCAAAGCAGACCGTTCGGCTCGTTTCAGGCCGATGATATTATCGTATTTTAAAGCCACGCTGTTCACGTTTGCCGCTTTCAGCACCTTGTCCCGATATCCGGCATCGGTCGGCTGACCATCCGCAAGGATGGCAAGCTCGCCGTTCGATTTTTCTGTAACGGTCAGTTCGCTATGCGGCAGGAGCGCAGCCATGCCAAATTTGGTGACCGTCGGGAAGATGGCTTCACAGCTTTTCAAAGTCACCTTGCTCTGCGTCTCTCTACGCAGCTGCTCTGTCAGGGAAGCAGCCACTTCGTAACGCAAAGCATCCGAAATAATCACGAAGACTCGATTGTCTTCTTTTTTTACTTTATCACGATAAAAATCCACCTGCTGCGGCACTTCCAAAATACGTCCGTACTGTGCCAGATTGTCAGCACAGGCATCCGACCAGTTTGTGCCAAGCTGGCCCAGGAACCAGTTGGAGTAAAGTCCCTCCACCTTTTCTGCGACATGCTTGAACAGGTCATCTAGCAAAGGATTCGATGCTTTCAGACTGCGCTGAAAGCAGAGATGAAACAGCCGATAATAAGTATCCATCTGGTAATATTCCGATGTATATTCAGACCAGACCTTTGCCGGCTCCACGGTGTGAAATCCATCAGCATGCTTTAAGAAAAAGCTCTGCATATTGGCCACCTGCAGAACTCCTTCATAATAACAGGACACTGCCTCGTACCATGCAAAAGTGCGGCGTTTTTCTACAATGCCTCGAATCACATCCGCACGAATAATCTGGTCACTGATTTCGGTCATCAGGGATATCAGAATACACTCATTTACGCATGGGAAAATTTCTGTCTCTGCCAGTTCTTCAATACTGAGTTTCGATAAGCGCTGAGAAAGGCGCATCTCGTCCTCTGCAAAACGCGCTGTCTCATACATCTGCAGCTTTTTATCACCGTTCATCCAGTCAGAAACGGTATCAAAGCAGAACGCCTGATGAGGCATAGAGATATAGGAATTCAATCCTGCCAAATTATCCTGATGCATCGTTCTCGTGGCAGCAGTCAGAAGCATATGAACTGCCAATCTGCCCAGGTTTGGATTATCAGCTTCGCTATACCCAGTAGCCTGAGAAACCATCACCCAGAAAGCATTCTGCGCTCCGTAGTATACAAAATCCTGATAAACAGGATTCGCATCCAGATCCAGTCCGGCACTTAACACAGCCTGAATAATGTGTCCCGGCTGAATGTCCTTATTTCCACAAATGGCTGCCATCACCGAAAGATGCACCTGTGATGCCGTGGAGATATTCTGGCTGAACGCTTTCACTTTTGCACGGCGCTTCTGGTCATTAAAGTATTTCCGATAATTTTTTACCTGCCTGCGGATAACCGGCGTGGCCGGAAGTCCCATCTCATCCATCCAGATGGACTGCAAGTCAGCGCGATATTCCTCACTGTAAAGCTGCACATTGATCAGCCAATTGTCATCTTCCTGCTCAAATAAGAGCGGAAAGTACACAAGATAGTTTGATAATGTATCATCGGCACAGAGACGTTTCTTCACTTCAAAAGTATTCGTTCCCGTCACAATGATCATCTCTGCATGATCGAGAGTAATTTCATCCAGCTTGTCCTCAAACTCCCGTTCCTCATCATACCAGAAAATAATGCGACGCTTATAAAACTCCGGAAGAGGAGCCGCAAACCTGGCATTCAAATCATGTATAATTTTATCTGTGTCTACACTTGGCATAATTCCCTGTCTCCTGTTTCCATTCACTCTTATCGAATATCCGAACCACTGGTTCGGATATTCATGATTCGTCAGTAAACTTCGTATATTCCACCCATCTCAACCGCTTTGCCCAACAGATGCTGTATAGGGGACATATGCAATCTTGGAACCAACTTGGTACTAGTTTGGAACTAACTTGGAACTGAACTATTGATATCTTCACCCTTTTGAAATAGTTCCAATGCTATTATCATCATAATCACCTATATTTTATCATCAATTACTGCAAACCATTTGGCGGCCGATGTATTACCAACATGATATATTTTTTTTTGCCTCTTTTAATTCACGAATCAATACTTTTAATTCGTTTCTCGATAAATTTGGCAGAACCTGCTGTATTTCTTTGAATGGAGCCCCTGCTTCTCCGTTTTTTCGAAGATGCGTCAGTATTAATTCCTTGTTTGTCTCTCTATCCAGCCCAACGGCACGTGTATGAACCCCGGATTTGCCAACAGCAGCGTATAATCCTCTGGCGAGTACATATTTTTTTTCGACCTGTATGTTCAACAATTCCCAGGCTTGCGAGATATTTGAATCGTGCCCTCATTTTATCAGTCAATGGTTTCTCGTGATAAAGAGCATCTATTGCAAGGAAGTCATCTGTAGACAAGGCTTCCATACGTTCACTACCAATATGATTTATAACAGAGAGCATTTTTTTATCAAGTATCAATCCGCCCAGTGTAACACTCACAAAATAATCATCTGTCCCTGTAAAATCCGGAAGAGGTTTGGCTTCTTGTACACTGAGTTCATACATCAAATTCATTCCTTGCCCTGAACGTTCTACCATTCCGCATAAAGAAAGCATTTCTGCAATGCGTCGATTACGTGGTGACTGACGATCCATTATATTGTCTACTGTAATACCCAATGGAAATCCGCCAGGATTTTCGACAACAAGTCTGTCGCGATACTGGCGTACAAACACACTCCCTCCAAGTTGATAATTTCTGTGACTGACTGCATTTAATATAGTTTCTCTAACAACGCGTTCGTTAAATGTGGGAATGTCAAATACAAAGAACCCCTCCTGATAATGCTGCCTGTCATTGCGCAGATTAATAAGCTCCCAAATACGGTCATAACAAGAAAAGAACCCTTCTTTAAATTCTTCCCGCTGATTTGCCGGGCCGGAGGCTTCAGATGAGCGGTATTCAAAAACAATTTCCGCCTGCGGTAAATGTTTTACCAGCGCCTGTTGTCTTCCGAACAAAATTAAAGCAGCATATGTCACACCCGCATCAGTGATGGCACCACAATCAAGAAGAAGCTGCTCTTTTGAAAGAGTGCGAAGCTGATTCTTTCCACTTTTTTCAACCCAATTTGAACGAAATTTTTCAATCGCTGTCTCATCGAGATCATCCACCTTTGCGTCAATGCAAATGGAAGCTGAAAAATCGATGCCCGTTTCGTTGTAAATTCTTCGGCGCATTTCTTCAGACATGGGCTTGAGTGCATCGCCTTCGTAAATCCAGGCAACACCATTGTCATCCTGCACAGGAAGTCCAACCGGTCGGCTTTTAACATCAAATACCAAAATTCTTTTTGCCTGATCCACTTTCGTAAATATTTTTTCGTATCACTGCACATCAAAAAATGGAACCAGGAAAGAAATATTTTTTCTTTAACCTGCTTCCATTATCGCACTTTAGGTGTCCAATAAAAAGGCTTTGCTATTCGAACTGTCGTTCTTTTTGAGGCTTTTTCGCACGTTTTTGCCGGGCAACTGTCAATCAATCTCTTTTTACATCAAGTATTATCATGTTTCTTAAATCATCAAATATTCATCATGGATTGCAATTCTTGCACGGCTCATACCCCATGCGGATCACATCCTCCCGGCTCCCTGTGTATTCCTGTTTGTTTTTCTCGCTCATCTGACTGACGCTGGGGCAGGATGGATAGTGAAACTTTTTTGTGTTCGTGTTTAAAATATAGGTAGCTTCCAAATCATCGGACGAATTCACGTCTGCATCTGAATCTTCGTCGCCTGACAGATCCGTTGCATCTTCCGAGACTTCACTTTCCAAGGCTTCACTCTCACCGGCTTCTGCCCCGGCCTCGTTCTCCGCATAGCTGTCTCCTGTCGCATAATCAATCACAATACCCGGCTGAACGTTATAACAGTAAACGTTGAACTGTACTCCTTCTCCGTTATCTTCAACTGACAAGGCTTCCATCAGGACACCGCTTGCTACGAGATTGTCTCCGTCAAAGATCGGCGTCACCCTGTAAAGGACATGATTGTCCGTCTCTTGAACGTACTCTGCTACCATGTCTTCATACGGAAGCATTCCCTCGACATTCAGATACCTTGTTCCCGTGATCAGATTTTTCTCATTTGCATTTTCTCCGGAAAGCTGATATCCGATCAGATGGCAGCGGTTGTACAGGTAGTTCCCATCTATGCCTTCATATTTTACCGTATGCCATCCGGATGGTTTAATCGGCCCTATCTCCCCTCTTTCTTCGGTCGGCATAATATCCTGACCGATGTTGGCAGCCGCAACGCCGCATCTTCCCAGAGAATCCAGCTCGCTATAAAATTCATAGGATGTCGTAGTCAAATCCGTTTCATCAAAGAACGGAGTATTGTCATTGATCTCTACACAGGGCGTTCCCGAATAATCCGGAATGTCAGCCAGGCTTATTGTTACGGCAGATTCTGTCGCAGCAATATCCGCAACAGCAACAATATCTGATTCGTAAGCACCGCTGTCTTCTTCTGCGTACCCGGCAATGCCCCCGGATGAAAAGGCCAGCAAAGCAAACACACATATCCAGACCAGAATGCTGCGAATTTTCCTATCATATATGCAGTCAGTTTTCTTTCGTTTCATTTTCATTTGTATCATTCTTCCTTAGCTCGTCCATATATCCTGCCGTGATAATGCCTGCCGGCAGTGCAACGACTGCTATTCGTACTGTTTTGCCAAACGATCAATCTCTTCTTTTACTTCTGTGACCACCGAGTCCGGGCCAACGATTTTCGCTCCGGCTCCCAAAGCCATCACCCAATGGATGAACTGATTGCTCACTTCGACTTTTACATTGACGGAAAAATGCTGATCGTCCTCTTTGATGATGCTGACTTCTTTTCCGAAGCGGTCGATGATTGCTCCGACAAGATAATTCTCACAGCAAATCTTCACAGTTTCTTCCCTGCCGCCATACATCCCGAACACTTTCCGCGCGTAGACAGCCATGTCAAATTCTTTGAACTGCTCTTTTCCTTCGCGGTGGTCTTTTGTGCTTTTGATGTTGAGCATCTTGTCCACGCGGAAATGTTTGATTTTGCCTGCCTTGCTGTCGTATGCGATCAGGTAATAATTCTCGTCGTCCCAACTGAGTGCCCAGGGGCTGACCTGATAGTATGCGCCGTCGTGCCGCAGCTCCATTTTCTTTTGTACGTTCCACTGAAAATACTGGAAACGGATCTGCTCGTTAGCGGCAATCGCAGTGTGGATCACATCTACATTTATATAGATGTTTTTATTCATGGTCTTGATCCGGTTTGCCACATACACCTGACGGTGAAGTTTGGACGCTTCGTGCTTACTCGCCAGGCTCTCGATCTTCTTGATCAGCTCGTTGGATTTTTTCGCCGTGATGAATTTTGCGGACTGCACGGAATCCACCAGCAGCTTCAGCTCGGCCAGCTCGAACTGACGCTTCCCGACATGATAGAAATAAGTCCGGTTGCGCTGCTCCCCGATGATGTCCATGCCGAACTGGCGCAGGCTCTCCATGTCGTTATAAATACTTTTCCGCTCGGCGGTGATTCCGTATTGATCCAGAGCAGTAAGGATGTCCTGCATACTGATCGAATGTTCCTCGTCCGTCTGCTCCAGCAGAATCTTCATCAGGTACATGATCTTTAATTTCTGGTTTGCGCTCTTTGCCATTTCTATGTCCCTCGTACTTTCAGGAAATTTGCTGCACTCTGGCATCTCGTATTTTCGGCGCCTCATACTTTCAGGAAATTGCCGCACTTTGGTGCCTCGTACTTTCGCCCTCTCACACTTTTTAGAAAATCACTGCACTTTGGTGCCTCGTACTTCCGGCCTTTCACTCTTTTCAGGAAACTCGCTGCACCTTGGCATCTCATATTTTTCTGAAAAATTGCTGCACTCCGACACCTCGGTATATGATTCGCCATATGCACAGGAAGGCCGGCAATCATATATGCAGGCAGGGAAATTAACCCGCCCCCGCCTGCAACAGCATCCACAAAACCTGCCAGAAACACCAGCGGGCATATAATCATAAACTGCAGCGCAGTGATTTCCATACAGTGCCTCCGCAGTTATTTCAATTTCAGCCCA
>Ga0192263_1133_pt1 | contig 17386 bp, 20 predicted proteins | sample Koala_Koa23_I3_FD_131257 | JGI IMG/M metagenome (GOLD analysis project Ga0192263, IMG submission 131257) | Enriched cells from koala feces incubated with labeled cellulose particles, San Francisco Zoo, California, United States - Koala_Koa2-3_I3 ... | reverse complement strand
TGAAATCGAAGCATCAGCCTGTAAATTTCATTTTTAAAGGTTTCACCACATGAATCTATAAAGGGTTCTTTTTCCTTCATAAAATTCACAATAGAAACATAGCCATTTTCCATCTTGTGTCGCGACTGATTGACCAGATATTCTATCCAATGCAAAGTATTCAGCTGTAACAATGCATTTTTATTATTTTGATTTATTACAGCAGTTTTGGAATCCTCCGGACTATTCTGATGAACCTCATCCCAAAACATATAGCTTGCCAGCAACCAGTACTGAGAATTTAAATCAAACTCCTTCAAAACTTTATCATTTACGTTATTGGTGTAATAAGTAAATGCGCTTTCAAATTCCTTTTTTTCTGCTAAGAGATATGCTTTTTCTAACATGACGTTGCAATAGAGGCTTTCATTTATCTTGTTGTTATCTTTCAATGTCCTGGCACAAGCCTCAGCGCTTGAAATCAAGCTATACGCCTTATCAATCCCTTCTTTCCAGGCAGAAGAATTCTCCTCCTTTTTCTTCACAGACCAGGCATAACAGCAAGCCCCATTGTACAAATCAAGTATATCCTCAATGCTACAGGCCTTGACATCCGGTTCTATATACTTATCCTGTATCAGTCTGGCATCCTCATACTTTCCCAAGGCCATTAAAATTCCAAATCTCGCATTATCCCAGCCTTTTAATACATCCCCGGATTTCATCCTGCTGAAAAGATCCTCATTATATTTGCAGAATCTGAGAGCATCTCCGTATCTCTTACTGTTAGTAAATCTTGATAGGATCCCATAAAAATTGTAGAGCATTGTTCTTTCTGATTCAGGTGTAGCTCTTTCTTCTATTCCTTCAATTTTCAAATAGGAAGATAATATATCCGCCAGGCACTCAAATTCATTAAGGTAAATAAACAGATGGATCAAAAATCTCTTATCTTCTATGCTAAAGTATTTCATGCACATCCGGAAAATACTCTTCATGTTACTGTCCGTATCTTCTTTTTCAAAAAGCTTTGCTTTAGGACTATAATACAGCAGGAAAAGAGAGGCAAGAACACCCGTTAATCGTTTCACACAATCCCATGACAGGGCTGTGCGTCCGCTTCCTTTTACAGCGTCTATCACAGTTTCCAGGCACTCGTTAGTTTCAACATTATATGTCCGCAAATAGTACAGGTAAGTATTGATTACAGATCCCAACTCATCTTCAGTATAAGCATAAATGTGATCCGTGAAATGAGTATGTAGCAATTCTCTTAATTGAAACAAATCGTCTTCACTTTTTTCCAATCCATCTGCTTTGTTTCCCATAACAGTGGAATTAATTACTTTTTGTAGATTGTTGTAATCAATATGGGAATATTCGTAAATGAAGTTTTCAAGTTTCTCAATCACTTGTACATCTTTAATGTCCAAACAGATTCTATGCATCTTTGTCTTCCTTCTCATTATCATATTCGGCTACAACATCATTAAATTTCTTTTTATACTCCTCTACCACTTCAGAAAGGTTTGAAGTATCTATTGAGGAGCAGTCAATTGTGCAGGCTATATCCTTTGAATTATTTTTTATACTATCAAAGATTGTGGAGAATTCATTTGCAATCAATCTTTTTTCTATTTTAAGAGTTGCAGATATCAGTGAGATCGGCTTCTCCGATGACGTATTCGGCTCCTTATTACTATATTTTCTGAAATGAATAAACACAATCTCATCATCCACAATTACCATCTCAAAGCTATTTTCTATTTTAGAAATATAAATCTTGAAATTCTTTCCCGCATTATTCATCATGAGCTTCACTACTCTTCTCCAAACTTTTCAGAATTATTTGCAGTAATGATTCGTTCAAATATTTCCGGATGGACAGCACGAGGCATCAAACCATTGATAGTATTAAAAAAATATGTTTGTCTCTCGACTACCGAAAATGGGGAAAATTGTGTGGTTCTCACAGAAATACTTGATATTTTTATGGCAGATGTCAGAGCCTTCGAAGCCTCATCCTCACCAATTATGTATTGGGCAAGCGTTCTTTCGTCCTCACTTGATGTTCCAAAATCTTTCAGCAATTTTTCAAGATTCCCAATCTTCTGATTAATTTCTTACAAAAATCCTGAAACATTACATTTAGATTTCCTTTTTAAATATTTACAACATGCTTCTTTACAATGCCGAAACCTGCTCAACTTCTTCAATAAATCGATCTCTTCTTTTTTCCCATATTGTCCCTGAATAGTCATAAAGGCCAAACTCCTTGATTAAATTGTCTTTTATCTGTCCTAGCTTGTCCTTTACTTCATAGATATCTCGATCTAATTTCGTGCTTGCTTTATTAGGATTGATTGCTCCTTTAATACTGACAAATTTAAATCCAGGCAGCAGTATCGTTGTGTATCTGCTCTGTAAAATCCAAGCTGCTCCCATTTCATTCAAACAGGCAGGGCTTTTATAGTAATTATCTGAGAGCACATAAAAAATATGTAGATCGTATGTATTAAACTGTTCTCGCAGATAATCATATATATCATATCCCTCCGGGACATCATAACCAGGAACAGAAGAACAAAATATGTGTTCTTTCCTTAGCCCAATATCCTGAAGTAGTTGAACAAAAATATTTACGTACTGAATGTCTTCACTTGAGTGGCTTATAAACACTTTTGGTTCTTTACTTTGCATTACAAAATCCTCCCTTTCCGTCGAAAAAAGTTTTTTATTATAATCAAACTGATAGAAAGATTTTACTATGTTCGCTCTTCTTTCACCCTCTAAATGTTCTTCATTCCAGGCAATTTGGTAATATATAGTATTACAATCTGACCATTTAGTTACATAACGCATCAGAAAATATCGAACCGACTCTTTCTCTTCATAAGAGCACCATTCCTCTATAGGTCGAACTAAAAATGTGTCATAACAATATTGAGAAATTCCTCTTGCTATCCCTTCACGTATTCTCTCATCACAAGACTTCAAATGCCGCATATCAAGTATCTGCCTGATATAATCCTGGTTATTCTTAATAAACTTCCAATCCTGCCATATTGCCGTTAAAAACCATTTTTTATGGTGAGGACTCATAGAAGCAAACTTACTTATATCGAACTTTATATCCTTTTCTACATTCAGACTGCCCGTTCCCTGACACGCATATGCATACATAAGATGTTTTAAAGCCTCGTCGTCATCATGTCTTGTCAACTCAGATATAATATCATTCGAAACTATAATCTCTTTATGTCGCTTTACTGCAAGACTGTTATATCCCGCATTGGATCCGATCCAAAACATCCCAAGCCTATTATTATCGCCAATTATTTTATTAATATCCGATTTCCTTAATTGGTAATGTTCATCTTTCTGGAATAAATAAGTCGCAATTTTAATTTCTTCGATGGATAAACCGTGATCCAAATGTCTGACAGCATCATCAAACTCTCTTTCACTCAAATTCGTTGCAAGAATTGCCATTATCCAGGTTCTGTTTTCCATATCCTTTTCATATGGAAGCTTGTATTTACTAAGCTTCACAAGGTTCTTATTATGGCAGAACGCTCCTATCATGTATGCCCATCGCCTGACTCTCGAATCTCTATTTGTCGAAATTATAATTATAATTTCACGCTCTATGGTTTGGCGTTGAGCATAAGAAGGAATTATCCCAGCTTCCAAGCCCAGAAAGATTTGCTGTAATCCTACTATCTTTGTACGATCTTCAGGCTCTCGTAGCATATCTACATGCAGCTTGAATCTGTTTGGTTCAAACATTTGTACCGCCTCTATGTAATTCTACTAATATTGCTCATGACATCCCATTCTATTGTCTTTGAGAGGTAGCTCCAGGTTTACTATCTTTCTTTTCCACGTACAGCCAAGACACTATCATTCACCCCACATATCCATTCTCTCTAAGTTCCTCAACATCCACCGAACTCTCCGCGATCACTGCCACGAGCCGGTTGTTCGCCATGGCCTCCTCGTCTGCAGCTGTGTCCGGATATTCGTCCGCACAGCGCCAGGAAAAGACCGTGCTGCCGGCATCAATCGTGATGATCCGATCCTGCGTGACACCGTATTCTTTAGTCAGTATGTCTGCCACCGCCTGCGCTCTGTCGGCTGCCACACTGCTTCGTGACATCTCCCCGTCATCAGATGTCTGCGCGATGGAACCTACAATATACAAATGCATGTCAGGGTTGGAGCCCAGATAGGTAAGGATCTCATACATATGGGATCTCAGCAGCTCCTCTTCCCCGTCATCGACAAATTCTGGGGAATTTGCCTTAAAATGCAGGGTAAATGTCTCAAAAGCATCAGCTTCTTCTTCGTCGCTATCACTGCTGCCCTCATTTCCATTTTTGCTGCCATCCCCATTTTCACTGTCGCCGCTCTCTTCTCCTTCATTGCCAGGGGCATCCGCGCTTTCACTGCCGCTGCCATCCTCATCATCCATTTCCCCGTCGCTTTCAATTTCGTCACCCCCGGCAGTTCCTTCTCCAAAATATACGGGACTCACAAGCGGGTAGCCGTCATCATCTGACATGGCCTCGCCGACAGAGGCGGAGCAGACCAGTTTATCCTGGAGCAGTTTCCCATTACATTTGTCCACGATGATCGAAGTCCACAAATCTGCCAGGCGCTGCTCATAAACGGTATTATTAAGACGCTCCTGGTCTCCGGAAACATTGCCGAGGTTCCATAATCCAATGTGGATCCCGGTCAGATCGGCAAATGCCCCCTCTCCAATGCCGGAAAGCACTTCTTCAACCGTCCCTTCCAGAATGTCCGTCTCCCGCATATCCAGGAAACCAGATGTCGTGATACCGGTGTCGAAGATCAGGATGTATTTTTCCGCATCCGGATAACCCTCCAGAAGCTTTTGCGCCTCACTGATCGCGGCAAGCAGATCCACCTCCGCGTCATCAGCCATCAGGTCATCACTCATCAGATATTTGATGATGTCGTCCGCCATGTTTTCTTTGAATGTATCTTCATTTGCCGATGTGATCCCTTCCCGGACAAAAATGCTGTCCGTCCCACCGCTTTCTTCGCTCCCGCCGTCCACAGCAAAACTCTCCGCAGTCATGATTTCTGTGATCGGCGTCGGACTGCCATCCGATACTATGATCGAAACATGCGCAGTAGCTACATTGTCGTGACTTGCTTCAATGGATTCAATAATCAGATCCTTAAGCCCGGCCTGTTCCAACATATTCTGCGTATACATATTCGCGTTATCATGTCTCCCCACAATAATCACAAGCTCATACGGCGTCAGCGACTCGACCGTGAAGAAGAACTCCAGCACATTGCTGGCTCCTTTCGCCCTGCACGGAAGCATGCACGTTATCATCAGCGTCAGCAAAACTGCAGCATAGCTTTTTTTCATAACCCACCACCTCGGCTTCTTTACTTATAGCCCCTTTTCTCCACTCTTCAAATTCTATATGATATCCGGCCATTTATCGTGAATGTGCCCGGTTTTTCCTGCTCTTCTTATAAATTATCCTATTTTTCTTATCTTGTGTCTCATCCATCTTGTCACCCGAAGCCGGGACCGCCGGCTTTCCAGCATCTTCATCGTCTTCATGTGAATACTGTGGAAGTTTTTTCTGCCCGGTACAGGAACCTCCAGGCTCCGAAGGCTGCCGCATATCCGTGTCCGCCCCCTGCACTCCTTCCCGCATTTCCAGCACCGGATCCGTCGCGTTCTTTCCTAACGTTCCTTTTGAACCCTTGCGATGCTCCTTTACGGATTCCCATTTGTCAATAACCGTCCGCCAGAAGCACATGAAAGCCGCGAATGTCCGCCTCAAAACAATCATGAATGCCGCGAATGCCTGCGTCAAAACAATCACGAACGCTGACAATATCCACAGACCCCCTGCAATCACCCCGGAATACAACAACAGTTTCCGGCAGCCCACACTTTTAAGGCTCATGGCCAGCACCATCGCCACGAAAAACATGCACGCACTGAGCACAAACTGGGGCAACATCACTCTAAGCAAAAATCTCATCCACGAATTATTTTTATTCATATTACCCATCCCTGGTACATAACCATCAGATATATCACAAACGTAAGGGAATACAATAAAAAGCCAATACTCAGAATCCCTATAAACGCACATATTTTGGCCACAGCCGGAGGCCTTGCCTTAGCATTCTCCAAGCTCCTGTACAGGCTGGCTTCTAATGCATACTGAAATATCAGAAAAAGTATACAGATAAAAAAACGGGCCTCCCAGTTGTCTGAATTCAGTTCACCTGCATTTTCGAGCAGCATGGAAGCAAGATAAGCGAGGATAATATAGGTAAGCTCACTCGGGAATGAAATTACCGTTTTCAGAAGCTTGTCCTTATTTGTTCCAACGCCTACGATCAGTTTCACAACCACTACAAATATCAGGAGAAGCAGTGAAGCAGACTCTTTCTTAAATTTCAGATAATGATTTGACTGAAACTCCATCATATCCAGGAAGGCAGAACTTAACGAATTAAAAATAGCGTTCACTCTTGATATCATTACTCAATGTTCTCTTTCGTGTATTTGTTATATTCTATGCTTTTCTGCACATATGTCCCCCGTCTATGATATATTTTTGCCCGGTAATCCATTTTGCTTTTTCACTCAGGAGAAAACAGATCATCCCGGCTGCATCTTCGGGGTTTCCAAGGCCGAGAGGATAGCTGTTGTTCAGGCTTTCGAGCTGGTCTATTGTCATTTTACCGATAAATCCCTGTGACATCCGTGTCCGGATCACACCGGGAACTACGATATTAATCCGGATATCCCGCGCGGCCAGTTCGCAGGCTGCGGTCGGGAGGAATCCTTCCAGGGCGCCTTTTGCGGCTGCGTAGGCTGTGTGGCCTGCCGCGCCCTCATGTGCGGACAGGGAGGAGATCAGTACGAGTGAACATCCGGCTGCTGCATTTCCTCTTTTTGACAGAAGCTTGCAGAGCGTCATCGGTGCGAATACGTGGATTTTGAATAGTGCCTCCACGTCATCCATTTTATTCAGGTACAGGGGGGACAGCTTGTCAAATCCTGCGCAGTGTACCAGGCCGCGGACCGCCCCCTGCTCCCGGACTATCGTCTTTATTAAATAAGTAATCTCTGCCTCATCGGACAGGTCACAGCCATAGCATACGCAGTTCGCGTATCCTGAAAATTTTTCACACAGGCCTGCAAGGTTCCTCCCGACTGCTATTACCTTTTTCCCTTCACCCAGCAGCTGTGCAGCCACGGCACCGCCGATGCCTCCGCCTGCCCCTGTCACAATAAACGGATCCGCAGTCAGATTCCCAGCCGGATTGTCAGCTGGAGTTGTATCTGGATTTGTATCCGGCCTCCTGTCTGGATTTTTGTCTGGATTTTTGTCTGCATTTGTGCCTGAATTCATTTTTATTTTCCTTCCGCTGTTGCCGCTGTATACAGGTCATGGATGGTCTTGCACTCCAGGAATTGGTCCACAGTGATTTCTTTTCCGTATTCTTCTTCCACCATACAGATCATGGAATAACCCATCATGGAGTCAAATTCCGTTGCTTCCCTGAACTCCGTTCCGCTGCCTATTTCTTCCGGTTCTACTTCCATGATTTCCGCCATTAAATTAATAAACTGTTCCATATATCCATTTCTCGCTTTCTCTGTTAATTATTTCGCTGGTACGGTTCAGGCTGCCCGCATCCGTATTTAATCCTCCACCAGTTCGATCAGCCCGGCGTCTTTGTGGTAGAGGAACACAACCTTTCTTCCTCCTATTGCAGGAGCCGGGGCTGGTTTTTCGGTCTGTACCCATCCCAGTTTCCGCAGGGTCAGGCATTCTGCTTCAATATCTCCTGTACAGTAGCATATGTGGTACGGCGTGGCGCCGCGCATGTTTTTAAGTGTGGTTTTTATCGGGGCATCCTCCGCAAGGGGCGCCACAAGTTCCACGCATTCACTGCCGTTCCGTAAAAAACGTATCCTTGCCTTCCTCAGTTCGTCCTCAGCAATTGCCCCCCCCCCGCATAGCCCAGTTTTTCAAATACTGCTGATGCTTTTTCAATATCCATCACTGCATATCCAATGTGGTGTACTCTCATCGAACTACCTCCATTCTGTTTTCAGGATCGCCGCATTCCCTGGCCCTGAAAGCAATTTGGAATATCGTTTTGTGCCGTCACCGTCTTCGCCAGCTGTTTTGTACCCCAGGGTGTCCCACAGCTTTTCTACCGGTTTGTTCTTTGCTGTCGGCACATATCTGGCGCGAAGTGTCCGTATGCCGTCTTCGTACAGCCGGTTTTCGATTGCTTCGATCACGGCGTCTTCAATTTTCCGCCCCATTACCCTGCAGCTCATCAGGAAGTTTTCTATCTCCGCAGCATCTCCGTCAACTGTCACCATCGCAACCAGTATCAGTCCGTTGTCCCCATACCGGTCGGAGGCATTTACCGCATAAACATGGTGGTTCCCTGCGCTGCGGAAGGCAAGGTAGGACTGCCGGTCGAAACGGACGGTGCACGTGTTGAACTGGTTCGTTTTGTTGGTCAGCTGGATGATCCGGTCGGTCTGCCCGTCAGTGGCCTCGTTTATGGTTATTTTTATTTCCAGGGAGCGGATAAAGTCTTCCAGTGTCCCTGCAGATTCTGCCCTGTCCTTTTCCCTTTGCCGGGCAGCTTCTGCCTGGTACTGCCCCGTCTTCACCTTATCCTCCGCCGTAGTGCTGCTCCGGTAGAAATAGCGCAGGTAGATTCCGCGTATTGTTTCAGGCAGGTTTGCGACATCTTTTGGAAACTCCGCGACGCTGACCATTGGCAGCGCGATCTTTACGGCTTCCCGCTCGACGGGGTTGTCATCAAGGAATACAAAAGAATCCAGCCCCAGGTTCAGCTGCCCTGACAGCTTCCGGATGCTTTCCGGCTTCGGGTCCCAGCTGGCCAGGATGGCGGCAAAGTCTTCCCTTTTCAGCACCATCTGGGGGTTCCGCTCAAATATTTCCATGACGTCGCCCTCATTATTTTTGGAAACAACTGCCAGGAGGACGCCCATCTCCTTCATCTCTCTGATATGCTTCTGCGCGTCACGGTAGGCGGCCCCCATTAAGGAGCTGCCCAGCGTCACCCCCTGGGCGCCTTCCTCCCCCAGGACACCTCCCCAGAGGGTATTGTCCAGGTCAAGCACGAGCACTTTTTTAGGTGTTTGCCTGCTTCTGAGGATCGCCTCGTCAATTGCCCTGGCAAGCTCCCCCATCCCCTTTACGCTGTATGGGATCGAACCCATATACCACATCCGGTCAGAGTAGAAGCCTCCGGCGCCTGTCTCCCCAATCAGCGCAGCCAGGTTGAACAGGTTGATATTGCCCCTGTTTTTGCTGACCACTGGCAGCTGCTCATTCCAAAGGGAGCACCACCTGTTTTCCCTGATGCCGTCATTTTCCGGGGCGACTGAGCAGTGACGGATGTGGATGGTAGAAACAAATACAATGCTCTCCGGATAATTCTCAGCCAGACGTTCCGCATTTGAGAGCGCTGCTGAGGTTTCCTTTTGTGCTTCTTCATCTGTCGTGCAGTTTTCAAGCAGGGCAAACCCATCCATCAGGAGGAATATCGTCTGTGGCCCAAACTCCAGGAGGGAAGCATCTTTTTGGAGTGCGTATTTAAACCACTGCCCGTATCCTTCCGGTGCGAAGACATCATAGTCCTTTTTCAGCTTCTGGATCAGGATATCCAGGTTTACATTTGACAAGATTGCTATTTTCTGCATACAGCTAAACCCCTATGTACCGGTAAAAATCAGCCAGTGTCCGGATTCCCGCCACTTCATCAATCGGGATTTCTACCCCGTATTCCTCTTCAATTTCCCCTACCAGCCGGATATGCATCAGGGAATCCCACTGCTGTACCGTCCCATAGGCCGTCTCAGGGGACAGGGCTGATGCGTCCACATCAAAGATTCCTGCTATAAATTTCAAAAATTCATCCATCTTTTCCTACCTCACTCATACTGGATAATCTCGTATACCGCATCTTTTTCCAGGCGTACCATCCCGCAGCTGACCGACATCCCGCCGCCAAATCCTGCAAACAGGACTGTGTCCGTGCGGCCGCCCCCTTCGATCCATTTTCTTCCATTTTCCGCGATGGTCAGCGGGACGGAGGAGGAACCGGGGTTCCCATATTTATCCCCGCTCTTCCACATTTTCTGTTTATCTATTTTCAGCTTCTTTGCAAGCTAGCCGATCATATAAATATTGGCCTGGTGGGGGACAAAGACGTCAATGGAATCTGCCGTCTCCCCGCACTCCCCCATGAATTTTTTCAGGAACCCGGAGGCATCGATTGCGACAAATTTAAAGACCTCAAACCCGTCCATATAAATATCCGTATCGCGGCGTCTGCTTCCGTCCCCGTATTCCCGGAACAGGAGGTCCTCTGCCGATATAGTCTTTTTTGAACCACCGGAGGGGATATAAAGGACGTCCTTTTTCCCTCCGTCGGTCAGGAACGAAAATTTCCACTCCGGGGAATCATCGGCCGGCGAAAGCAGGGTGGCCGTCCCCGCATCCGCCAGGACTGGCACAGTTGCCTTGTCCTCCGGTGAAACATAGGCGGACTGCACGTCCCCGTCCAGCAGCAGGACCTTTTTCCCTGTCGCCTTCACCAGCGTTCCGGCAATATATAAACCATAGCCATATCCCGAGCAGGCCATATTGATATCAAAGGCCGGGATTTCCTTTGGAAGCCCCAGCCTGTCCTGTGCAGCAGGCGCATCTGCCGGCATCAGGTGTTCCGGGGTGAATGTCACGCAGATGGCTGCCCCGATTTCTTGCGGGGAGGTATTGGTCTTTGCCAGCAGTGCTTCCGCAGCGGCCACGCCCAGATCCAGTGCCGTGGTTCCCGGGTTTACGATACAGCGGGATTCTATCCCGGTCGCCTTAATTAACGTATCCACCCCATTGCCATAAAGGGGATCCATGGCCTCCCTGTTATCGAGCCTGTTTTCAGGGAGGGCAGCCACGACCCCGCTGACCTTCACCCCGCTTAACCTGGTAAGGTTCATTTATCATTTCCTCCAGTTTCCCGTATCCATTTACCGTTTGCATCCATTACCGTTTCATCCATTCAAAAATGCATTGGTACTTCATAGATATTTTTTCGTGTATCAAAAAACTTTATGGTCATCGTTATGTCTGACTGCTTTCGCCGGGTTTCCCATAGTCACCATGTTGCCCTCCACATCCCTCATAACGACGGAGCCCATCCCTATAATGGACCCTTCCCCTATCCTCGTCTGTTCCTTTATCGCAGCGCTTAGGCCAATATAGGTCTGGCCGCCGACCAGGCAGCTGCCTGCAATAACACCAAATGTCGATATCACACAGTCCCTGCCTATCCGTACATCGTGCCCCACAACGCAGGAAGGCTGCAGGTATGAATTCTCCCCGACCACCGCGCCACTCGACACAAAGACGTTGTAATGGACTACCGCGCCTTCCATCAAGGTGCAGTCGGCAGCGACCTGGGCTGCCGGATGGACTAACACCGCCATGGAATATCCTGCCTCTTTTACCATCTCCCGCAATTTTTTACGGGTAAACGGTTCCCCGACCGCGATGGCAATTTCAACAGAATCCTTTGGGAACTCCCTTCTGAAGGATCCGAATGAAACAACCCTCCTCCCCCTGACAGCACCAAGGTCCCTGTCATCTAAAAACACGATTCCTTCCCACCTGGGACTCTTTTTTTCGACTGCAATGGCAAGCTCAAGGACCTCCCTGCCAAGCCCGCCCGCCCCGTAAATGGCCAATACCATAATGAATTCCTTCCTGATTCATGATCCTTTATTGTGTTTCCGTTGTTTTTATTAGCGCATGGCTGACCAGGCCGGCCATTTCCCTGTAATGCTTTAACAGGAAAAAATGGTTATCCCCAAATTCATAAAATTCAGTATGCCCATCTGTCAGTTCCTTCCAGCCCTCCACGGTGGGGAACGGTGTGTCCTCCCTGCAGTAGAAAACAGTCACCGGGCAGGTTAAAGGCCTTGTCCCAGGCGAATACTGATAGCTGAAATAAATCCCGTAATCCTCCTTCAGTGGATGCAGGATTATGTTTTTCAGGTTTTCGTTCTTCAAAACAATCCCGTCTATCCCGCCGAGTTTTACTGTATGCTCAAGCAGTTCATTCTCAGGCAGCCTGGCCAGTTTTTCATCGCGGAGGCAGCCCCTGGCACAGAAAAAAGCATGTACCGGCATTCCCCATCCATACTCATTTGTAATTAGTTCGTAAGCAAGGGCCGTCCCCATACTGTATCCGAGGACCGCATACGGCAGTCTCTGGTTCCTGTGCCGGGTAACCTGGCGGGCAGCATCAGCAACAAACTCCTGATAATCCGTTATGTATCCCTCCCTTGCCCGATCACCCCTGCCGGAATATTCAACCGTTACCGCTTCTATCTGCCTGTCAAGATGGGCAGTCAGTCTGTTGAAGGATGTTTTTCCACCGCCTGCAAATGGGAAAAGGAATAGCTGCACTTTATAATTGTCCTTTAATCCAGATCCCAGATTCATCACAACATCACCATATAGCCCTACCTGAAAAAGCTCAGCCCCGGGATTCCTCCCGATATGACTGTCCCGTCCTTTGCATCTTTTGAAACCACAGCCCCGACCCCCACTTTCACCGCCTCCCCGATCTCCTTATGGGGAAACACGATACTGCTCGCGGAGAGATAGCTTTCCCTTCCAACCCTCACATGCTCCGATATGGAGGCTTTGGACAGGATCGACACATAATCGCCGATCTCACAGTCATTCCCAATTGTGGATGACAGGTAGCAGAGCACGTGGTTTCCAATGGAAGTATCTACGGACACGGTCACGTTGGCAAACACAATGCATCCTTTTCCCATCGTGGACATATCGGAAACCACTGCCGAGGGGTGGATGAGCGTTTCCCACTTCTCAAACCCCGCCAGTTTTTCGGCGATCCTTCGCCGGATGCTTCCATCCTCGATCGTGATTACCGCATGTACATCATGCGTATCGCCCAGCCCCATAAGCAGATCCGTCGTCCCAAGTACCCTGTAGCCGTGGATCTGTGAACCGTGCTTTTCTGCATCATCATCCAGCAGGCCGAGGATGACATATTGCGGGCGCACCCTGTTGATATCTTCCACCAGCCATATGAGTTCCTTGCCAAGGTCACCGGCCCCTAAAATTACAAGCTCTTTCATTAAAATGAATCTCCCTGTACCTACATCTTCTGCTAAGGGAATATTCCCATGTTTCTTCCGGCCCTTTTCTCATTTGCAGCGAAATGGACACCTCTCCATGGCTGTACTCTTCTACAGTGGAATGTTCCCATGTTTTTTGGGGCTGGTACCTCCCTGCGCCTGTTTTTGCTTCGTCCGCAGCAGTTCGAATGCAGTACTCAGCTTTTTTCTTGTCTCCTCCGGCTGGATTACTTCATCCACATACCCCCGTTTTGCGGCTATATAAGGGGACATGAAACTCTCTTCATACTGTCTGATAAAACTGTCCCTGATATCAGTTTTATCCTCCGCCTGGCTGATCTGTTTTCGGAATATAATATCAACGGCGCCTTCCGATCCCATCACCGCAATCTGCGCAATCGGCCAGGCATAGACCAGATCCGCGCCGAGCGACTTGCAGCACATGGAAATATAAGCCCCGCCGTAGGCTTTTCTCAGGATCAGTGTCACCTTCGGGACGGACGCTTCTGTATATGCATAAAGGAGCTTCGCGCCGCGCCGTATGATTCCGGCGTGCTCCTGTCCGGAGCCGGGCAAAAAACCGGGCACATCCACCAGCGTCAGTAGCGGGATGTTGAAGCAGTCACAGAACCTTACAAATCTGGCCGCCTTTTCACTGGAGTTGATGTCCAGGGTGCCGCCCATGTATTTGGGCTGGCTCGCCACGATTCCGAGGACTTCGGTATCCATCCTCGCGAATCCAACGGCAATACTCTTTCCAAACTCTTTCTGGATCTCGAAAAAGCTGCCTTCGTCCACAAAGGTGTCGATCACCCTTGCCACGTCATAAATATGCTTCTGGTTGTCTGACACGATTTCCGGAAGCTCAGCGGAAATATCCCTTGCTTTTCCGGTCAGTCTGGGCGGTGTTTCGGCACTGTTTTGCGGCAGGTAGGAAAGCAGCTGTTTTACTCCTTCCAGGCACTCCTCATCCGTGGGATAGCAAAAATGCGCTACGCCGCTGGTCTGCATATGCGTGCCCGCGCCCCCTAGCTCTTCATCCGTGATCTCCTCCCCTATCACCGTCTTTACAACGCCCGGCCCCGTAATAAACATCCGGCTGGTGCGCTCTGTCATGAAAATGAAATCGCAGAGTGCCGGAGAATAACAGGCTCCTCCCGCGCACGGCCCCATAATTACCGCAATCTGTGGGATCACCCCGGACGCCTTCGTATGCCTGGAAAAATTTCCCCATACCCGCTTAACGCGGATACTCCTTCCTCAATCCTGGCTCCACCGCTGTCGTTGATTGCAATATAGGGCACCCTCATCTCATATGCCATATCCATAATCCGGCAGATTTTCTGCGCGTGGTATTCGCCCAGTGTCCCGCCTATGACGGTAAAGTCCTCCGAAGAAGCACAGGCCGGCCTGCCCGCGACCAGTCCAAATCCCGTGACGACACCGTCGCCCGGGACTCTCCTCTCTGCCATATTAAAATCATCAGTCCTTGACTCAATCAGCGTCCCGGTCTCTACAAAGGTTCCCTCATCAAAAAGGATAGCCAGCCTTTCTCTAGCGGTTAGTTTTCCTTTTCTGTGCTGGGTGGCGATTCTGTCTGCCCCGCCGCCGTCTTTATACAGTTGTCTTCGTCTTTCTAATTCTTCCCTGTAGCCTGTGCCCCACATATAATTGGTCTGTGTCCTGTCAATATAGTAAAATAGTAAACAGCATAAGCCGTTTATCGCTTCTTTAAATACACGTACGTCTTTGGCCGGTGTCTTTATTTTTTTATTCCGTTCCCCATGAACTCTTCCATCGTAGCACTTACTTCACTGTTGATTCCCTCCCTTTTCACAAAAGCTTTCATAACCGTCATGAAAATAATTTTTACATCAAGCAAAAAGCTGATGTGATCCACATACCAGACATCATGTTCAAATTTATCTTCCCAGGAAGCCGTGTTTCTTCCATTGACCTGTGCCCAACCCGACAGTCCCGGCCGGACTTCGTGGCGTCTGTGCTGTTCCCTGCTATATCTGGGGAGATATCGGACTAATAACGGCCGCGGCCCCACGACTGACATATCTCCTTTTATAATATTGAAAGCTTCCGGCAGCTCATCGAGGCTGGTTGCCCTCAGCATTTTCCCAAACTTCGTCAGCCTCACTTCATCCGGCAGAAGCTCTCCATTCTCATCCCGCTCATCGGTCATCGTCCTGAACTTATACAGCTTAAAAATCTTCTCGTCTTTTCCAGGACGCTCCTGCGCGAATAACACAGGACTGCCAAGCTTGATCCTCACAAGTACAGCAACGATTATGTAAAGCCAGCAAAAAACAATCACAGCCGCCATTCCACAGCAAAAATCGACAGGCCTTTTGAAATACTTTTCATACGGCCCTTTTGGTTTATGTGTTGCTTCCATTTCTCTTAACTCCCCATGACTATTTCCCTGTGATTGATTCTTCATGCCGTGAAATTCTATATTACTCAAAGCAGCTTCTGACAATCTCAATAATTCGCTCCTGCTCCTCAACCGTCATCTTATTATCAGAAGGTAAGCACAACCCACGGTCAAAGATGTCAGCCCCTACGTCGGCAGGGTTCCCATCTCTCCCCAGCTTTCCGCTAGCAATGTAAGCGTTCGTCCTGCCGCGTCCATCGCCCTCTCTTGTAGCGAAACCATTGTTCCGGAAAATCGGTTGCATATGCATCGGTTTCCAGATCGGGCGTCCTTCTGCATTGCATTTACCCAATACTTCCAAAATTTCTGTCGGGCAGGACTTTCCATGCTCTCCGATATAAAGGGCATCCTGCTCTCCACGCACCTGACTGCACATCGCATCCTCATCAATCAGCAGGCAGCTCAGCCAGAAGTTCGGTACACTGTTCTCCGCATCATACGGATTCATCTTCACAGGCAGGTCTTTGAAACCTTCCCTGTATCTTTCATAAATTGCTGTTTTTTGCGCGATATGCTCCTCCAGATGTGGAAATTGCCCTCTCACTACCCCTGCAATCACATTACTCATGCGGTAGTTATAGCCAACCTCCTTGTGCTGATACCAGGGTGCATCCTCCCGGCTCTGTGTGGACCATTTCTTTACCTTCTCATAAACGGCTTTATCACCGGTCAGCAGACAGCCGCCGGACGAGCCGGTAATCACTTTGTTGCCATTGAAAGAACAGATTCCCACCGTTCCAAAGGAGCCGGTCATTTTTCCTTTATATGTAGCACCGAGGGATTCAGCTGCGTCCTCGACTAACGCCGCGCCGTGGCGGTCACAGATGTTCCGTATCTCGTCAATTTTTCCGGGTGTACCATACAGATGCGCCACAACCACAACCTTTGCGTCAGGATACAGTTCAAAAGCCTTCTCTAACGCCACAGGATCCATGTTCCAGGTATCATATTCTGTATCTACAAACACAGGAATACCTTTTTCGTAGCATACAGGGTTGATGCTTGCGCTGAAGGTTTGAGAAGAACACAGCACATGCATCCCAGGCTTCACGCCTGCCACTTTCATGGCAAGATGCAGCGCTGCAGTACCGCAGGACAGAGCCACAGCATATTTACAACCGACAGTCTCAGCAGTCAGACGCTCCACCTCATTGATATTGGCTCCGACTGTGGACATCCAGTTCGTGTCGTAGGCTTCCTTCATGTATTGAAATTCATCCCCGTGCATCGTCGGGGATGAGAGCCAGATTTTATGTTCAAACGGTGTGAACTTCCTTATGTTCATCTTTCCGTATCCTCCTCAAACTTGTGCAGTCATTGATCATCCCATCTATGTAGAGTGTGCCTCAGGCAAATCTGTGACCATCCGTTCAAACCTGTGGTTATGACCACACTTTCATTCCCATATACGAGATGGAGACTGTCGCTTACAGACAGCTTCCTTTAACGTCTAATGTCATGTAAGTCTGAGTTAATCTTCTAAATCCCCGTCCACTTCCACCATGTCGACAGCAACCATTCCGTCCTCTGCCCGGATGCGTGCGAGCGCATATTTCTCCGCAGCCTCTGTATAATACCTGTTTATCTCCTCGCCGCTGGAGAACACGGTTTTTTGGCCATTGCTGGCGTCAAGCACTTTACCCCGGATGTAGCTTAAAAGATTTAATCCGACTACCATAACTCTGACTTATACTCCTTCTTCTGAGAATTAAACGCACAAA
>Ga0192263_1131_pt1 | contig 17628 bp, 14 predicted proteins | sample Koala_Koa23_I3_FD_131257 | JGI IMG/M metagenome (GOLD analysis project Ga0192263, IMG submission 131257) | Enriched cells from koala feces incubated with labeled cellulose particles, San Francisco Zoo, California, United States - Koala_Koa2-3_I3 ... | reverse complement strand
TGGCGGCGGCGACGAAGAACGGCCTGGTAAAGAGCGGCGGCAAATACTATTACTATAAAAACGGCAAAAAGGTCAAAAATACCTGGAAGACCGTCACGACGACATCTTCCAGCGGAAAGACTACGACCAACCGTTACTACTTCGGATCCAACGGCGCGGCGATCATGGCGACCACGACGATGGACTGCACGTACAATATCAAGCTGAAGACGATCAAGGGCAAGATCTACGGCTTTGATACGAAGGCACGCATGGCGAAGGGCGTTTACGCGAACGAGCTGACCGGGAAGCTGTATTATTTTAACTCAAATGGTGTATACAAAGCGACGAAGACGATGAAGCTGCGCCGGGCGGCGAAACAGGGACAGAAGCTGTCCACTCTGGTCAGCCTTCTGGGTACGCCGAAATCCCGTACAGAGTCTTCGAGCTGCCTGATTCTTGGCTATACGGACATTACACTTGTCTATGACCACATCACCGTCTACGCCATTCGGGCACCGGGCAGCACGAAAGAAACGGTTTACGCGGTTTACGCGAGATAAATTATCATACTTAAAAATTAAAAAAGTAAAACGACTTATGCCGTTTGCTATATATTATATCAAGAAACGGGAGGACAGGCCATGAAAAAGTTGCGAAAATTATCCTTTCTGCTGCTCTTTGCCGCGATGGTGACGCTCTGTGCGGCTCCTGCTATTACGTCGCAGGCGGCGACCAGCACCTCGACGACCAAGAAGACCGGGATCGTCAAGAAAAATGGCAAGAAGTACTATTATAAGAACGGCAAGCTCATAAAGAACAAGCTGGGCTACAAGATCGGAAGCTCTTATTACAAGATCAGCAAGAAGGGCGTCCTGACAAAGGTCAGCAAGGCGGCCGGACTTGCGGGCATCCAGCTGGAATCTATCGGCCGGGCAAGCTCGAACAGCAAGACCTTAAAGAAAGCGTTTACCTGGTGCTCCACCAAGATTACGTATAATGGCAGCTGCGGCACCATGTCCAGCGCGTCGAAATATGCCATCTGGGGGTTTACGAAGAAAAATGGCAACTGCAACGTGATGGCGGCCTGCTTCTATCAGATGGCGAAGGTGCTCGGCTATAACGCGAAGTTTGTTAAAGGTTATCTAGTTGCAGGTTATGATTCGAATGGAGAGCCGGTTCTGACATACCACGCGTGGGTTACAATTAAGATTAGTGGTAAAACCTATGTATATGATCCGACTTTTGCATATGGAAAGCATACTATAAGCAACGATACATCAGCACACAGCGGATATAAGATGACCTATACGAAGACAGGGAAGAAACAGCAGCCCATTTACTATTCATCAAAGAAGAAATTGTTGACATGATGTGATCTGATGATGCAGTGAAAAAGGTGATGAATGGAACGCTTGCGTTACGATTCATCTGATAATGTAAGGATTGCAATCGGATACAAGACACAGCGCCCTGCCAGTGTTGCGGATGGGGCGGACAGAAAAGAGGAATTCACATGAGAAAGACAGTGGTTGCGAAGAAGACAGGAAGCATTTTACTGGCAGTTCTGCTAGGGGTATCGGGAGCCATGGGTTCCTGCTGCGTGATGGCTGCCGAGGCTGAAACGGAGGCGGAGAGTGTTGCTGATGATGTCGAAGCGGAAACAGAGGCTTCGGACATGGCGGCCGAGGCGGAAACGGAGATTGAGGTTACTGAGCTGGAGATCACTCTGGACGGAGTGACTCTGACGATAGCGAATACTACAGGAATTGCTATCGCAAGCGCGGCTGCCCAGAGCAATTCCTCCGATGACGATGCAGAAGGCACTTCTGAAGGCGCGGACGACGCAGAGGATGCTTCCGGGGACACAGAAGACGCGGAAGCAGATTCATCGTCGGATTCTGACGCTTCAGGGGAGGAAGAAACGGCTGCCTCTGACGCGGCTTTAGCATTGGTTTTAACGGCGGAGGACGGAACCGTACATACGTTGGAGATTGCGGACGAGGCAGAGCTGGAGGCGCTGTCCGGTCTCACACTTTTAAATAAGATCGGATTCTTCAGCCTTACCGGTACGGACGCGAATGGGGATGCGAAATATTATTATGAGACGGCGGATGAGATCACGCTGGAGGAGTCGGTGACCATGTATACGACCGGTATGCTGACGGTTCGCGAGAGTGCAGACGGTTCCTCCGAGGCGCTCGGGTATGTGGACCGGGGCAGCGAGGTGGAGGTACTCGGAGGCACGTCTGCCTGGCTTCTGATCAGCCAGGGCGACCTGACCGGCTACGCGGCTTCCCGTTTCCTGACAACGGAGGAATCCGAGGCGCAGGCGGCTGTTGACGAGGAAGCAAATGCGCGGGCGGCGCAGGAAGCGGCGGCTGCGGCAGCAGCGCAGGCGGCAGCGGCGGCAGCTGCCGCGGCAGCAGCGTCGGCGTCTGAGAGTACAAGCTCGCAGACGGAGACAACATCAACGGAAAATGCCTGCCTTACCGGAGGGGTTTTAAACTAAGCGCTTATGTCATTCGTATCGAATACTTTTATCTTATTTGCGGGAGCCAGCGTGATTGCTTACTATCTGGCTCCCGCCAGATTCCGATGGGGCGTGCTGCTGGTATTCAGCTACATTTATTACCTGACAGCGGGCGTACGCCTGATCGGCTTTCTTTTGTTTTCCACCGTGGTTACCTTCGTGGCGGGCAGGCTCATCGGCTGGCTGTATGAAAAAGGCCGGGAGCCGAAGCAGGTGCGGTGGATTCTGATCCTGGCGCTGATCCTGAATTTTTTCATGCTGGGACTTACGAAATACTCGAGCATGCTGCTGGACGCTTTGAACGCGCTTCTGAACATGAACCTGCGCGGAATGGATCTGGTACTCCCGCTGGGGATTTCTTTTTATACCTTCCAGTCCTCCGGCTACCTGCTGGACGTCTATCTGAGAAGGGTAACCGTGGAAAAACGCCCGCTGCAGTATGCGCTATTTGTCTCCTATTTTCCGCAGATCATGCAGGGGCCGATCGGCCGGTACAGCCATCTGGCCAGCCAGCTTTTTGAGCCACACTCCCTGAAAAAGGAGAACATCATCCGGGGCGCCGAGCGGATGCTGTGGGGCTTTTTCAAGAAAATGGTTCTGGCCGACTGGGCAGCTGTTTTTGTCGACGCAATCTTTGCGGCTCCCGATCAGTACCAGGGACTGGCATTTTTCGGAGCGCTCCTGTATCTGATCCAGCTCTACGCAGATTTCTCCGGCGCCATGGATATCGTGATCGGCCTTTCGCAGATGTACGGAATTACGCTGGAGGAGAATTTCCGCAGGCCGCTGTTTTCCACTTCGCTCGCTGATTTCTGGCGGCGCTGGCATATTACTCTTGGCCGGTGGATGAAGGATTATCTGTTTTATCCGATCACACTCTCCGGATGGATGACAAAGATTGCTAAATGGGCGAGAAAGAAATTCAGCCGCAGGACGGCCAGAATGGTGCCGATTGCCATCGCGGACGTGCTGGTCTTTCTGGTCGTCGGCATCTGGCATGGCGCGGGCGGTACCTACGTGTTCTTCGGATTCTATAACGGCCTGATTATCGGCGCGAGCGAGCTGTTGGCGGATCAGTACCGAAAGTGGAAAACCGCGCTTCATATTTCAGGAAACGAAACCTGGTACCATGGATTCATGATCGTCCGGACCCTGCTGCTGACCATCAGCCGTATGTACTTCAGCCGCGCGGATTCGATGGCACAGGCGTTTTACATGATTAAAAGCTCCCTGACCAGCTTTAACCCCGCCTTGCTTCTGACGATACCTACGGGACGGGACGGGCTGTCCTTTACCCCATATGCGCTGGCCATTATCGTGTGCAGCTTTATTGTGCTGCTGATCGTGGATATTTTGCAGGAGCGGGGCGTGAAAATCAGAGAGTCCCTTTCGAGACTCCCGCTTCCGGCCACAGCGGCCATCTATTTTGTATTACTGTTGTCCATTGGCTTATTTGGCTCCACAGACGCAACGAAAGGCTTTATCTATGCACAGTTTTGACGAAAATCAGGGGAATCCGGGAAGCGTTGATGAAAATCAGGGGAACGGCAGAGCGGAAATACCGGAAATGAAAAAATCGGAAGAAAACAATTCGGAGAAGCCCGGCGCACCGCAGGCTGATTCTGCGGGGACGGAACCAGCCTCCTCACAGGATGATTCCGCCGGAAAGAAATCCGGCGGGCGCACTCTGACCTGGTGGAAAATCCTGCTGGTCGCGGCGGCCTTTGTCCTGCTTTTAGCAGTACTGGATCTTGCTCTTTATCCATGTACCTTTATGCGCAATGATATCCACGCGATCACCACGACGCACTACGATGATATCCTGGTGGGAACCTCGCACGGCAAGATGGGCATCGACCCGGATACGGTGGAGGAGATCACCGGCAGGAGCATGCACAACGCCTGCGTGGGCGGAGAGTATGGGATCGACGTCTACTATCTGGTGCGTCTGGCCATCGAAACGCAGGATCCCACGCGGATTATCTATGAGGTCGGGCCCGGCTACTTTGTGAGGGAAAAAGAAGAGGGGAATAATTACCTGCTTTTTTATCATGAATATCCCTTGTCCCTGACGAAGGTGGAATATTTCTTTGACTGTATCGCGGAGACCAATTTCCGCAACGTGCTGTTTCCCTGGTACGAATATTCATTATCCTACGAGCTGCCGAATGTCACGGAGACATTCATACGAAAGGTGACAGGAGATTACAGCGTGGAAAGCCTGAAGAGCGATTCGCAGGAATATCACGAAAGCGGCTTTATCGAAAGCTATCCGATCGACACCTCCACGCTGCAGCTGACGGTTCCGAACCTTTTTACCACGGAAGCGGTGGTAGAGGAGAACATGGAATATCTGGAAAAAACTATTGACCTTTGCGAAGAAAACGGGATCGAATTTATAGCGGTTATTACGCCGACCCCGGCGGCAACACTGGGCACCTGGTGGGACAATTACATGGAAGCCTATGAATATTTCGCGGAATTTTTTGCCGGAAAGGGTGTGACCTGCCTGAACTTCAACACAGATTATTACTTTGAGGCCTCTCATGAAATCGAAGATTTCACGGATTACGACGGCCACATGAACGGCGACGCGGCCCGGGAATTTTCAAAGGTGCTGGCTTCCTACTTAAATGAGGCATCCGGCACATTAGCAGATGGCTGAAAGCTCGATGTCGGCCTGAGACGGGGTTCATAGAGTAAAACGACTTGCACAGTTGCTCTCCGTTTACTATTTATAGTGACAAGAAAGAAAGAAAGGATCAAGGAGAATGGAAGAAAAAATATATGAGCTTCTGGAAGAAGAATATCCGGAGATTGAGTTTCATACGACCAAAAAGCTCTGGGATGATGGGGTTCTGGATTCCGTCACGCTGCTGGGCATCGTCAGCGCACTGAACATGGAATTTGATATCTCCATCCCTTATGTAGAAATCATTGAAGCAAACTTTAATTCGGTCACCGGCATGGCGCGCATGGTAGAGCGGCTGCAGGGCGCGAAGTAAGGCGTCAGCAGTCTGTGGAATCATTTGAGGATAAGAACGTGTGGAAATCAATAGAACAATATGTCTTTGAGCATGCGGCAAATACGCCGGATAAAAAAGCAATTATCACAAGAGCCAGGGAAGTGACGTACTCAGAGCTGGCCCGGGAAGCAGCTGGCTGCGTGGAGTTTCTTAAGAGAAAAGGGGTCAAAAAAGGCAGCGTAGTAGTGGTGAAGACAAATCAGACGGTCGAGCATATCGTCCTTTATCTGGCCATTCATCTTGCCGGGGGTGTGATGGCCTCGCTGGAGAGAACGATCTCAAATGAAGGCATCGCAAACGCCGCGAGATCCGTGGGGGCGGATGTGATAATCAGCGACGATCTGGCCGCAGTGGAGCTTTACCCTTCGATTTTTATTGACAGCGGATGCTTTAAGCCGGAAGGTGGAGAGGCTGCTGTAGAATTCTTTTCTGAAGAGGAATCCTTATTTACCTTCCCCAAAGCGGAAGACCCTGGAGAAATCCTGTTTACGACCGGGACGACGGGCGCGTCAAAGGGCGTGGAGATGTCGCACGGCGCACTGTTTGCCCTGGCGGAAAATGTGATTTATGGGGTCTCCTGCCCGCAGGATTTTGTCCTGGTGGTGCCGGGGCCGCTCAACCACGCAAACGCGATCCGCAACCTGACTGCCGCCCTGGTGACCGGCGGCGCCGTATATATTTTAAATGGCATGATGAACCTGCAGAATTTTTATGAGGCCCTGGATTATCCCTGTGAAAAGATCAGCTGCTGCCTGCCGCCGGCATATCTGCGCATGATGTTTATGCTCTCCGGGGACAAAATCGGGGAGTACGCGGACAAGATTGATTATATCATGTCCTCCACCGCGCCGATCCCCGAAGCGGATAAGGAAAGACTCTGCAGGCTCCTTCCGAAATCCAGGCTATACAACAGCTATGGATCTTCAGAGTCGGGCATAGTCTGCATGTACAATTACAATGCGTATCCTGGCATGCAAAACTGCATCGGTCTGGCGATAAAGAATTCGGAGGCTCTCATTGTTGATGAGAATGGGAATGAGATTCCTTCCTCTGCGGAAAATCCCGGGCTGATCGCATGCAGAAGTACCGCGAACATGATCGGATACGTGAATGCCCCGGATCTGACAAAGCAGTGCCTCCGGGACGGTGTTTTTTATACGAACGATATCGGTTATAAGGACGAAGACGGATTCATATATATTCTTGGACGTAAGGGTGACGTCATCAATGTCGGCGGAATGAAGGTGGCTCCCTCCGAGGTAGAGGAGGCGGCGATCGCGTACGAAGGCGTGGAAGACTGCATCTGTATAAGCATGGACGACGCTATTACCGGAAAAGCTCTGAAGCTGCTCGTCGTGCTGCGCGGCGGGATGAAGCTGGATCCAAAAGAACTCCGGACGTATCTCGCGGACCGGCTGGAGGCCTATAAAGTGCCGCAGAAATATGAGCAGGTAGCGCAGATTAAGCGCACCTATAATGGCAAGCTGGACCGGAAGGCGTACAGCTGATGAGAGCAGCAGCGCCGGATCGTATCGGAAGGCGTACAGCTGATGAGAAACTGCAGTGTCAGATCGGACCGAAAATCGTACAGCGGACAGAGAGGATTGACAGATGGAGAAGCGAATCAGAAACTTCATGCGATGTGCCGGCTGCGCGGCGCTTATGCTGCTCGCGGTGTGTGCGGGCGGCTGCGCGATGGGGGAAGCGACCGGAGAAAATACCGTCGCCGGTCTGGCCGCGCTGGAGGAAGGCAGCTATTCGGAAGCTCTGGAGCTTTTTGAAGAAGCGGTATCAGCCGGGGAGCAGCAGGTCTTGGCCTATCGCGGGCTCGGCCTCGCCTATATGGGCCTCGGAGAGTATGAGAACGCGGCAGAGGCCTTTGAGGAGGCGCTTTCGAACACGGACAGCCGAATGCCTTCCAATACGGAAGATATCCGGCTGTACCTGGCCACAGCGCAGTACCGGCTGGAAAATTATGAGGATGTGATCAGCACCTGTACCGATATCCTGGACGCCTCGGAGAGCGGAAACTCTGACACATATTTTCTGCGCGGCGCGAGCTATCTGGCGGAGGGGGATACGGATGAGGCCGCCGCGGATTTTGACGCGGCAGTCACCCTCTCATCGGAAGACTATGACCTGTACCTGAATATTTACGAGTGCTACTCCAACGCGAACCTCTCGGCGATCGGCGTGAGCTATCTGCAGGCCGCGCAGAACCTCAAGGGCGACGATACGGACTACTACTACAACCAGGGCAGGATTTATTACTATCTGGAAAATTATGAGGAAGCGCAGAAGATGCTTATCACCCCGGTGGAAGCAAAATACGAGCCCGCCATGTACCTGATCGGAAAGGTCTACCTGGCGATGGACGACTATACGCACGCGCTCGACATTTACCAGCAGATCCAGGAGGAATTCGGGGAAAGCGCCCAGTGCTACAACGGCCTGGCAATGTGCGCAATCCAGATGGGCGACTATGACACAGCACTTTCCTATATCAGCCTCGGCCTCTCGCTCGACGATGCTAGCGGCAGACAGGAGCTGTATTTTAACGAAATCGTCGCGTACGAGAGAAAGCTGGACTTTGTAACGGCGGCTGAAAAAGCCGAAGCCTATGTGGAGAATTACCCGACAGACGAGGCGGGGCAGAGGGAGTGGGCGTTTTTGCAGACGCGGGAGTGAATCAAATGCCCATAAAATGAGGAGTGCCCCCGGCATCTGGCATACCGGGGGCTATTATGAAAAAATTTATCAAGATGTCGCATCTGTTTGAACTGTCATCAATATAACAGGTAATTATGAATAAAATATGAATAAACAGTAAAAAGACCGTTAAATTAATGGTAAAAATGATGCAAAATCAAATAAAATTAAAAAAGCGGTTGTCAGATATGCACATATAGTGGTAAACTGAAACAAGGAGCTGTATGTAGAAAACACCAATACAGGTACTTAAGGGCGTTTTCTGCGTAAAGAGGCATATGTTATCTCCGGCTTGACCGGGTCAGGAAAATACTATTCAGAAAGTAAGGAGGATTCTATTATGAGCCAGATACCTACCCCGCATATTGCGGCTTTACCGGGAGATTTTGCGAATACCGTGCTGATGCCGGGCGACCCGCTGCGCGCAAAGCACATCGCGGAGACATTTTTGGAGGACGCCGTCCTTGTCAACAACGTGCGCGGCGTCAACGGCTACACGGGCCTGTACCATGGAAAAAAGGTTTCCGTGATGGCCAGCGGCATGGGGATGCCGTCCATCGGGATTTATTCCTACGAATTGTTTCATTATTATAATGTAGAAAATATTATCCGCATCGGCACGGCGGGAGCCCTGCAGCCGGATCTGAAAATCCGCGACCTGGTGTTTGGCATGGGCGCGTGCACAGACTCCAACTATGCGTCCCAGTATGAGCTGCCCGGGACATTTGCGCCGATCGCTTCCTTTGCGCTGCTTAAGGGCGCGGTCGATGCGGCCGAGGCAATGGGGCTGAACTACCGGGTCGGCAATCTCGTCTCGGCGGACGTATTTTACAATGACCGCCCGACGACGGAGAAATGGCAGAAAATGGGCGCCCTGGCGGTCGAGATGGAAGCTGCCGCCTTGTATATGAACGCGGCGCGCGCAGGGAAAAACGCCCTGGCCATCTGCACAATCTCAGACAGCATGGTGACCGGCGAGGAGACGACATCCGAAGAACGGCAGACCAGCTTCAACGACATGGTGAAGGTTGCGATGGAGCTTGCGTAAGATTGTGCAAAAGTGAGACGACCACGGGCTTTTACATTGTAATAGTGCAGCGAAAACCGGTGTATGAATTATAATGGCGCAGCAAAACCCGCTGCGTGATAGAAAAAAAGACTGTGCGATGTGACCCGCCGGGGAACCGTCAGTCCTGTGAAGGCAGGCTCTGCCGGCGGATCGAGAAGGGAGGAGCAGAATATTTCATGGCTGTGAAACGAGTATTCCTCATCGTCCTCGACAGCTTCGGCATCGGCTACGAGCCGGACGCCGACCTGTTTGGGGACGTCGGAGCAAACACACTGGCTTCGATTGTAAAATCAGACCGTTACGACACACCAAATCTGGAGCGGTTCGGGATGTTTCATATTGACGGCGTCACTTGCCGACCGGCTGCTGTGGAAACGCACTCCGCTCCGCTTCAGTCGGCGCTGAACGTTTCCGATTCGCTCCGGCCGGCTCTAAACGTCTCCGGTTCGCTCCGGCCAGAACGAAACGAACATCCAGTGGATGTTCAGCATCGTCCACTGGACGATCAGTGCCCTCGCGCTGCCCTCGCCGCACCGATCGCGGCATATGGGCGGCTCCGTGAGCGTTCTATGGGAAAAGATACGACCATCGGACACTGGGAGATCGCGGGCGTAGTATCGCCGGAGCCGATGCCGGTCTACCCGGACGGATTTCCGGAGGAGGTGCTCGCCCCCTTCCGTGAGCAGACCGGGCGCGGCGTCCTCTGCAACAAACCCTACTCCGGCACGGACGTCATCCGGGACTATGGGGAGCAGCACATGGCGAGCGGAGACCTGATCGTCTACACCTCGGCTGACAGCGTGTTTCAGATCGCGGCGCACGAGGGCGTGGTACCGTTGGAGGAGCTCTATGAGGACTGCCGCAAGGCGCGGGCGATCCTGCAGGGAAAGCATGGCGTGGGTCGCGTGATCGCGCGGCCGTTCGTGGGGACATGCGCGGCAGATTTTACCCGCACCAGGAACCGCCACGATTTTTCGCTGGTGCCGCCGAAGCGCACCATGCTGGTGAGCCTCCGCGACCATGGATTTGACACATACGGAGTCGGCAAGATCAATGATATTTTTGCGGGTCAGGGCATCGCGCACACAACCCCCATCCAGGACAATGAGGACGGCATGAACAAAACCCTCGCCCTGATGGACGAGGATTTTACCGGTCTTTGCTTCGTAAATCTGGTAGATTTTGACATGCTCTACGGACACCGCAACGACATCGACGGCTACGCCGCCGCCGCGACACTCTTTGACCGGCAGCTCGGCGGAATGATGGAAAAGCTGCGGGACGATGATGTCGTGCTGATCACGGCCGACCACGGCTGCGACCCCGGATTCCCGGGCACTGACCATTCGCGCGAGTATGTGCCGATGCTGCTGTACGGCAAAAGCGTGCGCCCGGGCGTCTCCATCGGCACCAGGAGCAGCTTCGCGGACATCGCGGCCACCGTGCTGGAAATGTTCGGAATCCCGGAAAGCCTCGACGGAGAGAGCTTCTGGGGCGAGGTGAAATGCTGAGAGCATGGGAAAATCAGAACATACAAATGGAGAACTGTCTGATAATTTGAGATGGCTTTTGACTCTGCCATCGTGTATTTTTTTACTTAAATCATAGATGGGAGGTGACATGGCATGCAGGATCAGGATCTGATAAAACTCGCTTACCAGGCAAGGCAGCGGGCGTATGCCCCATACTCACGGTTTTCAGTAGGAGCTGCTCTGGAGACGGAGGATGGTGCCATATTCCAGGGCTGCAACATCGAAAATGCCACCTACACGCCGACGATCTGCGCAGAGCGCACAGCCTTTTTCAAGGCAGTCTCCGAGGGGTATCGCCACTTCAGGCAGATCGCGATCGTAGGGGGATACGCAAAGGGCTCCGACGGGGATGCTGCCGGGATGGATCCGGCCACGGTGGAGATGGAGACGGAGAATTTTGCTCCGCCGTGCGGCGTCTGCCGTCAGGTCATGGCGGAATTCTGCGACCCGGCGACCTTCCGGATTCTCCTGGCTAAAAGCCTGGAGGATTATCAGGCATATACTCTGGAAGAATTGCTGCCGCTGAATTTCGGGCCGAAGGATTTATAGTGAACGACTAAAGTCGTTTATTATAAGCTTATGAAAGCTTTTTTACTTTTTATCGGGGTATGACCCCGGGGAGGAATTATCTCAATGAGAATGTATGATATCATAATCAAGAAGCGCGGCGGCGGGGCGCTATCCGAAGAGGAGCTCCGCTGGATGATCACGCGTTATACAGAAGGCGACATCCCGGATTACCAGATGTCGGCTTTCCTGATGGCCGTGTATTTTCAGGGAATGACCGATGAGGAGACGGCGATCCTGACGGATGCGATGGCAAGGTCCGGCGAGAGCCTAGATCTGTCGGGGATTCCCGGGGTGAAGGTGGATAAGCACTCCACCGGGGGAGTCGGCGATAAGACGACTCTGATCGTGACCCCGATCGTGGCGGCGTGCGGTTGTACCGTGGCCAAAATGTCCGGGCGCGGGCTTGGCCACACCGGCGGGACAGTCGACAAGCTGGAGTCCATCCCCGGGATGTGTGCGTCCCTTTCCAGAGACAAATTTCTGGATGTGGTACGCCGCACCGGGATTGCTGTCACGGGGCAGTCGCCGGATCTGGCGCCCGCAGATAAAAAGCTCTACGCGCTGCGGGATGTGACCGCGACGGTCGACAGCATTCCCCTGATTGCCGCGTCGATCATGAGCAAAAAGCTGGTAGCCGGCAGCGACTGCATTGTCCTGGACGTGAAGACGGGCAGCGGTACCTTTATGAAGACGGTCGAGGATTCAGTCTGCCTGGCGGAAAAAATGGTGGCGATCGGTGTGCATAACGGCAAAAAGATCGCCGCATTGATTACGAACATGGATATCCCTCTGGGATATCAGATCGGAAACGCCCTCGAAGTGGAGGAGGCGGTCCGGACCCTGCGCGGACAGGGACCCGATGATCTGACCGAGGTGAGCCTTGCGCTCGCGGCACAGCTGCTGTTTCTCGCGGAAAAGGGAGATATGGATGACTGTAGAAAGCTTGCCCGGGATACCCTGGATTCCGGGGCCGCACTGGAAAAGCTCGTGGCCATGGTCGAAGCGCAGGGAGGCGACGGTACCTGTGTCCGCCACCCGGAAAAACTCGGACGCGCCCCATTTGCGATGGAGGTAAAGGCCGAAACGGGCGGCTATATTACGAAGATGGACTCCGCCGGGATCGGGATTGCCGCGATGCTTCTCGGAGCCGGCCGGGAGACAAAGGAGAGCGAGATTGATCCGCTCGCGGGTATCATTCTCTCGAAAAAGACCGGCGATTCCGTGAAAAAGGGAGAGACCGTTGCGACGCTGCTGACCTCGGACGAGGCAAGGCTGGACGCGGCGAAGGAGCGTTTCCTGGAATCGGTGGCCATCGGCCAGGCAGCCCCGGAGAAAAAGCCGCTGATTTACGCACGCGTAACGGAGCGAGGCGTGGAGTAAGCATTATGAAGCCTTTCCCGTGGAGGCAAGAGAAGCCCAATACCGTCCAGGCTGGATTTTTTTCCATGTAACAATCTCTATCGACCGTGATTATGAGCGGTTATACACCTTGTATGAGAAAATGCGGCAGGATTTTGAACCGTTTGTCCTTGAGGTAGAGTCTGTCAGGCTTTATCATGTATGGCCGCCCCGTGAGATCGGTTGAGCAAAGGATGGGTAATTGAATACCCATGAAAATTTTGACATGACATCGCAGGAAACACATAGAGAGGAAAAGACGTGATGACAGTGGGAAAAAATATGGTTACTACAAATAATAACGCAGCTGCGACGCAGAAAGACACTTCGGCCGGAGCTGTCGCGGTCGCTGCGCAGAAAGCGGATCCAGCCGGAACTGCCCCGCCCGCTGAGGCCGCTGCTCAGAAAATTGCCCCTGCCGGAGCAGACGCGGCCGCCGGGCAGAAGAAGGAGCAGGCCGGCATGGGGAACCCGAAGCAGCGCAAGAGGACGGTCTGCATTGTAGGGCATAAAAATCCGGACACAGACTCCATCTGCTCCGCGATCGCCTACGCCTACCTGAAAAATCAGCTGGGGAATCAGCTTGGGGAGCCGTACAATTATGTGGCGTCCCGCGCCGGCCTGGTCAGCGCGGAGACCCAGTTTGTGCTGGAATATTTTCACGCAAAGACGCCCTCCCTCCTGGAAAATATCGGGACGCGTGTCAAGGACATGGAGATCCGCAAGGTCGACGGCGTGCGCAGCAACATCTCCCTGAAACGGGCCTGGACGCTGATGCAGGAGCAGAATATTTTCACCCTCCCGATCACAAACGCCAAAAATAAGCTCAAGGGCCTGATTACCATCAACGACATCGCGAAGTCGTATATGGATGAAAATGAGAGCACGATCGTCTCCACGGCCAGGACGCCGTACCGGAACATTCTGGAGACCCTCGAGGCGGAGATGGTTGTCGGAGACCCGGACGGATACTTTGACAAGGGACAGGTCGTGATCGCGGCGGCGAACCCGGACGTGATGGAGAATTATATCAAAGAGCATGACATGGTCATCCTGGGCAACCGCTACGAGGGGCAGCTCTGCGCGATCGAGATGCAGGCGGGCTGTATCATCGTCTGCCTCGGTGCACCGGTCTCCCGCACGATACAGTGGCTGGCCGAGGAACACGGCTGCACGGTCATCGTCACGCCGCTCGACACCTACGCTGTTGCCCGTCTGATCAACCAGAGCATGCCGGTCGAATTTTTTATGCAGAAGGAAGAAAAGCTGCTGACCTTTAACCTGAACGATTACACCGAATCCATCCGCGATATCATGTCCAAAAAGCGCTACCGTGACTTCCCGATCCTGGACCGGAGCGGAAACTACGTGGGCATGATTTCCCGGCGGAACCTGCTGGGTGTGCGCAAGCGCGGCCTGATCCTTGTAGACCACAACGAGGTCTCTCAGGCGGTGGACAACGTGCTGGACGCGGAGATCATGGAAATCATCGACCATCACCGGCTTGGCTCGCTCGAGACGATCAACCCGGTCTACTTCCGCAATCAGCCGGTCGGCTGCACCAGCACGATCATCTATTCCATGTTCCGTGAAAACTGCATTGAAATTCCGCCGGACATTGCAGGGCTGATGTGCGCCGCAATCATCTCCGATACTCTGATCTTTCGCTCACCGACCTGTACGCCGATGGACGTCGACGCGGCGAGAGCCCTGTCCGCCGTCGCCGGGATCAAATGCGAAGATTTTGCCAAAAAGATGTTTGCGGCAGGCAGCGATCTCGCGACAAAGACCCCGGAAGAAATCTGCTACCAGGACTTCAAGCGATTTGAGTTCGGCGACATGAACGTCGGCGTCGGCCAGATTACGTCCATGAACGAGGAGGAGCTTCAGGACATCAAAGAGCGCATTGTCCCCTTCCTGAAAAATATGATTGAGAAAAAAGAACTGGACATGGTCTGCTTCATGCTGACCGACATCATCGAAGAGACCACGGAGCTGCTCTGCTACGGAAAAGACGACGTGGATATCATAGAGGCCTCCCTGCATGAGCATCTGGAGAATGGCAGCGTGCGCCTGAAAGGCCTCGTCTCCCGCAAAAAGCAGCTCGTGCCGTCCCTCATGACCGGTATCAGCCAGCTGACGGGGGTGTAACGTAACAGCGCAAACGAAAGCAGAACCCGTGGCCGCTCCCGATGACTGCTATCAGTCGACTCACGGGGGTATAACAGCATTAGCGGAAACAGCAAGTGCCGCGCCTGATGATCGGCATCCTGCTAGCTTATGAGGGTGTAACTACATTTGCGAAAATTTCCCGGTCACCTGAGCACGTGAGATGCGCGTCGTCTGTCGGCGCGAAAAAATCGCGGAGGAAAAACATGGCAAGAGAAACATGGAAACCCGGCAACATGCTTTACCCTCTCCCGGCCGTAATGGTCAGCTGCGCCCGGCCGGACGAGCGTCCGAACATTATCACCGTCGCCTGGGCGGGCACCATCTGCAGCTCGCCGGCGATGGTATCCATCTCCATAAAGCCGGAGAGGTACTCCTACGGCATCATCCGCGAGACGGGAGAATTTGTCATCAACCTGACAACGAAAAAGCTTGCCCGCGCAGCGGATTACTGCGGCGTCCGCTCCGGCCGCGACGTAGACAAATTCAGGGAGACCCATCTGACCGCAGCCCCCGCTTCAAAAATATCCGCCCCATTGATTAAAGAAAGCCCTGTCAACATCGAGTGCCGCGTCCGGGACATGATCGAGCTCGGCTCCCATCACATGTTTTTATCCGATGTCCTGAGCGTCGACGTCGACAGCCGCTATCTGGACGACAAAGGCCGGCTGCGTCTGAACGACGCAGATCTCATGGTCTACTCGCACGGCTCCTACTATTCCCTCGGCGAAAACCTCGGAAGCTTTGGATTCAGTGTGCGGAAAGATGCGAAAAAAACACGTAAAAATCCGAACCGGACAGTGAAATGTTAAATAAGCAAAATGAGAACCTATGAAGGGTGATACTATGAGCAGGTATTATCTGGTGCAGGAACAAACGTTTGGTTCATTGTGACGAAAAATTGCTAAATTGTGAATTTTTGTTTACAATTGATAAAAATGTGGTATACTGACACTAATTTCACTCATTTTCCGGAAGAGGGGAACCGGAAAATCGCCTTAATATTACCATCTGGCAGGCGGAAAACGGATACAGGATCGGAAAGCAGAGTGTCCTGTATTCTGCGTGCCGGAAGCACAGATTTCCGGCAGAGACACGGTCTGCCATGGATCAGACAGGGAGTATGAATAAAAGATAGCAGAGGTGTTCTATGGAACAGTATATTATCAGAGGAGGGAATCCACTGGCGGGAGAGGTGGAGATCTCCGGCGCAAAAAATGCGGCACTCGGCATCCTGGCCGCATCCATCATGACGGACGACACAGTGTTGATTGACAACCTGCCCGATGTGAGAGATATCAACGTCCTGTTGGAAGCGATGGAGAGCATTGGCGCGCGGGTCGACCGTGTCACACGCCATGCGGTTATGATCAACAGCAGGGACATCGGCGATGTCAGTGTCGATTACGAATATATCAAAAAAATCAGGGCGTCCTACTATCTGATCGGCGCCCTCCTCGGCAAATATAAAAAGGCCGAAGTGCCCCTTCCCGGCGGATGTAACATCGGGAGCAGGCCCATCGACCTCCACATCAAAGGCTTCAAGGCTCTTGGCGCAAAGGTAATTATCCGGAACGGCTACATCGTGGCGACCGCAGACCACCTGCACGGCAGCCATATATTCCTGGACACCGTATCCGTCGGCGCGACGATCAACATCATGATGGCCGCATCGATGGCTGAAGGCTACACCATCATTGAAAACTGCGCCCGCGAGCCCCACGTCGTAGACGTGGCGAACTTCCTGAACAGCATGGGAGCCAACATTCGCGGCGCCGGTACTGACGTGATCCGCATCCGCGGGGTGGCGAAGCTCCACAAGACCGAATACTCTATCATCCCTGATCAGATCGAGGCCGGCACCTTTATGTTCGCAGCCGCCGCAACACGGGGCGACATCATGGTGAAAAACGTTATCCCGAAGCATCTGGAGGCGACCACGGCCAAGCTTCTGGAGATCAACTGTGAGGTGGAGGAGTTTGACAACGCGGTACGCGTCGTAGCCTCAAAGCGTCTGAGCAGCACGAACGTAAAGACACTTCCTTATCCTGGCTACCCGACCGACATGCAGCCGCAGATCGGCGTGACCCTGGCTCTGGCGCAGGGCACCAGCATCGTGACAGAGAGCATCTTTGACAACCGTTTCCGCTACATGGATGAGCTGGCCCGCATGGGAGCCTGCGTCCGGGTAGAAGGCAACACGGCCATCATCACCGGCGTGGATAAGCTTTCCGGCGCGCGCGTCAACGCACTGGATCTGCGCGCGGGAGCGGCGCTCGTCATCGCCGGACTCGCCGCCGAGGGTATCACTATCATCGACGACATCATCTATATCCAGCGCGGCTATGAGAGCTTTGAGGAAAAGCTCAGAAGCCTGGGCGCCGAAATCGAGAAGATCAACAGCGAAAAAGAAGCAAGGAAATTCCGCCTGCGGATTGGATGAGGCAGTCGGTTCTCGTTTCTGAAAATCATAACATAACAAAGAACCGGCCAGGGGGCATACTCCTGGCCCTGCTTGTGTAATGGTGCCAGACACCAATGTGCATTCAAACAAAATCAGACAGCCTCCACAGAATCAGCCAGGAATTTTTTTGCTGACTCATATTTTGCCACGGTAGAATTTATAGCACGGCAGGCGCGTTC
>Ga0192263_1130_pt1 | contig 17654 bp, 12 predicted proteins | sample Koala_Koa23_I3_FD_131257 | JGI IMG/M metagenome (GOLD analysis project Ga0192263, IMG submission 131257) | Enriched cells from koala feces incubated with labeled cellulose particles, San Francisco Zoo, California, United States - Koala_Koa2-3_I3 ... | reverse complement strand
TGTGTGTACTGATTGACGCTTCCACAGATGTGATTAAATTTACCGCAAACGACATGGAGCTGGGTATTGAAACAAAGGTGGACGGCATCATCGCTGAAAAAGGAATTATCGCCCTGGAGGCAAAGCTTTTTTCTGATCTGGTGCGAAAGCTGGACGAGGACGACGTCACAATCTCCTCGGATGAAAAAAGCAGCACATTGATCACCTGTGGAAAATCAAAGTTCAATATTATGGGACAGAACGGTGAGGATTTTCCGTATCTTCCTTTTGTAGAAAAGGATTACCAATTCAGTATGTCACAGTTTACTCTGAAGGAGACCATCCGCCAGACCGTTTTCTCAATCGCCACAAGCGAGGCAAATAAGACGCTGACCGGCGAGCTGTTTGATATCCGTGAAAATCAGCTGAGGATTATTTCTCTTGACGGCCACCGTATTTCCATCCGCGCCATCAGCCTGAAGGATTCCTATGAGAACAGAAAAGTCATCGTGCCAGGAAAGACGCTGAATGAAATTTCCAAAATACTCACCGGAGAGACCGAAGACATGGTCAATATTTCTCTGACAGAGAATCATATTCTGTTTGAATTTGAAGAAAATCTCGTAGTTTCCAGACTGATTGAAGGAAGCTTCTTCAATGTAGATCAGATGCTGACAAACAATTATGATACGAAAATAAGAATCAACCGCCAGGATTTTGTCAGCTGTATCGACCGCTCAACACTTCTGGTCAAGGAAGGCGACAAGCGCCCGATTATATTAAATATCGAGGATAATGAGATTGAACTGAAGATTTCTTCGCAGATCGGTACCATGAATGATTTTCTTGATATCGACCAGGAGGGAAAAAATATCAAGATTGGCTTCAATCCAAGGTTTCTTCTCGACGCGCTCCGCGTGATTGATGACGAGGAGGTCGATATTTATTTTATGAACCAGAAATCCCCCTGCTTTATCCGGGATGAGAAGCAGAGCTATATTTACATGATTTTGCCGGTTAATTTTGTTGATTGAAAAAGCGCACGCCGGGGGCAGCCGGTGCCGGATAATATTTTTATAAAAAGTGATATTTTTTCAGTATAAAGAAAGGTATGGTACTTGAGTGAATTCAGTTGAGGTAAAATTAAGGGATGAGTTTATAAAGCTGGGGCAGGCGCTGAAGGCGGCGCATGTGGCGGACAGCGGCGTGGATGCGAAGTATCTGATTCTGAATGGAAAGGTTCTGGTGAATGGACAGAAGGAGCTGCAGCGGGGGAAGAAGCTGTACGCAGGAGATGAGGTTGTCTGCGGGGATGTAAAAATAAAGATTGTCGGACAGTGACCGGAACAGTTTTGGAGTTCGTTTATTATAGTATCTCAGAAGTAGTGCGGGTTTTGAAAAAATGATTGTGGAGTCGGTGAAGCTGGATCATTTTCGGAATTATGAGGGGCTGGCACTGGAGTTTGATCCGGGTACGAATCTTTTTTATGGGGATAATGCCCAGGGGAAGACGAATATTCTGGAATCGGTGTATCTGTGTGGGACGACACGTTCTCACAGGGGCAGCCGCGACCGGGATATGATTCAGTTTTCCCGGGATGAGGCTCATATCCGGATGCAGATCAGAAAGGGTGAGGTTCCTTATCGGGTCGATATGCATCTGAAAAAGTTTAAATCAAAGGGAATCGCGATCAATGGGACTCCGGTAAGAAAGGCATCTGAGCTTGTAGGGCTCGGCAATTTTATTTTTTTTTCACCGGAAGATCTCAATATTATTAAGAACGGGCCTTCGGAGCGGAGGCGGTTCCTGGATATGGAGCTGTGCCAGCTGGATAAGATTTATCTCTATAACCTTTCCAGTTATAATAAAACGCTGAATCAGCGGAATCATCTGCTGAAGGATTATGCGTTTACACAGGATGCGGATGCGCTGCTGGATGTGCTGGATCTGCAGATGGCGCAATATGGGTCGGTGATTATCCGGCTGCGCAGGAATTTTGCGGAAAAGCTGAAGGAGCTGATCGGCGCGATCCACGGGAATCTTTCCGGCGGCAGAGAGACGCTGCGGGTAAGCTATGAAAATGATGTGGAGGAAGAAGAGTTTCTGTCAAAGCTTGCCGACGGACGGGAGAAAGATATCAAGATGAAATTTTCCGGTGTTGGCCCGCACAGGGACGATCTCTGTTTTCTGGTGGACGGCGTGGATATCCGGAAGTTCGGCTCGCAGGGGCAGCAGCGGACGGCGGCACTTTCGCTGAAGCTTTCGGAGATAGAGATTGTAAAGCAAAGTACCTCAGACATGCCGGTTCTGCTGCTGGATGATGTGCTTTCGGAGCTTGACGCGAACAGGCAGAGATATCTTCTGGAAAATATTCACAGTATCCAGACAATGATTACCTGTACCGGCGTGGATGATTTTGTTCATAATAATTTTCAGATAAATAAGCTGTTTCATGTGATAGCAGGAGGAGTGGAATGAGTAAGAAAAGTCCGGAAAAAGAAGTAAATATGGATACAGTGTTTGATCTGGCGGATTCGAATGGGAAAAGCCCGGCAGACGCAGGGAAAGATGCCAAAACCGCAGATGCTGCAAATACGGAGGGCTCCGGTAAATCAGAGGATGAGCATTCAGACGGGAATATGCTGCGTACGGATGAAATAACAGACAGCGAGGAGCGGGAGAGAGAATTTGATATGGCCGGTGCGCTCGATCCCGACGCGGCGGAATACGGGGCGGATCAGATTCAGATTCTGGAGGGTCTGGAGGCGGTGCGGAAAAGGCCCGGCATGTATATCGGCAGCACGTCGGCAAGGGGTCTGCACCATCTGGTTTATGAGATTGTGGATAACGCGGTGGATGAGGCGCTTGCCGGGTTTTGCGATCTGATTACAGTGGAGATTCACGGGGATAATTCTGTTACGGTAAAGGATAATGGGCGCGGCATTCCGGTCGGGATCAATCATAAGGCCGGTCTTCCGGCGGTGGAGGTCGTGTTTACGGTGCTTCACGCGGGCGGCAAATTTGGCGGCGGAGGATACAAGGTCTCCGGCGGCCTGCACGGCGTGGGCGCGTCTGTGGTAAACGCGCTTTCGAACTGGCTGGAGGTGCAGATTTTTCATGAAGGAAAGATTTACCAGCAGCGGTATGAACGAGGAAAGGTGATGTATCCTCTTAAAGTAGTCGGGGAGTGTGAGCCTGGAAAAACCGGGACAGTTGTGACTTTTCTGCCGGACGATACCGTGTTTGACGAGACAGTATTTGATTTCGATACGCTGAAAAACCGTCTGCGTGAAATGGCGTTCCTGACAAAGGGGATCAAAATCATCCTGAGGGATGAGCGGGAGGAAAAGCCTGTTGAGCGGTCATTTCATTATGAGGGCGGCATCAAAGAGTTTGTGACCTATCTGAATAAAGGAAAAGCGCCGCTCTATGACGATATTATTTTCTGTGAGGGTATGAAAAATAACGTCTATGTCGAGGTGGCGATGCAGCACAATGATTCCTACACGGAGGGCTGCTACAGCTTTGTAAATAATATCACGACGCCGGAAGGCGGCATGCACCTGACCGGGTTTAAAAACGCGCTGACGAAGACGTTCAATGACTATGCGCGGACGAATAAACTGATCAAGGAAAGTGACCAGAGTCTCCTGGGCGATGATATCCGGGAGGGGCTGACCGCGATTATCAGTATCAAGATCGAGGATCCGCAGTTTGAAGGCCAGACGAAACAGAAGCTGGGCAACAGTGAGGCGAGAGGCGCGGTAGAGGCCGTGGTGACGGAACAGCTGAAGATTTTCCTGGAGCAGCACCCGCAGGTCGGTAAGACAATTGTGGAAAAATCGGTGCTGTCGCAGCGGGCGCGCGAGGCCGCGCGAAAGGCCAGGGAGCTGACCCGGCGGAAATCCGCGCTGGACGGGCTTTCCCTGCCAGGCAAGCTGGCGGACTGCTCGGATAAGGATCCGGCAAACTGTGAGATTTTTATTGTAGAGGGAGACTCTGCAGGCGGCTCGGCGAAGACGGCGAGGAGCCGCGCGACGCAGGCGATCCTGCCGCTTCGAGGAAAGATTCTGAATGTAGAGAAGGCCAGACTTGACCGCATTTATGGGAATGCGGAGATCAAGGCAATGATTACGGCGTTTGGCACCGGCATTCATGAGGATTTTGATATTACAAAGCTGCGCTACCACAAGATTATCATCATGACCGATGCCGACGTGGACGGCGCGCATATCGCGACCCTGATGCTGACCTTCCTGTACCGGTTCATGCCGGAGCTGATCAGGCAGGGATATGTGTATCTGGCAATGCCTCCGCTCTATAAGCTGGAAAAAAATAAAAAGGTGTGGTACGCCTATAGTGATGAGGAGCTTCAGGCGATCATCAATGAGGTAGGGCACGACCAGAATAACAAAATCCAGCGCTATAAAGGACTGGGAGAGATGGACGCCGAGCAGCTCTGGGAGACAACCATGGATCCCAGGCGGCGGATTTTGAAAAAAGTGATTATGGATGAATCACAGTCCTCGGAGATTGACCTGACATTTACGACCCTGATGGGGGATCAGGTGGAGCCGCGCAGAGAGTTCATTGAGGAGAATGCGCGGAAGGTGAAAAACCTGGATATCTGAGTGCATACGACCGGGCAGGCGTTTTTCATTTTTACGTGGTGTGTTCTGTGCGTGGTTCTACAATAAATGGAAAATCCCTGCGCGAGGGAGAAAGAGTAAATAAATGATATTTTTAATATATTGCAATTGGTAGATTTGGAATGCGCCTAAGGAGGTTGGATTTTGGAGGATAATATTTTTGACCAGATTAAGGAAGTGGACCTTAAGAAGACGATGGAGGAGTCGTATATTGATTATGCGATGAGCGTGATTGCCGCAAGGGCGCTTCCGGATGTGAGGGACGGGCTGAAGCCGGTGCAGCGTCGGGTTCTGTTTTCCATGATTGAGCTGAATAATGGGCCAGACAAGCCGCACAGGAAATGTGCGCGTATTGTCGGTGATACGATGGGTAAGTATCATCCGCACGGCGACAGTTCGATCTACGGGGCGCTGGTGAATATGGCGCAGGAGTGGTCGACGCATTATCCGCTGGTGGATGGGCATGGAAATTTTGGCTCTGTGGATGGCGACGGCGCGGCGGCGATGCGTTATACGGAGGCCCGTTTAAGTAAGATTTCGATGGAAATGCTCGCGGATATCAATAAGGATACTGTGGATTTTGTGCCGAACTTCGATGAGACGGAAAAGGAGCCGGTGGTGCTGCCGTCCCGTTTTCCAAATCTTCTGGTAAATGGGTCGAACGGGATTGCGGTCGGCATGGCGACGAATATTCCTCCGCATAATCTCCGGGAGGTCATATCTGCGGTGGTGAAGATGATTGATAACCGTGTGGAGGAGGACCGGGAAACCTCGATCGAAGAGATCATGGAATGTATCAAGGGTCCGGATTTTCCGACCGGCGCACAGATCCTGGGAACGCGCGGGATCGAGGAGGCTTACCGGACCGGAAAAGGGAAGATCCGCGTCCGCGCGGTGACGAATATTGAGACGCAGAGCAATGGGAAAAGCCATATTATTGTAACAGAGCTCCCTTTTATGGTAAACAAGGCCCGACTGATTGAAAAGATGGCGGACCTGGTGAAGGAAAAACGGATTGACGGAATTACCGCGATCACGGATGAGTCAAACCGCGAAGGGATGCGTATCAATATCGAGCTTCGCAGGGACGCGAACGCGAATGTGATTCTGAACCAGCTGTACAAGCACACCCAGCTGCAGGATACGTTCGGAGTGATTATGCTGGCGCTGGACGGCAATCAGCCGAAGGTCATGAATATCTATGAGATGCTCCGGCTTTACCTGAATCATCAGGAGGAGGTCGTCACCAGAAGGACAAAGTATGATCTGAATAAGGCACAGGAGCGCGCCCATATCCTGGAAGGACTGCTGATCGCCCTTGATAATATTGATGAAGTAATCCGGATTATCCGGGGATCGCAGAATACGCAGGCTGCAAAGGCTGGCCTGATGGAACGGTTTGGTCTGACGGATGCGCAGGCGCAGGCGATCGTGGATATGCGGCTGCGGGCTCTGACCGGTCTGGAGCGTGAGAAGCTGGAAGCCGAGTATAAGGAGCTGATGAAGAAAATAGAAGAGTATAAAGCAATTCTGGCAGATGAAAAGCTGCTGCTCGGCGTGATTAAGACGGAGATCAGCCTGATTGCGGAAAAGTATGGGGATGACAGAAAGACAAAGATCGGGTTTGATGCGACAGAGTTTTCGGCGGAGGATCTGATTCCGGATGAGACGGCAATTGTCACGATGACGAAGCTCGGCTATATCAAGCGTATGTCGCCGGACAATTTTAAGAGCCAGAATCGCGGAGGACGGGGCATCCGCGGAATGCAGACGCTGGAAAATGACTACATAGAGGAGCTTTTGATGACAACGTCGCACCATTATCTGATGTTCTTCACGAACAAAGGACGCGTGTACCGTCTGAAAGCGTATGAGATACCGGAGGCCGGCCGTACGGCGCGGGGGACGGCGATTGTGAATCTGCTGCAGCTGCAGCCGGAGGAAAAGATTACCGCGCTGATTCCGATCCGGGAATATAAGGAAGGCCGCTATCTGTTTATGGCGACCAGAAGCGGTATTGTGAAAAAAACGTCGATTGATGAGTTTGCCAATGTGAAAAAAAATGGTCTCACTGCCATTACTCTCCGTGATGATGATGAATTAATCGAAGTAAAGTTTACAAATAATAAAAAGGAAATTCTTCTTGTGACAAAATTCGGGCAGTGTATCCGTTTCCAGGAGACGGACGTCCGCAGCACGGGCCGCTCTTCCATGGGAGTGATCGGCATGACGCTACAGGACGGCGATGAGGTCATTGGCATGCAGCTGGATGTGCAGGGCGAATATTTGCTGCTTGTCACGGATAAAGGCATGGGCAAGCTGACCAGGATGGATGAATTTAAGAATCAGGGCCGCGGCGGAAAGGGTGTGAAATGCTATAAGATCACGGAAAAGACAGGAAACGTGGTCGGAGCAAAAGCGGTGAATCGTGACAATGAGGTGATGATGATCAGCACATCCGGCATTATTATCCAGATCCCCTGTGAGACGATTTCTGTGAAGAGCCGTATCACGAGCGGCGTGAAGCTGATGAATCTGGACACAGACGAAGAGGCAGGGATCACAGATAAGGTTGCAAGTATTACGAAGGTAAAGGAATCCTCTGCGAATACGGAGGAAGATGCACTGAAGCAGCTGGAAGAGGAACTGAAGGAGGAGGAGTAGGCACAAAATTGTACCGCCGCGCTGTACTGTAAACCGAAGGAGAAAATGAAAAAGCATGATACAGCGGCAGTATGAATGAAAGCATCAGCATAAGGTGCCTTGATACAGATGAAAATACGCAGGATGGCTGCCATATGGACTGCAAAGGTCATCAGCGCGGTGTGCAGACTTTCCGGCAGACAGGGTGTGACGCTTGCCGGAAAGATTGCGCTTAAGATAGATCCGGATATTCTGAAGGATCTGTCTGCGCAGGTGCGGGAAAAAATATTTGTGGTCTGCGGCACAAATGGAAAGACAACGACAAATAACCTTCTCTGTTCCGCGATCGAGGAGGAAAGTGTGAGAGCAGGAAAGGCAAAGGTAGTGTGTAATCACACGGGCTCGAACATGCTCGACGGGGTAGTGGCCGCGTTTGTTCTGGCTGCCAAAAATGACGGAACCCTGGACGCGGATTATGCGTGCATTGAGATTGACGAGGCGTCCACGCTGCGGGTTTTCCCGCATTTTAAGCCGGATTATATGGTTCTGACAAATCTGTTCCGCGATCAGCTTGACCGGTATGGCGAAATTGATATCACGATGGACATGCTGAACCGCGCGATGCAGATGGCTCCTGACATGAAAATTATCGTAAACGCAGATGATTCGCTTTCTGCTTATCTGGCGATGGAGAGCGGACATGCGTATCTTACGTATGGAATCACGGAGCGTGTCTTTTCGGAGGAGGAGCAGGGTGAGCAGCACGAGATCCGCGAGGGCCGATTCTGCAAAAAATGCGGCGCGCGGCTGGAATATGAATTTTATCACTACAGCCAGCTCGGAAAATACAACTGCCCGAACTGTGGTTTTACAAGACCTGCGGTAGATTTTGAAGCCTTTGACATTGATATGTCGGAAGGATTGTCCTTTGAAGTACTGGAGAAGCTGGAAAATAGCAGCCTGACTGAAAGGGAGGAGGACGCAGATAATAGAACCCCGGACAGAAAAATCCGCAGATACGAGAGCCGTCCTCTTTTGGCAGATTATCATGGATTTTATAATATTTACAATATCCTCGCCGCTTACGCTGCGGGGCGGAGCGCCGGACTTGGCCTTGAAATGTTTGAGGAGGTACTCACAGCCTTTCATCCACAGAATGGACGGATGGAACATTTTCAGATCGGCGGGACGGACGTAGTCCTGAACCTTGCAAAAAATCCGGCCGGTTTTAACCAGAATATCTCCGCAGTAATGGAGGATAAAAGAAAAAAAGATATTATCATCGTGATCAATGACAATGCACAGGATGGAACAGATATCTCCTGGCTGTGGGATGTGGATTTTGACCGGTTTGGAAATAAATCTCATCAGCAGGATGGCAAGATGAACGCGTATAAATCGAATGGCCAGAAAACAGATTCTGAGAAAATCGGAGAGGGGATTCACTCGATTACCGTCAGCGGCATCCGCTGCCAGGACATGCGGCTGCGCATGAAATATGTGGATATTCCCTGCGACATGATTGGGGATGTGAAGACCGCGATTGAAGCACGGCTCGCGGACGGGTGCGGGAATCTGTATGTGCTGGTGAACTACACGGCGTTGTTTTCAACGAGAAATATTCTGGCAGGGATGAGGTGAATCGACCCTGTAATTTAATGAAAGGAGCGTGTCTGAAAATGAAAAAAGTCTTTAATACGACCGGCTACTGTGATCCGGAGCTTCACTATATGGTAAATCTGACTGATCGAATGAACCAGATTAAAACCATGGTGGAAAACAGAGATTATTTTGTAATCAGTAAAGGACGGCAGTATGGAAAAACAACGCTCCTTACGGCACTTGCAGAATACTTGCAGCCGGATTACAAGGTTATAAGCCTGGATTTTCAGGCGCTTAGCTCTGCTGATTTTGAGACGGAGCCACGCTTTGTGGCAGCTTTTTCCCGTTTGATTTTACTCGAAGGAAACGTACTTCCTGCCTGGGCTTCCGAAGAATTGAATCGGTTTGCGCAGGGAGATAATGAAAATGTTACCTTGTCCATGCTTTTTATTTCCCTTATCCGCTGGCTGAGAGAGTCTGATAAGAAGGTGGTTTTGATTATTGATGAGGTTGATACAGCCTCAAATAATCAGGTGTTTTTGGATTTTCTTGCAATGCTCCGTTTCTATTACCTGAAAAGAAAAAAATATCCTGTTTTTCAGTCCGTAATACTTGCCGGACTTTATGATATTCGTAATATAAAAAGGAAGATTCGTCCTGATAAAGATCATGAATTGAACAGTCCCTGGAATATTTCTGCTGATTTTGAAGTTGATATGAATTTTTCAGCAAAAGAAATAAGGGCGATGTTGAGACAGTATGAGGATGATTATCACACTGGAATGGATATTGATGAAATAGCGGGATTGATTTATGACTATACATCCGGTTATCCGCTTTTAGTTTCAAGCTTATGCAAATTACTGGATGAGAAAATAATGAAAACTGGTTTATTTCAGAATAAGAGCTTTTGTTGGACAAAAGCCGGAGTCTATGAAGCTGTAAAGGAGATGCTTTCCGAAAAAAATGCCTTATTTGATTCTTTAATTGGAAAATTGAATGATTATCCAGAAATGAAGAAAAAAATTTATGCATTATTATTTCAGGGAGAATCAATTATATATAATGCGGACGATTCGGTCACAGATTTACTGTTGATGTTCGGATTTGTCAAAATAGAGCAAAATTCTGTACAGATTGCAAACCGTATTTTTGAAACGAGACTTTATAATTATTTTCTCATTCAGCCTGATGCGAAAATTGGTGAACTGGAAAAAAATGCTTCCAGAAGTAAAAATCAGTTTATTCAAAATGGAGAGCTGGATATGGAGCATATTCTTGAAAAGTTTGTCATTCATTTTGATGATATCTATGGGGATCAGGATGACAGATTTGTTGAGGAAACAGGACGAAAATATTTTATGCTTTACCTGAAACCAATTATTAATGGAACGGGTAATTATTATGTAGAGTCCAGAACCAGAAATGATGAAAGAACTGATTTAATTGTTGATTATCTTGGAAAGCAATATATAATCGAGTTAAAAATATGGCGGGGAAATTCGTACAACGAACGAGGAGAAGATCAGTTATTCAGGTATCTTGATCATTATCATTTAAAAAAAGGATATATGCTGAGCTTTAACTTTAATAAAAAGAAAAAACAGGGTATAAGAAATATAGTCCTTGGGGACAAGATATTGGTTGAAGCGGTCGTGTAGCTTTTCTTGTTTTTCCGCCGTTCGAATTATATTAAGTTTATTTTGTAAGATGCAGGGAGAACAACCATGAAAATAACGATAGGGCATCTTTATCCGGATCTGTTGAATTTATATGGCGACCGGGGAAATATCCAGTGTATGAAAAAGCGCTGTGAGTGGCGCGGTATTGAGGCTGAGGCGCGCGAGTTTCAGATCACGGACGAGGTGGACTTTAAGGATCTGGACATTGTGCTTTTGGGCGGCGGTTCGGATCGTGAGCAGATGCTGGTGTGTGAGAAGCTGAAAACGATCCGGGAGGATTTTCACGCCTACGTGGAGGATGGCGGCACGGTGATCGCGGTCTGTGGCGGATACCAGCTGCTCGGACATTATTACGATACTTCGGAGGGGCGGATTGAGGGACTTTCTCTGGTTGATCTCTATACGGAGCAGGGCAGTCCGCGCCTGATCTCGAATATTGTGATTGAAAATGAGGAATTTTTCCACCCGATTGTCGGGTTTGAAAATCATGGCGGACGGACATTTATCGGGGAGAACCGGCCACTCGGGAAGGTTTTGTTTGGATTTGGAAATAACGGCAAGGACGGCGCGGAAGGTGTGCTTTATAAAAATGTCATCGGGACTTACCTGCACGGGCCGCTGCTTCCGAAAAATCCGCACATCTGCGACTATTTGCTGGAAAACGCGCTGGAGAAAAAATATGGTACGCACGAGCTGACGCCGCTCGACGATGCGCAGGAGCTGGAGGCGAACCGATATATCGTGGAGCGGTTTGTAAAAAAATGATTATGAATAATTTTCGGCATTTATAATCAGCTATTAACAAAAGCAGGATGCAGGAAAAAAAGAAAGGCAGTCAGAAATGAAACATACAATGTATCCGTTCTCATATGGCACGATCGTTATGGAGTACGAATATGAAGTCCTTTACAAGCTGCGCTCCACCCCTGAGGAGAAGGAAATCACACCTGAAATAATGCGGGACCGTTCAGAATTCAGCGATGGCATCTATCGGCAGGTGCAGGAATTTTTAACCGGGGAAAGAAAAAGCTTTGATGTAATCTACTCTTTGAATGGAACGGAATTTCAGAGGAAGGTGTGGGCTACGTTATGCAAAATCCCATACGGCGAAACAAGATCCTATAAACAGATAGCGGAAGCTCTGGGCCAGCCCAAAGCGGTAAGGGCGGTTGGAATGGCTAACAATAGAAATCCTCTTATGATTATCGTACCCTGCCACAGAGTGATTGGAAGTGACGGAAGTCTGGTGGGATACGCAGGCGGCCTTGAAATGAAAAAAGCACTGCTTGAGGTGGAGCAGTGCGGCAGATAATGTAAAAACGAAATTTCTTACGCAGGCTGTGCGGCTCCCTGTGTTCAGAGAGCCGCTGTAGATTTGCCGATGACTAGCTCTGCGTCGAATATGAGCCGGTTTTCGGTTGGTTCTTTATTGATCAGGTCGAATAACAGGGAGATCGTGGCCTCGGCCATCTCTTTGCGCGGCTGTCGGATCGTAGTGATTGACGGCTCGTAATAAGCGGCGTATTCCAGGCCGTCGAATCCGGCCACGGAACAGTCTTTGGGGATACGTTTTCCCGCGTCAAACAAAGCCTTGCACGCGCCGACCGCCATCCGGTCAGATGACGCGAAAATGCAGGTGAATTCTTTGCCAGAATCCAGCAGGTCCTTCGTCAGCTTATAACCAGCTTCCATGGAAAAGGTCTGCAGCTCTTCCGGGGTCCACCTGACCAGACCTTCATCAAATTCAATTCCGTGTGCTTTCAGAGATTCTATGTAGCCCTTATAGCGCTGCAGTCCAACACTGATGTCGGCTCTTCGCGCGGTCAGCAGCGCGATTTTTTTGTGTCCGCAGTCACAGAGGTAATCTACCATCTTCCGGCTTTCTTTTTCATGGTCTACCGAGACGATCGCGTATCGGCCATCTGTATTTGCCATATCCGCTGTGCTGAGGACAAACGGAACACTCAGCTGCTCCACTTTTTTATCAGTGCGGTCTGTGATGCCGCCCAGAAATACGATCCCTTTCAGCCGTTTTTCCTTTTCGAGACGGATGGCGACATCCACTTCATCTTCTGATTCTTCCACGTGTTGGAGGATAAAAGAATATTTTTTCCGGCTTGTCTCCTGCTCGAGTACCCGGATCATGTCACTGAAAAACGGGTTGCTGATACCTTTGATCAGAACCGCGATCGTATCAGACGCGGCGCGCTTCAGATTCTGTGCGCTGTTATTTGGAATGTAGTTGTATTCATGAATGATGTCGAGAACCTTCTGCCGGGTCTCCTCACTGATGTCGGGATGGTTGTTAATCGCTCTGGACACCGTGCTTACGCCGACGCCGCACATCTTTGCGATTTCCTTGATCGTTATCTGTTCCATAAAATAGTTCCTCTTCCTGTCCTGCTTTTTCCAATTATAACAATCTATCCGTGAAAAAGCAAGGTGAAACGGTATTTCTAATGAACGCCCCCCGATTCCTGAATGCTCTATATTTTCGTCCCTGTCATGCAGCGAGTGCATGGCAGGGTGTGAACAGTAGTGCTCCCCGGCTTTATCCCTGTGCGTCAGACACAGGGGGCGTCCGCCCGTACAATTCATTCATATGCCGGATTTTTTCTGCCAGGTCTTCTGTAAATTCATCGGGCAGGAGGCGCCATCTCCAGTTTGTCCCGAGCGTGGACGGGTGATTCATCCGGGCCTCGGCGCCCAGACACAGATAATCCTGCATGGGGATTACGGCGGTATCGGCGGTGCTTGAAAGAGTCAGCCGGATAAACGACCATACCGTTTCTGAACGATCCTCGTCCTTCAGATTCAGGTAGTCTGCGGCAAATGCGCGGTCCTCTTCTGTCAGCTCATCATACCACGCCGCGAGTGTCTGATTATCGTGTGTGCCGGTGTAGACCACGCAGTTCTGTGGATAATTGTACGGCATATAGTCGCCGCCCTCGCGGGAGTCAAAGGCGAATTCGATCACTTTCATACCGGGATAGCCGCTTTCGCTGACCAGGTGTCTGACACTGTCTGTCACGTATCCGAGATCCTCTGCAATGATCAGCTTCTTTCCGAAATGCTTTTGCTGGGCGCGGAACAGCTTCATGCCGGGGCCCGGCTGCCAGCATCCGTCTGCGGCGCTCGTCGCACCCCAGGGGATGGAGTAATACTCATCAAAACCGCGGAAGTGGTCTACCCGCACCACATCATATAAGGAAAAACAATGTTCCAGGCGACCGATCCACCATTCAAAACCATGTGCTTCATGGTAGTCCCAGTCATAGAGCGGGTTTCCCCAGAGCTGCCCGTCCGCAGAAAACGCGTCCGGCGGACAGCCTGCCACGCGCACAGGCTGACGTTCCCCGTCAAACTGAAACAGCTCCGGATTTGCCCAGCATTCCGCACTGTCAAAAGAGACATAGATGGGGATGTCTCCGATGATTCTGATGCCACGTTCGTTCGCGTAGGTCTTTACAGACCTCCACTGTTTTGCAAACTCATACTGCAGATAACTATAATAGACGATTTCCTGGTCAAACTGCTGACGGAACCAGGACATCGCCTCCGGTCTGCGCATGCGTATGTCTTCATCCCACTGATCCCAGCTTTTTCCGCCAAAATGATTTTTCACGGCCGTGAACAGACTGTAATCCGCCAGCCAGGATTTCTGTTTCTCGCAAAACTGCTGAAATTCCTCATCATCTCCTAAGTGTGTCCGGGAAAAAGAACGCTTCAAAAGAGGATACCGGTTCAGATAAAGCTTGCCATAATCGACATACCGGGCGTCGGCGCCGAAATCCAGATCCGCATACTCTTTTTTCTTCAGAAATCCCTGTCTTTCCAGATCATCCAGGTCAATGAAATACGGATTGCCCGCAAACGCAGAGAAAGCCTGATAAGGAGAGTCCCCATATCCTGTGGGGCCAAGCGGCAGGATCTGCCAGTATGTCTGCCCCGCCTGCGCCAGCCGGTCAATAAAATTGTAAGCTTCCCTGGAAAAGCATCCGATTCCGTAAGGAGAGGGGAGACTTGACACGGGAAGTAAAATTCCACAGGTTCTCATCGTTCAATCCCTTTCTGTCCATATTAAGTCTTTCTCGTCTGTCTTGCAGAGCAGGTGTGCTGCGTTTATGAGGGCGGTTCTTCATTGGAGCAGCCTGATATGGAACTGACCCGGTTTGGGATCAGTCAGACATCATGGGCTTAGCCAGGCATGAAATGAACCCCGCATGGGTTCAGCCCTTCACAGCCCCGGCAACCACGCCCTCGATAATATATTTCTGGCACGCCAGATAGAAGACGACGATCGGGATGATCGCCATAACCAGCACGGCCATCATCGCGCCCCAGTCCAGCTGCCCGTGGCTCTGCTTCAAATACTGTACCGCGATCGGGATCGTGCGGTATTTATTGATATTCAGCACCAGGCTCGGGAGGAGGTAATCGTTCCATACCCACATGGACTCCAGAATCGCGATGGTCACGGTTGTCGGCTTCAGGAGCGGGAAGATGACACGGAAAAAGGTCTGAATGGGGTTGCAGCCATCAATCACGGACGCCTCTTCAATCTCCAGAGAAATGCTGCGGATGAATCCGCTGAACATAAAGACTGCCAGTCCGGCGCCAAACCCCAGATACACGACGATAATTCCCAGAGGAGTCGCGAGATGAAGCATATTCGCGAATTTCGAAAGTGTGAACATCACCATCTGGAACGGCACCACCATGGAAAACAGGCAGAGCATATAGATCGCTTTTGACAGCTTTGTATGCACGCGTGTCAGATACCAGGCGGTCATGGAGCAGAAGAGGATGATGGCGAGCACGGATCCCACTGTGATAAACAGCGAAATGCCGAAGCAGCGGAAGAAGTCAGTGGCCTCCAACGCGTTCTTGTAGTTCAGAAGCCCGCACATCGCCTTATCGATACCGGCCTTCCATTTCTCAAAACCGTCCGCGAAAAGGGACTTTGTACTGATACCGAATGGGTATTTGAAAATATAAGCTTTTCGTTTAAAGGAATTTAAAAATACTACAAAAATCGGGGCGATCCAGGCAATACTGAGAAAAGTAAATACGAAAGTGAGGGTGCCGCCGTGCTTTGCCCTTCTGGCCGCGTTTACCTGTTCGTTCACTTTTTTTGTCTTAGCCATTATGCCTGCACCTCCTTACTGGTCATCAGCTTATTCTGCAGCAGTGCGATCACCGCCACCAGGATAAAGAAAATAACAGCCTTTGCCTGCCCTACGCCCTGCCATCCGGTCGTCCCGTACATGGTATCATAAATGTTCAGTGCAAGCAGCTGTGACAGCTTGCCCGGATTACCGCTGGTCAGCGCCAGGTTCTGGTCGAAGAGCTTGAAACCGTTTGTCAGTGTCAGGAAGGTACAGGTGCTGATGGTCGGCATCAGCATGGGGAGGATGACGTACCGCAGCTGCTGCCATCCGCCCGCGCCGTCGATCTTCGCCGCCTCAATCAGCTCGCCAGGCACATTCTGAAGACCGGCGATATAGATGACCATCATATACCCGATCTGCTGCCAGCAGACGACAATGATCAGGCCCCAGAATGCGTACCATTGCGTAGATACGATGGTTTTCGAAAAGTTCTGCAGCACTGCGTTAAAAATCATCAGCCAGATATAACTCAGGACAATGCCGCCGATCAGGTTCGGCATGAAGAAAACAGTACGGAAAAGGTTTGTTCCACGGATGCCCTTCGTCAGAGCCATCGCGATCGCGAAGGCAACGACGTTGATGATTGCCATTGACACAAGCGTAAACAATGCCGTATACCACAGCGAGTGCAGGAAGGTCGTATCGAGCACTCCATTGACATAAAAGATTCTTGTATAGTTTTTCAGACCGACCCAGCTCCAGTCTGTAACGGTCGTAAATTTACAGAACGAGAGGAAGATGCCATAGACAAACGGTACAATAAATCCAATCGTAAACGCGATCAGAGTCGGGAGCACAAAAATCGGGAAATATTTTTTGATTGACTTTTCCATATAAACCCTGCTTTCTTAAGAAAAAGGGGGCGGGTGAATGCTTACCCACCCCGGATCATCAAACTATGGATTCTTTACACAGTTTTTTACAAAGCTATCTGTAAATTATTCTTCATTCGCAAGGATCCACTGATTCGCCCATCCGTCTACGAATGCGGATACCACGGCATCCCAGTCGCCGCTGCCATCCGAGTAAGCGGTCATCGCGGATACCACGTCAGCTCTCCAGTCGTCTACGTTCGGAGTCGCGTTGAAGCTCCATGCCACGGAAGTCTTGCCGGCTTCAGCATAAGTATTCACCATCTGGGCAAATCCATTGCTGGATTCATAGTCGCCCGTGAAGGTATCGAACGGAGTGGTCAGACCCATCGCGTTCGTCAGGGAATCACGGCCTTCATCGGAGGTAATCACCCACTCAAGGAAATCAAGTGTCGCCGCGATGTCTTCCTCGGAAGCCTGGCTGTTCACTGCCCAGTAGTTCTCGGTGCCTACCGCGAGGCCTTCATTCTCATCATCTACGCCGAAGTAGATCGGCATCATGCTGATGTCGTCCGCTGTTACCAGATAACCGTTATCCTCGTTGGTCAGTGCGGAATACTCCCAGTCGCCGTTCTGATAGAAGACCGCCTCGCCCATGCCGAACTCTGTCTCCGCATTCAGGGCGCCGGATGCCAGTGTCGCCGCGTCCGCGTCAGAGTAGGTGATGTACATATCCCAGACTTCCTTGAAGTTATCCAGATAAGTGCCGTCGATCTCGGCCTCGCCGCTGATCAGGTCTACTCCGTCATCCAGGAATTCATAATAAAGAGCAAGACCTGCAAGGTGTCCGGAGAATCTCCAGGAAGAACCGCTGTCAAGACCTGAGGAAGCGAAAGCACCTGCCACTTCAAAATCGGTACCCGCGTCCGCAAGCGCCTCATTCAGCTCGTCCAGGCGGTCTGTGATGTCCGCCGCTACCGCTTCCAGCGTTGCAAGGCTGTCAATGCCGTCGGACGACTCGATCACCGCTCCGTCCAGTCCGCAGTACACGTCCAGGATGGTCTTGTTGTAAATGATACCGTAGCACTCATAGCAGTTTGCGATACCGGTCACCT
>Ga0192263_1127_pt1 | contig 17796 bp, 21 predicted proteins | sample Koala_Koa23_I3_FD_131257 | JGI IMG/M metagenome (GOLD analysis project Ga0192263, IMG submission 131257) | Enriched cells from koala feces incubated with labeled cellulose particles, San Francisco Zoo, California, United States - Koala_Koa2-3_I3 ... | reverse complement strand
AGAGAGTCCGGGCGCGGCAGGGAAGTTCAAAGCCGAAGATAGTTTCTCGCAGGAGATACTGATGCTGGTGATGAAGGGACAGATAGCCGCGCATAGCTGAGAGCCGGATGGAGATGCAGATTGTCAAATGGACCGCGGAGGGCGCAGTCAAAGGCGCATTAGCACAGGAATCGTGATCTGCTTTGGAAGAGATGGGCAGTGACACATATTTTTTTCGTACTGTGCTGCCGAGTATTCTGCGACGTGAGGGCATACGTCAGTTGCCGGAGATATGTCAGTATCTCGTAAGCGCACGGGGATTCCCGTGAATCAGGGTGGCACCGCGGAAGTATATTCGTCCCTGACAGATTGGAAGAATCTGTCAGGGATTTTTGTCGTTTAAGGATTTGTCGTTCAGGGTTTTGCCAGTGACGGGCTTTGATGATAAAAACTACGATTTAGAGATTGGACTGTTTCATGTTTTTTCTGATTTGAAATTTCATCGTTTGGAGATTATATCGTTAAAGGAGGCCACAATATGTATCCATCATTGGAGAAAGCAAAGCAAATCGCCGCTTCCGGCGATTATCGGAGGATTCCGGTGTGCCGTGAGATGCTCTCGGACCGGTTCACTCCGATCGAGGTGATGCGGACGCTGCGGGCGGCGAGTCGTCACTGCTATATGCTGGAGAGCGCGGAGGCACACCATCAGTGGGGGCGCTACACATTTCTGGGCTACGCGCCGACTCTGGAGATCACCTGTGCGAACGGAGTTGTGAAGCTGCGCAGCGGCAACGATGTCTCTGACGGACAGGTGAAAGAGGAGACTCGTACCTGCAGTCCACAGAGCGTGATCCGGGAGATTCTAGTTGCGAACAAAAGCCCGAAAATCGAGGGGGATGCCGTCCTTTACCGGCGGCCTGGTCGGTTACTTTTCTTATGATTATATCTGCTACAGTGAGCCGACGCTGAAGTTTACCGGAGAGGACGAGGAAAATTTCCAGGATGCAGATCTGATGCTTTTTGACCGCGTGATTGCGTTTGACAATTACCGGCAGAAGCTGATCCTGATCTGCGGCGTGGAGACGACCAGACTGGAGGCGTCTTACCAGGAGGCGGAGGCGAAGCTGAGGGAGATTGAGCATTTGCTCAAAAGCGGTGTGAAGGCGTATTTCGCCCCGCTGCGCCTGAAAGAGGAAATCACCCCGTGTTTTTCGCGGGAACGCTATAAGGCTATGGTGGAGAAGGCGAAGCATTACATTCACGAGGGCGATATTTTCCAGGTGGTGCTTTCCAATCCGCTGCAGGCTGATGCGGAGGGCAGTTTGTTTGACAGCTACCGGGTGCTCCGCACATCGAACCCGTCGCCCTATATGTTTTATTTTTCCAGTGACGACATCGAGCTGGTGGGCGCTTCACCGGAGACGCTGGTAAAGCTTGAGGATGGCATATTGCATACGTTTCCGCTTGCGGGGACCCGGCCGCGCGGAGCGACGGACGAGGAAGACCGGCGTCTGGAGGAGGAGCTTCTCGCGGATGAAAAGGAGCTGTCGGAGCATAATATGCTGGTCGACCTGGGGCGTAATGACATCGGCAAAATCAGCGAGATCGGTACGGTGCATGTGGAAAAATATCTCTCGATTGAGCGCTATTCTCATGTGATGCACATCGGATCGACAGTGGCGGGACAGATTCGCAAAGACTGCGACGCGGTGGACGCGGTGGATTCGATTCTTCCTGCGGGGACGCTCTCCGGGGCGCCAAAGCTGCGGGCCTGCCAGATTATTGACGAACTGGAGGGGCGCAAGCGCGGCGTGTACGGCGGCGCGATCGGCTATCTGGATTTTGCCGGCAATCTTGACACCTGCATCGCGATCCGGCTGGCCTTTAAGAAAAACGGGCGTATTACCATCCGCTCGGGCGCGGGAATCGTTGCGGACAGCGTGCCGGATAAAGAATTCGAGGAGTGCTGCAATAAGGCGCGCGCCGTGGTCGATGCGGTACGGGCATCCGAAGGAGGTGTGGAGTAATGGTGCTTCTGATTGACAATTATGATAGCTTCTCCTACAATCTGTATCAGCTGATCGGCGCGATCCGCTCAGATATCAAGGTGATCCGCAACGACGTCTGCACGGTCGAAGAGATTGCGGCAATGCAGCCGGAGGCGATCTTCATTTCACTGGGGCCGGGACGACCGGAGGATGCGGGGATCTGTGTGGAGATGATACGGAAGCTGAGCGGATATCAGGCAGACGGGAATTCCAATGGAAGCCCTGCAGACGTGAATGGAGTTCTGAATGGCGCAGGGATTTCAAAGAAACCGGCCGGCATCCCCATGTTTGGCGTCTGCCTCGGCCATCAGGCAATCTGCCAGGCATTCGGCGCGACCGTGACTTACGCAAAAGAGCTGATGCACGGTAAAAAATCCGAACTGCTCATTGAGCCGGATTCCGTACTGTTTCAGAGCCTGCACTCCGGCATGACGGCGGCGCGGTACCATTCCCTCTCCGTAAAAGAAGATACTTTGCCCGCCGCGCTCCGCGTGACCGCTCGTACCCCGGATGGGGAGGTGATGGCGGTCGAGCATCAGGATTACCCGGTGTATGGTGTGCAGTTCCACCCGGAATCTGTCATGACCCCACAGGGACTGCAGGTCGTCCGAAATTTTTTGAGCCAGCTGTGAAAAACCTGCTGCCTGAATCAGGATACTAAGCGGTCTGTTGTTTGCAGCCACGATGCAGCAGCGAAATGAAAAGTAAGATCCGGCAGATGATTCTGTGAGGGACGATAAAATGAAAGCATAATAATTTTAGAACTCAATATTTTAGAACACAAATTTTTAGAACATAATAATCGGGTGGAAGACATTTAGCTTTCTGCCCGCCCGCGCGGGCCGGGGCAGCTAAGCTGCAAATACCATATCCGGCTCTGCGCATAAAAAAAGAAAGGCGGCAACATTATGATCAAAGAAGCTATCATCAAACTTTCCAACAAGCAGGATCTGACCTACGAGGAGGCAGAAGCGGTCATGCTCGAAATCATGAGCGGTGAGACGACGGATGTGCAGATTTCCTCCTACCTGACCGCGCTCGCGATGAAAGGCGAGACGATCGACGAGATTACAGCGTCCGCTGCAGGTATGAGAGCGAAGGGCATCCACCTTCTGCATGAAATGGATGTGCTGGAGATCGTTGGAACCGGCGGCGACAAGGCGAATTCCTTTAATATTTCCACAACCTCGTCCATGGTTATCGCGGCGGGCGGCGTCCCGGTTGCGAAGCACGGCAACCGTGCGACTTCCTCCAAATGCGGCGCGGCAGATGTGCTGGAAGCACTCGGCGTAAAGATTTCTCTTTCTCCGGAAAAATGTCTGGAGCTGATCAAATCCATCAATATCTGCTTCCTGTTTGCGCAGACCTATCACACCGCAATGCGCTTCGTCGGCCCGGTGCGCAAGGAACTTGGCATTCGCACGATTTTCAACATCCTTGGGCCGCTCTCCAATCCGGCGGGCGCGAACATGGAGCTGATGGGCGTCTATGATGAAACAATCGTCGAGCCGCTGGCGCGGGTACTCAACAATCTTGGCGTGACAAGCGGCCTGGTCGTGTACGGCATGGATAAGCTGGATGAGATTTCCATGAGCGCGCCGACAAAGGTGTGTGAGATTCGCGACGGAAGCTACAAAACCTATATGCTCACACCGGAGCAGTTTGGCTATGAGCGCTGTGCGAAGGATGAGCTGCTCGGCGGCACGCCGGAAGAAAACGCGGCGATCACACGCGCCATCCTGGATGGCACGGACCGTGGCCCGAAGCGCCAGGCAGTCTGCCTGAATGCGGGTGGGGCGCTTTATATTGCAGACAAGGCGGTGACTATCGAGGAAGGCGTACGCATGGCGGAACAGCTGATCGATGACGGTTCCGCGAAGAAGGCGCTGGAGGCGTTTATCGAGCAGAGCAACCAGTAATAATACATTCGTAACTGTTCCGTATTTTCGCGGTTACAAATACTCATAAGTTGTGGCGTTGCTTACTGTACAGAAATGCCGACAATGATCAGGAGAACATGAGAATATGAACATTTTAGATGAAATCGCCGGGCGCACGAAGGAGCGGATCGCCGAGGAACGGAAAAAAATTCCTCTGGCGGAGGTTCGCGCCCGGGCAGAGGAGGCACATCGCCGTGGGACGGCCTTCGCGGAGGGCGGACCGGCGCAGGAAGCATATGCGTTTGAGAAAGCGCTGCGGCCTGCAAATATCTCTTTTATCTGCGAGGTGAAAAAGGCTTCCCCGTCAAAGGGACTGATTGCGCCGGTTTTTCCTTACCTCGATATCGCGATGGAATATGAGGAGGCGGGAGCCTCGGCGATTTCCTGCCTGACGGAGCCGTACTATTTCCAGGGAGCAGACGCCTACCTGCGGGAGATTGTGCAGAATGTACACATCCCGGTACTCCGCAAGGATTTTACCGTAGATGAGTACATGGTTTATCAGGCGCGCTCCCTCGGCGCGGGGGCAGTGCTTCTGATCTGCTCGATTCTTGACGACGCGCAGCTTCTGGCATACGGGCAGCTGGCCACAGAACTTGGCCTTTCGGCACTGGTGGAAGCGCACACCGAGGAGGAAGTCCTGCGTGCGAAAAAGGCGGGCGCGAAAATCCTCGGCGTGAACAACCGCGATCTGAAGACGTTTCAGGTGGATCTGGGCACCAGCGCCCGCTACCGCAAGCTGGTGCCGCCGGAGACCATTTTTGTGTCAGAGAGCGGCATCCGCAACGCGGACGATATCCGCAAGCTGGTAGAGAACGGCACGAACGCGGTACTCATCGGTGAGACATTGATGAGGGCGGCAGACAAAAAAGCGATGCTGCGTGAGCTGCGTGGAGAATAAAAGGCGATGCTGCGCGAGCTGCGTGGGGAATGAAAGGCGATGCTGCTCGAATTGCGTGGGGAATGAAAGGCGATGCTGCGCGAGCTGCGTGGGGAATGAAAAACGATACTGCGCGAATTTCGACGAGAATAAAAAAGCATTATCGTGCTAATATTGGAGAAGAAAAATTTCCGAAGGATGAAAAAATGAGTGGAAATTCAGTAAAAATCAAAATCTGCGGCCTGTCCCGTCCGGTGGACATCGACTATGTCAACGAGGCAGAGCCGGATTACTGCGGATTTATTATCAACGTGCCAAAGAGCATCCGTAACACGACGCCCGACCAGGTGCGTGCGCTGCGAAAGAATCTTTCGCCGAAGATCATTCCGGTCGGCGTGTTCCGCAACGCGCCGGTGGAGACGGCAGCGGAGCTGCTGCTGGATGGGACGATCAGCGTGGCGCAGCTGCATGGAAGTGAGGACGAGGATTATATTCACAAACTGCGGACATTCGGAACCTTTACCATTTTCAAGGCATTTCGCGTGCCGTCCCTGCCAGTTGGCGCGGGAAAAGATGGTACTGGAGACAGAACGCCGCAGGCTGTTTCTGGAAAGAAAGGTTCTGCCGATGGAACAATGCCTGCTGATTCGAAAGAGGACAGTTCAGCCAATGACAGAATTCTTTCTGATGATTTCGAAGCATATGAGGCTGAACTCTCTCGTTGGGCAGATGCGGTGAACCATTCGTCCGCGGATATGGTTCTTCTGGACAATGGGGGCGGCGGCACCGGCAAGACCTTCGACTGGCAGCTTGCGGAGCGGATCAAACGTCCCTATATCCTGGCAGGAGGGATCGGCCCGGACAACCTTGCGGAAGCACTACGAACCCTTCATCCCTGGTGCGTTGATATGAGCAGCAGCGTCGAGACGGATGGGAAAAAGGATGGGGGGAAAAATTCTGGACGCGGTGCGGATTCTGAGAGCGTTGGAAAGAGAAAGCTGAGGCTCGGATTCTGAGAGCAGTGGAAAATGAAAGACGCGGTATGGCTTTTGCGAGCATTTAAAAGTTCAGGACATGTAAAAGCAATATAGAATCATGCATCTTCGCGTACGGCGGTCAACGACGGAGACCAGATCCTATGAGTAATCCAGTGCATACAAAGAAAAGGGCAGATGCCGTATAGAAAGTGGAAGTTATACAGAAAAAATATAGAAATAATAACCCGGAGGACACACAATGAGTGGAAGATTTGGTATACACGGCGGTCAGTACATCCCGGAGACGCTGATGAACGCCGTGATTGAGCTGGAAGAGGCTTACAATCATTACAAGGATGACCCGGAATTTAACCGGGAGCTGACGGAGCTGTTCAATAATTACGCGGGCAGACCTTCGCGGCTCTATTACGCCGAGCGCATGACGAAGGATCTGGGCGGGGCGAAGATTTATCTGAAGCGTGAGGATCTGAATCATACCGGGGCACACAAGATTAACAATGTGCTCGGCCAGGCGCTTCTGGCCAAAAAGATGGGGAAGACCCGCCTGATCGCGGAGACCGGTGCCGGCCAGCACGGTGTGGCGACGGCGACGGCCGCGGCTCTGATGGACATGGAGTGCGAGGTCTATATGGGCGAGGAGGATACAAAGCGGCAGGCGCTGAATGTTTATCGGATGAAGCTCCTTGGCGCGCAGGTTCACCCGGTGACGACGGGGACGAGTACGCTCAAGGACGCAGTTTCCGAGGCGATGCGCGAGTGGACCAGGCGGATTGACGATACGCATTACTGCCTTGGCTCCGTGATGGGACCGCACCCCTTCCCGACGATCGTGCGTGATTTCCAGAGCGTGATTTCCAAAGAAATCAAAGAGCAGCTGATGGAAAAGGAAGGAAAGCTTCCGGACGCCGTGCTGGCCTGTGTCGGCGGCGGATCCAACGCAATTGGTACCTTTTATCATTTTATCCCGGACGAGAGTGTGCGGCTGATTGGCTGTGAGGCGGCCGGGCGCGGCGTGAATACGGCGGAGACCGCGGCGACGATCGCCACCGGAAAGCTCGGCATTTTCCACGGCATGAAGTCTTATTTCTGCCAGGACGAGTACGGCCAGATCGCGCCGGTTTACTCGATTTCAGCAGGACTGGACTACCCGGGCATCGGACCGGAGCATGCTTATCTTTATGACAAGGGACGTGCGGAATACGTGGCGATCACGGACGATGAGGCAGTCGAGGCTTTCGAATACCTCTCACGCCTGGAAGGCATTATCCCGGCGATCGAGAGCGCTCATGCCGTTGCTTACGCAAGAAAACTGGCCCCGACGATGGATCCGGATCAGACCATCGTCATCACGATCTCCGGGCGCGGCGACAAGGACTGCGCGGCGATCGCGCGCTACAGAGGGGAGGATATTTATGAATAAGATACAGAGCGCATTTGCGCATGGAAAAGCCTTCATCCCGTTTATCACCTGCGGCGACCCGCCCCTGGAGGTGACGGAGCAGCTGGTCTACGCGATGAAAAAAGCAGGGGCAGACCTGATCGAGCTCGGCATCCCCTTCTCCGACCCGACCGCGGAAGGTCCGGTCATCCAGGAAGCAAACAACCGCGCCCTCTCCGGCGGCGTGACGACGGACAAGATCTTTGACATGGTAAAAAAGATCCGCAAAAACACGCAGATTCCGATGGTGTTCATGACCTATGCGAACGTTGTCTTTTCCTACGGCATCGAGCGTTTCGTAAAAGCAGCCGCCGAGGCCGGGATGGACGGCATCATCCTCCCGGATGTTCCCTTTGAGGAAAAAGAAGAGTTTGCCGTCACCTGCCGCGAAAACGGCCTGGCTCTGGTCTCCCTGATCGCACCGACCTCCCATGCGCGCGTCGCGGAAATTGCGTCCGCCGCAGAAGGCTTTATCTATTGCGTCTCCTCTCTGGGCGTGACCGGCGTCCGCTCCGAGATTACGACCGACATCGGCGAGATGGTGCGGCTCGTCCGCGCTGCCTCCGACATCCCCTGTGCGATTGGCTTTGGCATCTCCACGCCGGAGCAGGCCGCCAAAATGGCCCGCGAGGCGGACGGCGTGATCGTCGGCTCCGCGATTGTCAAGATCTGCAAAGAATACGGCGCCGACTGCGTTCCGCAGGTCGCGGAGTATGTGAAAGGCATGAAGGACGCGATCCGGGAGATCGGATGACAGGCGAATTTCCGTTTGATGTGCGTCTCGATCAGCCCAATAAGGAGACGATTGCCGCTATGGTGGAGGCAGAACGCATAGAGCATGACTCCAGTGTGAAGCATTATTCTGATGTGGAGGAAGCTCTCCGGGAGTTGAAAAAATGAAACTGCATAAAAAATTTGCCACAAAAAATTTTAAAAGAAATTTTGAGAATCCGTTGCATTTCGTTGGGCATTCGGGTATAATAAGTAAAGGAAAGCAGGCGTCATCCTGCTGGTGTGACTGGCACCTAAAATCCGAAATTTAAGCCGGACTTAGGGCCGGAGAGTTGGCGGACAACAGAAAAATCCGAAGTTAAGCAGTAGAACAGCATCAGGCTGGAGGGAACTGAGAGTCGGCGGACGACAGAAATACCAGTCATTTATGAGGATGTCGGGCAGCGCTACGGCGTTGGCGACTTCCTCATTTTTTTGATGCACAGGGCCGCGAGAGGAATTATGGCAGCTTTGCTGCCCACGGTCTACGCTTTGCTTCGGTCGTTGAATATCCCGCACAAAGTGCGGGGTGCCACCCGGCGAGGGCCTGCGCCCTCGATTTTCTTCGAAAATCGGGACATGAAACGGTCCTGCGTGCCAGCGGCATGCGTTAAGGACCGACCGAAACAAAGTGTAGATGCCACTGGCACACAGCAACCCGAGCTGCGGATAGGGGAATGTAAAGATGAACTACAGTAAGGATGATGCGGTCAAAATTGTTGTGGCTTGCGCTGAAAAATATAAAGCCGAGCTTGAGAATAAGAATCTTTTGTTTATCTGCGTAGATAAGCACAAGAGATCATCATACATAGAATTTGCGTTTCATGATTACAACTATATGCATCTGACCGGACTTAAAGGAATACATGATTTGAGGCAGGATGCTGCTCGGGCAGATGGAGAACTGACAGCTACTGACTTTTATAAAAGATGCCTGGAACATAAGCTGAGTACAAGGGATTTCGTTTTTGCTGATGACGGAACGACTCCAATGAAGCTGGATGTCTTGCCTTTCGTCATATGTAAAAATCTTTCTGCCAATATGGTTGGAAGCTTTAACTCTTCACGCCCAAAACTCTACACTGAAAAAGTTGCCGGTGGGGAAAGGGCATACATGGGATTTGTGAAAGATGCCATGAGTGGTGAATACGTTCCCAATACCGTAGTCAAGGAAGATCTGAGAAAAAGTGTGTCAGACTATGTGCGGATCGTCTTAGCATATAGAAAAGCGCAGACTGAAGAAAAATACATCGAACGTGTGTATATAGCTCGTAAGGTTGAGTGGAGTAGAATTCGGTTTCCGGATGAATTTGCGTATTTGCCGAAACCAGAGTAAATACAGGCCACCGGGTTACCATCTGACTGTGTGAATTCAACGCAGCGAAAAACAATCTGGCAGGTTATTTTTATTTGATAAACAACGAGTCAGGTCAGCTGTAGCGTCAGTTATCTTGCCCCAAAAGACAATACCCTTACAGCAGATGCGGGTTTTTTACCATTAATGCAAATCAATTTTTTTCCCTTGCGAACAGAATCTTCAGGTAGTAAAATAACATGCAGATAGCTTTATTCCAATTCACCAGAAAACCATCATTTTTGACAGCCTGGAGCAATACACATGGAAATGAAAGAACGGAAGACATCCGTAAATATGGAAATAACTGCTATGAAGACAACAGCAAATATAGAAAAAACATCCCCTGGCCGGAATGCTGCGGCTGCTGCCAGGAAAGTACCGGCGTCTGGAGCGAAAAATGGGAATACGGTGTTCCTTCCCTTAATAAACAGCGCATTTCAACCCGGCCACTGTCTGGAAACCGTCGAGGCACTGGAAACGACGGCGGGGGGCGGGATATTGCCATGGGAGAGTATTACTACTTCAGCGGACGCCCGGAGGAAGCGGCAAAAGAGATGGAGCCGTATCTGACAAGCCAGGACACGGCACTGCGGCTGTCCGCATGTCTGGTCTATGCCTACGCGAATCTCGCTACGGATCATATCCGGCTGGCACGCCATGCGCTGACCGAGATGGAAAAAACATTCACAGATATCCATGCGGATGAGGACGCGCCGCCGGAACTGAAAGAGATGTCCGCGTTTGTCTCCACCACAGCGGCTGTGCTGCTTCATCTTCCCATAAAGAATGACCGTGACCGCGCATTTGAACCGGCAAGTCTGATGCTTCTGCCGCCGGGGCTGCGCTTTTTTTTCCTGCTACGTGCAGGCACATTACGCTTATCTGCAGGGTGAATATGGGAAAAGTCTCGGAATTGTAGAGACAGCGCTTGCCTTCCAGCCGCAGTTGTACCCCATTCCCAGCATTTATCTCAGGTTGGTTGCCGCTATGGATTACATGGCACTGAAAAATTCAGAAAAGGCAAAAGAGCAGCTGCTCCTGGCGTGGGAGCTTGCAAGGCCGGACGGCCTGATTGAAGCCTTCGGAGAGCACCATGGTCTGCTCGGCGGCCTTCTGGAGGCCACACTGAAAAAAGATTATCCGGAAGATTTTAAACGGATCATCAGCATCACATACAGCTTTTCCGGCGGATGGCGGAAGGTACATAACCCGGATACCGGACATGATGTCGCGGATAATCTGACAACGACAGAGTTTGCAATTGCAATGCTGGCAGCAAGAGGCTGGACCTACCAGGAGATCAGCACCCATATGGGGAGTACCGTCAATACGGTCAAGGCACACATGAAATCCGTCATGAGCAAGCTGGGCGTGGAGCAGAAAAGCGATCTGAAAAAATATATGCTGAAGTAGCTCGGGAATTGATGCTGATAAAAGACTGGAGATCCGGAATAGAGGCTGTGGCATTATACCACAGCCTCTATAAGCAATTTATCTCCGAACCGGATTTTCTTTAAGCCAATCTCTTTCTTTTGATTAAGGCCAAATTTCTTTCCAGAAATTTGGCTGTCGCGGCAGTCGCCAAATGGATGTGCAAGCACATCCGCTTGGCTCGTTGCTTCGCGCAAGTTGAAGCTGAGCATATACCCTGTGTCCAGATGATAATGATCCAGATAATCCTTCAATTGCTTTTCGCCGCGCGTGTTATAAGCGTTGCCGCGCCACAGCTTGAGTTCGATCACGTATTGTTTCGTTTTATAATCGATGATAATATCTGTTCGTTCCATATTTCGGGTGCGGGATTCAATATAGTAGTTTCCTTCCCCGTTAATAATAGGGCGCAGGTACAGCAGGAAATATTTTCTCCCATCGTTCTCTTTGAACTTTTGTTCCTGATCGCCACACAGATCATCAAAGCTTACAACGAACCGTTCCAGAATCAGTCTCATATCAAGCTCGTTATTGCGTATGAACTGGTATTTTTCACGTGTCCCCAATTGATAAATATCGGCTGACCTGCTTTCTTCAGAGAGCAGGAAAAAGTTATATAAAAAGGTCTCAAAAACCCGGTTCGCAATGACAACCCGGGAATTCTCAGCTTTAATAAATCCAAACATAGAAGCAGTGCTGATTGAAACAATATACGGATTAAAAGAAATATCCGCGCCATTCATCAGAATATCATACAGGATCTCTTTTAAATCCGGATACCGGTTTACCTTGTCAATCAGGGATTCAAACAGTGTATTTTTTTCAATCAGGATTGCGCCAACCGCTCTGGAGATCCCTTCTTTCGTCCATGCTGATGACCGATCCGGGAATTCCTCTGTACCTGGGAGGGTTTCATCCAGGTATTTGCAGATGCGCGATACCAGAAATGGATACCCGGATGTATAATCATAGAGATCCTGCGCGATAGCGGCAAGATCCATTCCTGTCGTGTAATCCTTCTCATATTGCTGAAGCATTTTTTTAATGTCGGCTGTGGAGAAGCTCATATCAATTTTATAATCTGCCGCCACATTCCAGGGAGAGTTTGTGTTATGCTCATCAGGAGCAACAAACTTTCTTTTTAGGTTTGTGATATCATATACTCCTGCCAGAATAACCGAGTGGAAAGTGGCAATCAGTTCTCGCTCAATATAATTCGCCCGCAATTGTGCCAGAAAATTCAGGAAGATCTGATAATTGGAAGCCCGATCCACTTCATCGACCATAAGGACGACAGGCTTTTCGGAGTGCTCACACCAGTCATTTAAGACAATAAATAATTCATCCAGAGTTTCGGCATTCCCTTTTTTTTCGCAAAAAAAGTGAGCCTTTCTTCCGCTTCTTCCGGAATTCTGGTTCCCTTCACAGCGAGAAGGATACGCTTTGAAAGTGCAAAGATAAAGCTGCTTTCATCCGCAAAGGAAGCATCGCTTAACCTCTGGAAATCCAGCCGGATCACTAGATAATCATCTTTCAGGTAATCCGCAAGAGCCAGAAGCGTGGTAGTTTTTCCATATTGTCTGGCGCGGTTGATGGTAAAATAATCACCGCGGTCTACCAATTCTTTAAACTTCTTCAGACGACCAGTAAGATCTACCATATAATGCTTTTCTGGTATACAGTTTGCTGTAATATTAAAAATTTTACTCATGTAACGCTCTCTTTCTCTGAATTGTCGCCTGGAATTGTTATTTTGATGCCTGAGCCAGGGATTTTTGCTATATTACTGAATAGTATAAACGCTTGCCCCGGAAAAAACAAGAGCACGGTTGAAATTTATCAGCTTCTCTGAATTGCGCTGTTATTTTGCTATAAATGCTATCTATTTAAACGCAATCGCACACCGAACACCTGTTTCTCACCCTTTTTCGTGCCGAAAAGGGTGATGTGCGATCCGAAAATCATTGCTATAATTCCCCCAGACAAGGACAACGATTCGGAACAATTCTATAACAGCCAGAAGGAGGTGCGGATGAAAAAGAAATCGCGGCATTATGAATTCGAGGGCGCGGTATTTGACATTCCGATGTACTATGATGAGCTTGCGGAAATGTACATCGAAGAATATCGGAATTTTAACGAGAACCCGGTGTGGACGAAAAACGGCTGTCCTATCACGCACACGGTAGAGGAAGCGTGTCCTTTTGGCGAATGGGATGAGCCGGAGCGTTTTAATACCTGCGGAGAGTGCCGGTTTTACAGACAGATCGCTCCCCATGCGCTGATCGGAGTATGCAGACAGGAGAAACGGCTGTGGGCTAACAAAACAAGTAGTAGAAAAGAGGACTGATTGTATGAAAGTAAAACGAAAAATAATGGCAATTGTTCTGGGTGTTTCCCTGATCTTTGCCAGTTCTGTGCCATCAGCCCTGGCAACAGAGGATCATGTCCATGATGAAATCTGTGGATACAGTGATGGACAATGTATTTATGAGTCAGATGGAGCAGAAGAGGCAGAAGGGGCAGGAAATTCGGCAGCGGATGCGGCAGAATCAGGCGAAGCAGCTGGTTCTTTGGATTCTGATACAGATGATGAAAGTACGTCGGAGGGAGAGTCTGATTCTGGATCAGGACAGATGGATGAGGAAACAGGGGAGGTAACAGAAAGCGGCCAGGACAATAACTCGGACGAAGAGACAGGAGGAGAAAGTGATGAAGCGGCGGACGCGGAGGAAGAAACGGAGGAGCTTGAAGAATCCGCTGCGGAATCTCTGGCGCTGACAGCTACAGGGGAAGGAACAGAAAACGGGCAGGAAAGTGGCTCGGACGGAGAAATAATGGATACAGGCAATGCCGCAGAAGAAGGAACTCTGTCTGCTGACAATGCCGGCGACGCGGGTGAGAATTCATCAGAAACCGGTGCGGAGACAGGGGAAGGAAGCAATAAAACAGAAGACATAGAGGAAGAAGACACAGGGGAAGGAAGCGGTGAGGCAGCAGATGCGGAGGAAGAAACGGAAGAGTCTGAGGAATCCGCAGAGGAATCCCTGACGCTGACAACAGCGATGTCCCTTACGTCAGCTTCCGGAAACGGCTGGACATTGGATGATAATGGCAAGCTAACCATTTCCAGTGATACAGGCATGAGTAATTGGTTTAGTAACAGGAATTCTTATATGACCCAGGTGAAATCGGTCGTTATAGAAGATAGCGTGACATATATCAGCAGCAATGCGTTTAAAAACGCCAGCAACTTAACAAGCGCAAGTATTGGCAGCGGAGTAACAGCTATTTCAGGTTATGCATTTCAAAGTTGTACCAGCTTGGCGAGCATTACAATCAACAAAGCAACAACAACAATTAATGATTTCGCATTCAGTGGATGTATGTCACTTACTGATGTTTATTACTCAGGGAGCGAGACTGAATGGAATAACATATCAATCGGACTTAACAATAATTATCTTAGCTCCGCCTTTATCCATTACAACAGCTCATCGGCGCACAGCCATACGCACAGCACCAGCTTTAACTGGACTGGTTATTCAAGCTGTACGGTGACAGTCAACTGCTCCGGCTGCAACTCAACAAAAACATTGAATTGTACAGTGACTTCTGAAACCACGGATGCGTCAATTACCTACACGGCGAAAGCGACGTTCGGTACGGAGACATATTCGGGTACGAAAACAGTTACGAGAGCCCCGATGCCGACAGTCACCATTTCAGGAGTGACGACAAGCAGCATTACGGTTACCGCGCCTTCCGGCACAGACCAGAATACATATGGTACGGCAGTGTATAGCATTGACGGCTCTACGTGGCAGAACTCCAATGTCTTTAATTCCCTGTATGCAGGGACATCCTATACGGTTTATGTAAAATATCAGGGGAATTCGACTTATGCAGAATCCGTGTCCGGTTCAGCTGCCACAAAGACCGCTGACGCGACATATACCGTCACCATCCCCAGTACGGCAACAGCGGGCGGCGATTCTGTGTACATCTCGATAGATGAAAGTACCCTTGACCTGGGTTTGTGGGGGCAGGTTGATGTGTCGGTAACATTCGGCCTGAATACCGAAGGAAAACTGGGGCTGATCAGAGAAGGCGATATAGCCACAGAGATCAACAGCCAGATGTATGTCAATGACGTGGCGGTTACGTCTGACACCTTTGTGGTCACGACCTTTAAGGAGGGTAATACCAGTCCTGTCGCAATCAGATTTGGGGAGCTTGAGGCAGAGACGATCCCTGCGGGCAAATATAGCCGTCAGGTTCAATTTACGATCACTTTCAGTCAGTAAGGGAGGCTTTCGATGGATAAAAAAATAAAAACGCCCTTGCTGCTCCTGCTGGCGGTTATCCTTGTCGGAGGAGGTATTCTCATCGGAATCCGCATCGGCGGTGCAGACGGGGGTTCTGCAGATAAGATGGTTGAATCAGAGCAGGCATCCACTGGTACGGATACAGCAACAGACCTGGACGAAAATGCGGTAGCATGGACGGGCGAGCAGGAAGTCAGCGTGGAGAAGAATGAGGATACCATCGACATCCCCGGTTATGGGAGCATCACCCTCAAAGCGGGGGAAACTGAACAGAGCGTTAATTTCTATAACCCGGAGCAGAACACCTGCTATTTCCGTATGACGCTGCTATTATCGGACGGCACGCAGCTGTGGCAGTCGGGGCTGATTGAGCCGGGGCAGGGGCTTTACGAGATCACTCTGGAGCAGACGCTTGAAGCAGGGGAATATGAGGAAGCGGTACTCAAATACGAGTGCTTCGCGATGGACGATGACCGGACGCCGCTCAACGGCTCCGAGATTAAGCTTACCTTAAATGTGATGGAATAACAAAGGCTGTTTATGATAATTATGAATCAAACAAAGAAATTATGAATCAAAAAAAATTATGAATCAAACAAAAAATAATGAATCAGACAAAAAAACAATGAATCAAACAAAAAAGGAGACGGACTATGAAAAAAGCAGGAAAAATAAGGAACAAAATGATGGCGGGATTGTTTGCGGCGGCGCTTCTGGCAGGAACCGCACTTCCTGCGTATGCGGAATACCGTGACATGACTGTCAGTTACATTGAGGCATCCACTTACACGCTGAGCATACCGGCAACGGTGAATCTGTCGGAGACGGAAGAGGTATCCGCGGTAATCGGCGTATCTGACGTCAATATAGCAACGACTGAACAGGTACAGATTAAAATAAGCAGCGGAGTATCCAGTGGAAAGGTTACATTGACAGATACCAAAGATGCTGCGAACACAATTTCATCAACAGTGAGTTTGACAACCGGTGGGGAAGGAATTGCGGACGATGCGGTCGTGGCGGCGTTTGAGGGAGCCAGTACGACGCCGGTATCAGGGGGAACCCTGTACTTCTCGGCACTTGGGGACGTATATGCGGGCAGTTATGAAGGCACCATTGTGTTTGAAGCATCCATTGTGACGAAATAGAAAAGGAGCGATTATGATGAAAAAGAATAGGAAAAGATTAATGGCGGCGTTGATGTGCGCTGCAATCCTGACAACAGCAGCTATCCCGGCTTATGCCTCAAGTACCGATCAGCAGTCTATGGAACTTACCATGAGTAAGGATGCGACTTTTATCATGACCATACCAAGTACAACAAATACGGTCGTGTTTGGTGCGGTGGATACCGAGATCGGCGAGGTGAAGGTGACCGGGGACGTCGGCACGAAACAGCAGGTGGAAGTGACCGTGACAAAGACGGACTTCGTGGATGAAAAGGACAGTACAAATACATTCGCTTTTTCCCTGCAGTATAACGATGCAGATTTTACCGGTGCTATCTGGAGCACCGAGGAGCTTCGGAATGAAACAAAAGCCCTGTCCCTTACCGTCCATATCCCGACCGCGACATGGGAGGGCACAACGGCGGGAACCTACAAAGCGACACTCACCTTCCAGGCAGAATTACAGGATATAGAGTGAAATGCGGAGCCGAAATGGAAATGGGGTGATAAATAATGAGAGCTATGGCAAGGGAGTGGAGTAAAATCCCCGGGGCGATTAGCCTTGTTTTCCTGCTGATGACCCTTCTGCTGCTTCCATTACAGGCACACGCTGCAGAAACAGAGGCAGACAGCCTGACCATACAGACAACCGTCAGCGGCTATTCGGGCATGGCGCAGGACGGGACGGCAAAGGTGACGCTCCCCGACGGGACGTCTGTTACCGTTGGAGGCAGTGCCCTGGAGGACGGCCTGCTGCTTGTGGTGGAACCCATTACGGAGTCAGATGCGCCGGATGCTTACACGTGGATTTCATCCGCCCTGCAGGACAAAGGATCCGGCCTGACGGCATATGATATTTATTTTGTGGACAGCAATGGGAACCGCTGTGAAGCTGCCGGGGAGACCACGATCACCATTACACTGAGCGCCGCTTATGAGAATCCGTCCGTTTACCGGGTGGCGGCGGACGGCACAGCCGCACAGATGGAGATCACAGTGGAAAATGAAGTGATATCCTTTGCGATGGACGGGAGCGGCTATTATGCGTTGCTGGAAAGCCCGGAGGATACATCCGGCGGTTTGGGTGATGCGGAAAGCCCGGATACTGATACAGTTTCCGGCACTGAAGCGACCACAGAAACAACTGGCAGCACCGATGATACCGGAAGCACAGATGCTGATTCCACTTCTGGTACCGAAACGACCACAGAAACAACTGGCAGCACCGATGATACCGGAAGCACAGATGCTGATTCCACTTCTGACAGCGAAACGACCACTGCCGAAACAGACAGCTCCGGTTCTGTTGCGTCTCCAGAGACCGGAGAGGGCGGAAGTCTCTATCTGTGGCTGTTCGCGGTTATAATCAGCGGCTGCGGCTTTGTGTCCATTACGGCAATACGTATAAGGAAATATATCCAGTGGAACGGGCAATAGCTATGTCTGTGGCAGTC
>Ga0192263_1125_pt1 | contig 18164 bp, 18 predicted proteins | sample Koala_Koa23_I3_FD_131257 | JGI IMG/M metagenome (GOLD analysis project Ga0192263, IMG submission 131257) | Enriched cells from koala feces incubated with labeled cellulose particles, San Francisco Zoo, California, United States - Koala_Koa2-3_I3 ... | reverse complement strand
GGCGCAGCCCTTTGAGCAGTACACCCGTTTCCCGTCTGCGGGGAAACCCCTGCCGCACTCTTTGCAGATACGCACAGGCTTTGGCTGGAATACGGCTTGCAGCTCCGGCTCTGTCGGCAGCAGGGCTTCACGGAAATACTTACACAGGCCGCTGTTTGTGTAGCAGATACCGAACATATAGCAGCTGCTGTCCAGCGGCAGGCATCCGTATTCCCTGTCGTAGTTGGCACAGTGGGAAGCGACCAGTTTTCTGATCTTCTGTTTCTCCCTGCCTGTCAATTCACGGTTGGTTTGCGCCATAAGCATCCTCCTCCTTTCATTCAATATTGAGATGTAATATAAAAATAATCAAAATATATTACTCCCCTCACTAATAGGAGAAAAAACGGGGGTTTGGCGGAACTGTTTTTTTACAAGGCAGAAAAAACTTTTAAAAATTGTAACTATTCAGAACAGCAGGCCACAGACCGCCTTCTCCGAAGGCTATATGCCGCTTACGCGTCATATCTCTGAGGCTTGATGGGCGTCCCGCCCATCCCGAAATGAAAATACAGTCTTTAGCAGGTAAACCTGCACAGCCTGTTTTTTCATTTCGGTGCTGTTCTGAACTGTTACTAAAAATTATTTTGGGTGGGAGGTGTCCGGCCGTGTATTCGGAAGACGAGGAAAATGCCCTTTGGGATGATGAAGAAAGAACAGACGATGCGGAAGCCGGACTATCCGAAACAGCCAGGCGGCAGATCGCGGATGAGCAGCGGCTCATAGAGGAAATGGAAGACGATGCGAGGGATCATCCCCTTGAGGATGATGACAGCGAGGAGGAGCCGTCCGGACGCAAGCAGCTCAAACGGGAACTCCGTGCGCAGGCCCTTGCCTGGCTAGAAGACGCCGCACGGACGGAAAAAGATTTTGAAAATATTATTGCGTGGTGGGATAAGCTGGATGCGAACAGGGAAAGGAGGGAACGGGATCACGAGCTTTCACGGAGCGGCGATGAGCTTCCCCTCGACTATGGTTCATCTGAGGATGCCCTTTGCTTTCCCGGCACCATGAACCATATGCTTGTAAGGCAGGAACGCAAGGGTGATTTTCTGGATTCCATTTTCTGCTGCCCATATGAAATACATGAGCTTGTTGCGGATGAATATCTCTCGGATATTTTGTGGGAGTTAAAAGAGGAACAGAAATTTCTGCTGTTTTTGTGTGCGCTTCAACAGTTCAGTTCCAAAAAAATTGCAGCGATTCGGGAGCAGACAGACCGCAATATCCGTAAGGTGCGGACAACGATGTTCAAAAAAATAAGAAAAAAATTATTTGACGCGCTCCAGGAAAAAGCGAACAACGGGAAACCATTAACCTTATCAGAGAAAGAATTTTTAGCGGATTATGAGAAAACTATTGAAAACCGCAAAAGGAAATAGTACGATGGTAATATATTTTGAATTTCTTTCGGTTACAATGTAAGAAGGAGCACAATATAATGGATAAGACAAATGCCGAAGAAGCGATGAAAGAATTGACCATGCTGCTGATGTATCTGTCCCGCTTTTCTGAAAGAGACAGATTTTCTGACGGGAAAGATTTCTATGCATGGAAAGGCTACGATTTCGATGTAATCAACGGTTTGGACGAAAAGGATTATATCCGGCAGGGCAGCCATCCCTCCCGCACAAAATCTGTTTACATTACCGACACTGGTATAGACTATGCAAAAAAAGCTGATGAAAAAATACGGGATCGAGGATTGGGGCTGACCATATGGGAAAAAATTTATTTGGACGCACCAGCTCCACCTGGGTACGCTATAGCGAATATGAATGGAGAGAAGCAGAGGACGGCACCCTGTATCTGACGCCGGCAAAAGAGTCCAGTCCGGATATTTATGACCCCTTAACAGAATATCAGCAGATTGTGTTAGATGCGATTGATATTGGGCGCATGGGGATGGGCAAAAAACCGGATGCGGAAATTCAGTCGGCGATCCGACAGTTTGCGGCAAAATACGGCCTGTTCGGGCTGGTTACCGCACTGCCCACCACGCCGGATTTTATGGAATATGAGGCGGTCTATCTGCCGAAGAACCATTTTATAAAAGAGGAGACCATGTCCACGCAGGACTATCTGAATCTGTTCTTCCCTTTTGAAAAGCTGGATGTGGTTAAGCGTGGTATCGAATCTATGTGGAACATTGAAAATGACCGCATTATGATGGCGCTGGCCATGACAATGACAGACCGGCCGATGGCGGTCAATATGAGCTTCCAGAGAGAGTACGCGGAACGGTACGACTGGATGAAGCAGCAGTTTATTGACTGGGCGTTTACCTATGTGACGAGCATGCTCTATTATGAAGATTTCGACACAATGAACCAGGACACAAAACAGTTCATGCAGCAGAGCATGGCGGCGTTTGGGGGCAATGCGCCTACCTACCATATCGCATTGCTGGATAAGCCCACGATTGTGTGGGACTTCCACTCCCTGCTGCTGGGGATACAGATGATGTTCAGCTTTATGCTGACAGACAGCGATAAGCCGATCCGGCTGTGCAAGCACTGTGCCAAAGCCTTTGTAGCAAGCAGGCCGAGCGCTGTCTTTTGCAGCCCGCAGTGTAAGAACAGGTATAATGTCTATAAAAGCCGCGGCAAAAATAAAGATAAATAACCTGGCCTTAAGGAGCAAAACGTATGCTAATGAACAACAACGAATATCTGGCAGTCATAGAATCAATTAAGGGCGAAATCAAAGCGGCACAGTATAAAGCAGCGCTCAATGTCAATCGGGAACTGATTCTTCTCTATCACGGCATCGGACAGGCCATCAATGAACACAAGGTCTGGGGCAATCGGTTTGTGGAAAATCTGGCACAGGACATTAAGATCGCTTTTCCTGGAGTGACGGGGTATTCCGTTCGGAATTTGAAATATATGGCCAAATTTGCAGCACTGTTCCCGGATACCGAAATTGTGCAAGCGACGCTTGCACAAATCACATGGTATCATAATATTGCCCTGATGGATAAGATCAAGGACACAGAGCGTTATATCTGGTATGCCAATAAAACTGCTGAAAATGGCTGGTCACGAAATGTCCTCGTCCATCAAATCGAAAGCGGTCTGTATGAGCGTCAGGTTTTGACAGAAAAAGTGGCAAATTTTGAAACCCGTCTGGCAGCACCTCAAAGTGAGCTTGCCATACAGACTATGAAAGACCCTTATGTATTTGATTTTATCCCGTTTAAGGAAGATATGGTTGAGCGCGATATAGAGCGGGCATTGGTACAGGATGTGACAAAGCTGCTGCTGGAGTTTGGAACGGGGTTCGCTTTTCTTGGCAATCAATACCATCTGAATGTCGGCGGGGACGATTTCTATATTGACCTGTTGTTTTATAATCTGAATCTGCGCTGCTATGTGGTCATCGAACTAAAAACTGGGGACTTCAAGCCGGACTATGCCGGGCAGCTGAATTTTTACCTGTCAGCTGTAGATGCGATCCTTAAAAAGCCGGAGGATCAGCCCTCCATTGGTCTTTTGCTCTGCAAGAGCAAAAACAAGCTGGTCGCAGAATATGCGTTAAAGGACATGAGCAAACCGATGGGGATCAGCGAATACCGGTTGACAAGTGCATTGCCGAAAGAACTGGAACAGCAGTTTCCTACTGCGGACGATATTCGTAATCGTATCTCCAATGACACGCAACCCGATTGAAATGAAATAAGGCTATCACGAACAGGGAAAAGCGGCTCACAATTTTTGCCTTGTGAGCCGCCCTGTTACATATCGTAAACTAATTCGCGGAGAACGCTTTCTTCTGCTCTGTTATGGATGCTGTTCATCCGGCGCACCCATTCAAGCTGATCGGCTGCTTTCAAAGCCTCCGTCACGCCCTCGCGCTCAGCCATAGCTTTGCAGATGATTTCCATACGGTTATTGCAAGCCTCATCAATTTCAGCAAGGTGCGGAAACAATGTTCCATCCAATGCAATGTCGGAATAAATAACAGGCCGATGTTCTTTCAGAAATTGGCGGCGCATACGTCCGTATTTACTAAGCCGGTAATCGTGTGCAGGCGGTAATGTAATGTCAGGGATGAGATAATCGCCCTCCCAATGATATGTCCCGCCCATCTGCTCGTACATAGATTTTATAAATAAGCTCCTTTCTGATGAAAAAGTTGACAGTTACAGGCTTTATACTCCTTTCCTACAACTGCTTTTCAATTCACCACAAATGAGCCGCAGTCATATGTATTTGGTGGCAGAAACCACCCTTTACATATTAGCTCTTGATTCGATATGGAGTTGCTCTCACCTTGCAGATCATCGTCATGACTGAGACGCTCATACAGTGCGGTGATTAGCTGCTGATTTTTCTTTCCCATAGGACATTCCTCCTTCCATAAAAAAAGTAGATAGGATTTTACTGAACACCGAAATTTCCTTTATTTTCAAGGGTTTTTCGATATGTACTAAAATCTTATCTACACTTTATAGCACCGGCAGCAAGTTTAAATTTGGCGTACTGCCGCACTGCAAAATGGTTTGGTTTTTTCCGTTTCAGCTCCTTAAACATCAGATCCACCGGGTTCTCAAAATCTTCATCGTCCTCCCTCACTTCCATCGCATTCAGAAATTCGATCAGAGTAGCAAAGTTCTGCTCCTCAACCGGCGCTTCGTAATGGATATAACCGATCAGCGCACAGTAAAGCAGTGTCTCCGCTTTTGTCCAGAACTCGTCCCCGGCTTTTCCATCGCCCTTTGTGTTGGTGATGAGCGTAGTGACAAGTTTTAAAATATCTTTTTCCAAATGGATATAAGCGAACGGATTGTAATGCTGGCTCTTTTTGAAATTGATCGTGTTGAAAATTTTCAGGCAGTAGCCATGTTTCAGAAGTGCGTTGCTGCACTCAACGACAATGCTTCCTTTGGGGAGCGTTTCGTCAAGATAAAATATGGAAAATGTGAAATTCAATATTTAGAATTGCAAATATATCTATGTAATGAGCATTTTGTGTTGGTTTGGCTTTATGCAGATGTCTTTTGAAAGGAAATTTGCCGGAACAGGAAAAGATAATCGAGGTTGGTATGCCAGTATTTAAATGCCAGTTCAACGCAGCAGCATTATAACATTTGTGTCATAAAAAGATTGTTATTTTGCTCTCGACACATCTTGCATACTTTCGACAAAGCTCTTATAATGAAGCACATAAATTGATGGACAGGAGGCCGCAATGAGCAATCGAATCAACAAACCCATGTTGTCATCCGAACAACTAGTAAAGAAAATGCGCGATGAAAAAGGGATTACCTTTAAATATACATCCGAAGATGCTGCTAAGATATATCTCACGAATGTCAACAATTATCTGCGCACCGCGGCTTACCGTAGCAATTATCAAAAATATACTTGTGGGACAAACACAGGAAAATACATAGATTTGGATTTTGCTTATCTGCAGGAGTTGTCCGTCATAGATATGCATCTTCGCTTCCTGATTTCAAAAATGTGTTCGGATATAGAGCATTCTTTGAAAGTGCAGCTTGTTAACCATGTACTGCAAAATAATACCTCTGACGGATATAGCATTGTAAAAAATTTTCTTGCCCAAAATCCCTATATCCTAAACAAACTGAACATTATGGCCTCTGCTCCATTCACAGACGGTCTGATCAACAAGTATTTCACTGTAAAACGTACTTATGATTCAACCAGCAAAAAAAATCTGAATCAAATTGTGAGTTATGATGACTGCCCGATCTGGGTTCTTTGCGAACTGCTTTCATTTGGCGATTTTATATACTTATACAGGTATTATTATGGTGCGGAAAAGGATCTAACCATAACACCAGCCTTTCTTAATTTGGTAAAAAGCCTTCGTAATGCCGCTGCACATAATAATTGCATCATCTCAAATTTAAGGCATGGTGCGTCAGCTCCGCCAAGAGAAATTCGTGATGCCGTAAAAAAGATTCCGTCCATCACAACTTCTCAGCGGCAAAAAAAATTGTCATGCAGACCTATGCTGGAGTTTGTATCTCTTTTATATGTATATAGCCAGATCGTCGACGGAAAAGTGCGCATACACAGAGTCGAAGAATTAAAAGTTCTTTTCTTTGACCGCATTCCGCAGAAAAAGACATATTTCAAAAATAATGACTTGATTTTGAGCAACTACAGATTCGCTTGTATTATAATTGATGAATTTCTTTTACAATGAATCGAAATGAATATGCGTGAAGTGTATATTTTGTGTTTGCAAAATTTGCAAAATTTGGCTATTGACATTTTTTCATAAAAAGCATATACTGCTTTTGAAATCAAAAAACTGCTGAGCAGTTTTTGTACGGGGCGGCGTTACGACGGCGTCCTAGTTTTTTGAAAATATTCTGAAACGCACTGATTTTTTCCAGACATAAATACCAGAATAATCTCAATGATCAGGTTGCAGAAACTTGCGATGCCTGCGACCGGAAAGAGGACCCAGCGGCCCTCTTTTTTTATAACAAAAAAGAGCCCAAAAGCGACTCTTTTTCGTTCACTAAAAATGATATGATACGGCGGTGTGCGCCTGCGCACCGAATTAGTCAACAATCGTGTATGCGTCAGAAGAACCCTCTGGAGAATCCGATGAGGACAGGCTATATCCGCCGCTGCCATTTAACTTTATATCGAAATAGGTCGTCGTCCCATTATCTTTGATCGCCAGTTTGCAGCTTTTACTACTTCCGGACAGATTTTCCGTAATATCCACTTTATGGGACTCGTAGTAAAGCCATATGGTGCCGTCTTCATCAGTCTCTACACTGGTCGAAAAGCCTTCAAAGACTTCATCCGCAGAGAGCGCAGTCTCTTCTCCTGATGCGTCCATGGAAACACCTCCGTCAGAGGCTTCCTGGGTAGTACCATCTTCTGTCCAGCTAAACGTATAAGTGCCATCTGTTTCTTCAGTTACATCCACACTCTTTAGTTCACCATGAATCCATCCATGGATTCTGGTCTGGATACCGCCAAGGTCTGTAGCATAGGCAGTCATGCTTCCTGCTACGATTGCCGCGCAGGCACATACTGCGATAACCTGTTTTCTGCGGCTGTTTCTTTTATTTTTCTGCATTTTTTCTACCTCCAAAGAAATGTCATCGGAGGCATGAAGCACCGAAAACGCTTCTTTGTATTTCTCCTTATTCGTCATCGTCCCATTCCTCCTTTAATGCCTGTTTGAGAAGTTTGCGTCCCCGCATGAGCCGGATTTTTACGTTTGATTCGCTCAGATTCAATATTTCTGCAATTTCCCGAACCGTGTAATCCTCATAATAATACAGGTGAATGACAATCCGCTGTTTTTCCGGCAGCTTCATAACCTGTACAAAAAGGTTTTCCGATCCGGTACTTTTAAATGGCAGCGTCTCCGTATATTCATCCAGTGAAACGCGGTTCCTTCTCCAGAACGACCGATTGATATCTTTTGCTCTGTTGATGGCCACCCGCAGCAGCCATGCACGGATGTGCTGTTCATCTTCAAAGCATTTTTCTGATAAATGATACTGAAGAAACGTATCCTGGACTACATCATCCGCATCCGCAGCATTTTTACAGATGTGGAAAGCTGCAGCAAACAGATTGTCCCTGTATCGTTCCATCAATACCTCAGTTGGTATTTTCATGAGCGCTCCCTTTCACATGAAAATGTGAACTTCTTAAAATTTTATTTTAAACGCGCAGGGTTCTTTATTATTTTGAACCCGCTCTAAAAGGCCTTTCAATAATAACACGATTCTAAAGGGAAAAAGGTTACAGGAAAATATACTTTTTTTGAAAAAATTTTTGCAATCACATTACTGTGTCAGAATCAGGCTGAATCAGCTATCTGACTCAGCCTGAAACAGCGGTCTTTACGCATTAGAAATTCCCAGCTTTTACATCCTGTATAATGAGCCGCTTCACTTTATCGTCCAGCGTTTCCTTGCTGGTCTTGCTGAAAAAGATTCCGATCTCGTAGGTCGTCCGAGCATCTTTCATCACAAAGCTGCCGTCCGGCTCGTTTCGGTCATTTCGGGTTTCTGTTACCATATCCTTTTCTTTCCTCATTGCTTTCCTCCATAATCGAGTAGGGCGACTTGTCCCCTACTCGCTGCGCGGGGCGCGTGTGGCGTATGCCACAAAACACCTTACGCGCCCCTGTGCATAATAAAAACCGCCCAGAGGACGGTACAAATAATGATTCATTCACTTATCTTCTTTTCCTGCTGTGACGCTGTGACGATTGTGACGCTATTTTTATACCAGCCAGTGTCATGAAATAGCGTCATCAGCAAAACATCCGTCATCTTCTTCTTCCACTTTTTTCAATGTGAATGTCCGTTTATCCCGGCTCCGGCTGTTCTGTGTGTAGCTGATACTCTGTTAGAAAAATCATTATTTCATTAGACGGATGCTTTGATTCATCTAAAAATTTTAGACAGCTTCGATTCCATAATTCTTCGCATTACAGACGTGCAGGATTGAACAGTAATGACACAGTTTGCATTTTAATAAAAATGCAGTATCTACCTTTTTTAGATGGAATCCCGTGAAAAAAGCGTTCAATTTCAAATATTAGAAAAACGCCCTTTTTCATTAGACAAAATTCTTCACTTTTCTAAAAATATTAGACGGAATTATGTAGACTGGATCAGAAATGGCTTTCTGAAAACTAAGAAATGCGGAGGCTTTTCTTCGTTCTCATCTAACGAAAAAAATATTCCCTTCCGCATTTTTATGACGCGTCCCTGGCGGGATTCGAACCCACGGCCTTCCACTTAGGAGGCGGACGCTCTATCCTGCTGAGCTACAGAGACTTGTGCCTGTTCAGTATACTATATCTGTTGCAAAAATACAAGCGCACTTTTTTGAAAAGAATTATTTTTTACAGCAGCTTTTACAGCATTTTTTCCAGATATCTTTTCAGCTTTTTCAGCGTAGCCTCCGTTACAAATTCGGAATAATGAAGTCCTTCGTAGGTCGAATGCAGCACCGGATATTCTTCTTTTGTCCTGAGCATGAAGTGCTGTTCGATCATCCAGTTGATGATAAGGCGGACGGTGTCATATGGCAGGTCACGCATGGACGCATACTCAGGTATATGGTCCAGTTTACGATCTACAATTCGTTTATTGGTATGTCCGGTCAGAATGTCTGTGAGCATTGTGATTCCATAGTAGCGCACCAGACTAACGTTCTGCAATGCCTGTAATGCTGTAAAAAGAAGGTCGTTCAGATCTTTTTCATGATACAGCACAGGCGGAAGGTTCGCCCGCATGATCTCAACATAATCTTCCGGCAGGTCATTTATTTTTCTCTCACTTATTTCTCTTTCTTTTTCCTGCTTTCTTTCAGATTTCTGTTTCAACTCTGCCTGTCCTGTCGCGGACAGATGCTCTGTCTGCCCTGTCACGTCTGGACGCTCTGCATGCTTTTCCGTTTTTTCCGGCTCTTCGGGATCCGGGCCGTAGTGCATCTGGGCATAGTATGCTTCTTTGCTGATGGTTCTGCCACAGCCGGTTCCTTTCGCGCTGTAATTTGTGCAGCCAAGGAAGTATCTGTTGTTCCGGGAGGTTTTTACAATCAGATAACCGTCCTGGCAGCGGTCGCATTTGCGGATGGCGAGCTTTCCTCCCTGCATGTCGTTTGTCATAAATCCACAAATCTCCGGCTCATTTGTACAGATATAGAGCCGCAGGCCATATGATTTTTTGTATTTGAGCTGCATGGGATAGCCGCACAGGGGACAGATTTTTTTCGCCGTGCGCGCGGTCTGCTCCTCGTTCCAACTGCCCTTTAATACGACACTTTTATAGTCTTTTTTTAGTTCCAACAGAAATTCTGACGGATTTTGTTCCGGGGCGATGAAGAAAACGCGGTTTTTTGTCCTTGTCATCGCGACATAAAACAGACGTCTTTCCTCCGCGTAATCAATGGAGCGGTCTCCTCTGATCACGAACGAAAGGACCGGGTCGTCTTCGATTTTCGATGGAAATCCATAGGTCTCATTTTTGCCATTCACTACAATCACATCGTCATATCCGAGACCTTTGGAGGAGTGGGCAGTCATGAATGTGATATTCAGCCCCGGATATTTTACACTTTTCAGCCGTCCTCCCCTGCTGCTGTATTCGAAGAGGCCTGAGCGCTCCAGCCGGTCTCCGTCAAAACCAAACCGTCCAAGCAGCAGGATGGAGCCTGGTTTGTTTCCTTCCTTTTTCTTATATTCCATCAGCTGCTCCAGCGCCGTCTGCACTGCATGAGCAATCGCGTAGTTTTCGCCGCTCCTTCGGTCACCGTTTTTCCCCTTTGAAGAGCTGTCATAGGTGTAAATCAGAACCGGGTCTTCGATGTGTTTCGGCGAAATTAATGTTTTCTGGATCTGCTGTGAATTTTTCTGAATAAAATTCCCGGCAATATCAATGACTTCCTGTGAATTGCGGTAGGTCTTTACAATTTTCAGCAATTTGGCATAGCCCATTTTTTCCTCGAATTTTGTAAAAAGTGTGATATCTGACCCGCTAAAGGCGTAAATGGACTGCCAATCATCCCCGACAGCCATGATTTTCGCATCCGTTACCTCTGAAAGTGCCTTAGTGAGATCAAAACGCTGCCTGGAAATATCCTGATATTCATCTACGATGATATATTTGAAATCCAGCTTCTGTTTCATCTCCTTCACTTCCCTGAGAATCCTGGCAGATTCATTGATCATATCTTCAAAATCGACTGCCTTATTTTCTCTCAGCCACCGTTCATATTCCAGATAGCAGTCATTGCATATTTCCAGAAACAGCCTGCTGCGCACGTTCTGGGTGGAATGGTACATCCGCTCGAAATCCTCTTCCCGGTAGCCGTTTACTTTAAAATTAGAGATAAAGCGGCAGATCAGATTCAGCAGCTTTCGGATATATCGATTTTCCTCTCCGGCAACCAGAAGTGTCATGACTTCCTCGTTTGACCTTGGGCGCAGCTCGAACCCATTTTTTTCAAGCTCCGTTTTCAGGTGCGCAAGAAGTGGCTGTTTGTCCCGATAACCTGAAAAAGTATAGATCAGCGTGGTTCCGTGCCGCCTGTGCAGGCTGACCTTGTCATTAACGGCTTTTTTATAGCGTGCCAGCTCCTCCTGACTGTATCTGTCATTTTCTCCGTCCTCAGAAATGCCGAAGTGCTCAAGATAAGCCGTTCTGCCATCCTGAGAAATAATAAAATCAGGCGTATAGGGCTTGTAAGTGCCGGCAAGGTGGTATGGGTAGATCGGCTCATACTCATAGTCAATTTTATTGAGGTAAAGGAAGTTGGCAATTTCTACTTCCTGGTGTGATCGAAGCGTCTCATTTTGTATCGTCACGGATCGTTTTGTCCTGGCGTCTATAACCTCCCGCCGAAAATCCTCCAGGTCGCTGCGCATGGTAGAATAGTTTGCCCTGGCGATATGGTTGAAAAATCCGTTTAAGTCCTCTCCCTCATAGGGCGCTTCAAAATAAGACGCAAAAAATAAAATGAGCTTGTTTACCACATTTTCATGCTGCAGAATAGAGCCCCGAAAATAGTCCCGCAAAAGAAAATAGAGCCGTGAATTGTCCACGACCCTAAGCTTTTCCTCCGGCGTGTGTTTGTGAATGATCGCATTTCCGGCGGAGTGAAATGTTGAGATCGGACAGAGGATTCTCATATCCTTCTGAATTTTTTCCTTCAGCTCATCCACCGCCCTGTTTGTGAAGGAAACAACCAGGATCTGCGATGGATCCATGTTCTTTTTTTCGACCAGATACCTGACCTTTGCGGCGATCGTGGTTGTCTTTCCCGCTCCGGCTCCTGCAATCACGAGAGTATAATCCTCATCCGTCAGAACGACTCTTCTCTGATCCTCATCCAGTACAATTGTGGGATCCACCGTCGCGAGAATCTGATCCAGGTATTTCTTTTCTTCTTTCAATGCGGCCGCCACGTAGTTTTCATTGTGCTGATCCACATACTTTTCTGCGTGAAAGTAGCGATCCATTGCGGCTGTGATTTCCTCCGCAGACACATCATTTGCGGCACTAAAAGCCTCCAGCACGCCATTTTTCCTCATGACGTCAAGGGTGTCAGCCGTTTTCTGAAAAGCCTCCGTCACCGGCGCGTAATCTTTTCTTGACAGGTAGCGCTTCTCCTGCAAAAGAACATTCATTTTTTTCTGAAATTCCCGGAGATTTCTGATATTTTCATTCTGAGGGGGAGCTGAATGTGTACTATGTACAGGCTCCAGATGCATCCTCTGCTCAGATTCCAAATGCTCTCTCTCTACAGATTCCAGGTTCATACTCTGCCCGGGTTCCAAATGCATACTCTGTGCAGAATTCAAATGCGCACTCTGCCCGTCAGTCTTTTGTATTTCTCCCGATGCGCGTCCGGCGTCTGTCTCGTTTGTCTGATTCTGAGAACGGGAATGCCACACGTCCAGCACACACTGGAGGATTTTCTTCACAGTCATCTTGCGTAAATTCGGAAACTTCATGACTGACTTCCTCGTTTTCACTCGAAATTGACATGCCCCTGCAGCCAGATATTTCCTTTAAACCTGCGCCCGACTTCCGGCTCGCCGAGGAGATCGCGCTCATTGACGCAGATGTCAAGGGTCAGATCGTTGCATTCAATCCCAAGCTGATAAACCTTCTCATCGGTGGCCGAATTTATGACGCTTTCGCGGTGGCGGATATTTCCCATGATCTGGTACTGGTCACACTCTATTCCGTAAGGCATGAAAAACGTGTCTACGATGGAATAGATGTCCTCCGTATGCATTCTTCTGGAGATCATGCTGTACATATCCATATCTTCGATCGTCAGGCTCTCAATCGCGTCTTCGTCTCCATTTTTGGCCGCCGTCAGCAGCTGGTTTCGCTCTGCCGTACTTTTTTGTTGGTGTGTGATCTGCTCGCTGTCCTTTTTTACAGGAAACAGGATTACCCCTCCGGATGACAGTCCTGTCAGGGTTGCTGACATTTTGCGGTGAAAAATGGAACTTAAGATGCTTTCGCGCCGATATTCCGCAATATTCTGGACAAAGAAAATAATCGATACTCCAATACAGGCGTCTTCGCAGACGCCTGCGTAGGAAACACCGTCCACCCGTTTCTCAATGGTCAGTTCCTCTGTCGTAGACACCTGGGCTCCCTGAAAATATGGAAAATAATATTGTCTGTGGAATCCGTTCTCGTCCAGGCTCCCACAGATTATAATTCCCATGTTTGGCCCGTATTCCTTGTACATTTGTATGAAAGCGGTCTTATTTTCTCCTTTAGCAATCTCACGGTGGGTATAATCACAAAATGTCTCGTCCAGAAATTTTTCCTCATCTGACTCTTTGTCTAATTTACCAAACCCGATTGCCCGTAAATATGAATGCATAGTTTCTCCTCAACGAATTATAGTAAACGACGTAAGTCGTTTTACTTTGCGCCGGCTGGAGCTGGTACCGGAATGATCTCCATGCCGCCCATGTAGGGACGCAGTGCCTCCGGGATGCGTACGGAACCATCCTCGTTCAGATTGTTTTCAAGAAACGCGATCAGCATTCTCGGCGGCGCCACACAGGTATTGTTCAGTGTGTGGGCGAGATACTTGCTGTTCTTACCGTTCACGCGGATTTTCAGCCGTCTTGCCTGTGCGTCGCCCAGATTGGAGCAGCTTCCAACCTCAAAGTATTTTTTCTGGCGCGGAGACCATGCTTCGACGTCCACTGATTTGACCTTCAGATCCGCGAGGTCACCAGAGCAGCATTCCAGTGTGCGTACAGGAATATCCAGTGTGCGGAAATAGTCTACCGTATTTTTCCAGAGACGATTGTACCAGGTCATGCTCTCTTCCGGCCTGCACACGACGATCATCTCCTGCTTTTCAAACTGATGGATGCGGTATACGCCTCTTTCTTCGATGCCATGCGCACCTTTTTCTTTTCGAAAACATGGAGAATAGCTAGTCAGCATATAGGGCAGCTCCTCCTCCGGAATGATGGTATCAATAAATTTCCCGATCATAGAGTGCTCGCTTGTGCCGATCAGATAAAGGTCTTCTCCTTCTATTTTATACATCATCGCGTCCATCTCGGCAAAGCTCATCACTCCCGTGACGACATTGCTGCGGATCATATAAGGCGGGATGCAATACGTGAATCCGCGGTTGATCATGAAATCACGCGCATAGGAAAGTACCGCGGAATGCAGTCTCGCGATGTCCCCCATCAGATAATAAAAGCCGTTTCCTGCCACTCTTCCGGCTGCATCCATATCAATGCCATGCAGCTTTTCCATAATTTCAGTATGGTATGGAATCTCGAAATCCGGTACTACAGGCTCGCCAAATCGTTCAATTTCGACATTCTCGCTGTCGTCCTTACCAATCGGCACAGAAGGGTCGATGATATTCGGGATAATCAGCATAATCTCGCGAATCCGCGCTTCAACTTCCTTTTCCTCACTGCTCAGCTCTTCGATGCGCTGTGCGTTAGCCGTCACCTGACGTTTGACTTCCTCAGCCTCTTCTTTCTTTCCCTGCGCCATCAGTTTCCCGATTTCTTTTGAAATTTTATTGCGGGAGGCGCGCAGTGCCTCTACTTCCTGTTTGATGTCGCGGTTTTTCTGATCCAGGGTGAGAACCTCATCTACAAGTGGAAGCTTTTCATCCTGGAATTTATTTTTGATATTCTGCTTTACGATCTCCGGGTTCTCTCTTACAAATTTGATGTCCAGCATCTTATTGTCCTCCATTCATATCACTAAAATAGGTAACCGCCTGGCGCAGAGCTTCTTTTTCCTCCGGACCAAGCACGATATACGACTCGCCTTTTACAATTTCCTTTATATAGGTATAGCATCCGTCTCTTCCGTGGATTGTATTCAGCACAAAACCGGTATCACTCTCATCTAACATTGCAAGTGCAAAACTGAGTCTTCCTCCAACATCTGGAAACGCGTCATATTTTACGATACCAATTTTATTTGCAGAATGTTTCTGAATATCCTTGATTCTGTGAATTTCATCACTGTGAAGCGTACTCATTTCAGAGAGCTTGTCTACCTCCAGAAATTTCTGAGAAAACGCTTTCTCCAGCGACTGTGCATCTTTTCCCTTCATAAAGATACGGTATCTTTTTAAAAACCTTGTCATCTTCATGGATACATGTACCATATAGAGAAGTACAAGTATTAAAATTCCCATCATGCCTATCACAAGGATTCCCGGATCAAGTCCGAGCGAATTTAAAAGATTACTTTCCATTTTTTTCTCCCCTTACCTTCTTCCTCCTGTTTATTTTGGAATTGACTGGAATAAATACAATAATCTCTCCAGCTCCTCATTCGAATAATAATCAATCACAATTTTCCCCTTATTATTATTTTTATGCTGGATAGCGACCTTCGTTCCGAGCAATGTTTTCATCTTATTTTCCAGATCCTGATAGATAAAGCTGTGATCGGGCTCCTCCTTCTTTTCCCTCTCTGGCTTTTTCTCCACAAGCAGCTTTACCATCCTCTCTGTCTCACGGACACTCATTTTTTCATCAAAGACCTTCATGGCATACTGATACTGCATTTCCTTGTCTGTGAGCGCCAACAGGGCTCTGGCGTGGCCGGTTGTAATCATCTCATCAATGATCATCTGCTGCACCCGGTCGTCCAGCTTCAAAAGCCGGAGGGAGTTTGTAATGGCAGTTCTGCTTTTAGCCACTCTCTGGGCGACTTCATCCTGCGTAAGTGAAAATTCTGTCAGCAGACGCTTATATGCGATGGCTTCTTCAATCGGATTCAGATTCTCTCTCTGGATATTTTCGATCAGAGAAATTTCCACAGACTCCTGTTCAGAAAATTCTCTGATAATCACAGGTACTTCCTTTAATCCGGCCATCTTTGCCGCCCGCCATCTGCGTTCACCGGCGATAATTTCATAATGATTATCCTTTTTCTGGACGATCAGCGGCTGAATGACACCAAATTGTCTGATCGAATCGGATAGCTCTGTCAAAGAATCCTCGTCAAATCTTTTTCTCGGCTGATCTCTGTTTGGCTCGATCTCTGTGATTCTGATTTTTATTTCTTCATTTTTAATGACTGTCTTTCCGGCTGATGATGAGCTTTCCTTCACCGGCGCCTGCTTTGGGATAAGGGAGTCCAGTCCCTTTCCCAATCCTGATTTTTTTACTGCCATTCTTTCTCTCCCCTATGTATGACTTCCTCAGCTAACATCCGATATGCCTCTGCGCCGGTCGATTTTGTGTCATATTTTGTAACTGGCATACCGTAGCTTGGTGCTTCCGCTAACCTGACATTTCTGGGAATTATACTTTTATAGATTTTCTGGTTCAGGTTTTCTTTTACATTCTCCACGACCTGCAAAGACAGATTTGTCCTTGCGTCATACATGGTAAACACCACGCCCTCAATCTCTATTTCCGGATTTAATCGTTCCTTTACCAGGTCAATCGTATGAATCAGCTGGCTTAACCCCTCTAGCGCATAGTACTCGCACTGGATTGGCACCAGCACCGTATCTCCCGCACACATGGAATTGATCGTCAACATATTTAAGGACGGAGGACAGTCTATTAAAATAAATTCATAGGAATCCTTCAGGTTTTTCAATGCCTTTTTTAATAAAAATTCCTTTTCCTCGATCCCAATCAGCTCAATTTCTGCTCCTGAAAGATTTATATTGGAGGGAAGTAAGGATAAATTTTCAAGCACATCTTTCATCAGGCACTCTTCCGCTGACAGTTCTCCTAATAGAATCTCGTAAACTGTTTTTTCTATGTTCTCCTTATCAACGCCCAGTCCACTTGTCGTATTTCCCTGCGGATCCATATCTATTACGAGTACTTTTTTTCCAAGCTCCGCCAGGGCAGCAGACAGATTAATCGTCGTTGTTGTCTTACCAACCCCTCCCTTCTGGTTGGCAACCACGATGGTTCTCCCCATTTGCAATCATTCCCTCCTTATCTTACTCTCCTTTGTTTGCTTCGCTCAGTATAACACCTTTTCCGAATGAATTCTACAAAAAATGTTTCACGTGAAACATTCCTCTCTTTTTCACAAAAAAACAAATTTATGACTCCTGATTTTCAACTATTTTAGCAAACTCATGAACCTGTTTCATTATTTTTCTTAATTCGGTTTTACATCTGTTTTTATTTCCATTTAAAAGTGCGAGACAAACTTCAGTCTGCTTATAAATGGATTGTAAGAAAGACATTAACTGTTCTTTATCTACATGTAAATCCTGAGCATTTTCGTTGTTAGCATGTTCAGTCAGTTTATTCGTTTCTGTTATACCTGGTTGATCGACCTGACAAACCTGCTCGCTCTGAATATCAGAATTTATCTGTTTTACAGACATTTTCTGATTATCATTGTCATCGCTTTTTTTCTGAACTTTCAGTTCTTTTTGGTTTTCTACCCTTTCTTGAGAAACTTTATGTTCCCGATCCATAAGATCATTCTGTTGCATTTCTTGCATTTTTTGCATTTCTTGCATTTCTTGCATTTCTTGCATTTCTTGTATTTCTATAGTTTTTCTACTACCCTTATCTTCGTTCTTATACCGTGTTTGTTGTATTTTTCGATATTCATCATCCTCTAACGTATCTCGATTATCTTCGTTTTCCTGTATTATCTGAATTTCTTGTATTTCAGTGATTTCTTCATCTTCTCTAATATCGTCATTTTCATGCTTATCCTGTAACTGATTCATCCCGTCAGTTGAAATATCAGTGTTATTTTCTAATTCTTCTAAAAGCCTGTTGAACTCTTCGCGGTTTTTAATCCTTTCCTCGAGCATCTGACGAACATATTCGATTCTCTGGTTTAGTGTCTTAATTTCTGTCTGCTTATCTTTAATTTTTTCATCTATTTGAAAATCAAAAGTTCTCGGCGAGAAAATGTTTGTATCCTTTTTTTTATCACGTAGCATCTTCTCTAAAAGCTGCTCTGTACAAGATAAATCACTGACTAGTTCCCGCATTTCTCTTTCAAGAGATCTTATTTTTTCCTCATTTTCTAATTGCATTTTAAGAATAAACTCTTTTATCATATCACGAATACCTTTAATCTAGAAAAATTAAAATACTGCATCTATTTGAAATAAATCTCTTCTACTATACTACATCAA
>Ga0192263_1124_pt1 | contig 18204 bp, 12 predicted proteins | sample Koala_Koa23_I3_FD_131257 | JGI IMG/M metagenome (GOLD analysis project Ga0192263, IMG submission 131257) | Enriched cells from koala feces incubated with labeled cellulose particles, San Francisco Zoo, California, United States - Koala_Koa2-3_I3 ... | reverse complement strand
TCCAGAAGGCAATCAATCTATGTGCCGCAAATGGCGGCGGAGTGGAGCTCCACCTTGAAGCCGGAGCCGTGCTGAAGGCGAGCGATGATCTGAAGGATTTTGATCTTTTTCAGAACAATGTGACAATAGAAAAGGGACTCGACGTCCCCTCCTACGAAAACTGTGAGTATGAAGGCGCCCCCTTCTTATATTTTATCTATGCGAAGGACGCACAGAATGTTTCCATCACCGGACAGGGGAAGATTGACGGAAACGAGGAAATCTTCTACGGAACCGTCACGAAATGACACATTGATGGCTCGTTCTATCCGAGAATGCCGTTGTTGTTCCTGGAACACATTGAGAATTTTGCCATGCGCGACATCACCCTGACCAGAAGCGCGTTCTGGACCACCCACATGGTCGGCTGCAATCATGTCGTGATTGACGGCGTCCGCATCCTGAACAACCTGCGCCTGGCCAACTGTGACGGCATCGACCCGGACCATTGCCAGAACGTCCACATCAGCAACTGCCATATTGAGGCCGCAGACGATTGCATTGTCCTGAAAAACACGCTCCATGCCATGCACTACGGTCCCTGTGAAAATATCGTCATCACGAACTGTACCCTGAAATCCACCAGTGCCGCCATCAAGATCGGCACGGAAACCGAAGATGTCTTCCGCAATATTCTGGTTAATAATTGCATCATCTATGGAACCAACCGTGGGATTTCTCTGATGCTCCGCGACAAGGGAAGCATCGAAAACGCCCAGTTTTCAAACATAAATATCCAGACCCGGATGTTCTCAAAGGCCCACTGGTGGGGTGCAGCCGAGCCGATCGCCATCACTGCCGTAAAACGCAAAGAAGACAGCTCCGTCGGCCAGATTCAGAATATCCGTTTTCAGAATATCAGCTGTGACGGCGAGAACGGCATCCTGATCTACGGCGACGGGTCGAAAAACATTTCCGACATCGACTTCGACGGGATTCGCATGCATATCCGCCGGATCACAGACTGGCCCAAGGATCTTCACGACCTGCGCCCGGACTCCGGCAACACCATCCTCAGGGATTCCCTGCGTGGGATCTACGCTCGCAACGCGCGTGATATCCGCTTTAGCCGGACTTCTATCACCACGGATGAAGAAAGCGCCGCTCTGATTGAAGAAATGACCTGCGTCGTCGACTGCGAGGGAGTGTACGGAATGCCAGAGTGACCTGTACCTTCTGCTGCAGGAAAATTTCCGGCGTACAAGGATAAAGAGAAAAACGGCTCCGCACGATCGTGCGGAGCCGTATCTATCGTACATTTTGATTATGAAACCTGACGGGAATTTACACCCACGCCTTCACCTGCTCATACACGCCCTGGCCGTCGAGCTGGTACTTCTTGAGCAGCTCCAGCGCCGGACCGGACTCGCCGAAGACATCCTGTACGCCAATCTTCAGCACCGGTGCCGGATAATTCGCGCAAAGCGCGTCGCACACCGCGCTGCCAAGGCCGCCGATCACGGAGTGCTCTTCCACGGTCACGATCCTGCCGGTCTTCTTCGCGCACGCGACCACCAGTTCCTCATCGAGCGGCTTTAGCGTGTGGATATTCACAATCTGGGCCAAAATGCCGTCTGCTGCAAGCATCCCGGCCGCCTCCAGCGCGCTGTTTACGCACAGGCCGGTCGCGATGATCGTCACATCGGTGCCCTCTTTTAAGACGACACCCTTTCCAATCTCAAATTTATAGTCAGGCCTGTCATTGATCACCGGCACTGCCAGACGCCCGAATCTCAGATAAACCGGGCCTTCATGCTCATACGCTGCTTTCACAGCAGCCCTCGCCTCGACATCGTCGGACGGATTGATGACCACCATACCCGGGATCGCGCGCATCAGCGCCATGTCCTCGTTCGCCTGATGGGACGCGCCGTCCTCGCCCACGGAAATACCCGCATGGGTCGCGCCGATCTTGACATTCAGGTGCGGATAGCCGATCGAGTTTCTCACCTGCTCATAAGCGCGGCCGGAGGCAAACATTGCGAAGGTGCTGACAAACGGCACTTTACCGGTCGTAGCAAGTCCGGCCGCAATGCCCATCATATTCGACTCTGCGATTCCGCAGTCAATGTGGCGCTCCGGAAATACCTTTTTGAATGTGTCGGTCTTTGTCGCGTTCGCGAGATCCGCGTCCAGAACCAGAAGATTGTCATGCTCTTTACCAAGCTCTACCAGTGCGTTTCCATAGCTCTGTCTCGTAGCGATTTTCTTTACTTCTGACATAATGCCTCCCCCACTTTCTCCAGATCTGCCATCGCGATCGCGTATTCTTCATCGTTCGGCGCCTTGCCGTGCCAGCCCACCTGGCCCTCCATAAAGGAAACGCCCTTGCCCTTGAGTGTCTTCATAATGATCGCGGTCGGCATGCCCTTCACAGCTTTCGCCTCCGCGAAGGCGTCCGCGAGCTGCTGCATGTCATTGCCGTCCGCCACGTTAATCACGTGAAAATTAAAAGCTTCAAACTTTTTGTCAATCGGATATGGGGAGCCGACGTCCTCAATCCTTCCGTCGATCTGCAGGCCATTGTTGTCCACGATCACGCATAGGTTGTCCAGCTTGCGGTGACCCGCAAACATCGCCGCCTCCCAGACCTGCCCTTCCTCAATCTCGCCATCGCCAAGCAGCGTATACACGCGGTAGGTCTTCTGATCCATCTTGCCGGCAAGAGCCATGCCCACCGCCGCCGAGATGCCCTGTCCGAGGGAGCCGGAGGACATATCAATACCGGCAACATGCTGCATGCAGGGATGCCCCTGCAGATGGGAGCCGGTATGCCGCAGCGTCACCAGATCCTCCACCGGAAAATATCCCCGGTGTGCCATCGCGGAATAATAGCCCGGCGCATTGTGTCCCTTGGAGAGGACAAAGCGATCCCGATCCGGATCCTTCGGATTCTTCGGGTCGATGTTCATTTCCTGAAAATACAGATACGTAAATACATCCGCAGACGAGAGTGATCCGCCCGGATGCCCCGCCTTCGCACTGTGCACACCCGTCACAATGCCCTTGCGAACCTCGTTCGCCATTTTTTGCAGCTCCAGAATTGTCATAGCATTCATCCTCGTATTATTTAATTATAGTTTATAGTTTTTATAGTTGATGGTTCCCGCAAACAGCGCAGGCCGTTTTGCTTTGCACCGCCGGCCGGACAACATTTCACGTCCGTGCTGCGTCGAGGCTTTTAAAGTTTACGATTCGCATATCAGGCGGTGCAAGATGGGCATATAATTCCGCAGCAGATCCTTATTGCCCATAATAGGCATTCGGCCCATGCTTCCTCATAAAATGCTTCTCCTTGATGCAGTCCGGAGCCGGACTCACCCGCGGATTGATCAGCTCCGTGCGGCAGGCCATCTTTGCCACTTCCTCAAGAACCACCGCGTTATGTACCGCTTCCGCCGCATCTTTCCCCCAGGTAAACGGACCGTGGTTCGCACAAAGCACCGCCGGCACATAGACCGGATTGATCTCTCGCGACCGGAAAGTCTCAATGATCACCAGCCCGGTGTTTTTCTCGTATTCCCCATTGATCTCATCCGGGGTCAGATTTCTCGCGCACGGAATCGGGCCATACATATAGTCCGCGTGCGTCGTGCCATAGCACGGAATATCCCGGCCGGCCTGCGCCCACGAGGTCGCCCACGGTGAATGCGTATGCACCACGCCGCCCAGCTCCGGAAACGCCTTGTAGAGCTCCGCATGCGTCGCCGTATCCGAAGACGGCTTATAGCGTCCCTCAATGCGGTTGCAGTCCAGATCTACCACCACCATATCGTCCGGCGTCAGCTCCTCATAATCCACACCGCTCGGCTTAATCACAAAGTACCCCGTCTCACGATCCAGACCACTCACATTGCCCCAGGTATACGTGACAAGCCCGCGCTTCGGCAGCTCCATATTCGCCTCATAAACCTGCTTTTTCAGTTCTTCAAGCATAAACGAAAACGCTCCTTTCTCTATACTGATGTTTACTGAAAACATCATACACAATTTTACCGCTCCCGTCCAGTAAAATATTGCTAAAAATAACTATTCAAAATCACTCAATACTCTTCAGCGACTCCACCATATCGATTTTCTTCAGCCTGAAATGCATCGAGAAATTCACGATGACAGAAAACGCGACCGTGAATACAATACTGAACAGATAGCTCTTCAGGTAGATTGCCCGGCCGAACATGCAGGAGTCGACTTCGACGGTAGTAATGATAAACGCATGCAGTGCCCTGCCGATCAGGCAGCCTGCGCCGGCGCCGACGACCGTCGTAATCGCATTTTCGCGGAGGATATAGCCGGACACTTCCCCATCAAAAAATCCCAGGACTTTTAAGGTCGCAAGCTCTCGTCTGCGCTCATTAATATTAATGTTGTTCAGGTTGTACTGTACCACAAACGCCAACAGCCCTGCCGATACGATCAGGACGATGATGACAAGATCTAGTGCGCTGAGCATATTTTCGATCGTCTCCTGCAGGGACGATACGTAGGTAATATTCAGCGACGCGTCACAGGAAAGCAGCCTTGTGCCAATCTCCTCCAGCGCTTCTGCCCCTTCCGTGGTGTCTGCGTCCACTGTGCAGAAGAAAATACTGTTGTATTCCGGCTCCTCCCCGAACAGCTCCTCATAGAGTGCCGGCGTCAGATAGACGTAGTGATAAAGATAGTTCTCACAGATGGCCGCAATCGGGATTTCCGCCGTGCCGCCGCCATCCAGGCTGATGGAGATCGTATCTCCGACGGAAAGGGCAAACTCCTTCGCGATCTTTTCGGTGATGATCGCACCCTCGTCTGTCATCTCGTATTCCTCGTCCGCCGTACGGCTGCGGAAGGTCAGGAAATCGTTGATGTCCTCCAGATTCTCCGGCACATAGATATAGATACTCCACTGCTTTCCGGTACCGCTCGCGTCTCGACCCGCAATATCCATGCTCTGCATATAAAAGCGTTTCCAGGTCGTGATTCCATCCTCCGATGCGACCGCAGCTTCCAGCTCCTCCAGTTCCTCCTCTTTGGCCTCCGCGTCATAAACCAGCATCGCGTCATAGGTCTGAAGCTCACGAAACTGCAGCACTCCGACATCCCCGATGGAGTCACGCAGGCCATAACCCACCAGAATCAGGCCCATGCAGCCGCCGATGCCCAGGATCGTCATCAGCTGCCGCCTCTTATAACGCATCAGGTTCCGGACGGTCGATTTCCAGTTAAAATTCAGGTGTTTCCAGATAAAAGTCACCCGCTCCAGGAACACGCGTTTCCCCTGCTTCGGCGAGGGCGGGCGCATCAGCTGAGCCGGCACGGCTCCAAGTGCCCGGTAACACGCGGAAAACGCTGCCCCGACTGTGCAGACAAGTGCGATCGCGGAAGCGATGATCCCATATTCCCAGTTGTAAGGCACCAGGATTGCCGGCTGGTACAGATACATGATCTGGTAAGCCTTGATAATGATCCACGGAAAAACCTTTTCCCCGAACAGTACGCCGAAAATACTGCCGGTTAAGGTCGCCCAGAACGCATATTTCAGGTATTTTTTCGCGACGTCCCATTTGCCGTAGCCCAGTGCCTTAAGCGTACCGATCTGGGTGCGCTCCTCCTCCACCATCCGGGTCATCGTGGTCAGGCTGATCAGCGCGGCTACCAGAAAAAAGATTACCGGGAATACCTGCGCAATATTGGTCATGCGGTCCGCGTTCTCCCCATACCCGGTATTCTCCGGCAGAACACTGCGATCATAAACATACCATTCAGGATAGCTGATATCGGCCAGCTCCTCCTTTGCGTCCGCGATTTTCTGTTCCGCGTCCGCAATCTCCTGCTCCGCGTCCGCTATTTCCTGTTCCGCATCCGCGATCTTCTGCTCGGCCTCAGCCTTGCCCTCCTCATAGTCGTCCCAGCCATCCGCGATTTTCTGCTCATTTTCTGCTATCTCGGATTCCGCTTCTGCTATCTGTTCCAGTGCGTCCGCTATCTTTGTCCTGGCATCCTCCAGCTCCTGGCGTCCATCCTCGAGCTGGGTGAGGCCTGAATTGTATTCCGACAGCGACGAATAATACTGTGCCCACCCGGAATCCAGCTGAGAGCGCGCACTTGTCAGCTGTGCCTTCGCGCTTGCCAAAGACGCATACCCGTCGTCGACCTCTTTCTGCGCGGCCGCAAGCTCCGACTCAGAAGCCTCCAGCTGTTTTTTAGTCGCCGCAAGGGTCTTCCTGGCCTTTGCCAGAGCGGCTTTCTGCGTTGCCAGCTCTTCTTCCGCCGCCGCGATCTGCTCCGCCGACTCCTCCAGCTGCGTCCACCCTTCATCCAGTTGCGTCTTTGCCGCCGCCAGTTCGGCTTCAGCGGAGGACAACTCAGCCTCCTGTTCCGCGATCTGTTCCGACGCCGCATCCAGCTGTGCTTTTGCGGAAGCGAGCGTGCTCTCCTGCTCCTCCAGCTGTGCCTTCGTCGCGGCAAGCGTTGCCGCCGCTGTTGCAAGCGTAGTCTTCTGCGCGGCAAGCGTACTGTCAGCCTCTTCGAGCTGCGTCTTCAACGTAGAAGCCGTGGCCTGCGCCGTGGCAAGCGCCTGGGCGAGAGCCGTCACCTGGGCGTTCGCTGTCGCAAGCGCCGTTTCCGCCTCCGAAAGCGCAGCCTGCGCTGACGTGAGCGCGGTTTCCTTTGTGGAAAGCGTGTTTTTCGCCGATGTAAGGGCGGATTCTTTTGCCGAAAGGGTCGATCTGGCAGATGTAAGAGCGGATCCCTTCTCAGAAAGGGCTGTTTGCGCCGAGGCAAGGGCAGACTCCTTTTCTGAAAGGGTCGCTTGCGCCGAGGCGAGCGCGGAATTCTTTTCAGAAAGAGTCGCCTGTGCCGACGACAATTGTGCCGATAATTCTTCGAGCTCGGAATCGTCCGCGCCGGACGCCACGGCCTCATCATAGGCGGCCTGCGCGCTGTTCACCGCAGATGCCGCCGTATCATACGCACTCTGCGCACCCGTCACTGCTGCCGCTGCCGTGTCGTAAGCGCTCTGCGCACTCTCCACCGCTGCCGCCACCGTGTCATACGCACTCTGCGCGCTTGTCACTGCTGCCGCCGCCGTATCATATTCACTCTGTGCGCTCGCCACCGCTGCCGCCGCCGTATCATATTCACTCTGCGCGCCTGTCACCGCCGCGGCTGCCATGTCATACGCACTCTGCGCGTTCGCCGCCGCAGTAACCGCCGCGTCATAGGCGGACTGTGCGCTGCTTACCGCAGACGCTGCCGTATTATAGGCTGTGCGCAGCTCTTCTACCTGAGATGCCGCCATATCATAGGCACTCTGCCCGGAGGCAAGCTCCGCCGCGCCTTCCTCGTATGCCTCCCATGCCCCGTCAAGCGCCGCCCGCCCGGAATCATAGGTACTCTGCTGCGCAGCCAGCTCAGCCTTCGCTGATTCCAGAGCCTCCCTGCCGGCCGCGACCTCCTCTGCCGATGAATCATACGCGCTCTGGCTCGCCGTCAGTGTCGCCTCCCCCTGTTCATATTCTTCTTTCGCCGACTCCAGCTGCGCCTCCGCCCGGGCAAGCTGCTCCTCGCCCGACTCCACTTCCGCCAGCCCGGCCTTATACTGCACCCATCCATCCGCAAGCTGCGCCGCACCGGCATCAATTTCCTCCTGCGCCGATTCCAGCTGTGCCGTCGCGGATTCCGACTGGCTCTGATATTCCGAAAGGGAGCTCTGGTACGTCGCCTCATTCGACTGCAATGTATCAAGTGCCTCGGACAGCTGGCTTTGGGCGTCAGCGAGAGTTTCCTCATTTTCACTTAAGGTCGTCTCCCCATCCTCGAGCTCCGATTCGGCCTCCGCGACCTCGCTTTTCGAATCCTCCAGCTCAGTTTTCCCGCTTTCCAGCTGTTCCTGGGCATCCAAAAGCTCAGACTCGGCCGCCTCAAGCTCAGACTCGGCCTCTGTCTTTGAATCCTCCAACTGCTCCTTTGCGTCCGCAAGCTCCTCCTTTCCGTCCGCTACCTCCTGCTCCGCTTCCTCGATCTCCGACTCCGCTTCCCCTATAATCTCTGTATACCGCACCTCACAGCGAACATCCTCGATCGCCTCAATCCTCTCCAGTACCTCCGCTACCAGATCATCATAGGCGTCCGTATAGGCCATCTCGTCCTTCGCGCCCTCGACCTGCACGTAGACGACCGTGTAAATGTCTGAGTCAAACTCATCCGCAGTCACATAGACAAAACCGGAAAGAGAGCCCGTCCCTAGCGTTGTGCTTCCCCGGTCAACCGCAATATAGCACGGACTGTATCCCGTACCGGTAACGGTCAGCGTACGGTGAAGCAGATAGCTGTCATCCTCGTCCTCAACCGTGATTTCCAGTGTATCCCCCGGCTCATATCCCATCGAATCCGCATATACCTGATCCAGGAAGCACTCACCAGCCTTTGTGGGGAGCTCTCCGGCAATGACGTCGACCTGGTTCATTGTTTCTGAAACCGCCTCCACATGGAGTACGGACTGTGATCCCTCTTCCCCACTGTAGACGTCCTCCATGTAAGTGCCTTCCACCAGCGCCACGCCTTCAACCGCCTCGATCGCCTCCAGATCCTCCCCGGTGAGGCCCATCGTGCTGATCACACGAATGTCCATCAGATTCGCGTCATCAAAATAAGTATCCTCCGTAACACGCATGTCAGGCGCCGCCGCCTGCAGCCCGGAAAAAAAAGACACGCCAAGTGCAACAATCAGAAAGATTGACAGAAAGCGGTTCATGCTCTTTTTTACTTCCATCCGGAAATCTTTTTTTAACGCGCGTTTTTTCATATCCGACCTGCTGTATCAAAGTAAAACGACTAAAGTCGTTTCTTATAACTGCATGGCATATCCTCAGTTATAAATTGATATCTCCTCTGCCTTGCTTCTATCCTTACCACTCGATATCCTCCACCGACATCGGCGTCTCATTCATATGTAAGTCTGCCACCTGGCCGTTTTTAATCCGGATGACCCGATCCGCCATCGGCGCGATCGCCGAATTGTGCGTGATCACGATGACAGTCATCCCCCGTTCCCGGCACATATCCTGCAAAAGCTTCAGAATCGCCTTGCCGGTCAGATAATCCAATGCGCCGGTCGGTTCATCGCAGAGCAGCAGCTTCGGATTTTTCGCCAACGCACGGGCGATTGATACCCTCTGCTGCTCACCTCCGGAGAGCTGTGCCGGGAAATTTTTCGCCCGCTTTTCCAGGCCGACCTCCTTAAGTACACTCTCGGCGTCCAGCGGATTGCGGCAGATCTGCGACGCCAGCTCCACATTCTCCAACGCGGTCAGATTCTGCACCAGATTGTAAAACTGGAAAACAAATCCGATGTCATTCCGCCGATAGGCTGTCAGCTTTTTCTGGCTGTACTTCGCGATATCCTTCCCATCCACAAGGACGCGGCCGCTGCTCGCGGAGTCCATCCCGCCCAGGATATTCAAAACAGTCGTCTTTCCCGCGCCGCTCGGCCCGACAATGACGACGAATTCCCCCTTACTTATCTCAAAATCTATGCCGTCCACCGCATGGATCTCCACCTCGCCCATGCGGTAGACCTTCGTCACCTGCTCCAGTTTGACATATGCATCCATGAAAACTCCGTTTCCTTTCGAAGGCACAACCCACTTTTTCTGAACCCGGTTTTTTGCTCCTGTTTCTTTTCATTTTAATTATATCAGGGAAAACATGCAATCATTTTATGAAATTTCAACACAGACAGCTGCCGCAAAATTGCGGCAGCTGTCTGTGTTGAAATTTCAGGCGTTTAGAATCGAAATCTCTCACCGCTTTTCCAGCGGCAGATACGGCATATGGTGCCCGACATATTTGTAAGCGGGACGAATGATCTTCCCTCCATTCACCAACTCTTCCATACGGTGAGCGCTCCAGCCGGCTATCCTGGAGATGGCGAAGATCGGCGTGAACATTTCTCTCGGAATGCCCAGCATGGAATACACAAAGCCGCTGTAGAAATCGACGTTGCAGCAGATGGGCTTGTGCAGATTTTTCTCGCTCGTCAACACCTCGCGCGCAAGCCGCTCCACGTCTTCATAGAGTTTAAATTCTTTTATCAGACCCTTTTCCTCTGAAAGTGATCTCGCATATTCCTTGAGGATTACTGCCCTCGGGTCTGAGAGGGTATAAACCGCGTGACCCATTCCATAGATCAGCCCTCTGCCGTCAAATGCTTCTTTTCGTATGATTTTTCTCAGATAGTCAGCGAGCTGTGCCTCATTTTCCCAGTCGCTGACATGCTCACGGATATCCGAAAACATCTGCTCAACCTTCAGATTTGCGCCGCCATGCTTCGGTCCCTTCAGGGAGCCCAGAGACGCGGAAACCGCCGAATAGGTATCCGTCTCGGTAGAGGAGACTACGTGGGTTGTGAAGGTCGAGTTATTGCCGCCGCCGTGCTCCGCATGAATCACAAGCGCAATATCCAGCACCCGGGCCTCCAGCTCCGTATACTGTCCGTCCTCCCGAAGCGTGCGCAAAATATTTTCCGCCGTGGAAAGCTTCGGATCCGGATAGCGGATGAGCAGACTTTCATCGTCGTGATAATGCTTGTGCGCGTGGTACGCGTACACTGAAATCAGCGGCAGCGTGGCGATCAGGGACAGGCTCTGGCGCAGCACATTCGGAATCGAAATGTCGTCCGGGTTTTCGTCATAGGAGTAAAGAGTCAGCACGCTTCTCTGCAGCGCGTTCATCAGGTTCTCACTCGGTGCTTTCATAATGACGTCGCGCACGAATTTATTCGGCAGCTCGCGGTACTGCGCGAGAAGCTCCAGAAAGGAATCCAGCTGCTGGCGGTTCGGAAGGGCGCCGAAAAGCAGCAGATACACCGTTTCCTCGTAATTAAAACGCCGCCCCGCGAAGCCGTCTTTCAAGTCCATGACATTATAGCCCTGAAAATAAAGTTCACCGTCTGCCGGGATTTTTTTACCCTTTTCTGTTCGAAACGCTACGACGTCGGAGATCTCTGTCAGCCCGGTAAGGACGCCTTTGCCGTCTGACTCACGCAGGCCGCGCTTCACATCGTATTCCGTATACAGATTCAGATCAAACTCGCTGGAAATCAGGCAGTATTTCGCCAGCTCCTCCAGCCTGATGTCGCGGATCTTTTTTTCCCTCTCGCTGATTGCCATAATGTCCTCCTCTTCTGAAAAATTCTTCTGTTCTGAAAAACGGATCCGGGATTTGCCATTTTGCGCAAGAAATCATTCCTGGTGCAGAATATCGTTTCTCGTGCAGAAAATCACTCCTGGTGCAGAATATCGTTCCTGAATATTCTCGTGGAACGACGTAAGCCGTTTTCCTCTTGAACAATTTTTGTCCGATAGAAAAAGTCAGCGGACTTTCCTGCCGGACAAAAACAGATGGCCCGGCATTCGCGTTTTCGTGCACCCTGGCATTGTACGCTTCGCCCGCCATCCTCGCCGGTTATCCTTATTGATATTTCCATCGTCATAGCTCTCCGCCATCTATTATACACGGATGGCAGAATTTTGCAACGCTCTTTTTCAACACGTCTGATCACAGCAAGTCATATTATTACAGGTATGAAGCCATTTCATCCCGAAAGCAGGCAGCACTGACTGCATCTTACCTCATCAGGAAAAGGACTCCCATTCCGATCAGCGCGGCCAGCAAAAATACAGCAAGCATAATCAATACAACCTGGGCAGGCGTGATACCATCCCCCTGCTGCCTCTCATCCCGCTCCCAGGAGTCCTCCCAGTCTTTTTTTTACTTCCCGCTCATATCTGTTCATCAGTGTCTGCCTCCTCCCGGCTCAAATGTTCCAGGCTGCTCCAGTGCCGAATGGAATTCTCCAACCGCGCTAACGTATCCTGACGAATCGTGTAACAGATACGTTTTCCTTCTCTGCGGCAGGCAACCAGGCCGCTTTCACTTAAGACTTTCATATGATGGGACATCGTGGACTGCACGACATCTACCGATTTAAGCAGTTCGGCTGAGCACATCTCCCTCTCCGAAAGCAGATTCAGTATTTTCAGGCGGTTCTCATCCGACAGAGCCTGGAAAACGATGAGCATTTCCCGTTCTGGAGAGGTTTTATTTCGGGAGGGCTTGCTTTCTCCCAGAGCTTTTTCTTTTGGAACAGGTTCTTTTATTGGCCTCCCTTCAGGGGCTTTATCCATTAAAGCTTTGTTTTTCGGAAATTTTTCTTTTGAAGGCTCCTCCTTAGCTGTTTTTTCTTTTGAATATTCCTTTTTAGAGGTTTTCTCTTTTGAATTTTTTTCTTTTGAGGTTTTTTCTATTGGACGCATCTCTTTCAATAACTCATCAGCCACCTTTATTTCTTTGATGGCTTTCCGGTTCTTTTTCTCTTTCTTCTTCTTACCCATAACAAGAATCTCCACTATACTATAAACGATAAATGATCATGGACGCCCTCTGCTGCCTCACCAGTGCAGATGACAAGAGCCCCTGTATGGTTCCGTTATAACAGAAAAACATTGATTTGACAATCCCTCCACCATTGAATCTTTTCTTAGCGAATCTTTTCCTATATGCGAAATAAGGTTACTGCTCATAACCCGGCGAAGGTGTGGCCAGGCATAACGCCCTTGAACCGGCGGTTGGAAAAAGCCCGGGAAGGATGGAGCTTTCCCGGGCTTTTTGGTATCACACTGTACTGATTGACATAGATGCAGCTCCGTTTCTTTTATGACTCTGTGTCGACAGCCGTCTATTCTTCCGTTTCAGCCGCGTCCGTTTCTTCTTCTGTCTCAGAAGCGTCTGTTTCTTTCTCTGTCTCAGCCGCATCCGTCTCTTCTTCTGTCTCAGAAGTGTCTGTCCCTTCTTCTGTTTCAGTTACGTCCGTCTCTTCTTCTGTCTCAGAAGCCTCCGTCTCTTCTTCCGTCTCGGTTTCGGTCTCCTCCTCCGGTACCGCGACCAGATCATAAGCCGTGTAGCCAAGCAGAGTCGTTACTGTGCTGCCTGAAAGTGTATGGACTTCCGATGAGTCTCCGAACCGCACGTAATAATTCCCGCTGTCATCCGTGTCGCCGATATAAAAGGTAACTGTCAGTTCCATCGTCTCTGCTTCCAGCTCTGTCCCGGTCTCAGATTCATCCTCAGAGTCTGCTTCCGACGCCTCTTCTTCTGACGCTGTTTCTTCTGACGCCGTTTCACCCTCTGACTCTTCCTCCGTCTCGACCTCTTCCTCATAAGTGATCGTCAGAGTCACAGCAGGCTCATCGAGGCCATATTCTGAGAAATCGCTGCAATTGTGGTCGAGGAAATCTACATAGGCGATCCCTGCAACCGTGCTTGTCAGAGTATCCGCCGTATCAGAATCCGCTTCAACGCCTTCGGCGAGCTCTTCGTCTGTGACCTCCGCATCTCCCGCATCGTCCTCGCTTACGCCGCTCACCATCCAGACGGAATCCTCTATATAGAGATCATAGCTCTCTCCGTCGGCCGTCTCCACGCTGATCCCGACAACATCGGAAGCCAGAATGGACGGCAGTTCTTCACTTTCCGCATAATCATAGAGATCATCCGAAAAACCGCTACTTAAATCCGTGCTGACCGTATATACCGTCGCAGTATCCTCATTCAGCATCAGATAATCGTTCCCGGTGGACTCGTTGTTGCTGCCGATCGTAATGATGGTCTCATTCCCGTCCGCGTCCGTCAGGGTAATCAGATTCTGCGGATCGTCAAAACCGTACTCGGACACGTCCTCGATCTCCGTCAGCGTCCGCAGAGACTTCAGTTCTGAGAGCTCCGAGAGCGGCGAAAGCAGCGCCGTAGTATTCACCGGGAAGGTATCGTCATCATCCTTCTGCCAGGTATCGTCATCCTGCAGCGTAAATGACACTTCCTCTCCGTCTATCAAAAAGGAAATCGCCGTGAGCGTGGAGGTATCCACTTCGAGAATCGTCTCGCCCGCTGCCGCTTCCTCCTCGGCTTCTTCCTGTTTCTGGTTGTAAGAGCGCAGACCAAAGTAAGCTCCGCAGAGGAGAACAATCACCACTACGCCCGCGATCAGTTTTACGCTTTTTTTCTTCATAAAAACCTCCCAACTATCTCTTTCTCCGGCTCATCCAGATGCCAAGCCCGATGAACAGAATCAGCAGCGGCAAAATAATAGTCGTCACAAGACCCCAGAAGTTTACAGAAGCTGTGGTCAGAGTCAGATAATCCACTACGGTACTCTTTGACGGTACGGATACAGAGCTCTCCTGGTTGCATGCCCAGCTCACCGTATTTACAAGCAGCTGGTAGTTCCCGCCGGAAACTGCCTGGTTCACAGAGTCATTCGCAAGAGCGGATGAGGTATAAATAGCGATCCTGGTCTCGACTTCTTCTGCGGCTTCCTCCGTCTCCGTTTCGGTCTCCATCCCGGCAGCTGCATCCTCACTCTCGCCTTCCGCATCTGTCTGGCTCTCGGTCTCTTCCTCCTCCGTCTCTTCGGTTTCGGTCTCCGTTTCCACCTCAATACTGTCAATCCAGCTGTCCAGGTCAAGGTCTTCGTCTACCGTTGCCGTCTCTTCGAGCAATTCATCCGTCAGCTCGACAGCTTCCGTAATAATCACGCCCAGATCAAACGGCCCGCTGATATCGTCCTCTTCCTGTGAGTATGTGGTCATGCTCTGTACATTGACCTTCGAATACGCCTGATCAGAGGTTGTAAGCACACTGTCAATCGTCAGCGTATCGCGCGCGTCCTCTGTCGTCTCAATCCCCTGCGCCGACGCGAGTAAGACATAGGAGCCCGCGCTTGCCAGGTCAGAAGAAACATCCGTACTGTTAATATCCGGCAGCAGGTAATACAGATACTGAGAATAATAGTAATTCGCGTTGCCCTCAAAGACAATGCCCTCTACCAGCTCTGTCCCGTAATAAGCAAGCACTGTCGCCAGATTCGGCAGTTCTTCCGATGTATAGTCCGTAATGATAATCGCACTCCCGCCGCGCCGCAGATAATTCAGAATCATCTGCGCCTCCGCAGAGGAAATATCCGATGTCGGAGAGAGAATCAGCAGACAGTCCGCATCCTCCGGTACGCCGTCCGATGAAAGAAGGCTCAGCTCCTCGATCTCAATATTTTCCTTCTCAATTGAAGTAGTCAGCGTGTCGGTCAGCTCCAGCTCGTTGTGACCGGTCAGCGTATACAGCTTCGGGATGTCATCACTCACCAGAGCCGCGATCGCGCTGGTAATCTGTCCCTCCGCGTCAAACCCGGTCGTCGTACTCGAGTAAGAATAGTAGCTATAGCTGTATTCCACCTCGTACATGTCATCATACTGGATGACCTTGCTGTCATCGCCGCACACAATAATAACGCTGTTGTCCGAAACAGACTCATCCGTGTACTGCAAAGTAAATTGCGGGTAAAGCACCGGATCCTTCTCCACAACCGTCAGATGTGAGGACAGATCGTTGTACCGCTCCAGAAGCCGGGACACTGTCGAATCACGGTTGCTGTCCTGGAGAATATAGTAGATCGTCACATCCTCCGTCAGACCTTCCACAAGCTCCTTTGTCGTATCTGTCAGCACCGAAAGCTGCTGTCCGCTCAGGTCAATCTGCGTATACTGCGAGGGGATCTGTCCCACTATCAGATTGATCATAATGACCGCTACAATCACGATCAGAGACAGGACGATGCTGTAGGAGCCGTGTCTCAGCTGGCGAAAATCCCTGATCTTATCCGCTTTACCTGCGTTCCCTGCTTTTTTCCCGGACTGTTCCGCAGCCGGCTTCGCGCCATCCTGGATTTCGGTCTCGCCATCCGGCCCATTTAGTCTTTTTTCACTCATTTTGTCCGTCTTCCTCCTCTCTGTCAGCTCCAGCGTCTCTTCTGGATCGTCTCGACTGTCAGGTACAGGAACACGCCGATCACAGAAAGATAATAGACTATACCGGTGATATCAAAAATGCCGCTGTAAAAATTGGTAAACTGATCGGACAGGTCAAATATACCCAGAATGTCCTGGATCAGGCCCTCGTAAACAGTGCTGTTTACCATATAGACAATGACTGCCGCTGCCACGCCTGCCACAAAGCAGATTGCTGTCAGGACAACATTTTTGATAAGCGAATAAATCAGCGCGGCCGCCAACACGATCAGCGCCAGAATGATAAAAAATGACGCGATCGCCGTATCCGGGATCAAAGACGCAATGCCATCAATAATGTAGCAGACAAACAGTGCCAGAAAGGTGAGCACTGCCGCGATGACCTGGCTCTCCGTGATGGATGAAACAAACAGTCCGATCGCCAGGAAGCTGCAGCCCATCAGGAAAAATCCGAACATCGCCGTATAGGTCTCCGCAAAATAGACCGTGCCAAACTGAGACATAATCAGCGGATAGAGGGCCATAATCAGCATCGGGATCAGATAAATCGTCGCGAGTGCCAGGAATTTTCCCATCACAATATCGGTCACGCTCACGGGAGCCGTCAAAAGCAGCTGATCTGTCTTCTGCTTCTGCTCCTCCGCGAGCACACGCATGGTCAGCACCGGCACCGCAATCATAAATACAAACAGGATGCAGGAAAGCACGTAAGCAAACTTCGGCCAGCCCACGGAAAGATTATAATACGTAAAATAGATGCCGGTAACTACCAGCAAAAATGCCATAAACACATAGCCAATCATCGATGTCAGAAAGCCTCTGACTTCTTTTTTATAAATCGCCGCCATCTTGTGCCTCTCCTTCCTGTCCGTTATAGTCTGCAGAATCCGAAATCCCGTCACTGCCCGAATTCTTCCCAGTTTCAGAAATGCGGTCTTCATTTACAGAGGTCTCCGAATTTCCGGAATCAGGCACTGCGGCCGATCCATTCTTTTCCTTTTTCGGTCTGCCTCCGAATCCAAATCGTTTTTTCTTTTCTCTGGCCGGCTGCGGATGATCCTCCGTCAGCTCCAGGAAGACATCCTCGAGGGATACCTGTGTATGCTGCATCCGAAGAATCGGCGCATTGTTCTGTGCACAGAGACAAAAAATCTTCTCCCGCAGATCATTGTCCGCGTCCGTCTTGATGACGACATCCACCGTCTCCGGCCCCGCCTCAGCAGAAGACTTCACGCTGATGGAATGAATCCCCGGAAGAGGCGCCAGCAGCCGCTTTACAGATGCCGCGTTTCCCCGAATCGTCAATTCCAGGGAGCCCGAACCGCGCATCAGGTTCATCAGATTCTCCGGCGTATCACTCGCCACCAGCTTTCCATGCGCGATAATCATGATATGGTCGCAGATCGCGCTGATTTCTGAAAGGATATGAGAGCTTAAGATAACGGTATGCTTTTTCCCCAGACTGATAATCAGCTCCCGGATCTCAATGATCTGTTTCGGGTCAAGGCCAACCATAGGCTCATCGAGAATGATGATGTCCGGATAACCCAGGATCGCCTGTGCCAGACCGGTGCGCTGCCGGTATCCTTTGGACAGGTTGCGGATCAGGCGGTTCTGCACCTGCGTCAGTCCCGTTGTCTGCATGACCTCCGCGATCATGGCATCCTGCTCCTTCTTTGGCAGTTTTTTCAAATCCGCCGCGAACCGCAGATACTCCAGCACTGACATCTCAGGATATACCGGCGGAATCTCAGGCAGGTAACCGATACACTTTCTTGCTTCCTCCGGCTCTTCTACGATATTGTGCCCGTCAATCACAACCTCACCGGCGGTCGGCGCGATATACCCTGTAAGAATATTCATCGTCGTCGTCTTCCCGGCTCCATTCGGACCAAGAAAACCATAGATCTGACCCTTTTCTACCGTAAAAGACAAATCATCTACCGCGGCATTCGAGCCGTAGCGCTTTGTAAGATGCTTTACTTCAATCAAGTCCTTCACTCCTGTTCTTTATAAAATTTTGTAACTGCGGGGAACACTTGATACCCTGATCCAGGCAGAAGCCTTTCCTGGCAGATGTTCCTGTAGCGTTCGCTGTCATGGATACAGCTATGTGATCAATCCTTTCACATGTCTTCACGCATGAAATCTCTTTTGTATTCTATAGAAAGATTGTGTCCAAACAGGGAAAAGACTGTGTCCATAATGTGACTTACAAGAAGTTCATGCTGCTTGCAGCAATGAACTTCGTAAGTCAACGAGCAGCTGGTTTTGCTGCGAGTATGACTTGCCGGAAGGAAAGCGCGCTTGCGGTAGTGAACTTCGC
>Ga0192263_1123_pt1 | contig 18230 bp, 14 predicted proteins | sample Koala_Koa23_I3_FD_131257 | JGI IMG/M metagenome (GOLD analysis project Ga0192263, IMG submission 131257) | Enriched cells from koala feces incubated with labeled cellulose particles, San Francisco Zoo, California, United States - Koala_Koa2-3_I3 ... | reverse complement strand
CCGGGAACTGTTCGGCGGAGGACGCGGCACGCTCGAGCTGATCGAGGACGAGGATATCCTGGAGGCCGGCATCCGCATCATTGCGCAGCCGCCGGGAAAAAAGCTGCAGAACATGATGCAGCTCTCGGGCGGGGAAAAATCCCTGACTGCGATCGCGCTGCTTTTTGCAATCCAGAACCTGAAGCCATCCCCCTTCTGTCTGCTGGACGAGATCGAGGCGGCGCTGGACGAGAGCAACGTGGACCGCTTCGCAAATTATCTGCACAGGTTGACAAAGCATACACAATTTATTATCATAACACACAGAAGGGGCGCGATGAACGCCGCCGACCGGCTGTACGGAATCACGATGCAGGAAAAGGGCGTGTCTGCCCTGGTATCTGTCAACCTGATCGAGGGCGAGCTGGATAATTAGTGGTCAGTGATTAGTGGCCAGTGATTATTATTTAGTGGTCAGTGATTAGTGGTCAATGATGAGTGATCAGTGGTCGGTGATTAATGGTTAGTGGGATAAGATTGGCGCGAGGAGGATTTTCTCTATGGAAGAGAAGAAAAAGAAAAGCTTTTTTAGACGTCTGGCGGACGGACTCGCAAAGACGAGAAACAACATTGTCTCCGGCATTGACGCGATTTTCAAAGGATTTTCCAGCATTGATGACGATTTTTATGATGAAATCGAGGAAATCCTGGTGATGGGCGACATCGGAATCAATGCGACGAATTCCATTATCGAAGATCTGAAGCAGAAGGTCGCCGAGCAGCATATCAAGGAGCCGTCCGAGTGCAAGCAGCTCCTGATTGACAGTATTAAGGAACAGATGGATGTCGGCGACACCACCTATGAGTTTGAAAATCGCAAGTCCGTCGTTCTGGTGATCGGCGTCAACGGGGTCGGCAAGACGACGAGCATCGGGAAGCTGGCAGGAATGCTGAAGGATCAGGGGAAAAAGGTCATTCTCGCGGCGGCGGATACCTTCCGCGCGGCTGCGGGCGAGCAGCTGATCGAGTGGGGCGCCCGTGCCGGCGTCGACGTGATCAGCGGACAGGAGGGTTCTGATCCGGCTTCTGTCGTCTATGACGCGATCTCGGCCGCGAAGGCGCGGAACGCCGATGTGCTGATCTGTGATACGGCGGGCCGGCTGCACAACAAAAAGAACCTGATGAGCGAGCTTGGCAAGATCAACCGGATTCTGGAGCGGGAGTACCCGGAGGCCTATAAGGAGACGCTGGTCGTTCTCGACGGCACGACCGGGCAGAATGCCCTCGCGCAGGCGCGTCAGTTTAAGGAGGCGGCGGCCATTACCGGCATTATTCTGACGAAGCTGGACGGCACAGCCAAGGGTGGTATCGCGGTAGCCATCCATTCCGAGCTGGGGATCCCGGTGAAGTACATCGGCATCGGCGAAAAGATCGACGACCTGCAGAAATTCAACGCGGACGATTTTGTGAATGCTTTGTTTGACTACAAGGATTCTGAACGGAAGTAGGCTTTTGAAAAAAGAATTGGAAATTCGTCTGCCGCAATCTGGCCGGCTCTGGAAATCTGGAATCTGGAAATGAGACAGTTCCCATCTGAAACGGCAGAAAAATGGTCGGCGGCAAGAAAGGAATGAAAGGTGATAGTTCATGGAGATGTTGACATTAGAGAGCTTTGATGAAGCCTGCGAGTGCGTGAAGCGCGTGACCACGGAGACAAAGCTCATCTACAGTGATTATTTCAGCGCACAGACAGGCAACCGGGTTTATCTGAAGCCGGAAAATATGCAGAAAACAGGAGCCTACAAAATCCGGGGTTCTTACTACAAGATCAGTACACTTTCGGAGGAGGAGCGCAAAAAGGGCCTGATCACGGCCTCTGCGGGAAACCATGCGCAGGGCGTCGCCTACGCGGCATCCGCCTACGGCTGCAGGGCAGTGATTGTCATGCCGGCGACGACTCCCCTGATGAAGATCAACCGCACGAAGAGCTATGGCGCAGAGGTAATCCTGCATGGGGAAGTGTACGACGAGGCCTGCGAGTACGCGCTGCAGCTTGCCGAAGAGAAGGGCTATACCTTTATCCACCCGTTTGACGATCCTGCGGTTGCGACCGGGCAGGGAACGATCGCAATGGAGATTATTCAGGATCTGCCGTTGGTGGATTATATTCTGGTGCCGATCGGCGGCGGCGGACTGGCGACCGGCGTCTCGACGCTGGCGAAGCTTCTGAATCCGAAGATTAAGGTCATCGGCGTGGAGCCGGAGGGCGCCGCCTGCATGAAGGCTTCTCTCGCCGCTGGCAAGGTGACAACGCTTCCCGGCGTGAACACGATCGCGGACGGCACCGCCGTAAAGACTCCGGGGAGTGTCATTTTCCCCTATATCCAGAAAAATATTGACGATATCATCACGGTCAGCGATGATGAGCTGATCGTGGCGTTCCTTGACATGGTGGAAAATCACAAGATGATTGTGGAGAACTCCGGTCTTCTGACGGTCGCCGCCCTGAAGCACCTGGATGTAAAGAATAAAAAGATCGTCTCTATCCTGAGCGGCGGCAACATGGATATCATCACGATGTCAAGCGTCGTACAGCACGGCCTGATCCAGAGAGACCGGATCTTCACGATCTCGGTTCTGCTCCCGGACCGCCCGGGCGAGCTGGTGCGCGTGGCGACCGTGATCGCCGGGGAGCAGGGGAACATCATCCGGCTCGACCACAACCAGTTTGTCAGCACCAACCGCAATGCCGCCGTAGAGCTGCGGATCACGCTCGAAGCATTCGGAACGGACCACAAGAACCGGATTATCGACGCGCTGAAGGCGGCCGGCTATAACCCGAGCCTCGAAGCGACGAGTCTGTAAGAAGGCACGCTGCTTTAATTTCATAAAAAGGAAGACACATAATATAAAATGGACAGTGAACTAAGATTTGCCATTCTGATTGACGCGGACAATATTTCAGACCGGTATGTAAAGATTATCCTTGACGAGGCGGCGAACAGCGGCGTCGCTACCTACAAGCGCATCTATGGGGACTGGACGAGCTCGCGGCTTTCCTCGTGGAAAAACGTGCTGTTGGAGAATTCGATCATCCCGATGCAGCAGTACAGCTATACCTTCGGAAAGAACGCGACGGATTCGTCGATCATCATCGACGCGATGGATATTTTGTATTCGGGGAATGTGGACGGCTTCTGCCTCGTTTCCTCTGACAGCGATTTTACCAGGCTTGCCTCCAGGCTGCGCGAGTCCGGCATGCAGGTGATCGGCATGGGCGAGCAGAAGACGCCCAAACCGTTTATCTCTGCCTGCAACCAGTTCAAATATCTGGATCTGATTTACTCAAATCAGCAGAAGGAAGAAAAAGAAGAGGAGGAGCCGGAAGCCTCCGAAGCGCCGAAGCATAAAAGCGGTGCTTCCGCCGCGAAGCAGAAGGATTCTGCTTCCTCTAAAAAGAAGTCTGCGTCCGCGAAGGAGCGGGAGCTCAAGCAGGTGCGCAAGACGATCAACGCAATCATTGAGAAATTTTCCGACGAGGACGGCTGGCTGTTTTCCGGAAAGCTCGGCGACCAGCTCTCCAAGCGTATGCCGGAATTTGACGTGCGGAACTACGGCTTTACAAAATTTACGCCGTTTATTATGTCGCTCGGGAATTACGAGACGGACAAGCGTCCCGCAAGCGGAGGCTCCAAGCAGATTTATTTTCGGATCAAGGGAAGGTAAGCCCAAGGACATAAGCTTCAGATGATACCGGGTCGGCGCTCGAAAAACGGTGCGCCCGGTTCTATCAGGAGAGTGCGGACGCATAGGTTATAGTAAATTTACCATGCAGCGGCTTTTGTTACGCGATTATTATGGAAAAGCCGTGCGCTGCCTTTTCAAGCCAGGAAAAGACAGACCTGCAGGCTGAAAGGACGCGTATGCAAAAAAAACGGACAGATCGTCTTACCATGGAGGCGCTTGCACGCTCCCTCCAGCTTCCTGCGGACTGTCAGCGCGGGCGGACGATTGTCTCCATGGAGGGCCGGGAGCGGGTTTGCATAGAAAATTTCAGGGGAATCTGCTCCTATACGGAGCAGGAGATCCGGCTGCTGACCAAAAGGGATCAGATCCGTGTGGGCGGCTGCCGCCTGCAGATCGACTGCTATACCAGAGACCGGATCGAGATTTCAGGCTATATCGGAAGGGTCGAATATGAAGAACCCGGGCACTGACGCAGCGGCGCCCCGGAGGCAGAATCATTGGAAATCCATGGCGCCATGGCGCGAATATCGAAAGCTTCGGAGGACGCATGGAGCAGCGTTTCATTGATTTTTTTCACGGCTACGTACGGATAAGGATCCAGGGGACGTTCTATGACCGGTTTTTAAATATCTGCGCTTTTAATGAGATCCGTCTGTGGAACATCGTTCCGGCTGACGGCGCGTATGAAGCCTGCGTTTCAAAAAAGGATTTTTTCAGGCTCAGGGAGATTGTCAGAAAAAGCCATACTCGTATCCAGATCATAAAACGGATTGGTTTTCCTTTTTTCGTACATCAATACCGCGCGCGGGGCGCCTGCCTGTGTGGCGCATTTGCCGCCGTGCTGTTTATGGCCTGGCTTTCGGCGCATATCTGGAAAATCAGCATAGAAGGAAACCAGTCGCAGACGGATGACGTGATTTTCGAGTATCTCGAACAGGAAGGCATCAGCCATGGCATATGGAAAAACCAGGTGGACACACGTATCCTGTCAGATCAGCTTCGAAACTATTTTACGCAGTTTTCCTGGGTATCGGCAGAGCTAAGCGGCACCCGCCTGGTGATCTATGTAAAAGAGGGTGTGCTCTCTGCCGACGGGGAGGATGCCGGGGAAGAGGAATCGGCTGCTGATACAGACGAGAGCCTGACCGGGATCGCGGCCTCGAAAGCGGGCGCGGTCGTCTCTGTTTTTGTCCGAAAAGGCCTTTCGACAGTGAGCGTCGGTGATTCTGTGGAGGAAGGGGACCTGCTTGTTTCGGGGCAGATTCCGGTATATAATGACGATGGCGAAATCATTGCCTGGCAGGAGGTGCCCGCAGACGCAGACATCATCCTGCGGACCAAGACTCTGTACCATGATGAGGTGGCATATGAGGCAGAGCAGAAAAGCTACACTGGCCGCTCGAAGGAACGCTGCTCGATCCGGATCTGCCAGACTACCTTTGCGCTGCCGGGGTCGTTTTCTTCCTTCTCACTTTGCGAGGTCACCGGAGTCATTACACAGATGAAACTGTCAGATAATTATTATCTTCCCATTTATTTTTGCAAATACACAGCATTAGAATATGAAATTTTAAAGTATATCCGCACAGAAGAGCAGGCGAGAGAAATCTTAGAAGATAATTTATCGATTTTCATAGAAAAATTACAAGAAAAAGGGGCTCAAATATTTCAAAATAATGTTACAATAGATGCGTATGAAAAGGCTGCCGCCGCCAACGGTGTTCTGATCACGGATGAGAGCGCGATCCGGCGTGTGGCAGAATCAGACGGTACCAGTTCTTTCGATTGAACCGGCGCCGGGATTTACAGGGGGAATAAAACCAGCAGTATGAGTATGGCAGAGAGAGCGCTTACCATACCGGCAGGACATGAGACAAATGTCTTCGGCCAGTTTGACAAAAATATTAAAAAGGTAGAGAGGGCGCTTCACGTGAGCGTGCTCGTCCGCGATGATGGGATCCGCATTGTCGGCGGTCCGCAGAACATTGAGCGCGCGGGAGAGATTTTCGACAGCTTAAGCGAGCTCTCCAGGCGCGGCAACCTTGTCACAGACCAGAATGTGGATTATGCGATTGCCCTCGCGCTGGATGGCGGCAAGTCCTCTTCCCTGGTGGAAATCGACAGTGACTGCATCTGCCACACGATCAACGGGAAGCCGATTAAGCCAAAGACGCTGGGACAGAAGGCCTATGTCGACGCGATCCGCAGGGACATGATCGTGTTCGGGATCGGCCCGGCCGGTACCGGCAAGACCTATCTTGCGATGGCGATGGCGATTGCCGCGTTTAAAAATGAAGAGGTGGGCAGGATTATCCTGACGCGCCCGGCGATTGAAGCCGGGGAGAAGCTGGGATTTTTGCCCGGAGATCTGCAGAGCAAGGTGGATCCCTATCTGCGCCCGCTCTATGACGCGCTTTATCAGATCATGGGGCCTGACAGCTTCAGCAAAAATATGGAAAAGGGGCTGATCGAGGTCGCCCCGTTGGCTTACATGCGCGGGCGGACTCTGGATAATGCCTATATTATCCTCGACGAGGCTCAGAATACATCACCCGCCCAGATGAAGATGTTTCTGACGAGGATCGGCTTCGGGTCGAAGGTCATCGTGACCGGAGACCGTACGCAGAAGGACCTGCCGCCGGGAGAGCCCTCCGGGCTGGATGTGGCCATCCGGGTGCTTTCGAAGGTGGAGGGGATCAGCTTCTGTACGCTGACCAGCCTGGACGTTGTGCGCCATCCGCTGGTGCAGAAGATTGTAAACGCCTATGAGGAGTATGAGGAGAGCCGGATGCGGCACGGCGGGGAATCGCGCTCCCGGAATTCCTCTGCCGGTGCGAATGCGAAGCGGCCGAACGCCGGAAAGACAGGGACGCGCCAGGGATGACGATGGATTTGTCCTATGCGGGAATCCGTCATGGAAGACGATCTATTTGCACGTTTTGCGGGATGCTGTACAGGAAAGGGGAGGCCTCTTCACATTGTGCAGAGACGCATTTCGGGCTATGGCAGGAAACGCGGGAGGATTGTATGACTATTGATTTTCAGAATGAATATGAAGGAAAACTGGATATTGACCTGTATGAGATTGCGGAGCGGGTAATTAACGCCGCACTGGATTATCTGGGCTGTCCTTATGAATCCTGCGTCGGGCTGCTTGTCACGGACAACGAGGAGATCCGCCGGCTGAATCTGGAGCACCGGCAGATCGACCATCCGACGGACGTCCTTTCCTTTCCCATGGTAGATTTTGAACAGCCGGGGGACTTTGACTGGTTGGAGACGGACGGGGACGACTGCTTTGACCCGGAGAGCGGGGAGCTGGTTCTGGGCGACATCGTGGTCTCGGCGGACAAGGTGCTGGAGCAGTCCAAAAGCTATGGGCACTCCGTGATGCGGGAGTACGCGTTTTTGATCACGCACAGCATGCTGCATCTTCTGGGCTATGACCACATGACTGAGGATGATGCGGCCCGGATGGAACGGATGCAGGAGGAGATTCTTAAAACATTGCAGATTTCCAGGTGAGCTATTCTCTGTTTTTCCGGGGATCGTTTTGTTTTGAAAATGATTGTGAGCAGGAACGGACAACCGTCTGGATCAGAAGAGAATTTGACTGTTTCTGATCAGATGAGAAATAGTATCAATGAGGAATAGTATCAATACAAAAGGAGGTCACTTATGAACAGAAAGAAATTATTTGCGGGCTTATCTCTTGCGGCGATGCTTCTCGGAAGTATGGTGATGGGTGTGCAGGCGACAGAGACAGAAGCGCAGACAACAGAGACGACCGAGGAAGACGGCTGGGTGAGAAGCTACCTGACCGGCAAGCTGGTTCCGGAGTCCATTGGCCGCACGATCCCGATCGCGGTCATGATTAATAATATTGCCGACGCGCTTCCGCAGTCCGGTATCAGCAATGCGGCAATTGTATATGAAGCTCCGGTAGAAGGGGCGATTACCCGGCTGATGGCGATCATGGAAGATTACCAGGATGTCGAGCGGATCGGCTCTGTCAGAAGCTGCCGTGAATACTATGTCTATTTTGCCCGTGAGTTTGAGGCGATCTATATGCACTACGGCCACGCAGTGTACGCGACGGGCGTTTTAAATCTTTCTGACACCGTGCGTCTGAGCGGTATGGCGGATTACGATCTGGTTTATGACGGTGAGGGCGATGTGACCTATTACCGCTCGGATGATTTTGTGTCCCCGTATAATGTCTTTACGAATTACAGCCTGATCCAGGCGGGAATTGAATACAAGGGCATTTCGACGGATTATTCAGAGGAGTACATTGAAAATAACGGACATTACCAGTTCGCCGGCGATGATGAGATCATTACGCTCGATGACGGCGTCGACGCGCTCACAGTCAAGCCTGGTTATTCGTACAATTACCCGTCCTTTGAATATGATGAGGAGACAGGCAAGTATACCAGATACCAGTTTGGCAGCCAGCAGATCGATTACCTGACCCAGAAGGGGCTGACCTATGACAACATTCTGATCCAGTATTGCTCATGGACAAAATGGGACGATAATGGATATCTGGACATTAATGTCTATTCCGGCGGGGACGGCGTGTACATTACGCATGGAAAGGCAATCCCAATTACCTGGTCAAAGGACGATGCTGATGCGGATAATCGTTACGCGGACGGCAATTTTGGAGTGACGCACTATTATAATCTGGACGGCGAGGAGATCACGATGAATCAGGGAAAGACCTGGGTATGCATCGTGCTGGACTCCAGCAAGGATTCGGTCACCATCGGGGATATGACCGGGACGGAGCTGGCGAGTCTTTCCTGAACAATCGGCTTTTACATTTTCATGCGGATATAGAGGTTTGCTATGAAAGAGAAGAACAAAAGCGGAAATAACTTTCTCGTGCAGGGTTCTATCCTTGCGGCGGCGGCGATCATCGCCAAGGTGATCGGAATGCTTTACCGCCTCCCGCTCCAGAATATTCTCGGCAACGAGGGAAACGGATATTATTCCACGGCGAATGAGATTTATGCCATCCTGCTGATGGTTTCCTGCTTTAATATGCCGCTGGCGGTTTCCAGGCTGGTGGCGGACAGAGTCCATAGAGGAGAGTACCGCAATGCGCACCGCGTCTTTTTATGCGCGGTGCGGTTTTCCATGCTTTTAGGCGGCGTGATTGCCCTGGTCACCTATGTGTGCGCGGGATTTATCACGAAATATATGCTGTCGACGGAGCTGGCGGTCTATGGTTTGCGCGTCCTCGCCCCGGCTATTTTTATCTCCGCGATTCTCGGCACCTTCCGGGGGTATTTCCAGGGCTTTTCCACAATGGTTCCGACTGCCTTTTCGCAGGTGATCGAGCAGATCGTCAACGCTGTCGTCAGCCTGGTGTGCGCCAATATCATGTACAGCTACGGTACACAGCTCGCGGCCGAGCAGGGCAATGAGTCCCTGGCTCCGGCCTGGGGAGCCGCCGGCGCCACATTTGGCACAGTGGCCAGCATTACCGTGGCCCTGCTGGTGATGATGGTGATTTATCTGACGCAGGTGAAGGCCATCCGGCAGAGAATGCGGCAGGATCATACCGGCAAGAAGGATTCTTCTGCACTCATCTACAGCGAACTGATCCGGACGATTCTGCCGGTGATTTTAAGTACGGTTGTGTACAATATTACCAATGTCCTGGATCTGGGCGTGTTTTCCAATATTCTCCAGGGGCAGGGTTATACGGACGCGCAGGCGACCACCATCTGGGGCATTTATTCCGGGCAGTTCCGTGTCCTGATGAATGTTCCGCTGGCATTGGCGTCCAGTTTGTCGCCGTCCGTTGTGCCAAGCCTGACGGCAGCGATGGCCAGACGTGACAAGGCGGAGGCGCGGCAGAAGGTCGGCACCGCCATCCGGTTTACCATGTTTCTTACGATTCCCTGCGCCGCCGGGATGGCAGCGCTCGCGGAACCGATTATTACGATGCTCTTTACGAACGAGACGGGGACGCCCCTGTCTGTCGGGATTATGCAGGTGGGCTCCCTGATGATTATTTTTTATGCGCTTTCTACACTCACCACGGGCATTCTGCAGGGGCTCGGACGGATGAGACAGCCGCTGATTCACTGCTGCATCGCGCTGGTGGTCCATCTCGTCGTGCTGTATGTCCTGCTGACCACCTTCAATCTGAACATCTACTCGGTTGTATGGGCGAATATTATTTTCGCGATTATCATCTGCATTCTGAACGCAGTTTCCATTGCCCGTTTTCTCTCATACCGGCAGGAAATTTACCGTACCTTTGTCGTACCGGCGGTTGTCTCCATCATCATGGCGGCGGCGGCTTACCTGGTGTACACGCTCATCCACCAGGTTCTGGGCAATACCGTGTCCACCTTTGTCGCGGTGATCGCCGGGGTGGCGGTCTATGGCATTGGGATGGTATCCTTCCGCGGGATTACACAGGAGGAAATCGCGGGCATGCCGAAAGGAAAATCAATCATCCGGCTGCTGCGCAGGATGGGGCTGCTGAGGTAAGGATTTGCCGGAAAACAACGTAGAGTTTTGGCTATTTTTATATTACAGGAAACGACTTACAGGAAACAACGTAAGTCGTTTTGGATGCACAGAGCCGGCTAAGGAAATTATGCGGCTAAAGCCGCAGCCGGCTCGCGCGGCTGATAGGGAGAGAGAACTCCCCCTATCCGATTGAGAGGATGTATCATTTATGGATCAGAAGAAATTACAGCGTATCAATGAGCTGGCGCGCCGGGCAAAGGCCGAGGGGCTGACGGAGGCGGAGCGCCAGGAGCAGGCTCTTCTTCGGCGGGAGTATATTGAGGCGATCCGCCGGAACCTGCGGGGGCAGCTAGACAATATTGATGTCGTAAATCCGGACGGCTCGGTTGAGAATCTGGGCGAAAAGTATGGAAAAAAGGCTGCAAAACGGACGCAATAAAACGGACACAGTAAAAACGGACGCAGTAAAAACGGATGCAGTAAAACGAACGCAGGCCGTTTCCTGCGGCACTGCCTGCAGTTGCGAAGCCGCACGGAGGATGGGGGATAAGGAGTTGGAAAAAAGTGAGATTCGGCGGATGGTGAAGGAACGCCGCAGCAGGATGCCGCAGGATGTCCTGCAAAGAAAAAGCCAGGTGATCTGTGAAGCCGTCATGGGTCTTGATGTGTTTCACTCTGCCGGGATTGTCCTGGCCTATATGGACTGTAAGGGCGAGGTTTCCACGAGACCGCTGCTGGATGCCTCGTGGCGTCTCGGAAAAAGAGTGGCCGCTCCGAGGGTGGAAGGGGAGAACATGCGCTATTATTACATCTCCTCGTACGCGGATGTCGCGGACGGCTATTTTCATGTGCCGGAACCCGTCGAAGGATGCCCTGCCTGTGGCGTGGAGGCTGAAGACGCCATTTTGCTTGTTCCCGGTGTGGGGTTCGATGGCAGCAGGAACCGCTGCGGCTATGGGAAAGGCTTTTATGACCGCTATCTCGCGGCCCATACGCGGCACGCAACCGTCGCGCTCGCGTTTGATTTTCAGATCGTGGAGGAAATCCCCACGCGCCCGGAGGACATCCGCCCGCAGATCCTGGTTACGGAGTCGGGGATCCGGATATAACTGGATATAAATAGAAGAAATGGAAGATCATATCAAGGAGGAAATGAAGATGGAAACAGCAATTACAAAAGAAGACATTGCCCGCTTTGAAGAGCTTTTTGACGCAGACCGCGCGAACCAGGTGGCGATGTGTGCGGTGACTGCGAATGGAGTGCATGCGGCTGCGAAGAATTACCAGGCCGCCCGCTCTGTCACGCATGACTTTTCGGTCAGCCTGGAGCATGGGAAAATCACCAACCAGAAAAAGAGCGGCCGCTGCTGGATGTTTGCCGCGCTGAATGTCTTCTGCGCCCAGGTGATGAAAAAGACCGGCATGGAGACCTTCGAGCTCTCTCAGAATTATACGCTGTTCTATGACAAGCTGGAGAAGGCAAATTATTTTCTGGAAAGCATTTTATCCACGCTTGAGGAGCCGACCGACGGACGGCTGATCGCGCATCTGCTTTCGGCGCCGGTCAACGACGGCGGCCAGTGGGACATGCTGTGCGCAGTCATTGATAAATACGGCCTTGTGCCGAAGTCGGCCATGGAAGAGAGCGAGGTTTCCTCCAATACACATGAGATCGGAATCTATCTGACAGAAAAGCTGCGCGAGTTTGCCTGCATACTGCGCAAAGATTATGCCAGAGGGGTTTCCATGGAGGAGCTTCGCAAAAAGAAGCTGTCCATGATGAAAACCATTTACAACATGCTCTGCATCGGCTTAGGGAAGCCTCCGAAAACCTTTGACTTTGAATACCGCGACAAGGATAAAAACTTCCATCGCAAGACCTCTCTTACGCCAAAGACCTTTTACGAAAAATACATAGGACTGAACCTTGGGGACTACATCAGTCTGATCAACGCGCCGACCGCTGACAAGCCTTATTACAGAAGCTACAGCGTGGAATATCTCGGCAACGTGCTCGAGGGCAGGGCGGTCCGCTACGTGAACCTTCCGATCGGGGAGCTGAAAAAAGCGGCGATCGCGCAGCTGAAGGACGGAGAGCCGGTGTGGTTTGGCTGTGACGTCGGACAGCGCATGGACCGCAAGGCCGGGATCCTGGATCTGGATACCTACGCGCTGGAGCAGCTGTTTGACACGACCTTTGCGATGACAAAAGCGGAACGTCTGGATTATGGCCAGAGCCTGATGACGCACGCGATGGTCTTCCAGGGCGTCAATCTGGATGAGAAGGGGAACCCTGACCGCTGGCAGGTCGAAAACAGCTGGGGCGAAGAAAGCGGCAGGGAAGGCTACATGGTGATGAGCGACCGCTGGTTTGACGAATATATGTACCAGGTGGTTGTAAATAAAAAGTACTTATCCAAAGAAATCCTGGATGCATACGATTCGGATCCGATTCTTTTAAAGCCCTGGGATCCGATGGGATCGCTGACAAAGTGAGGATCAGATGAAAGGAATTGGCAGCTAATGGAGTGGAAGGACCGGTTTTCCCCGTCTGCGCTGCAGGCGGGGATGGAGCTGTATGAAAAGGGAAACGTGAGCGGCCTGCGTAAAAACGAAAGAGGATTCGAGGCAATCGTCCATGACGGGCAGAATCTGAAGGTCCGGGTCGGCTTAAACCGGGGCCGTCTGGCTTCCCTGTATTGCGATTGTCCAGGCTCCAGGACGCAGACCTGGTGCCAGCATGTGGCAGCCGCCCTTTTCGCTGCCGACGAGGCGGATGAGGAAAAGCAACTGTACACGGAGCCGGTGCCTGCCGCAGAGCCGGAAAAAGAATCGTCCGCATATTTTCAGATCGACCAGATCAAAAAATCTCTTGATTTTACCAATGATGAACTGCAGGCGGCAAGAAGACTGACCCAGACCGGCACAGTCACACTTTCCTCGGTGATGACCGACTATATCAAATCAGAGCAGCAGATGGTAGGGATCGCGACTGGATTTGTCAAAACGCCCAAGGATAAGCATGTTGTACAGGTGACCTTCAATGAGGACACTGTCGTATCACAGCTCTGCAGCTGCGAAGAGTGCCAGGCCAGGTATTATTTTGCCTTTTTGCCTGAAAGAAGGAGGTGTACGCATCTTGCGGGGCTTCTCCTTCTGACGGAGGAATACCTGAAAAAGCATGAGATCGGGGATGACACCGATAAGACGGGAAATGCTCTGATCAAAATGTACCAGGACGCCCGCGTTTCGGCGTGGGTTGGCGAGCGGGAAATCCAGGCGAATTCTCTGGAGCTGCTCCCCAGGCTGCAGCAGAAAACGGGGGCTCCCCTGCTTGATTTCCGCATCCGTGAGCGAAGCGGGCGCAGCTTCGTTGTCAAAAAGCTTTCAGAATTCGTAAAACTGATTCAGGGTAATAAAAACGCCATCTATGGCACTTCCACGGTACTGAATCACAACATCCGCAATTTCACATCGAACGCGCAGAGCTATATTCGCTTTATCAGTGAAGTGGTGAGCGAGGAGGAGGCGTTCGCTGGCAGGCAGGAGGCAGAGGATACCACAAAAAAGCAGTCGGAATTTGAACTCGGGCAGCAGATTACGCTTTCCGGAAAAAGAATGGATGATTTCTTTGACCTGGCCGTTTCCACCGGGTTGGAATACGAAACGCACGGTTCCGGGCCAAAAAAGAAGCTCCTGTTGGTCTGCCGTGAGAACAATCCGAAAATCACGATGAAGATCAGCCCCTATGAAAAAAAGGGCGGATCATTTGCTGGAATTGAAGCTTCCGCAAAGATGCCGGAGCTGCTTTATGGCCTGAACGCGGTCTATTTTATGGATGAGATGTATCTGAACCGCATAGAGACAGATTTTACCGCACATCTGAAACCGCTTTTTGGCCAGGTCAGAGGCGGGGAGGTCTCGTTTCGCGTCGGACGCCTGCAGCTTCCGTCCTTTTACTATACGGTACTGCCGGGGCTGCGCGAGTATCTGGATGTGGAAATATCCCAGGAGGAGCAGATCCAGGCGCATCTGCTGCCGGAGGTAACCTTTGTTTTTGGCCTGGATGTGGAAGATGATTTTCTGACCTGCCAGGCGAAAGCCGTCTATGGCGCGCGCGAATTTACTCTGATGGAGCTGTTGACGGATTCTTCCGGAGATGAAAGAGAGAGCTTCCGCGACCAGTTTCGTGAGTCGGAGGCGTATGGCGTCGTGACGCATTATTTTCCTCTGCCCATCCCGTCGATGGATGAGTTCTACTGTGAGCGGGATGGCGATTCGATGTACCTCGTCCTGAGCGAAGGGGTTCATGCCCTGATGAAATATGGAGAAGTACAGACTACAGAGCGATTCCGGCGTCTCCGCCTGATCCAGAAGGTGAACTTTGAGATCGGTGTATCTCTTGAAAGCGGACTTTTAAAGCTGACCATTGCTTCTAATGAGCTTCCCATGCAGGACCTGCTGGACGCCCTCGAGAGCTACCGCAGAAAAAAGACTTTCCATCGGCTCAAGAACGGAGACTTTCTTTCCCTGAATGAGGAAAACTATGGGATGCTCTACGAAATGCTTACCATGCTTCAGGTCAGTCCAAAGGAGTTTGTCGCAGGGAAAATGCAGATCCCGGCATACCGCGCGCTTTACCTGGATAAAATGCTGGAAGACTATGAAGGCGTCTATGCCCAGAGAGATGAACACTTTCAGAAGCTTATTTCGGATTTTAACACTGTGCAGGAAGAAGAGTATCAGATACCCCGGTTTCTGCAGGAGGTTTTGCGGGGGTATCAGAAAGCAGGCTATCAATGGCTGCGGATGCTCCGGGCAGGGCATTTCGGCGGGATTCTGGCTGACGACATGGGTCTGGGCAAGACCTTGCAGATCATTACATTGCTGCTTTCGCTGAAGGAAGAGCGGCATGGGACACCGGAAGATGCCGCAGCACCTTCCCTTATCATCACACCGGCCTCCCTGGTCTACAACTGGGCCGAGGAGTTTGCCCGCTATGTGCCGGCTCTGTCCATCTGCATTGTGAACGGTTCTGCACAGGAGCGCCACAGCAAAATCCGCTCATGCGGGACATGGGACGTGCTGATTACTTCCTATGATCTGCTAAAGAGGGACATTGACGTCTATGAGGGCATTTCCTTTGACTGCGAAGTGCTCGACGAGGCGCAGTATATAAAAAATCATCAGACAGCCGCGGCAAAATCGGTCAAGCTGATCACCGCCGCGACGCGCTATGCCCTGACCGGCACACCGATCGAGAACCGCTTAAGTGAGCTCTGGAGCATCTTTGATTACCTCATGCCGGGTTTTCTCTACCGTTACGAGGAGTTTCGGGCCAATTTTGAACTGCAGATCGTGGAGTATCAGAATAAGGAGGCCTCCGAAAAGCTGAAGCGGCTTGTTTCCCCATTTATCCTGAGGCGGCTGAAGCAGGATGTTCTCGCGGATCTGCCGGACAAAATTGAGGAAGTGCGGTATTCACGGCTGGAGGAAGAGCAGCAGAAGCTCTACGACGGGCAGGTGGTGCATATGCGTCAGATGCTCGAAACGCAGAAACCGGCCGAATTCCGGAAAAACCGGCTGCTCATTTTCCGGGAGCTGACCAGGCTGCGGCAGCTCTGCTGTGACCCGGCCCTGTGCTTTGAAGGCTATCAGGGAGGCTCGGCGAAGCTGGAGAGTGCGCTGGATCTGGTGACGAGCGCGATCGAGGGCGGGCACCGGCTCCTGCTGTTTTCCCAGTTTACCTCGATGTTGGCCCTGATTAAGGACGCATTTGATGAGCGGGGCATCAGCTACTACGAGATCACGGGAAATACGCCGAAGGAAAAAAGGCTTGCTCTGGTCAAAGAGTTCAACGCCAACGACGTGCAGGTATTCCTGATTTCCCTCAAAGCAGGTGGCACGGGGCTGAACCTGACCGGCGCGGACGTCGTCATTCATTACGATCCCTGGTGGAACCTCGCCGTACAGAACCAGGCGACGGACCGTGCCCACCGCATCGGCCAGGAGAAAATCGTGACGGTCTATCGGCTGATCGCAAAGGGAACGATCGAGGAGAAAATTCTGAAGCTGCAGGAAAACAAACAAAATCTGGCTGATCAGATTATCAGCGGGGAAATGAGCAGCCTGTCGCAGATGACGCAGGAGGAGCTGCTCGAACTGCTCGGATGATCGCCGCAGCATTTTTTGCGCCGGATGGGCTGTTCCTTAAAAAACCGGGGTTTAATTGAAATATATGTTTGATCGTGCTAATCTGTAGTAAACGGCATAAGTGCTTTTAGAGTTTTCCGAATTTAAGCGTGGAGGTGCAGAAATGGGATATTATCTGAACCCGGAGGATGTCATAGATATTTACGAAAGAGAGACAGTAAAACCGTATTTTGTAGATAAAACAAAAATGTTGGAAGAATTGATTCCGCTTGTGGAACAACGGGGCAGTTACCTGTCTGTCACGAGACCGAGAAGATTTGGAAAATCTATGGTGGCCGCAATGATTGGCTCCTTTTTTGGTAAGGGGGCAGATAGTGCGGAGGTGTTTTCTCATCTGAACATTTCCAGGAAGAAAGATTACTTGAAACATATGAATCAACATAATTTGATTTATATTGATTTCAGCAGAGGTGTGGAAGAGTGTGAATCATATAAGGAATATATCAGCACGATTAAAATACGGCTTTTTGATGACCTGAAGGAGGCATATCCGAATGCAAAAATCCGAAGAGAAGACTCTCTTGGAGCTACTCTGCGAATTGTTTCACTGGCAAATAATAAAGAAAAATTTATAATGATTTTTGATGAGTGGGATTATATTTTCCACAAGGACTATTTTACAGAATCAGACAGAGGAAAATTCACTGCGTTTCTCGGCGGTATGACAAAGGGAATGTCCTATGTCGAGATGACCTATCTGACTGGAGTCCTGCCAATTAAGAAGTATTCTGCCAGCGATACGATGAACCATTTTGCAGAATTTAATATGGCGAACAGTATCCGGTTCAGAGAGTATTTTGGCTTTACGAACGCTGAAGTAGACAAGCTGTATCAACGTTATCGGGAAATAACTTCGACGCCAACGATATCCCGTGAGGATTTGGCAAACTGGTATGATGGATATCATAAAGAGGGGAAGGAAAGTATCTATAACCCGAATTCTGTTGTACTTGCGCTTTCTGAGAATCAAATCGGGAACTACTGGTCGAGGGCGGGGGAATATAAGGAACTCAGAGATTATGTTTTGGACGATATTGATGGAGTGAGAGAGGCAGTGATGCTCCTTGTAGCAGAAGAACCTGTGAAGGCAGATATTTCGGAGTATGCTACTACGGCCGCCGAGCTTAAGAGACGAGATGAAATTCTATCTGCCATGACGGTATATGGATATTTAAATTATTCCGGTGGCTGTGTGAGGATTCCAAACAGAGAACTACAGGAAGAATTTGATAAAATTATAAGGGAAGAACCGAGATTTAACTATATGCGCGAGCTGGAGAGGGAGTCCGCCCGCATTTTGCAGGCGACCTATGATGGGGATGAAGACACTGTAGCAAATGTGCTGGCAATCGTACACACAACTGAGTCGCCTTTGAAGGCATATAATAGTGAAGCAGAATTATCCGGCAGTGTAAAGCTTGCTTATATTGCTGCGAGAAATAAATATGATATGCAAAGAGAAGATCAGGCCGGGATTGGCTATGTGGATTATATTTTTTACCCTCATAACCGTTCAGATGACGGAATCATCATTGAACTCAAGGTGGATGATTCTGCTGAAACAGCGTTGAAGCAGATCAAGGATAAAAATTATGCTCTGAAGTTTCAGGGTAAACTCGGAGAACAGTCGAAGACTTCAGGCAGGATTATTCTTGTTGGCATCGGATATTATAAAAAAGACAAGGTACATCGTTGCAGAATAGAGGTATTAAATTCTGATAACTGACAATGGTTTTTATTTATACGAAAATAAATGAATGCCGGACAGGATCATATACCCACATGATGTGAAGAGT
>Ga0192263_1119_pt1 | contig 18684 bp, 18 predicted proteins | sample Koala_Koa23_I3_FD_131257 | JGI IMG/M metagenome (GOLD analysis project Ga0192263, IMG submission 131257) | Enriched cells from koala feces incubated with labeled cellulose particles, San Francisco Zoo, California, United States - Koala_Koa2-3_I3 ... | reverse complement strand
ACGAGCGTGAAGAACTACGGCTACTACACATCTGCAAGCGGCGTGAAGTGGCTCTACGTTCAGATCACCTACAACAATGTCAAATATACCGGCTTCTGCTGCGGGACGTATCTCAAAAAGCAGTAAGCCACACAAGAGTAATGCCTGCTGGGGATTGATTTCCCTGGCAGGCGTTATTTTTTTGCTCAAACACCCCATCAAAATGGCCTCCAAATGTCCATATGTTGAGGAGGTGCTTTGGTATGACATCAGAACAAGAAATCCAAGTAACAGGTCTGCGTGAACAAGGTTACGGTTATGCCACCATCGCCAAGTCAACAGGACTTACTAAAAATGCTGTTGTCGCATTTTGTCGAAAGAAGGGGCTGACAGGCTGCAAAGCCGCAAATAGTCGTGTAGATATTCCATCAGACCGCTGCCTGCAATGCGGAAAACCCATTGAACAGAAAACAGGAAGAAAACGCATAAAATTCTGCTCTCCTGAGTGCCGCACGGCATGGTGGAACAGTCACCCGGAGGCTGTGAACCGTAAGGCTGTCTATTCCTTCGTATGTGCAGGGTGTGGGAAATCCTTCACGGTATACGGCAATGCCCATCGGAAATACTGCTGCCACGAATACTATATCCGTGACCGATACAAAGGCGGTGGTAGCGATGAATGAGAAAGAATTCAGCGCAGAGGTTCGCTATCAATCCGCCATATCCGTGGTAAAAAGTTTGTTCCGACAGGGGCTTCTGACCGCCAAGGAGTACGCTGAAATTGATACAAAACTGCTCGAAAAATATGCGCCATCTTTGGGTACATTATTCTCCGAAAATGACTTGATAACCGGCGAGTTTAGAGCGATATATAGTAGCGGAAAGGAGTGATTTTATGCGTAAAATCAGCAAAATAGAGCCGGTTGTCCCGGTGCTGCCTGTCCGCAAAAAGGTCGCTGCTTATGCCCGTGTTTCAAAGGATACCGAGCGACTGGCACATTCGCTGTCAGCACAGATAAGCTACTACAGCGGACTGATTCAGAAGAACCCCGAATGGGAATATGTCGGCGTATATGCGGATTACGGAATAACGGGGACATCCGCTGATGGGCGGCCGGAATTTATGCGGATGCTGAAGGACTGCGAGGATGGAAAAATCAATATTGTCCTCACGAAATCCATCTCTCGTTTCGCAAGGAACACGGTTGACCTGCTGGAGACGGTACGGCATCTAAAGGAACTGGGTATTGAGGTCAGGTTCGAAAAAGAACATATCAATTCGCTTTCGGAGGACGAGGAGCTTATGCTTTCCCTGCTTGTATCCTTTGCCCAGGAAGAAAGCCGTTCTATTTCGGACAACTGTAAATGGGGCATTCGTAAGCGTTTCGAATCCGGCGAAATCGGTACGGCAAATAAACATATCCTCGGCTACCGTTATGATGAGGAACAGCGAAAATATATCATCATCCCGGAAGAAGCAGTTATCGTCCGCAGGATGTTCGAGCTTTATATTGACGGCGTTTCTTTGCAGGGAATCTGCGATGACCTAAATGACAGCGGGTACCGAACCATCAACGGCTGCTTATTCCAAGAGGCATCGCTGATGGTTATGATTCGCAATGAAGCCTATGCCGGAGATACCTTGCGGCAGAAAAGCTACATGGCAGACCCCATCACGAAGAACAAGGTAAAGAATAAAGGCGAATTTCCAAAATACTATATGCCCGATACCCACGAAGCTATCATCGACCGTGCCACCTATGCAAAGGTACAGGATGAAATAGCTCAGCGTGCATCTCTTCTGAACCCGACCTACTACTTCACCAAAAAAATCAAGTGTGGCATCTGTGGAATGCCTTACACCAGAAAAATCAGCAAAATAAAAGGCAAGAAATTTGTTCACTGGATTTGCCGGACGAAAAAAGAGCCAGGAGTAACCTGCACCAGCATTAATTTCAGCGAAGCAGAGCTTAAACACATATGTGCCAAGGTTCTCGACACAGGCGACTTTTCAGAAGATGAATTCAATCGTCGAGTGTTGGAATTGACAGTTCTGGAGAACGGCAGCATCGAATTTCACATGATTGGCGGGGAGAAAACGCTGTGGGAAAATCTCCGCATCAACGAAAGTCGCCATATTCCCACGGTGACCGACTGCTTCAAAGGGAAACTGCTCTGCGGAGACTGCGGTTTGGAATACCACCGGGTGGTTGGCGCAGGTAAGTGGGTGTACTGGTACTGCATCGGGAAGAAACGCAAAGGGATATCCTGCTCCAATCGGAACTACGCTGACTACCAGTTACGGAACATCTCCGCATGGGAGCTGGGGCTTTCCGAATTTGACGAGACAGAATTTGATAAGCAGATAGGGAAAATCACGGTACAGTCGGATGGTAATCTGCTGTACTGTTTTTATGACGGGAGGACAGTTCTATGGGAAAGGTAATCACGATTCCGGCAACGATAAGCAAGTACACCGCTACGCCTATCAATGCCGTAAAAAAACGCAAGGTTGCCGCTTACGCCCGTGTCAGTACAGACCACGAGGAGCAGCTGTCAAGCTATGAGGCACAGGTCGATTACTACACAAATTATATTAAAAACAGAGATGACTGGGAGTTCGTTTGTGTGTACGCAGATGAAGGAATAACCGGCTGTAACACAAAAAAGCGAGACGGGTTTAATACGATGGTTTCGGATGCGCTTGCCGGAAAAATCGATCTCATCATAACAAAATCGGTGAGCAGATTCGCCAGAAACACGGTAGACAGCCTGGCCACTATCCGAAAGCTGAAGGAAAACGGCATTGAAGTTTACTTCGAGAAGGAGGCCATATGGACCTTTGATGGTAAGGGCGAACTGCTGCTCACCATCATGTCCTCGCTGGCGCAGGAGGAATCACGCTCCATCTCAGAGAACTGCACATGGGGACAGAGAAAGCGTTTTGCAGATGGCAAAGTGAGTGTGCCGTTCAAACGGTTTCTCGGCTACGACAGGGGACCAGATGGGAACCTTATAATAAATGAGGATGAGGCGGTCATTGTCCGCAGGATTTACGCTATGTTTCTTGAGGGCATGACACCCTACCTCATTGCAAAGCAGCTCACCAGCGAGGGCATCCCTTCTCCCGGCGGCAAGCCGAAATGGGGAGATACCGTTGTAAAAAGCATACTCACGAACGAAAAATACAAAGGCGACGCTCTGCTGCAGAAGGTATTCACCACGGACTTTCTCACCAAGAAAAAGAAAGTCAACGAAGGCGAAGTGCCGCAGTATTATGTGGAAGGCAACCATCCTGCCATCATCTCTCCAAAGGTTCATGAAATGGTACAGCTTGAAATGGAAAGGCGCAGCAAAAACGGCAGGCACAGCGGAACGCACCTCTTCTCAGGCAGAATAAAATGCAGTCACTGCGGCAGTTGGTACGGCTCGAAGATATGGCACTCCAACAGCAAATACCGCAAGACCATCTGGCAGTGCAATCACAAATTCGATGGTGAAGAAAAATGCCCGACACCATATCTGACAGATGAGAACGTAAAGGAATATTTTATTTCGGCTTTGAATACACTGATTGTCCAGAAGGATGAGGTTATTGCCGATGTAACTGAATCCCTGATGCCGACCTTTGATACCTCGGTGCTGGAATCAGAGCGTGACCAGCTCCTGCAGGATGTCCAGATGCTTGCAGATGCCGTACAGAAAATCATCTATGAGAATGCCCACGTAGCCCTCGACCAGACAGAATATCAGGACCGTTACGATGCCCTGACTGCTCGGTATGAAGAAACCAAAACAAAGCTGGACACCATAAACGAACAGATAAGCGACAAACAGACCAGACGGGCATCAATCGAGGAATTTCTGGACACTCTCTCAGGGCAGGAAAACTCAATCACTGAATTCGAGCAAAATGCCTGGTGTGGGCTGGTGGATTTCATAACCGTCTACGGTGAGGACGATGTTCGAGTGACCTTCAAAAACGGCATGGAAGTCAAAGCCTGACAACATAAAACGACACCTCGTTTTGGAGCAGCCTATCACTCCGGCATGAGATGTTTTTTCTATAATTTATATAGTCACCGCAAGGCATTTAGTCACCGCAAAACTGCACATTTTAATTTTTCATACCCTTGTATCAATTTCTCGGTCTACATATCAGTGAAGTGGCGGCAGTTACCGAGGTTATTCCTGCGAGCGAAGTCCTCTAAGTACCTTTTTTGATTCGTGATCGAATTGGACTCCCCGGCAAGGTCGTCGTCTCTCGAAAGGCGCTCATAAAGGGCTGTCACCTTTAATTTTGATTGCGTTTTCGCCATTTTGAAGTACCTCCTTATCGTTATGTACTTCTATTTTAGACGAACCCTAAACCATCGTCTTAAAAGAGTATAACCTTCGGGAGCCAATTCGATCGCGGTCGTTGTTTCACCAAAGGTCGAAGCCCAGCAGTCAAAGTGCGTCAGCCCTTTCTTCTGCAAGGTACCATACTGGAGATAACGCATGACCGTATAAAGCTCCGTCATACTGTTGCTCACGGGCGTACCCGTAGCAAAAATGACACCGCGCCCGCCTGTCACCTCGTCCAGATAGCGGCACTTCATGAACATATCCGAAGACTTCTGCGCTTCGGATGTGGCCAGACCCGCTACGTTCCTCATCTTGGTATAGAGGAACAAATTTTTGAAGGCGTGGCTTTCATCTACAAAAAGCCTGTCCACGCCTAACTGCTCGAATGTCACCACATCATCTTTGCGCTCTGTAGCCATGAGTTTATCCAGTCTTGCCTGAAGGGAGCGGCGCGATTTTTCCATCTGTTTGATTGTAAAATTCTCACCACGTTCATATTTCAAAGTGGCAATCGCTTCCTCAATCTCGTCAATCTGGTCGCGAAGCTCGCGCTCCTGCCGCTCCGGTGAGATGGGAATTTTTTCAAATTGGCTGTGACCTATGATAATCGCATCATAGTCGCCTGTCGCTATGCGGGCGCAGAATTTTTTCCTCCGTGAAGTCTCAAAATCCCTCCGTGTCGCCACCAGCAATTTTGCGCTGGGATAAAGCCGCAGAAATTCATTCGCCTACTGCATGGTCAAATGGTTCGGAACCACGAATAGAGACTTCTGACACAAACCGAGCCGTTTGGATTCCATCGCTGCCGCTGCCATTTCAAACGTTTTACCCGCGCCCACCTCGTGAGCGAGCAGGGTATTGCCGCCATAGAGGACATGGGCAATCGCATTTTTCTGATGCTCCCGCAGCGTGATCTCCGGGTTCATACCGACGAAATGGATATGCGAACCGTCGTACTCACGGGGGCGGGTCGAATTGAACAGCCGGTTATACGTGCTGCACAGATCCTCCCTGCGGCGAGGGTCTTTCCAGACCCAGTCCTGAAACGCATCCTTGATTGCCTGCTGCTTCTGCTGCGCAAGCGTTGTCTCTTTTTTGTTCAGAACACGTTTTTCCTTGCCATCCTCCTCAATCGTATCATAAATACGGATGTCCTTCAGATTCAGCGTTTCCTCCAGAATACGGTAAGCATTCGCCCGATCCGTTCCGTAAGTGACGTAAGCCATGATATCATGCTGGCTCGGCCTTGTCTTTCCCTGGATACGCCATTCTGCGGTTGCCGGAGAAAACTTTACTTCAATAACGTTGCGCAGATAGTATGCCGGTTCAAAGGCTTCTTCCATGAACTGCTGAATATATTTTTTGTCTATCCAGGTAGCACCGAGCCGCACATCTATTTCTGATGCGTCAAGGTCTTTCGGCTGCGCTTTCTCCAGTGCGGAAACATTGACATCATAAAACGGATCTGTTTTTGCCGCCAGACGCGCAGCCTGCAGCTTTGCCCGGACATCACCGGACAGATAATCGTCCGCCGTGTGCCATCCAACCGTTTCGTCCGTTTCGGACGCTTCAAACGGATCGCGGAAAATGATACCGGACAACTCCTCTGTAATTCGCCCATATTCCCCCGGCGTTCCGAGCAGTTCCGACATAAACGGCAGATCCACCTTTCCATGCTCCCCAATAGAAACCGCAAGTGCTTCCACCGGCGTATCCACGCTGGTCACGCTCCGGTCCGGACGGATGGTACGCTTCGTGAACATATCTGCCTTGCTGATCAGATTCCCTTCCTCGTCCACATTCTCAAGGGAACAGAGAAGATAATAAGAAGAATCGTCCGCAAATACCCTCGCATTCGCGCGGGAATTCAGAATCCCATATTCCGCTGTAAATTTATCATAGGCCGTTTCCAGCTCCTGCTGTTTTTCATGGATTGCCGCATCCGGATAATCCTCCATCTGATACTCGATCAGTTCATTCACAATCTGCCGCAGGCCAATCATGCCAATCACGCGCTGTTTCGCCGTCTCGTTCATGTCCACCCGACGCATGATGGAATTCTCGCGGAAATATACTTCACCGTCCACTGCCGCATAAGAGAAATTCTTCACATCCGGGTCAGCCTGAATCACTTCCCGGCTTTCCCCGACTCCATCCGTTTCCAGGATACCGTTTCCGACATCAGTAAAAGAGGCTTCCGGCTCATAAATCCCTCCGATATGGGAAACTGCTTCGTGGAGCTGTTCTCCCAGAACCGCGCCAGGGATGGGTGCGACCGTGCATTCCTCCCGTCCGTACTGTGTGCTCTCGGTGGTCAGTTCGCCCATCACCATTTCCGGATGGTCAATGAAATAACTGTTGACAGCAATACCGTCCGCTGTCATTCCCAGATGCACCCAATCGGGTTCAATGTCGATGGGCGTAGGTCTCTTTTGCAGAAAAATAATATCCGAGACCACACCCGTTCCTGCGTTTGCGTGGAAAGCATTATTGGGAAGCCGGATTGCTCCGAGCAGCTCCGCCCGCTGCGCCAGATATTTACGAACATCCGGTGATTTTGCGTCCATCGTATAACGGCTTGTAACAAACGCCACTACGCCGCCCGGACGCACTTGATCCAACGCTTTCGCGAAAAAGTAATTGTGGATGGAAAAACCCAGCTTATTGTAAGGCTTATCATTCACCCGGTAATCCCCGAATGGTACGTTTCCAACCGCCAGATCATAAAAATCACGCCTGTCTGTCGTCTCGAATCCAGCTACTTTGATCTCCGCTTCCGGATACAGCTTCTGCGCGATACGTCCGGTGATCGAATCCAGCTCCACTCCATACAGGCGGCTTCCCTGCATATTTTCCGGCAGCAGACCGAAAAAGTTTCCCACGCCCATAGACGGCTCCAGGATATTGCCCGTTGTAAAACCCATCTGACCGACCGCCTCGTAAATCGCCCGGATCACGGTCGGACTGGTATAGTGAGCATTCAGCGTCGATGCCCTCGCCGCTACATATTCATCCTCGGAGAGCAGTCCTTTCAGCTCCCTATATTCCTGCGACCATGCCGGTTTATTCGGGTCAAATGCGTCTGCAAGACTTCCCCAGCCGACATATTTTGACAAAATCTCCTGTTCCTCTGGCGTTGCATTCCGCTTCTCGTCTTCCAGTGTCAACAGGGTGCGAATCGCAGCAACATTCATGGAATACTTCTGCTTTGGCCCGCCCTCGCCCAGATGATCATCTGTGATGTGGAAGTTGTGAGCGGTGACGGATGGGGCAGTATCTATGCCCGGTTCCGGTTTCTCCGTTTGCGCAGATTCATCTGAGACAGCAGTTACTTCCGATTCCGGTGTCTGGAGTTCCTGTGAATCAGCTTCCGGAAAATTGCTTTCCTGCGTTTCGTCTATTCGCGTCTGCGATTCAGCTTCCTGCGCCGGTTCATCCAGATTCGGCCCATCAAATCTCATGCGCCGGATTTCCACATCATAAGGAAGACCATTTTCTTCTGCAGGATAGAATCCAGTTGTTTCTTCGGTCACTTCCGGATGAACCTGCTCCTGCGGAATCTGTTCTTCCTGCTGCACTTCCCCGTTCTGCGGATTTTCGTGTTCATCAGATGGATTCTGCGGATAGCGCTCCACCAGACGGAGAAAGCTTTCCCTGCTCTCCGAACGGAGCGCCGGATAAAGCAGTGCAGGGTCCCGAAGCTGCACATCGAACATACCGATACTCTCGATCACAAAGGGTCTGCCGTCTTCCAGGTTCACCGTATCACCGACACGATAAGGAAAATCAGAATCTGCGGCTTCATCCATTGCCGGCGATTCTTCTCCCAGCACTTCTCTAATGGCAGCAGCTACTTCTTCATCCGAAACACTGGTCAACTCATCAAAATCCAGTCCTTCCAGTTCACCCGCAATCAGCTCTTCCAGAGAATCATACTGCCGCGTGTCGATCAGGCGCTCATTCAGGCGGCGTTCCAGCCGAAACTCCACCAGATTGACCGTCACTTCAATCGGCAGATCCCTGTCTGCAACCGTCGTGTAGCCGACACCGACACTGGTGTCATATCCGTAAAATCAGCTTCGGAACCAAATTCCTCTACACAGTACGTGTTGATTAAATCCTTTGCCTTATCCAGAGAAGAACGGGAAGCAAGAGCCTTTGCACTTTCAATCAGTTCTTCCCGATATTCCTCTGCCTGCCAATGGCTGTCAAAGTATGAAACCAGTCCATCCGAATCCTCGTGGTATCCACCTGACTGATCATCCCAGACAGCATACATTCGCTGCGACGAACTTTCGGTATCAACATCCACCACATGAAAACGATCTTCCAGCTGTTCCCGTTCCTGTTCCTGTACTTCCGTCTCCGGCGACTGTTCCAGCTCTGGCTCCTGCGCCTCCGTCTCCAACGGCTGTTCCCGTTTCGGTTCCTGCATTTCCGCATCCGTTTCTTCCTCATGCGCTTCGCGGATCTGCTCCATCTGTCTTTTTTCTTCATCCGTGAGATAACGATCTGTCTGGATCAGTTTGTCGATTCTTTTTGCAGTGATATTCCAGGAAATCGTGACATCTGAGCAGCCCGGTTTACTTAACTGGATGCCTTTTCCATCGTGATTTTCATAGCTCATGAACTTATTAATGCATCCGTCGCTATGACCACCAATTCCATATTCGTCCTTGAGAAAAGAAACCGCTTCTTTCTGCTGGTGGGCATTGGAAAAGAATGAATAAATCCTTCCTTTCCCACCGTGGACACTCGATCCATACGTCAAAGCATAGTCAATCTCATCCTCGGTAATGAACTGGCCGGCCTTTGGCACCTCGGTCATTTCTGACGTGTATTCTTTCCACGGCGCAGCTAAGTCCTGCAACTGTTCCAGTATTTTCGGAACATCGTGATAATGAAATCGTAAGATGCCGGGATTATTTTTATACGCTGCAGAAAACACCAGCATATCCCTTGTCACGGCTCCCAGAGTATCCGGATCAGTCAATGCTGCAGAAAGTTTTTCTATCTCATCCGGGAAACCTCCGCCCCGATATTCATCCAGTGTCGTAAGGAGCGGCACTCCCTTTGTCATATCCGAAAAGTCATGCCGTAAATGCCAGATTGACGTTGCCAGATCGGATCGTGAATTTCCTGCCGTTTCTGCCAGTTCCACATTCGTTGCAAACTCACCTGCGTCCAGGAGTTCCCCGATACGATCTGCTGCATCTTCCCAGGCAAGAAACTGGTGCTGTGCTGCAAACCTTGCGTGGTCTCCACGCGCAAGTATGATTCCTTCCTCGCCAAACCATGCGGACATCCTGCCATTGTCGGTCAGAATCCCCATGCCGCCGCGATATTCTTCCCGCAGAGTATCGACGATTTTTTCAGTGGATTTACCCTCCATATACTCCGCTGCGATTATCATACGGCTCTTATCAGACCTACCACCAAGACGGAGAAAATGATCAATATCCGTTTGTGCCAAAGAAAAAGCGGAGGGCTTTTCGCTCTCCGCTGCACGGTCGATTGCTTCTATTTGTTCTGCTTCCGTTGGGAAGAAGAAGGACATCTGCTCATATCTGCCGCCGCTATTTTCATCCTCAAAAGGATTGGAAGTCAGCTGTACACCAGCTCTGTCAGCACCAGTTCCTCCGCCTGCGCTTTCAGGCTGTTCATGTGCTGTACCCATGCCATCTGCTGCGTCGCTTTGTCCGGTGCCGGGTTCTTCGCCAGTAGCTCGTCCATCAGCTGCTCCACTCTGCGATGTGCGGTCTCGTCGATCTCCTTCAGATGCGGGAACAGCTGCTCCGTCAGTGTCAGGTCGTTGTAGAGGATTGGGCGATGTTCTTTCAGGAACGTCCTGCGCATCCTGCCGTATTTGCCCAGCGGCTCGCTCCCGGTCTCTTTCAGTTTGATGCTGGGAATCAGATAATCCCCGTTCTGCGTATAATTCAGTTCCATAATCATGGCTCCTTTCCGTGCGTCTGCTGCGCTCATAGCTGCGGATGGTGGCTTCAATCTCGCGGAAGATCTGGCTGGAGATTTCGCTGACTGCCGTACCAAGCGCGTTGATGGATTTCCGGGTGTTGTAATCAAATACTGCTGTAAATTCATCCGGATCAAAATATTCATCCGGTTCTTCCGTGCAGCGGCTTAATATCTCGTATTTGATGCTGACCGCCGCCGCGTTGATGAATGATAACCTCCTGTTATCGTCATCATACTCCTCAAGATAACTTTCCGCAACGATGTCGTCCAGCTCGTATTCATGCTCCTGATAATAATCATCTGCCGTCCATCTTGCAATGTTCTCAATCTGCACGTCAAACGGACTCGCAGAAGATACATCAAAGACTGCTTCCAGAGCTTCCTGCACCGGGCGGACATACTCGTCGCGCATCTCCCAGCGATTCAGTGTGCGGGAATTCTTCCGTTCCCCAGTATCTGAGACATCAAAAACATAACGCAGCCTCGGACGATCCCATCTGGTGTCAATCAGCGCAATGCCTTTCGCCCCGCGCTTCACATACCTCCGCATCGTGCTGTTCCACAGCTCATACTCTGCGCAGGCCGTGGCATCCGGTCTCTGGGCAAAAATCATCAGCTGCTCGGCATAAGAATATTTGCTCATGCGTCCCGCTGTCCGCAGAAATGCCGTCCACTGGTCAACGCTTTTTGTCAGCTTCCCGGAAGTTTCCTCCGCAAGCGAGCTGTAATATTCAAATTTTGTTGCCATCCTTTCCTCCTTCCCCCGGTTCAAAATCAGGATACAGCGGCAGCTCGTCAAACTCGCTGTCTGTGATCTGATCCAGTTTTTTCAGTACAGAATCGGTCAGGGAGCGCAGCCGCCGCTCCCTGTTTCCTAATTCTCCCCGCATCTTCAGAAGTTCCTCCTTCAGCCCCGTGCGTGTGCCGGGACTGTAGAGCATCATCAGTATCTTTTCTTCTCTGCTAAATCTCATTCCAGCCCTCTCTCCCTGCTCGGTTTTGGCTGATTCGGAACATGATCCGACGGCTGCGTATTTTTCAGTTTCTCCAGAACCGAGGATCGTTCCTCATGTCCAGAATCTGCTCCATAGCCTTGCCCATGCTTTTCTCCACGCATTTCTCTGGTCTCCGATTCCGGCTCCTGCCGCCGTCCGTTGTTCAGCACACCGTCAATCATTCCATAATCATCTTCCAGTGCCATCTCAGCATTCCGCAGATAATTTTCCGGGATAAAACCGGTAATATCACGAAAACCGATGCTGTCCGTGTAGTGGCAGGTTACCACGCCCGCACGTTTGAGTGCCACGATATCGCTGACCGAGAGGGAATGCCCTCTAAAATCCTGCGGATGGTCCACATTAAATTTTACAAAAATATCTTCCAGCTCGGTTCCGGATGAAAGTTCCCCGACATACACCACATCATAATGGTCGAATTCCGGCTCCCTCCCATGGTTTTCCAGCCAGCTGTACCTCATAAAGCGGTCTTCCACCGTCTCATCCGTGCGCTTCAACTGCAAAATCGCATAGCTGTCTGTCTGACTTTCCAGAAACGCCTGCAGATTTTCCCTGTTTTTTTCTCCATAAATCTCATCCCATGCCTGAATGTTCATTTCCTGTTCCGACTCCTTTCCTGTTTTTTTACAGCACTGCTTCCATCTTTCTGCGCGGTGCAGCTGCCGGTGCTTTTCGCGGTTCGGTCTTCGTATTCTGCAGCCTGCCAAGGAGAGATTCCCTTTCCCGTGCTGCTGTCTTTACCATGTCCATCAAAAAACCATGTCCGATATCGGTACGGCTCCGGGTTCCCATCTTCATATCAGAGAGAATCACTTCCCTTGCTTCGCGCATGGAAAGCTCCGGCCGGTCAAGCCGCCCATCAGTCACTTCATGGAATGTGCTGTCATACAAGGTATAGGCCCATGTCCCCTTTTCCGCGTGGATCTCCAGATAATTCCGCGAGCCAATCCGCCACCCCGTCTTATCCTGCATGGTCTCCGGCTCCGGTCGGCAGCTTCCGTTATTTCGCTGCAGAAGCTCCGCAAACTGGCAGATGTGAAAAATCTCGCCGTCTATCCTGGTATGGTATTCATCCACATACTCACACTTCGCCGCAAACTGCCGGTCCGGATACTCCACCATGATCGTGCCGCCATCCTGCAGACGGAACAGCTCCCTGTAATCGCTGGTAATAAAGCGGATGTCATGCTCCGGCAATGTCTCCGGTTCATGAATCCTGCGCCTGCGGATGTCAGAATCAATAAAACGCTCCAACATCAGCAATGAAACCGCCGCAACAGGTTCCTGATCCAGACCTTCATTTCGGATTGCAAGAGTCCTCGCTTCCGCAAGCGGATTCCGGGCAGACGGCTTCAATTCTGTGAAATAAATCTTCCGCTCACTTACCTTTTGCGGCTGATCAGCCCGAAACAGGCTGTAGGAAAACCCATCCACTTCTTCTTTCATGTGCAGATATCCCGTTCCGCCGCCCAACTGATATGCGGCTTCCTTTTTCTGATCATTCATGACCTGTCACCACCTTTCTCCATCCGAAACTGCGCCTTGCCGTTCTCATCAAAATCAAGCAAAATGGTCGCGTTAAAATTCCTGTCCAGTCGTTTGGAATAACAGTCTTTCAGGCGGACACTTCCTTTGTTCAACAGTTTTTTCGCTATACTTTCCGTCATACGCTTTCCAATGGCTTCAAAATAGCGGCTGTTTTTCCAGAGAGCAAAATTACACTGCCGGTTTGAACAGGAGTACGCTTTGGGACGCTCTATCACATCAGCCCCACATACTGGGCATTTTCCCAGAGATTTTCCTGCCTCCGGCATGATAATGGAGGCATCCTTCACCACCTGATATGTCTCGATCAGGGATGAGATCATTTCCGTAATCTCGGACATAAAAGCTTCCGATGAATATTCGCCATGCTCGATCTGCAGCAGTTTTTCTTCCCAATCCGCTGTCATGGAAGCGGACTGCAGCTGCTCCGGCAAAATCGTGATCAATGCGCTGCCTTTTTCTGTTGGTATCAGGTTCCTGCATTTTTTATCGCCGGTCCGCTCCAGAAAACCGCGTGTCACCAGACGCTCAATAATACCCGCACGGGTGGCCGGTGTTCCGATTCCCCGGCGCTCTGCATCCTTTGGCATTTCATCCTCGCCTGCCCGCTCCATAGCTGAAAGCAGGGTGTCCTCGGTATAATGCGGCTTCGCTTTCGTTTTCCCCTCTTTCACTTCCGCAGACAGGACCGGGAAACTGTCGCCCTCATTCATCGGCGGCAAAGGGTTTTCTGTTTTCTCCGGCTTTTCAACCGCTTTCCAGCCTGCTTCCAAAATGGTCTTTCCCTTTGCCGTAAACACATCCGTACCGCACTGAATCTCCGCCACTGTCTCAGCATAACGATAAGGAAGAGCTACCGCAGCGATCAGTCTTGTGGCAATCAGCCGCAGAATCTCCCGCTCCCCGACCGGAAGTGCCGCCAGCTCTGCCCGTTCCGCACTCATGGTTGGGATAATCGCATGGTGGTCGCTGACCTTTTTACTGTTGACGACTGGCTTCACAATACATTCCGCCGGTGCCGCTTTTCCCGCCAGCTTTGCAGCCACTTCCGAAAGCGCAGGAACCTTTTCCGCCATATCATCCGTGAGATACCGGCTGTCCGTCCGGGGATAAGTCACCAGCTTTTTTTCATAAAGAGATTGCGTATAATCCAGTGTCTGCTGTGCCGTGTAGCCAAGTTTCCGGTTGGCATCTCTCTGCAGAGATGTCAGATCATAAAGCGCCGGTGCTTTCTCACTTTTCTCTTTCCGCTCACATTTGGAGACAATCGCCATGCTCTGCGCACAGACATTTGCCAGGTCCTGCGCAGCCTGTTTCTCTTTCAGCCTGCCGCTCGTGGCAGTCATTTCCGGCATGGAAATATTCACCGTATAAAAGGATTCCGGAACAAAAGCCGCAATCTCCGCTTCCCTCATCACCGTCATAGCCAGCGTCGGGGAAACTACCCGCCCCACATGGAGCGTCCTGCCATACAGGACAGAAAAAAACCGGGTGGCGTTCATCCCGACAATCCAGTCGGTCCGCTCCCGGCATAACGCTGCTTCATACAAAGCATCATATTCACTTCTCGGCTTCAGATTCTCAAAGCCCTCCCGAATCGCACGGTCCTCCATCGAAGAAATCCAGAGCCGTTCAAACGGCTTTTTGCATCCGCACTGATGATAAACCAGACGGAAGATCAGCTCGCCCTCCCGCCCGGCATCCGTTGCACAGACAATCTCCGAAACATCGCTCCGGTTCATCAGCTGCTTCAGGATGTCAAACTGTTTTCTTGTTGACGGGGAGACATTATATTTCCATTTTTCCGGCAGGATAGGCAAATCCTCCCGTGTCCATTTTTTATAGCGCGGATCATAAGCATCCGGTGCCGCCAGTTCCACCAGATGGCCGACACACCAGCTGACAAGATAGCCATTCCCCTCCGTGTAACCGTCATGTCGTTTCGTTGCTCCCAGCACCTTTGCGATGCTCTGGGCGACGGACGGCTTTTCTGCAATTACCAGTTTCAAATGATTCATTCTCGACCTCCATTTCGTCATTCATTTTAATTTGTCCGCATTTAGAAACGCAAAAAACGGCATCTATGATAAAGATTCCACAGACGCCGTTTTCACTATATTTCTGCCTTGTATTTTCAGGCTTTTTTGACCCCTAAATGCGGACAGTGTGCCTTTTCTTTCGCTTCCGTTCCCGGTCGCTTGCTCTCCTCACTGCCGCCGCACAGACCGGACAATACTTGCCGCGGTTGGAATGCGGTACAAATCCGGTTCCGCACTTCACGCACCTCCGCAGCGCAATATCCTTAAATATCTCCGCTTCCAGTTTCGGAAATACCGGCAGCAATGCATTCCTGAACCACCGGCATCCGACAGCATAAGAAATCAGCTGCGGGCATACCCGCTCGTCCCCATCCTCCAGAAGCAGACAATTTCCTCTGCCATAATTGCTGCAATATTTCTGAATGATTTTCGCTGCCTGCTTCTGCTGGACGGGTGTCATTTCATACAATGTTCCGTCTGCCTTCCGCTCAATCGGCGGTCCATATCGTGAGCCTTGCTCCACCTTTTAATTCACCTCCCTGCAAAAAAATAAGCCCGCATGAGCAAATCTCTCATGCGAGCTATGTATCATTCATCTTTCATCGGTTTTACTGTAAGCGTTTAAAACAATTCTTTCAGAATCAGTCTGGTAATTCCCTCATTGTCCCCCGGCTGTATCCGCTTTATTTTCGGCTCCAAGCCATAGCCAAACTCCTCTCTGATAGCAGAGCGTATTCGCGTACCGCCATGAAAGCCATGAATGACTCGAATCTCATACACGGCGCTTCCAGCACCATCCACTTTCTTATGAATAGCATCCAATGCTTTTTCCACGTTCATCCCGTGTACATCTATTGTATTAATCGGTTCTGAAAGCATTACACTCCGGACTCCTTTGTGTTTCATTTTTCGAGATATTTCACCGGGACAGACTTCGTCAGCCATACGCCATTGACACTTCGGTAAAATAAAATCCCGTCTTTATACATTTTTCCACTGAGTACCCGGTAGATCACCGGTTTCCCATGTCGCTGTCCAACCTTTTTTGCTGTTTCCATATCACCCGAAAGATGGACATAAAGCCTGGTCTTCGGCAGCAATCCCTGCATATCAATTGAATCCGTATATTTTTCGCCCGTACCATGATAGAGAATCTCCGGCGGTTCCACTTCTTCCAACTCCACATCAACCGGAATAGAATGCCCCTGATTGGCGCGGATCAGCGTTTTATCCTCATTAAAAGAATATCTCTGCTTTCCATCTTCCCGCACAATCTGCTCCAATGTCTCCATTGTCAACGGATGTGTCCGGTTGATTCCTTCAATCAACTCGTCCACATTTGCCCATCCATGTTCATCCAATGTGATTCCGATCACTTCCGGCTTATGACGCAGGATCAGACTCATATATTTGCTCGTACTTTGCAGTGACATCGTTCTATCATCTCCAGCGAATTCGTATTTATAATGTTTTTTATATTTTAAATCCCCACTAATCACTAAGAAAAAAATGACATCTGCTCATAATCCGTCCGCCTGTTCAGCAGCTGTGGTGTTTTTTGCAGTGCTGCTTTCATAGCACCCTCATCAAGCAGCCATCCCTCCAGTTCATCTCCCGACAGAAGCAACGGCATACGGCTGTGGATTGGAACGACCGAAGCGTTTGCATTGGTTGTGATAATCACAAATTTTCTTTGCGCATTGTAACAGCCTGCCAGAAACAGAATCGGTGAGCCGTCCTCAAACCAGTATTTTTCTTTTGATGGACTCCACTCGTAAAACCCTTTTGCCGGAATCACACACCGACGCAAAAGAATATCATCCCGAAAAGTCCGTCTTTCCAGTATTCCCTCCGCTCTTGCATTAATCAGCAGACTTTTGCCCTGATAGCCAGGATAACCCCAGACCATATTCTCCGCAGCCAGCCTTCCGTTTTTCTGACTGAATACCGCAGCGGTCTCCGATGGCCGGATGTCGCCTGTTCTGATTGGAAAATCCGTATTTTTCGTAATCCGATGGAATTCATCAGCTGTATCATCATCAACGTAATAGCGTCCGCACATTGTTTTCTCCACTATAGATCCAAATTGCAACTCTATGCTGATTTATTTTTCACTTCCATTTAAAGCCGAAATCTTTTCTCTTGATCTTACACATGGGTTTACCATCTTTCCAGAAAACAATTCCTTCAATCCAATGAGACTCCAGATAATCCCGTATTCCTTCATAGCTTCTGTTTACTTCTATGATATCTTTCCCATGAGGAATCAGAGTATCCACTTCCAAGCCATACGGATTGGACTGAAAATGAGGACCAACTGCTTCATAGGTTCCATCTGCAGGCACTCCCGTTGTTTCCGAATAATTCTCATATGCCGCATAATACCATTTATCAGCCGGATTAGCCCTGTCACATTTCACCCAACATGGCTGGTGGCCGGTCACCGGATCAGGATTTTCTTCGCATAAGATGGCTCCTTCCGGAATCTTCTTTCCCCGCTTTGCGTCATAACGCTTGTAAAATATTCCGTCAATCACTGCGCAACAGGAACCATCCCACTTCACAGTAGCCGTCCCTTCTCCATCCAGTACCCACTCCAGACCTTCTGTCACTGTTGGTAAAACCTTTACAACCTTATGATCAATAAATTGGCGATCAAATAGTGTTGGTATTTTCTTCATTCTTGTTCCTTTAACCTCCAATCAGGCGCTATCATAAAAATAATTCTCCCCTCTTCTGAAATTTGCATCAATCAATAATTACCCTGACTGATGAACATTTACCGCTATTGCATTGACTTTCAGAAACACTGCAGGCGGCAATTCCCAATGTGATATTCAACAATGCTTTCAATACAATTTTGTCTCCGGCTTTAGAAAGGGGCTTTTCCACCGAGATACTACCGTCTGCATTGATTTCCGTATGCATAAATAAATTGACAGGTGTAATGATTGGCCGTTGTCCTCCAAGAGCCTGATTGATATTATCGAGACAGTTTGGATGCCCTTTCCCATTATGATAGAAAAAATCATACATTTCCGACCGGCAGCATGGATGCAACAAGTCATGTTCACCGACATCATCCGAAAGGACTTCTATCATAGGCGTATATAGATTGGTATAAATAGTGTCTCCGACCTTCAATCTTAAAGATTCATTGCAGTCAATCGTCACCCCGGTTGAAAGAAATTCATTCGGATTACCTGTAACTTCCCCAAAAAAGTCAACCACTTGTCCGCCCTCTATATCAACCACTGTAATATGCTGTCCTTGCACAACATCAATTCTCATTCCAGAACACGCTGATATTACATATTCCTTGCTCATTATGTACGCCTCCAGTAACTCCCGATTTTTCGCTCTGCACAACTTCCAGACAAACTGAAATTCGTTTCAACATTGCCGCCAATCATGAATGCATTTTTCGTATCATCAAGATTTCTTTTTGCATCGTCCCATCCCTGAAACGAATTGCATCCGGACGTTCTCCGTACTGCACAAAATCCATCTTCTCATATAATCTTCGTCCCCGCTCGTTCCCTTCAATATATCCGAGCTCAATCTGGCTCACCTGTCTGCGCTCCGCGATACGAATCATCTCCTCAAACATTGCCGTACCGATTCCAAGCCCCCAGTACTTTTGAAGAATGCCAACCATTACCTCTGCTCGATGCCTCGTTTTAATTTTGTTGTTAAATACAATCTGACAGTTTCCCGCAATTTCACCGTCGATTTCGCAGACAATCATGAGCCGATCCTCAGATTGGTTAATGCTGTCCAGA
>Ga0192263_1116_pt1 | contig 19033 bp, 18 predicted proteins | sample Koala_Koa23_I3_FD_131257 | JGI IMG/M metagenome (GOLD analysis project Ga0192263, IMG submission 131257) | Enriched cells from koala feces incubated with labeled cellulose particles, San Francisco Zoo, California, United States - Koala_Koa2-3_I3 ... | reverse complement strand
CAGACATCTCGCGGGAATCCATCAGCAGAATTGAAAGCGGGAAGAAAGGCATCGGCCTCGGTTCCCTTGTAGACATTGCAAACGCCCTCGGCGTTTCGGCAGATGATCTGCTGGTGGACAGCCTGGAATATCCGGTTTCCATATCTGGCAGTGAGATTCACCGCCTGCTTCTTGACTGCAACAAGCTGGAAGAAGAAATCCTTACCCGTACCGTGAGGGAACTCAAGACAATCCTCTACGGGCTTGGGGTCTAACCGTTTGACATAACTGTAAACCGCCCGCATAAGCCAAAGCCTGCACTCTGGATTTATTTCAGGGTGCATGTCTCTGGTTTATGCGAATTATACTTTGAAGCTATACGAACGGATATGACAACGGGCCTTGTTATAACGACCTCAATCATATCGACAAATTTTGCAAATAACAAAAACCTGGCAGGCTGCTATTCCGGGATGTAAATATACAGCATCGGATAACAAGCCCACCAGGTCTTTCTCAATTCAGGACACACAGCGGTTAAACCTTTTGTAAAGAATCAACTACGTCAGTCTGTTCACAATGGTCTTTAACCTTTTTACAAATCTGGTTAACATTCAGGGAACGCTTTACCACTCCTTGTTATACGCCTTCATGAGAGACGCAGCCTCTTCAATACTGATGTCTTCGCTCTCATATTTCTCTTTCGTGTAATCGCCATATCCAAGATCGAATTGCTGGATGAACTGAACCATTCCCACAGGTCCCAGAGCATCCTTTAGTGCGGAAAATCCCGCATTTCTAACCTCAATCGGATTATTCAAATTCACCTGTATCATTCCTGCTCACCTCCATACATATATTGAATCAAAAATTTAAATGGGTTTACAGCTTCAACATTAAGCTGCAAATGCGACGCCATTCTTTCCAACTTGTCATCTGTGGTTATCATTACATCAACTCCAGCTTTTTCCGCAAGGGCGATATGAGAACTGTCATACGTTCTTATTTTCGATTGTGAAGCTATCTCTTTTGCTCTCACTTCAATGCTCTCATCAAAATTCACATATGAATCAGCTAACGTATACAAGTCGCTTACACATTGCCTTTTTGCCGGGTCACCAATACGGTCAATCTCCATGCTCAGCGCAGAGCTTCCAATAATCTCATAGTTTCCTGATTGGCATCCTCTAAGTATTCCCATGATAATCTGCGTTTCCTGATAGATTCTTTCCTGCGTTTGATCATCAAATGGTCTGTTATAACAGCAGCAATCCAAGTAAATTTTCAACGCATAACCACCGCCTTTCTGATTAGCTTGATCACAAACAATCCCTGTTTATTAAATATGATACCATAGTGTTCCCGGCACATCAATCCGAATTCATAAAATTATATGTTAACATTTCATGTAGATATTCGAATATAGCTGATTGACATGTGCAATGTTACATCAAAAATTACCATGCCTGTAGCACATTATCATCCCTCATAGCACCTGTTTTTCGCCCCAAATAATCTTCACGAGTGATCGGGATAACAGCCTCAAATTCGGCTCCACAACATGGACATAAAAAACTACGTTTCAACCGCAACGGGAATTTTCCTTCAAGTAACATCCGGAGAGAGGAACAGCTCGCATTCGTTCTATAAAACTCCTCAACTGTATCCTGCTCGTCCTCATCAATCTGGATAATATAATAATTGTGTTCCTCCTTACACTCAGGGCAGAAAACTTTAACTCGATAGCTCAGGTCTCTCTTCCAGCGAGTCAGTCGGTACTTTTTAAACATTTCACTTCTCAGGCCAGGATCGGTTAGTAATAGTGAAATTTTATCCGCATCTCCACCATCCATCATAGCAGAGATCAATAATAAAGCCTGGCTTACCCCTTCCTGCCTGGCGCCATCCAAAGCCCTGTAATACGTTTCTCTGCCGATCTCCATTTTTAAACCCCCGTTTTGCTTATACTCATTAGTATCAATTTCCAATCATGTTTTTCCTATTGATTGTTCTTGACATAGCTTTCCGCTTTCTCTTTTGTTATATGAAATTCTTCAACAAGATAGGCTACTATTTCTGGTTCTTCTGCCCCAAAATGCCTTGCTGCCTCAATAGCAGGAATGTATTGCCATCCTTCTTGCAATGAATCAAACAATTTGTCCACTTCTTCCCCTGCAATTATAGCTGTCTCGTCATTCATTCCGATACCCTCCCAGTAAGTAATCTATAGTTTTCCCCTGACATATACCCCTCAGTCTCTTCTTTTGAGAGATCATATTTTCCCATAATATATTCAAGAATCTCTTCTTCATTCGCGCCAAAATGACGAGCCGCTCTAATCGCACATTCACAGGAAGCCTCTTTAATCACATTTAACGCAGTGTTTCTTGCTGTCTCTCTTACCATATCCTCAAGTGCCTTGCACATATGTCCTCCTAAACAACGCCATCGAGGCCAGCACATTTGTATCCAGCATTATTCGCATATGTAATTACCGCTTCTTTCTGCACGAATTTCCTTAACCATATCCACGACATGCTGTTCATCCTCTACTCCAAAATCGTCAACCACGCCCTTGAAATCTTCCTGGACTTCCAATAATGCCTCCACAGACGCATTCATCATAACCACCTTGTTTCCCTCTTGGACGAACATCACCTTATCACCGTCTTTCACTCCGAGCATCCTGCGGATTGCAATCGGGATGGTGATCTGCCCTTTTGACGTAATCTTTGCAAGTTCCATACTATCAACTCCTTATTTTGTATTAGATTAACCACAGTGTAGTTCCGTGATTTCTCCGATTTCCTTACTTTATTATACTCAATCACATGGGAATATGCAAGGTTGATGAGAAAAGATTTTGTAAACATTTCATGCCGACAACACTCCTTAAATCTCGCTTCTCAAATTTGAGAAGCGAGTTCATGCGTCTGCTTCTATTCATGAAGAAAAGCCCGCCTGCCTACAACTTAATGCAGCCAAACGGGCTATGAGTGCCATAAACGGTGCCGATTTTGGCTGCGCAGTCTGCATTTCATGTCCGTACTTCGTTTCTTTAACCGGCTTCTTCTGTCGCCTGCACTTCTGTTTCTTCGCCGACAGTCAGCTCCATCTCATTTGAGCTTCGGAAAATGGTAGAGGAAGAGCCGACCTGATTGACCACGATGGTATTGGTTCCATCGGGAACCTTGCTCTTTTTCACACGGAGAAGGTGAGAGGAATAATAGGTGGTGCTGATTTTCTCGCCGTTGACGTATACCTTGCTCCATTTCGTAAAATTCTGCCCGACAATATAGTAGTAATCGTCCGTCTCAAGAATCCGGTGAATCTCCACCTCCTCGGTCCCCATGATCAGATCCGAAGCCGGATACGGATTTTCGCCGCCATATACATAATGCTCTCCGTAAAGAATGTCATACTGGAGCAGCTCCATCGCTTCTATATATTCATCCTCGGTCTCGTAGGAATCCCGGCTCTGGTGGAACGAAAACATGGTGCCGACGCCCCCTAACCCCAGCTCTTCGAGCGTGTCCGCGAGAAGCTGGTAGGACGTCATATTGCTGTCATTTTTTTCCATCCCGAGGTTATTCCAGGTCGCGTAGGGAGTCAGAAACAGGCTTCCCGTCGACATATCCTCCTCCGTCAGATCCATGGTGGGAAGATGGTCGCCGAACATCACGACATAGGTCGGCTCACCGCGCTCTTCAAGCATTTCTATCAGCTCTTCAATAAATTCATTGACCTCGTGGAGCATATTCACATAGTACTCCCACGCGTACGCCATCCCCTCGTCCTCCACGCCGGAGATCGTGATCTCAGGATCTTCAATCACCTCATACTGCGGGTAATCACCATGGCTCCCCACCGTAATCACATAGACAAAATCCTGCTGGTCAGGGGTATAATCCAGCGATTTTTCCACTTCCCCGATCAGAATCGTATCAGTGGGCCAGGTGCCGAGTGGCGTATACTCCTGAATGTCCATCAGCTCCTTGCTGGTGAACGTGTCAAATCCCATCTGGGAAAAGGCGTTCGCGCGGCTGTAAAAATTGCCGCCGTTGTTGTGTACGACATGCGTGCCATAGCCGAGCGTCGCCAGATCAGAGGCGATACTTTCACAGTTTGTCTCCTTCAAAATCGTCTTGTATGGATACTCACCCAGGCCGAAAAACTGCATTCCCATGCCGGTCAGGATCTCGAACTCCGTATTCGCCGTACCCGCCCCGACGACCGGCACCTCCAGATAGCCGGAGGTATAGGTTTCCGTCAGATACTCAAAATAAGGCACCGCTTCCTCGCTCGTCTCAAGGAAATTGATCATATCCGGATTGATAAAGGATTCCAGAAGGATGACGATGATGTTCGGATATTCCCAGTCCTCATAATCAGATGCTTCTTCTGAAGCCTCTGTGTCAGCCATATCTTCTTCCGCATCATCTGTGGCTTCTTCAACGCTGGCTGTCGTTTTTATGACGTCAGTTTTTACAAGAGAGGCATCTGCCCCGTCATCCGCATCTGCCTGCCTGTCCATGTCCGTCCCGGTATCCACATCCGCCTCACCGTCCACGTCTGTCCCGGTGTCCACGTCCGCCTGACTGTTTGTGCTGCCGTTCATATGCTCCAACACGGTCAGTATCGCCTCCTCAGAGTAACCGGAAGGCATGCTCATACCCTGGTCGAGCGCACTGGAAGAAAAACTGTAAATAAAGCCATAATCCTTGTAGCCCTGCGCGAGATTTTCAAAATAAGAAGCCAGCACATTGCTGCTCTTCGCCGCGTCCGTCACGCGCGGCACCATCATGGCCACTGCCGCAACCATAACAAGCCCTGCGATACGGTGCGTCCGCCCCTGAAACTTCGGCCCCCTGATCCACAGGACAATGAGCCCCACGCACACCGCCGCCACGGCTCCGATCACAATCGCGGCTTCCGTATCCGAAAAATAATTACTCTGCATGGTAAACAGATCGCCCACCATTTTCAGATCCGTCCAGTCAAACGGGGAAACTCTTTTTGCCAGAATGCAGCCATTGATTGTACCCAGAAACAGCCAGAACGCGCAGATCAGCACCCGCGCGGCCGTCCGGCGTTTCACTATGTAGACAAACGTCAATGTCGCCCATACAAGAAAAGAATTGTACAGAAATACCAGATTCCGGTCCACCGCGAACTCGCATGCCTCCACGAACGAATGTCTTGAAATCCACTCGATCACAAAGCAGATCGCACACGCCAGAAGCATGTGAAACAGTAACGAATAGCGGTTCAGCACTGCCGTCACCCGGTTCCCGCAGGGCTTCCCGGCCTTCTTTTGTTCTTCGGCCGCATTCTCCGCCACAGCCTTCTTCTGTTCTTCGGCCGCGCTCTCTGCCACGGCCTTCTTTTGCACTTCAGCAGTCCCTGTCAACTGAGTTTTTTCGTTCTCTCTTCTTTTACCAAACAAACAGTGTCTTCCTCCTTCATACAAAATGGAATAAATAGCAAAACCACAGCACATCTGTCCCTGTGTCGCAGGGCAGCCGCAGCAGCCGCTTAAGTTTTCACAATTGCGTAATTTTCAGGTAAAGCTCCTGTAAAATAAACATTTGAAAGATAAGGCAATTTAGAAAAAAAGTCAACCAAAATAGCAGAAATTTAAGGTTTTGTTCACTTTCTTTCCACAATCCGGTGGCATTTTACCGGATAAGATTCTTTAAATTTTTCTTAAGTTTTATCTGGATTCTTTGCCTGTATTGTGCTATGCTGTACATCAGATAAGCGTCAAGCCCCCTGTGGAATGCCCACATACACCGGCGTTTGAATGCAATATGCGGAATGTCCTTGCGCATTGGCGTTTGAAAGTAATATAATAAACATACTGACTATTATATAAGGAAGATACTTCTCAATATGAATATTCGAAGCTTTCATAAAAAATTAATGGCGCTGCTTCTTTTTGGCGCCCTGCTTCTGACCGGATGTGAAAACAGGGAGCAGCAGGTCGCTTCCGCCGAGCTTTTTGAACTGGACGGAGATACAACAAACGACGGGGTTTCCGTCGGCGATGGAAAGAAAGAATTTATCAAGGCCTACAGTGACTATGTCGTCTGGGCGGCTTATACGGACACTGACTCCAGCTATATCGTGATGTCTATCAACGAAATCCCGTATGAGGATAATATCTCGACTCTGATTGCGAACTTTTTTATAGACGAGGTGCCGACTTCCGAGGAAGATCTCTGTGAGAACAATGAGATTGATGAGTCCGATCTGTATTCGCTGCTCAGTTCTCCCTCCTATCTGCGGGCGCATGAGGTCATCTACCGGTATCTGCGCTTTACCTGGAAGGACAGTGTGATTACGGATATTGATTCCGGTGGATTTAATTATAACGAGACCTACGAGGTGCCGCCGGACGAGTGAGTGATACGCCGCCTGTGGGTCTGTGGTTACCCTGACTGTTTTTATGCGTTACCGGCAATTTGGAGTTCCACCGGTTCCGGTTTATCCGGGTCAGGGATTTCTTCCTGCCTTTTTGCAGTTTCCCGCGCGATGAAATACACGCGCTCACTCTCTGCATTCGGCTCGTTCATTGTAAATGCGTCGTAGACCGCTTCGGGCTTAAGGCCCGCTTTCTTCAGAAGCTCCCACACACGTTCCGGCTGCCAGGCCATCTGATAGTGCGTCTCCTCATACCGCTCATACAGGCTGCCCGGACAAAGCGTTCCTTCTTCATCACGCCGGATATACAAAGTCAGGTCGTACTCGTTGATCCGTGTCGCGGGGTCGTACCAGTTTTCCCAGATGAAGCTTCCTTCCTCCCGGTTTTCCGCAAACACATTTTCCGCGAGGATTTCTTCATATTTATAAGGGGTATTCAGGTCAAAAATAAAGACTCCTCCCGGATCCAGATAATTATTAACCAGGCGGAAGACCTGAAGCAGGTCGCTTTCTTCCGTAATGTAATTCATCGAATCGCAGACACTCACGACCGCCCGCACCGTGCCATAAAGCTCGAATCCTCGCATATCCTGCAGAAGATATAAAATGTCCGGCTCTTTCTCTGAATGGTCTGTCCTTTTGGGTATACCAGTCCCTCCATCCGTTTCGTCCCGATTTTTTTGCTCCAACTGCTTCTCTCGGGCGATCTCCAGCATGTCGACAGAATTATCCACGCCGATCATATCATAGCCAAGCCGGGACAGACGCCCGGTCATCGCACCGGTGCCGCAGCCCAGCTCCAGAATCAGGCCGTCCGCCACGCCGCAGCGCAGCAGAAGGCCGTGCAGATATTCACACCAGTCATCATACGGCGTGTCTGACATAAACAGGTCGTAGACACACGCGAAGCTTTCATAAGATGACACTGAGTTCTCCCTCCTTCGGTTCCATTCCATCAGTCATTCCGCTTACAAATATTCCCTCAAAAACTCAAACAGCCGCTCCATCTCTTCGTCTGTCCCGATTGTGATACGCAGGTAGTTGTCGATGCGCGGTTTATTAAAATACCGCACATAGATGCCCTGCTCTTTCAATGCGGCAAATAATTCGGCGGCGGGGACGCGCTTGTGCGTTACAAACAGGAAGTTCGCCTGGGAATCCGGAAAGGAAAAGCCCAGCTTTTTCAGCTCCTTCTTCGCATTCTCACGCGTAGCAATGATTTTCTGCCTGGTTTCTTCAAAATATGCATGATCCAGGGCTGCCTCCGTCCCGAGTGCGATCGCGGTCTGGTTCATCGTGTAAGAGTTAAAAGAATACTTCACATCGCTTAAATATCTGATTAATTTTTCACCTGCGATGGCGTACCCGATGCGCATGCCCGCCATGGAGCGGGACTTGGAAAAGGTTTTCACGACAATCAGGTTCTCATAGTGATCCAGCAGTCCGGTGCAGGTCGACCCTCCGAAGTCAATGTATGCCTCGTCCACCACCACGATGACGTCCTGGTTGTGGCTCAGGATGTCATCAATTGTCTCCAGGCCAAGCAGCGCGCCGGTCGGCGCATTTGGATTTGGAAATATGACTCCGCCGTTTTCCTTATCATAATCCCGCGCCACAATCTCAAAGTCCTTATCCAGCGGCTGCTGCTCATAGGGAATTCGAAGCATGTCCGCCCACACATCATAGAAGGAATATGTGATATCCGGGAACAGAATCGGCTTCTGAGAATTAAAAAAGGTCAGAAAAATCATCGCGAGCACATCATCCGAGCCCACTCCGACAAAAATCTGCTCCGGGCACACTCCTTCCTCCCGCGCGATTGCCTCCACGAGCATCCGCGCCTCCGGATCCGGATATTTGCGCATCGGCTCCGCGCTGATCTGCCGCAGCGCCTCCGCCACCTTCGGAGACGGCGGGTATGGGTTCTCATTTGTGTTCAGCTTTATTACGTCTGTGCGCTTCGGCTGCTCGCCGGGCACATAAGGAGTTACTTTGCGAATGTTTGCTTCCCAGTCTCTCATTTTTATCTCTTTTCCTTCCATGATTATTTTATCATAATTCCCATTGGGGCTGCGGGAGCCGCTGCAGCTTTTATGACGTAACAAATGCCGCATACCGTGCCGCGTCACTTTTTTTGCACCGAACGCTCAGCCGGGTGCCCTCCGGCTCATATTCCAACCGGTCGATCATCGCGTGCTCCTGCAGATAGGAAAGAGTGCCTCCTTCCGTATAGGGGATCAGCATTTCAAGATCTGCATAATCTGCAAAAATCTTTTCGTGAATCAGTTCCAGCAGATCATCCAGGCCGATTTCCTCCTTCGCGGAGAGAAATATTCTATCTCCGACAACTCTGGGAAGTTCTTTCTTTTCCCTCACGAGCTCGGCCTTGTTCATGACAAAAATCATCGGGATCTTTTCCGCTCCCAACTCCCGCAGCGTATCCGCGGTCACCTGCATCTGCTCCTGATGATGCGGATCGGAGCAGTCGATGACCTGCAAAAGCAGATCCGCGCCGCAAGCCTCCGCCAGCGTGGAGCGGAAAGCCTTGATCAAAGTATGCGGCAGCCGGTCGATGAAGCCGACCGTGTCCGAGAGAAGGAAGTCGCGGCCGTCTCCCGGCGAAATGCGCCGGACGGTAGTGTCCAGCGTGGCAAAGAGCATGTCCTTCTCCAGAACCATCTTATTCTCCAGCCCCCGGGTGCTGCCGGAGTACTTGCCATGATCCCCGGCATAATCCTTCCCGCTGTCCCTTCCAGAGTCCCCGGCATCATCCTTTCCAGAATCCCTGCCGGAGTCCTTGCCAGAATCCTTGCCAGGACTCCCTTCGGTGTCCTCATCAGATACCGTCCAAGGAGACAGCATATACCGTTTGAGCATGGCATTCAATAAGGTAGATTTCCCCGCATTCGTATAGCCGACCAGCGCCACGGATGGAAGCTCGCTCTTCTCCCGTTTTTTTCGCTGCGTCGCGCGCTTCTGCTCAATCTCCTCCAGGTCGTGCCGCAGCTCGCTGATCCGTTTTTCAATCTTGCGGCGATCCAGCTCCAGCTTCTGCTCACCGGCTCCGCGGTTGGCAAGGCCGCCTCCGGCTCCCGATCCGCCCCCGGCGCCGGCACCGCCTCCCTGACGGGAGAGCGCCTCTCGCATGCCGACCAGCCGCGGCAGCATATACTGCAGCGACGTGCTCTCCACCTGCAGCCTGGCCTCCTTTGTCCTGGCTCTTTTTTCAAAAATTTCCAGAATCAGATTTGTCCGGTCCAGCACGGGCAGATCCAGTGCCTTCTGGAGATTTCTCTGCTGGGAAGGCTTCAGAGAATTGTCAAAGACCGCACAGTCCGCCTCCACCGTCTCCGCAGCCAGACGGATCTCCTCTACCTTTCCCGTTCCGACATAATAGGCGGCATTGGTCACGGCCAGCTTCTGCGTCGCCTGCGCCACGACCTCCATCTCACAGGCCTCGGCCAGGCCGGCAAGCTCTTCCATATGATATTCAAAATTCGGGTCATTGCCGGTATCGACCCCGACTAAAATCACTTTTCTCATGTTTTCCTCCCCACAGCTGCCGGTCGGCAGGAAATTTTCATAATTATAACGCCGGGGTCAAAAGTCATGCTGCCATGGGTTCTGCCTCCGCTCTGCCATCATCATACCGTATTCTTCCTCAATTCGCAAGAAAAGAAACAAAAATAAAAAACAATCTTTCCCGGTTTTCTTGACTTTCCTGCTTTAAAGCATTATAATTCTCCTATCTGTGTGGGCTGACGCATAAACGGCAGCCCAGCAAAAAAATTGAGGAGGATATTTCTATGAAGAAACAAGTATTAGCTACTATCCTTTCTGCAGCGATGATCGCCAGCTTCTGCGGCGTAAGTGTCAGCGCAGACGAAGCCGAGACCTATACGATCGGTATTCTCCAGCAGCTTGAGCATGACGCGCTTGACGCGGCCACACAGGGCTTCAAGGATGCAGTGACAGAGGCTCTTGGCGACGCGGTCACCTTTGACGAGCAGAATGCGCAGAATGAATCGAGTACTTGTATCACAATTGCCAATGGGTTCGTGTCTGAAGGCGTAGACCTGATTCTTGCAAATGGTACAACCGCGCTGCAGTCCTGCCAGGCGGCTACCGATACCATTCCGGTTCTGGGAACATCTATCACAGATTATGCTACCGCGCTTGATCTGGAGGAATTTGACGGTACCGTCGGCAGCAACATCTCAGGTACTTCAGACCTTGCTCCGCTAGATGAGCAGGCTGCAATGCTGTATGAGCTGTTCCCGGACGCTGAGACAGTCGGTATCCTGTACTGCTCCGGTGAGCCGAACTCCCAGTATCAGGCAGATGTAATTACCACCTATCTGGAAGAGTACGGTTACACCGTTGAGACTTACTCATTTGCTGACTCGAATGATATCACGACCGTTGCTACGAATGCTGCTTCAGAAAGTGATGTCATCTATGTCCCGACTGACAATACTGCAGCCGCAAATACAGAAGCCATCAACAATGTTTGCCTGGACGCAGGCGTTCCAATCATCGCAGGAGAGGAAGGCATCTGCAGTGGCTGCGGCGTTGCTACCCTTTCGATCAGCTATTATGACATTGGATATATTTCCGGAGAGATGGCTGTTGAAATTCTGACAGGTGAAGCGGATGTTTCTGAGATGCCGATTGAGTATGCTCCAGAGGTTACCAAGGAGTACAATGCTGAAATCGCTGAGGCACTCGGCGTTGAGATCCCGGACGACTATGTAGCAATCGGCGCGGAAGAATAAGCAGAGGCCGATACAGAATAAGGCATTCTAATACATATATGATACAAAAGACAGAAGGAATGACTTTTTCGCTCTGATATCATAGTATTGCGGCATTACTGTTCATATCCATGCCATGCATTCGCTGCGTGACATGGGCGAAAGCATCAAGCGTTCGGCAAATATCGGATAAGTATATCTCAACAGCGAGAAAGGGTTCTCCTCTCTCGCTGTTTTAAAGAAAAAAAGCTTTCCCCATTAAATAAAAGGGAGCTTATACTGAGAAAGGATCTGACGCATGAATATTTCTACTCTGATCAACGCACTACCGGGTGCTTGCGCCCAGGGTCTTATCTGGGGCATCATGGCGATCGGCGTGTACATTACCTACCGCATCCTCGATATTGCGGATCTGTCCGTAGACGGTACCATGGCTACCGGCGGCGCAGTCTGCATCATGATGCTGATGAGCGGCCACAATATCTGGGTATCTATGCTTGCGGCGGCCGGTGCCGGAATGCTTGCCGGCCTTGTGACCGGTATTCTTCATACCTTTATGGGAATCCCGGCGATCCTGGCCGGTATTCTTACTCAGCTTTCCCTGTATTCTATCAATCTGAAAATCATGGGAAAATCCAACCAGGCTGTCAATGTCAACAACTACGACCTTCTGGTATCGCTTCGCTATATCAGGACTATGCCCCTCTGGAAGAATACCATTTTTATCGTAATTGTACTTACTGTACTGCTGATAGCCATTTTGTACTGGTTCTTCGGCACCGAATTCGGTGCTTCTCTTCGTGCGACCGGATGCAATCCGAACATGTCCCGTGCGCAGGGCATCAACACAGATTTTAATAAAGTAATTGGCCTGATGCTTTCGAATGCACTCGTAGCCTTTTCCAGTGCCCTCTTCGCCCAGTACCAGGGCTTCGCGGACGTCAACATGGGACGCGGCGCCATTGTCATCGGTCTGGCTGCCGTCATCATCGGCGAAGCGATTTTCGGAAAAATTTTCCGCAATTTTGCCCTGTCGCTGCTGGCGGTTTCCTTTGGTGCAATCATCTACTATGTTGTCCTGCAGGTCGTGATCTGGATGGGCATCGACACCGACCTCCTGAAGCTGCTCTCCGCTTCCGTCGTGGCTGTCTTTCTCGGGATCCCGTACTGGAAGGGGAAATATTTTACCAAACCCGTTCATCCGGAGGGCCGCGGCACGTCCGTTTCCTCTGCCCCGGCTTCCTCCACGGACAATGCTTCGTCCGGCAGACCGGAGGCTTTAAACACATCCGCGCAGAATGAAGAGAAGGGAGGCCGCAGGAATGCTTGATATCCGGAACATCTACAAAACATTTAACCCCGGCACGATCAATGAAAAAACGGCTTTAAACGGCGTCTCCTTAAGCCTGGAGGATGGCGAATTTGTCACAGTAATCGGCGGCAACGGGGCCGGAAAGTCCACGCTCTTAAACGCGGTGGCCGGCACCTGGCTGGTGGACGAGGGGCAGATTCTGATCGACGGGAACGACGTGACAAAGCTTCCCGAATACAAACGCGCCAGATATCTAGGCCGCGTCTTCCAGGATCCGATGACCAGTACTGCCGCCACAATGGAGATTCAGGAAAACCTGGCTCTCGCCGAGCGGCGCGGAAGGGTCCGTTCGCTCCGTCCGGGTATCACCAGGCAGGAGCGCGCAGAGTACAAAGAATTACTTACGATGCTCGGCTTAGGGCTGGAGACGCGCATGACCGCCAAAGTGGGGCTGCTCTCCGGCGGACAGCGGCAGGCGCTTACTCTTCTGATGGCGACCCTCCAGAGGCCGAAGCTCCTTCTTCTGGATGAGCACACAGCGGCGCTGGATCCGAAAACAGCGGCAAAGGTTCTGGAAATCACAGAGCTTATCGTGACCCGCGACCATCTCACGACTTTGATGATCACGCACAATATGAGGGACGCGATCGCCCACGGCAACCGTCTCATCATGATGAATGAAGGAAAGATTATCATTGATATCAGCGGTGAGGCAAAAAAGAGACTTACTGTAAAGGATCTGCTCGACCAGTTCGAACGGGTCAGCGGTGAACAATTCTCCAACGATTCTGCGCTTTTGGGGTAAACGTTGAGTAGTGGGTAGTGAACAGCGGATAGTGGGTAGTGGGTCAGCCATTAGCCATTAGCCTCTGTCCACTATTCGCAGTTCTGTTAATAGTTCTGTTAATCACTTTGCCTTACGTTTTCCTATGGTCTTTGCAGCAGGTGCGAAGACCTGTTCTGTATCGTTACATCACTTCTCATCTTCACTTTCTGCTATCTGAAAATCACTAATTGACATCCACTGCCTGTTATTTACTTAATCGTTTTCGTCAATCGTCTCACACAGATTTTACCGCCCTCTCCGGTTTTATCAAAAATGCCGCGAATATCTTCATTTTTTTGTCTGTTTTTCATAAAGATGTTTCTCTGTCCGAAAATACTCTTGACAATTTTTATAGAAACCCTGCAAAATAAAGGTTGATTTTCTCAGAAATATAGATTATACTAACCTGGAACCCAGAGATTTTTGATTTGGGACTTTACTTAATCGTTTTCAAATAACTTATAAAGGAGAGAAAAATATGAAATTCGGTTACTTCGATGACGCCAACCGCGAGTACGTCATCACCACGCCAAAGACGCCGCTCCCCTGGATCAACTACCTGGGCTGCAGCGATTTCTTTTCTCTGATGTCCAACACCTGCGGCGGTTACAGCTTTTTCAAGGACGCAAAGCTGCTGCGCATCACCCGTTACCGCTACAACGACGTCCCCTATGACATGAACGGGAAATACTATTACATCAAAGACGAAACCGCCATCTGGAATCCGGGCTGGAAACCAACCCAGACGGAGCTTGATTCCTATGAATGCCGCCACGGCATCGGCTACAGCCGCTTTCTTTCCTCCAAAAATGGTGTCAGTGCGGATCTGCTCGCCTTTGTACCGATGGACGCGTCCTGCGAGATCAATTCCCTCACCCTGAAAAACAGTTCTGATAAACCGAAGACACTGAAGCTCTTCTCCTATATTGAATTCTGCCTCTGGAACGCGGTGGACGACATGACAAACTATCAGCGGAACCTGAGCACCGGCGAGGTGGAGATTGTAGATTCTGTAATTTATCATAAAACCGAATACCGTGAGCGCCGCAATCATTATGCGTACTCGGCAGTAAACGCGCCGGTTTCTTCCTTTGACACCAGCCGTGACAGCTTCATCGGCGCGTACCGCGACGCTTCGAACCCGGCGGCTGTGGAAACCGGAGCCTGTGAGAATTCCGTGGCCAGCGGCTGGTACCCGATCGCGGCACATCAGATTGACGTGACACTTGACGCGGGCGAAGAGAAGAATTTCGTCTTTATCCTAGGCTACGCGGAGCTTCCCAATGAAGAGAAATGGGAATCGCCCGGCGTCATCAATAAAGCTCCGGCGCAGGCACTTCTGGCGCGTTTTGACACTAAGGAAAAAGTAGACTCCTCCTTCGCCGCGCTGAACGCGTACTGGGACGGGCTGCTCTCGAAGTACCATGTGGAGTCTCAGGACGAGAAGGTGAACCGCATGGTCAATATCTGGAACCAGTATCAGTGCATGGTGACCTTCAACATGTCCCGCTCTGCTTCTTATTATGAGTCCGGCACGGGCCGCGGCATGGGGTTCCGCGATTCCTGTCAGGATCTGCTCGGCTTTGTGCATCTGATCCCGGAGCGTGCAAGAGAGCGTATCATCGACATCGCCTCCACACAATTTGAAGACGGCTGCGCTTATCACCAGTACCAGCCCCTGACCAAAAAGGGCAACATGGACATCGGCAGCGGTTTTCATGATGATCCGCTCTGGCTGATCGCCGGTACTTCCGCCTACATAAAGGAAAGCGGCGATTTCTCCATCCTCGGGGAGATGGTTCCATTTGACAATAATGAGTCGATAGCGGCGCCGCTCTTTGAACATCTGACCCGCTCATTCAACTATATTGTGACACACAAGGGGCCTCACGGCCTTCCCCTGATCGGCCGCGCGGACTGGAACGACTGCCTGAATCTGAACTGCTTCTCTGATACGCCCGGCGAATCCTTCCAGACAACCGGACCATCCGAGGGTCCGGTAGCCGAATCTGTTTTTATCGCGGGTATGTTTGTGAAATACGGCCGGGAATACGCCGAACTCTGTCGGCTCCTCGACAAGAATGATCTGGCGGATTCTGCGGAAAAAGAGGTACAGGCAATGTACGACGCAGTACTTGACGCCGGCTGGGATGGCGAATGGTTCGTCCGCGCGTATGACGCCCAGTCCCGGAAGATCGGCTCCAGAGAATGTGAAGAGGGTCAGATCTATATCGAGCCGCAGGGCTTCTGCGTCATGGCCGGCATCGGTGTGGAGAGCGGCCAGGCGCAAAAAGCACTCGACTCCGTAAAGGAGCGTCTGGACACGAAATACGGCATCATGCTTCTGCAACCGGCTTATACAAAATATTACCTGAACCTTGGCGAGGTTTCCTCCTACCCGCCCGGATATAAGGAAAACGCCGGTATCTTCTGCCACAATAATCCGTGGATATCCATCGCGGAGACTGTCCTTGGGCGCGGCAACCGCGCGTTTGAGATTTACCGCAAGACCTGCCCGGCCTACATCGAGGACATCAGCGAAATCCACCGGACCGAGCCGTATGTGTATTCCCAGATGGTAGCGGGCGCGGACGCGGCGAGGCACGGCGAGGCGAAGAACAGCTGGCTGACCGGCACCGCAGCATGGACCTTTGTGAATATCTCACAGGCCATCCTTGGCATCCGGCCGCAGTTTGACGGACTTGGTATTGACCCCTGCGTACCGGAGGGGTTCGGCGATTTCACGGTCAGCAGAACCTTCCGCGGGGCGACCTACGATATCCGCGTACAAAACCCGGACAATGTGCAGAGGGGCATCGCAAAGCTCATCGTAGACGGAAAAGAGGTCGCGGGAACTGTCGTCCCGTTTGAGGCGGGCAAGACACATTACGATGTGACGGCTTTGATGGGAAATGCATAGTTCATAAAGCATGGGTTCATATACACAGCCAGGGGGATGCTTCCATCCCCCTGGCTGTGCAAAAAACTTATATTCCGTATCTCTCTCATTCCTTCCATACAAACCCTTCCGCTACGCTCTGCCCCGCCTCCTGCGGTGTCTGTAAATCCTGTGATTTGGCCAGCTCTGCCTCCGCGCGGTACTCCTTTACCTGTACACAGAAGCACTGGTAGTCTCCCACCACATAATGATAAATATCACGATAGTCTTCTGAGGAATCATCCACAAGTACGATATACAAATAGTCCTTTGCAAGGGTATATACCGCGCTGGTACTGATCTGCGCGTCCACATTGCTGTAAAGGAGATTATTTGTAAGCATGTCGCGCAGCTGCTCGTACTCCTGCACGGAATAATTTGTCTCCATGTAGCTGCAGGAAATTGTGGAAATCTCAGCCGCATCCGCACCGGTATCCTTTGTATACACAGAAACCGTCTCCGTACTCTGTGTGTCATCCAGCGACCAGCCTTCCTCCATTGTATAGCTCCCGGGCGCATCGGCCAGAGCCGTTTCTCCGGATATGGCAGCCTCCGAAGCTGTTTCCTGGGAATTCACCTCTGCCGACGCCGGATCTGCGGAATCCGTCCCACCGGCCTCCATCTCCTGGGAAAACCCGCCATTCTCAGTGTTCTCCGCCAACGCTGTCATTCCCCCATACCGGCACATACAGACAAGAGCAAGCATACTAAAGAATGCCCCCGCCGCAATGCCTTTTATCCTTCCAAACTGTTTCTTAGTCATCCCATCCTCCTTGCTTCTATCACGCCCGGTAATTTCACGGAACACGGCATACATGTACTCCGAGCCGAAATCTGCGTTTTCTTAGTTTCAGTATAGTCGCATCTGTGCGCTTTGTCACTGTAAAGTTTTCTTAAGATTTTTGCTAAACCGTTAAGAACAGGCTTTTCACACTTCCTGCCCTGATTTCATACTTTATAAAAAACAGGATGGCCTGCCATGAAGGATGTGCTTCCCCCCGTCTGCGCCCCTGTCCGCTTATCGCTGCTCAGGCAGAAGGAGCTGATCAATATCCGCACCTGCCGCACGCTCGGCTGCGCCAGTGATCTGGAGATTGACCCGCAAAACGGCTGCATTGTCTCTCTGATCGTACCCGGGATGGGAAAACTGTGCTGGTTTCTCGGAAGGGAATATGAATATATCATTCCCTGGAGATGCATTGTGCGAATCGGCGCGGATATTATCCTTGTAGATGTCGATGAAGAAAGTGTGCGCAGGAAATGTGAGTAAAAAGTCAAGGCCTTAAATTTTTTTATTTTTCACGGAAACGAATATCCGGGCCGCAAAAAGTGAATCATGATAGCAGGTACGAAAAGGAGTGTCACCTTTTGGGAGGATGGTTCACATGGCTTTTACGAAGGTAGAGATATGCGGCGTCAATACATCAAAGCTTCCGGTTCTGACCAATGAGGAGAAAGAGTTCCTGTTTGAGTGGATACAGAAAGGGGACGAGGATGCGCGGGAGCTTTATATCAAAGGAAATCTGAGACTGGTTTTAAGTGTAATCAAACGTTTTTCAGGCAGCAATGAAAACATGGATGATCTGTTTCAGATCGGCTGTGTCGGCCTGATGAAGGCGATTGACAATTTTGACACGAGTCTGAATGTCCGTTTTTCCACCTACGCAGTTCCAATGATTATCGGGGAAATCCGTCGCTTTCTGCGCGACAACAGCGCCATCCGGGTCAGCCGGTCCCTGCGGGATACCGCCTACAAGGCAATTTACGCAAAGGAAAGCTATACAAAGAAATACCAGCGGGAGCCGACGGTCAATGAGATCGCCAAAGAGATCGGCATCCCCAAGGAGGAAATCGTCAATGCCCTGGATGCGATCCAGAGCCCGGTGAGCCTGTATGACCCGGTTTACTCAGAAGGCGGAGATACCCTCTATGTCATGGATCAGATCAGTGACCGGAAAAACCGTGAGGAAAACTGGGTCGAGGTCATTTCTCTGCAGGAAGCAATGGACCGGCTGTCCGACCGCGAAAAGCACATCATAGAGATGCGCTTTTATGACGGACGTACCCAGATGGAAGTCGCCTCCGAGCTTGGTATTTCGCAGGCTCAGGTCAGCCGCCTGGAAAAGAACGCGCTGAAATCCATGCGGACTTATCTGAACGGATGAGGCGGAAATCCGGCAGCGCCATGCAGTACTGTACTGCATGGCCGCGGTCTCTCGGCGATGCAGTACAGTACTGCCAGGCATTGCTGCAATCTCACGGCGGTGCAGTACAATACTGCCAGGCACTGCTGCGGTCTCTCGGCGGCATCACACAGTGCCAGCGCCGCCAGGCATCCCGCGCGGCCACCTTTACAGCTGCGCCGGACATCCGCAGCAATTGCTCTACAGGGCACGCGCCATTTCCATGCGCAGCCTCTTGATGATGCGCTTTTCCAGTCTCGAAATATAGGACTGGGAAATGCCAAGCAAATCCGCCACTTCCTTCTGGGTCTTTTCCTTCCCGTCTTTTGTACCTATTCCGAAGCGGAGCTGTACGATGGTCTGCTCCCTTCTGCTGAGATTACTGATCGCCTTTTTCAGTACCTTGTATTCCGCCTCCGTTTCCATATCGCGGGAAATCACGTCATCGTCCGTCCCCAGAATGTCTGAGAGAAGAAGCTCATTCCCATCCCAGTCCATATTCAGGGGTTCTTCAATTGATACCTCCAGGCGCACCTTGCTGCTTCGCCGCAGATACATCAGGATTTCGTTCTCGATACAGCGGGACGCGTAGGTGGCCAGCTTGATTTTTTTGTCCGG
>Ga0192263_1113_pt1 | contig 19299 bp, 15 predicted proteins | sample Koala_Koa23_I3_FD_131257 | JGI IMG/M metagenome (GOLD analysis project Ga0192263, IMG submission 131257) | Enriched cells from koala feces incubated with labeled cellulose particles, San Francisco Zoo, California, United States - Koala_Koa2-3_I3 ... | reverse complement strand
ATCTAAAGATGACGGCCATTACACCGCTCCATATCCAGGACTTCTACACTCAGCTTATGGAGAAAGGCTATGAACGTAACGGCGTTCATTATGAATATAAAGCAAATACCATCAAACGTATTCACCAGATCATCAGCAGCAGTCTGAATACTGCCGTACAATGGCAGATTATAGAAAGTAATCCATGCGCGCGGGTACGTCCGCCTAAGGTGAACAAGAGTGACGATGTGAAGCACTTTACACCAGAACAAACCGAACGATTCCTGCTGTTCCTTGATGAGCCTTATACGGTAACCTATCGGGGTCGGCAAAAGAAAGATGGCTCCGCATCAGCGGAGTACAGTGAAATCCGAACCGTTCCATTACAGCATAAAGTCCTTTTTTATCTGGCAGTATATGGGGGCTTCCGGCGCGGCGAATTGATTGCCCTTACATGGGATGATATTGATTTTGAGAACAATACGGTCAGAATTAAAAAATCTGCCGCCAGAACCAAAAAGGGAGTCATTACAAAAATTCCAAAATCATATGCATCCTACCGGACAGTCACGATCAGTGATGAAGTGATACCGCTTTTACACGAGCTTAAGGAAGAGCAGGATCGATTTATACTCGAAGCCGGCACTTACTGGCAAGGGAAAAATTATCTGTTTACCCAAGACAATGGCAAGCAAATGGATCTCTCCACGCCAAACAAGGTATTTCAAAAAAACGTCCGCCGGTATAACGAAACAGAGGAAGGAAAAATTGATCCGCTTCCCATGATTACACTTCATGGCCTGCGTCACACCTCGGCCACACTTCTGATTGCCGGGGGCGTTGACCCAAAGACCGTACAGAATCGTCTGGGGCATAGTGAAATATCTACCACTCTGGATATCTATAGCCATGCACTGAAAAAGCAGGATGAATCTGCTGCCAACACGATCAACCGGCTTTTAAAAGGTGCATCCTGAAATCGTTGTGCACCAAATGTGCACCAAATCCACTTTCAATCACCAGAAAACGCTAAAAAACAGTTTCCAATATTCGGGCAAAAAAATACCGGAAACCCTTTGTTTTAAAGGATTTCCGGCGCCCCTGCCAAGGAGTCGATGCGACAGGATTTGAACCTGCGACCTCTGCGTCCCGAACGCAGCGCTCTACCAAGCTGAGCCACGCATCGTATTTGTCTCTTTCTCAATTCAGCTTGTTTATTATATCATCAAGTTTTTAAAAATGCAAGGATTTTTTTATTTTTCTTCAGCTTTTCCACTTCAGGCTTTTTCCTTCAAGCCTTTTCACTTCAGCCATAAAATTGGGGTTTTAAGAGCCTAAATACCGGTATAAATTGCTTATCATTAATCCTCGGCAGAATTTTCAGGGTTTCGTTCTCTTTTTTCATTTAAAATGTTCTTCGCGACTACAATCATCTGGACTACTTCATCCCATTTCTTCTCTTCACATGACTGCAAGATCATATCAAATAATTTATCCCATTCTTTCCAGCCTGCTTCCATTGTTTCCTCTATTTTTTCCTCATTTTTCATCAGCATGTCATATGCTTCTTCTAAAGCTTGAATATGTCTCTCCTGCTCATCATTACGCTCTTGCATAACGGATTCCAACTGCTCATATGTTTGAATCATTTCCTCCAGTTTATCAATCAGTTCTGCCGCATTTGCCAGTTTTTGCTTTTGCTCCTCGATAATGTTCTTCTGCATCGTAATGGTTTGCTCATAAAGATTCATATTGTTTAATCCTCTCATATATTTTCTTATGGATTCTGCATTCTCCATCCCGGATGATACTTGTTCTTGAGGGCCGTTCCGACTAGCTTACCCCAGCCTAATGGATAACCGTTCACGCAGACGAGCTGCCAACAGTTATTTTGAGGAGATAGATCTTCAATCTCTATCGTCTCTCCGCGCAGATATTGCTCTACTCGTTTGTCTACGTGGTCGAAATCAAGGACTGCAAGGCAGTTTTCAACGCGTACCGCCATTGCAAATGCCTGCGATGGTTCGAATCGGTCTTTTTTGATCTCTCCAAGATACAGCCCGCTGCGCAGGAATGGAATCCCTTTGATGACATCCGGGGTTTCCGGCATGTAATATGCCTGACTGCCGTGAATGTCGATTCCTTTCTTGATGTCTCTCCTGCCAGAAAAAGTATCCTCGTATTTTAGCGTATCTTTTATAAATGAATCAATTAATTTTATCTTTTCATCGGTTTTGAACTTTTGATCTGAATCTTTCTTTTGTCCTGTGGCTTTTGTTTGTAAGCTGTTCCTCTGTTTTCCCGCGTGTCTGTCTGCGCCTGTCTGGAAGAGGATTCCTGACAGCTCTGGTCTTTCGCTGCTTTTTCTTTTATCAGAAACAGGGAAATCCTTCGACCGTTTTTTCAACAGTGCCATGAAATGACCCTCGCCAGGCATTTTATGCGGAAATATGCGAATGCAGCGGTTAATATCGCTCAGGGCTGCTGTCAGCCGGGTGTACTGTTTCTGGTCATTGACAGTCTGCGGCGGCATGTTTTGCCACGCGTCTTCCATAGTCTGCTCTGGCTGGCTTTGCCGCTCATCTTCCATAGTCTGCGACGGACTGTTCTTCCCCCTGTCGTCAATCATCTGTCGCGATTTTCTCTGCTCCCATCCTTCCATAGCTAACTCAGGTCTTCCATGGCTGAAACCTTCTATCCCGGATTCTGCCATGGAGATGGGGAGAAGCTCCATCTCAGGGCAATTCTCAAGCAGATGCATGATTACCTGTTCGTTCTCCTCCGGGGAGAATGTGCAGGTAGAATAGAGCATCATGCCCCCGGGCCGGAGCATGGAGGCTGCCTGTAAAAGAATTTCCTTTTGCTTCTTTGCGCAGGAATGTACCTTTGTCAGGCTCCAGTCTTTTGCGCTGGCAATATCTTTGCGGAACATGCCTTCGCCAGAGCAGGGGGCATCCACGAGAATTTTATCAAAAAATTCTGGAAACTGTCTGGAAAGTCTGAATGGTGTTGTGTTGGTCACGATGGCGTTGGCCACGCCGAATATCTCAAGGTTTTTCAACAGTGCCTTCGCCCTGGATGTGCTGATGTCGTTGGCGACCAACAGCCCACGCCCACGCAGTTTTTCCGCGAGAGCGGTCGCCTTGCCGCCAGGTGCCGCACAGAGATCCAGCACGCGATCTCCGGGATTGACCGGAAGGATCTGTGCAGGTGTCATAGCACTGGGTTCCTGCAAATAATACAGGCCAGCGTAATAATATGGATGTCTGGATGGCGTGTCTTCTTTTTCGTAAAAAAAGCCACTGCTGATCCATGGGATCGGGCTCAGATGAAAGGGCGCGATGCGGCAAAACTCCTCTGCGCTGATCTTTAGCGTGTTCACGCGAAGTCCATAACGCCGGGGCTCCTCATAAGTCTTCAGAAAGGAAGGATACTCATCTCCCAGAAGTGCTTCCATACGCATTTGAAATTCTTTTGGCAGAACCTCCACTGGCAAATTCATGGTATCTTCCTTCCATATTGTCTGCATATTACTTCATTGCCGTTGAAAACGTCTTTATAACATGCTTCCGGCGAACTATTTTATTCCGTCTAGCGATACCTGGACAGCTCCCCGGCAATCTTCATCTGTGCAAAATACCTCCGGCGAGCGGTCTCATTCCGTCCAGCGATACCTGGGCAGCTCTCCGGCAATCTTCATCTGTGCAAAATACCTCCGGCGAGCGGTCTCATTCCGTCCAGCGATACCTGGTCAGCTCCCCGGCTGTTTTCAGCTGCGCAAAATGATTCTGGCGAAGTGCCTCATACAGTACGATGGCAACGGAATTGCCAAGGTTCAGTGAGCGTGTCTCTCCAAGCATTGGGATGCGGATGGTCGTATCCGGATGGGCATACAGGATTTCTTCCGGAATCCCCGCGCTTTCTTTTCCAAACATCAGATAGCAATCCGGCTCATATGTTACATCTGTGTAAACCCTCCTGCCTTTGGTTGAGACAAAATATAACCGGGCTCCTGAATTTTTTTCAAGAAAATCCTCGTAGTTGAGATACCTCGTCACGTCGAGCTGCGGCCAGTAATCCATGCCTGCACGTCGGAGTGCTTTTTCAGTCAGCCGAAATCCCAGAGGCTCGATCAGATGAAGCCGGGAACCGGTCGCGACGCAGGTGCGCCCGATATTACCCGTATTCGCAGGAATCTCCGGCTCATATAATACAATATTCATATCCTGGCCTTCCGATAAGTAAAACAGCTTACATTGCTTGCCATATAGGTAAAAGACTTATTCTGACGATTCTGCCGCCCTCAGCCGGGTAATGAATTTCTCCAGCCGGGCCAGCGCTGCTTTCAGCGCATTGATGGAGTACGCATAAGAAATGCGCAGGAATCCCTCGCCGCAGGCTCCAAACGCCGTGCCGGGCACGACAGCCACATGCTCTTCCTCCAACAGGCGCATCGCGAATTCATCGGAGGTCATGCCAAATTCCTTAATACATGGGAAGACGTAAAACGCGCCGAACGGCTCAAAACACGGAAGCTGCATGCGCCGGAATTCATGCATCAGGTATCGCCTGCGCTGGTTGTAGGATTCCCGCATTTGCGCGACGTCCTCGTCTCCGTTGCGCAAAGCCTCGACAGCTGCATACTGGCTGGTTGTAGGCGCGCACATAATCGCGAATTGATGGATTTTCATCATCTGATCAATGATCCGCTGTGGTCCACAGACATAGCCGAGCCGCCAGCCGGTCATCGCGTAAGATTTGGAAAAGCCGTTAATTGTCAGAGTGCGTTCCCGCATACCGGGCAGACTCGCGATCGACACATGGGTACCCTCATAAGTCAGTTCCGAATAGATTTCATCAGAAATCACGAAAAGATCCTTTTCAATCACGATTTCCGCAATCTTCCGCAGGTCGTCCCGGCGCATCACGGCCCCGGTCGGGTTGTTTGGAAACGGCATTATCAATACCTTGGTTTTGTCTGTAATCTTCTCCCGCAGCTCTTCTGCGGTCAGGCGGAATTCATTTTTTTCCTGCAGCTCGATGGCAACCGGCACACCCCCGGCCAGCTGCACGCATGGCAGATAGGAGACATAGCATGGCTGCGGGATCAGAACCTCATCGCCCTCGTCAACCATCGCCCGCAGGGCAATATCGATACCCTCGCTTCCGCCGACAGTCACCAACGTCTCATGGACCGGGTCGTAGGTCAGATTACAACGGCGCTCCAGATAGCGGCAGATTTCTTTGCGCAGCTCCATCAGGCCGGAGTTTGATGTATAAAAGGTACGCCCCTTTTCCAGGGAATAAATGCCTTCGTCGCGGATATGCCATGGGGTGTCAAAATCCGGCTCTCCTACGCCGAGTGAAATAACGTCCTCCATCTCATTTGCAATGTCAAAAAAGCGGCGGATACCGGACGGCTCGATAGCCATTACTTTCTGGGATAACGGATTTCTCACGGGGTCACCAACATCCTTTCGTCTTTCTCTTTTTTATCCAGTATTGTGCCATAATCCTTATATTTTTTCAGAATGAAATGTGTCGCGGTGCTCGGCACGGAATCCAGCGTGGACAGCTTGTCTGTTACAAAACCGGACACCTCCCGAAGGGTCTTGCCCTGAAGAATCACCAGCAGATCATAAGCGCCGGAAATCAGGTAAACAGACTGTACCTCCGGATAATTGTAAATGCGTTCCGCGATCGAATCAAATCCCTGCCCTCTCTGTGGAGTCACCCTCACCTCGATCAGCGCGGTCACCTTCTCAGAGTTTGTTTTTTCCCAGTCGATCAGTGTGTGATAGCCACAGATCACATGCTCCCGCTCCATCGCTTCTACTTCATTGAGAATGATATCCTCACTCGAACCGAGCAGGATGGCCAGTTCTCCCAGATCAATCTTACTGTTTTTTTCCAGAAATGTTAAAATTTGCTCTCTCATAATTTTCTGTCTCCAGATCCTCCTGTATTTCTGTTTTACGTCAAAAAATCGTTTCTAAATCTCCACAACTCATCCTGCTTCGGTCGGTCCAGGAATCTGCGGTTTTCTCCATTGCGAATGATCCGATCATTTTTATCCGTTACCCGCCCGATGACGTCAGCCGGTATCCCTGCGCCATGCAGTACCTGCACCAGAATCTCTGTCTGATTCGGATCGGAGCCGATTAAAAGCGCTCCTTCTGAGTACAGATAATAGGGATTGATATCGAAGTATTCGCAGATCTCTACAGTCTCCTGCTCCAGGGCAATTCTCCGAAGATCGACATCCAGTCCGACCTGCGCCTGATCCGCCATTTCCCACAGGGCATTAAAAATACCTCCCTGCCCAAGGCAGTGCATAGGACATGATCCAAACCGGTCCACCAGCCGCGCAGTCCCGATAATGGGCATCCACTGGTCAAAGCTTTTTGCCCGTTCTACCAGCCGAAAGGGAAATCTGCGAAGCAACTCTTCCTCATGGGCAGCCGCAAGTGCCGCAGTACCGGCGAGCGCAATCCGGCGCGTCATAATAAGCTCCTGCCCGGCCTGGAGCATGCGCTGTCTCTGTAGCGACGTATTCGCTGATTCTGACGCCTTCCGGGAATGAACCAGGCCGCAAGAAACCGGGCCGGGAGCCGAGCTTCCCTCCTGCCCCAAATCATTTTTTCCAATGCAGGTAACATAATATTGAGGAGAAATCACCTGATCCGACACCTGTATGGAAGCATCACAAAAGTTCAGGCCGTTCTCCCCGGCTTCGGTGAAAAATTTCTTCATATCTTCGCGCAGCACGGGTTCCTCATAAGTAACGGGAAGTATCCCCTGCAGAAGAACCGTCACAGGCGTAGCGCCTGCCGCAGCGATAGAATTCGCGGCAGCCGTCACCTGCCGCCATGGTCTTTTCTGGTACCCCGGCAGCGGTCCGGCCGCCGAAAGTGCCAGTCCCGGCATTGCTCCAGCCGCCGAAGCTGACTGACCCGGCATTATTCCAACCGCCGAAGCTGACTGGCCTGACATCGTTCCGACCGCCGAAGCTGTCAGTCCAGACATAGATCCGGCCGCTGAAACAGCCTGACCCGGCAGGCTGTCGCTGCTCCCGCCGGGATAATCTGTGGTTTTGATATGAAGCTGCCTGAAAACTGAACGCTTTTTTATGGATTCTGCAAGCTCTCCTGTACGCACCTGACTGCACCTGTTCTTCCGGCATCCACGCCCTATTCTACCACTACCGTCTCACCGGATGTCTCTGCTGAAGCCTCGGCTGTGGTTTCGGCCGTCGTCTCGGCTGTAGTCTCCGCCGTGGTTTCAGCTGTGGTTTCCGCAGTAGTCTCCGCCGTCGTTTCGGCTGTGGTTTCCGCAGTAGTCTCCGTCTGCTCTGTCGTTTCCGTCTGCTCCGTCTCGCTTTGTGTAGTCTCACTCTCTGTCTCAGAAGCCACACCGTAGGTGATCAGGTACTGCACCTGGGACAGGTCGTTCGCAGCTATCGCGGTGTACAGGGCGGAGGAAAGAGCCGTATTGCTCGTGGCAACACCGACCTCATAAATTGCCGGCGAGGCGGTGTACGTACTGCTGTTCACCTGAACTGTCTCAGAAAGTACGCCATCAATATAAATCTCCTTCCAGAGCACCGCGCTCAGCCCCTGGTGGGCGCTCTGCACCTGCACAAGGTATCCGACACTCTGGCTGGTATTCGCGCTGAGCGTGATATTTGTAGCCGGATCCGTCTGGCTGATCGTTTCACTTACAAATTTCAATGTCTGGTTTGACGCCCTGGTTTCCACTCCGTAAATTGTAAATGTCAGCGTACCGGACCACGCACTGCCTGCTATATAAACCGGATAGTCCAGGTTATTTGTGAAAACAAAGTCCATAAGCCCTTCCGCTATTGCCGCATCCTTCGATGGATCCACGTAAGTGACAAGCATCGTATGGTTATATCTTTTATCCACCTGCAGCTCTGCTTTCAGAACGGCATTGTACAGAGTCGTGGATACCTGACAGATCCCGCCGCCATAGGATTCCACAACCTGCCCGGCTTCATAGGAGGCTGCCAGGGCGTAACCATTTTCTTCTGTAAACGGCGCCACCGCCTCTGTCACAGAAAAGGACTCGCCGGGCATCAGGAGCGTACCGTTTATCTTCGAAGTGCCATTCTGCACATTCTGCGCCCGGTTTGACGTAGATGAGGCGTAGCTCGTCGTAGCAGTACCCAGCACATCCGTCATCTGGCTGAGCAGCTCGGCAGTCAGCGTGGGCGATTCCGTGTCCGCCGTCGCCTGAATCACGGCGTCTCCCGCTTCCAGAGTCAGCAGATGCTCCTTCAGGCTCACAAGTGTCGCGTCCACATCCAGCGTCATTCCGTCAGTACCGCCTTCGACATAGAGTGACCCATCATCAGCCATGTGGATCGTGCCCTCAACAGGCTCTGAATTGTAAACGGCCAGCGATTTTACAAAAGCCTCTTCGGCATCCTCATCAAGCTCGTATTCAATTTCATAATTGGTACCCTGGTTCTCCAGATCCTTCTGCTCCTTGTAGCGGCGGATAATATTTCCGGTCGTGCCAAGCTCGCTGATCTCCTGCACCAGATCCGTATTCACCCAGGTAAGCCCCAGCTGAGCCCAGGTCGTGGTCACGGAATCGCTTCCCATCTGAATTGTAATCGTAGAAGAAGCCAGCGCCTCCACCTCGCTCTCTACGTAGGCTTCCGCCTCTTCTACCGTCATGCCGCTGACATCCTTCTCCCCGATAAAGACGCCATCGCTGATCACTGCTTCCCCTTCGGCGTCCGCCGGCAGGGCGTATAAAAGCAGCATGCACAGCAGTACGCAGCCCGTCATTAATTTTTTCAGCATAGAATCCCCTCTTAATTCATTTTAATTCATTATGATTCATAAAACTATTTTCAGTTCAAAAATCATTTTCATGCATAAGCCATTTTCAGCTTAAAAATGATTCTCATGCATAAAGTCATTACCAGTTTAAAACGCATACAATGCCGATACCACGGTTCCAAGTACCATCGCCACGATGATCACGATCACAATGATCGCCGCAACGCGCTGCTTCTTTTTGGAATTATTAAAATTCATCATATCTCTCACCTCTCATAAACACTTACAGCAGCATTCTCGCGGCGCCATAAATGCCCGCGTCATTCCCCAGCTTCGCAAGGGCAAACCTGGTATCCCTGCACGGAGGGAAGCAATACTCCCGGAACGGCCCGGTAATATAATCCAGCACGATCGGCCCGGCCTTGGATACGCCGCCTCCGATCACGATAATCTGAGGATCTACCACAGTGGAAAAGACCGCCAGTGCCTTTCCAAGATACCGGCCAAACTCCGTGCCTACCTGGATTGCCAGGGCGTCGCCTTCCTTCATCGCGTCAAAAACGGTCTTTGCGGAGATATTTTTATGCCTGCGCATCAGGGAAGGCTCCTCACTGGAGTCCAGTATCTTCTGTGCCAGATGCGCGATGCCCGTGGCCGACGTCCACTGCTCCAGGCAGCCATGCCTGCCGCAGTTACAGGCTTCCTCCATCTCATCATCCACATGCGCGTGGCCGATTTCGCCGGCTGCGCCGTGCGCACCTGCCACAATCCTTCCATCCAGAATAATGCCGCCGCCCACGCCGGTGCCGAGCGTCACCATAATCATGTCCTTATAGCCTGCGCCGCCGCCCTGCCAGAGCTCGCCGAGAGCCGCCACATTCGCGTCATTGCCGGCCTTTACCTTCAGCCCGGTCAGGTCGCCCAGATCTTTCGCAATATTGACATAGCCCCAGTGGAGATTGACCGCCATCGGCACCTCTCCCGCCTCATTGACCGGTCCGGGAATGCCGATTCCCACTCCGGCCACATCTTCCTTATTCAGCGCCTTTTCTGTGATCTTTGCCAGAACCGTTTCTGCCACGTCGGGGAGAATGTGGCATCCATTTTCCTCTGTCCGGGTCGGAATCTCCCACTTGTCCAACACGTCGCCTTCCACGCTGAAAATCCCACATTTCACCGTTGTGCCGCCGACATCAATGCCAAAACAATATTTTCCCATCTCACTGCTCCTTCTTCTGTGCGTTTTTCATCGGACTGTTCTGAACGCGGTTGTACAGCTCCTGCGCCGCATTATATCCCATCTTCTTCTGCCGGTGGTTGACCGCAGCCGCCTCCACGATCCCGGCAAGGTTCCGCCCGGGCCGGATCGGCAGGGAATGACACACAACCTTGTTTCCCAGGAACTCCGTATATTCCTCCTCCAGGCCGAGCCGGTCATACTCTTTGTCCCGGCTCCACTCTTCAAGCTTGATCACAAGGTCAATCTGCTGCGTGTTTTTGACGCTCTCAACGCCGAACAGCGTCTTCACGTCAATAATGCCGATGCCGCGCAGCTCAATAAAATGCCGTGTGATATCCGGCGACGCCCCGATCAGCGTCGCATCGCTGACCTTGCGGATCTCCACCACGTCGTCCGTCACCAGACGATGGCCCCGCTTGATCAGCTCGAGGGCGGCCTCGCTTTTTCCAATACCGCTCTCACCCATGATCAGGATGCCTTCCCCATACACATCGACCAGAACACCATGGATCGAAATGCACGGAGCCAGCTCCACATTCAGCCAGCGGATAATCTCCGCCATAAATCCGGACGTCGTCTGGCTCGTGATGAAGATCGGCACTTCGTACTGCTTCGCCAGACGGAGCATATCCTCGTCCGGCTCCGTCATGGTCGTATAGATGATGCACGGTACATTATAAGATAAAAACTTTTCATACACGGGCACCTTTGTCTCTCTCGACAGATGCTCCAGATACGTGTATTCAACATACCCGATAATCTGTACCCGTTCCGAGTAAAAATGGTCAAAATATCCTGTGAGCTGCAGTGCCGGACGGTTGATCTCCGAGGTAACGACCTTTTTATTGGAAATATCAATCTCCGGGGTCAGATTTGTCAGCTCCATTTTTTCTGCAATTTTCTTCAATGGCACACTGGCTGTAGGCATATGCACAAATCCTCCCATGGTTTATAACAAATGATAAATTGAATTGTATCCGATTCTTACAGATTTGTCCAGACCAAAGAAGAATCTTATATAAAAATTAAAAGTTGAAAAGCTTCAGCCATCCTCCTCGACCTGCACTCCACTCTGCTTCTCTCCGTGAAAGTAGTCGTACACCTCCTGCGCGCTCCGCCGATTCATGGATGGAGCGGCGGCCAGCTCCTCCAGCGAAGCGTCCCGGATCGCCTCCAACGACTGGAATGTCCGCATCAGAGCCTTGCGCCTGGTCGGACCGATCCCTTCGATCTCGTCCAGAAGAGACCGCACCTGGCTTTTGCCGCGCAGGCTGCGGTGGTACTCAATCGCGAAGCGGTGTGCCTCATCCTGGATCCGCGTGACCAGATGAAACGCCTCCGAATGTGTGTCAATCGGCAGCTCCACATTTTCAAAATAAATGCCGCGCGTCCTGTGAAAATCATCCTTTACCATCCCGCAGACCGGCAAGGATATCCCAAGGCTCTCCAGTACCCGGAGCGCCACATTTACCTGGCCGCGCCCGCCATCCATCAGAAGCAGGTCCGGGAAACGGCTGAAGCTGCCCATCTCATAGCCCATGCCCTTTTCATCCAGCTCCCGGCGCTCCTCCAGCCCATGCCGGAAGCGGCGGGTGAGCACCTCCTCCATGCTCGCGTAGTCGTCCGGTCCCTGGACGGTTTTAATTTTGAATTTGCGGTAATCGCTGCGTTTCGGTTTTCCCTTCTCATAGACAATCATCGAGCCGACCGATTCAAATCCGCTGATATTGGAAATATCAAACGCCTCCATCCGAGTCGCCCGGTCGATCCCCAGCAGGCGCTCGACCTCATGAACCGCTCCGATCGTGCGCCCTTCCTCGCGTTTGATCCGCTCGCGGTCCTGGCGAAGTACGATCGACGCGTTCTCAGCGGCCATCTCCACCAGTTTTTCCTTCGTGCCTTTTTTCGGGACGCGCAGATAAACTCTCTGGCCTCGCTTCTGGGTGAGCCACTGCTCTACCACCTCATGATCCTCGATCCCGGTCTCCAGCATCAGCTCACGCGGCACAAACGGCGTCCCGGCGTAATATTGCTTAATAAAGCTGCTCAGAATAACCCCCTTTGTATCGTGAGGTGCCACCTGCAGGTAAAAATGATCTCTGCCGATCATTTTGCCGCCCCGGATAAAAAACACCTGCACTACCGCGTCGCTGCCGTCCACCGCCATCGCCAACACGTCCTTGTCCTCCCCGTCCTCGTGCGTGATCTTCTGCCGCTGCGCAACCTGGCGGACACTGCTGATCAGATCCCGGTACTCAATCGCCTTCTCAAAATCCAGTGCTTCCGACGCCTCATCCATCTGCTTTTGCAGAGCATCCAGCACCGGCGCGTAATCCCCATTCAGAAATCCCAGCGCCCCGTCGACTGACTTACGGTACTCCTCACTGCTGATCAATCCCTGGCAGGGTGCCGGGCACTGTCCGATATGATAATACAGACATGCCCGGTCTTTTCCAATGTCGCGGGGCAAAGAAAGTGTGCAATTTCTTAATTTATACAGCTTATTGATCAGCTCGATCGTATCCTTAACCGCGCCGGCGTTTGTATAGGGGCCAAAATATTTTGACTTATCCTTTTTCAGATCGCGGGAAAACACGACGCGGGGAAACTCCTCTCCGATGGTCACCTTAATAAAAGGATAACTCTTGTCATCCTTCAGCATCGTGTTATACTTCGGTCGGTGTTCCTTGATCAGATTGCACTCCAGCACAAGCGCCTCCAGCTCCGAGTCCGTCACGATATACTCAAACCGGCTGATCCGCTGCACCATCTGCTCGATCTTCGGCCCCTTATTCCGGCTGGTCTGAAAATACTGGCGCACCCGGTTTTTCAGGCTGATCGCCTTGCCCACATAGATGATCGCGTCCTTCGCGTCGTGCATGATATACACGCCCGGGCGCGCGGGGAGCTTCTTTAATTCCTCCTCGATCTGAAACCCGGGCGTGCTGTTTTCTTCAGACAATATCCCTATCCCCTTTCTGTCAAAGACGCCGCTGCATACCCCTCCAGCAAATCGCGAACCTCCCGAACCAGGCTTTCCTCTGTGCCAAACAGCTCATATTCACTGAAAGACGGAAGTCCCATGTGTACTTCCGCCTTGCGATAAACCATCGGACTGTTCCTTGTCACCTTCCCTGACATATGGTACGCCATAATACCGGTCCTGGGATACAATGTCTGCACCGCCCGGGCATCTATGCCGCTTCCGGCCAGTATGCAAATCCGCCCGCGGCTTCTCTCCTGGAGCTCTGCCAGCAGATCCGCCCCTTCCGTACATCGGTCTTTCTGTCCGGATGTCAGAATCGTATGAATCCCCAGCTGCACCGCCTGTTCCATTGCTTCAAACGGATCTGCGCAAACATCAAACGCCCGGTGCAGGGTTACCGACATATCTCCCGCTGCATCTTTTAAAAGACGAATCCGCTCGACGTCCAGAGAACCGTCCGGCAAAAGTACGCCAATCACCACGCCTTCCGCCCCCAGGTCCCGAAACATGCGGATTTCCTCCAGCATTTCGGAAAACTCATATTCCGAATAGCAGAAATCTCCAAAGCGCGGACGAATCAGTACGTGTACCGGGATGTTACTATGTCGTCTGAGCTCCCGAAACATGCACGGACTCGGCGTAGTCCCCCCGATAATCAGGTTCTGGCAGAGTTCAATCCGCGTCGCACCGCCCTTCTCTGCGGCCAGCGCAGACTCCACAGAGTCCGCGCAGACCTCTAATACAAATCCTTTCATAATGCAAATCCTTTACAAACCCTTTCCTGATTCAGATCTGACACCGCACAGGAAAACCTCCTCAATTTCCAGGTTGTCCCCGAGCATTACCAGATCAGCGTCTTTGCCCTCCTCTATGGATCCTTTCCTGTCAAAAACGCCGATCAGCTTTGCCGGATTTTCTGTAAACAGCGGCAGTGCTTCTTCCAAAGTACATCCGGTATACTGCATCACATTTTTCAGCGCACGGTTCTGTGTCAGTGTGCTTCCGGCCCTCGTCCCGTCCGGGAGCTTCGCGTCGCCGTTTTTCACAACCACTTCATTCACCCCCAGGTGATAGTTCCCATCCGGGAGACCGGCGGCCATGATAGAATCCGTGATTGCGACCAGCCTGTCTCTTCCCTTTATTTTCCACAAAAGTCTCACGATCCCAGGGTGAAGATGGAGACCGTCACAGATCATTTCACAGTAAATATCCGACTCAAGAGCCGCGCCCAGTATCGCAGGCTCATGCTGATGAAGCAGTCTCATCGCGTTAAAAGTATGGGTAGCGCTCGCCGCTCCCCGATGGATCGCATCCATGGCCGTCTGATAATCTGCCCCGGAATGACCGATGGCCGTCACAATCCCCATCTCGGAGAGCGCGGGGATCAGATCATTCACTCCCGGGACTTCGGGCGACACCGTCATATAGCGAATCCCGCCCCCGGCTATTTTCTGATATTCTTCAACAAGGGTGCAGTCCGGCAGCCGCAGCAGGCTCTCTGGCATTGCCCCTTTGTACTCTCTGGACAAAAAAGGCCCTTCCAGATGAACGCCCAACAGCTCTGCTGTATTAGCCCGGCGCCCGAGCGAGCGATACTGCCTGATGCACCATTCTGTCTGCTCCCGGGTGTCTGTCAGGACAGAAGCCAGCCAGGAGGTCGTTCCGTTCCCGGCGAAAAACTGTCCGATCTTTTCAAGCCCTTCCTGGTCTGCGCCATTCGCATCTACTCCGATGGCCCCGTGGGTATGAATATCAATAAAGCCCGGTACAATCCGCTTTCCTTTTGCATCGATCACCGTGCATGCGTCCTCTGCCGGCTCATTGCCCATCGCCTCATTGGCCAGGAAAGAAATCTTTCCATCCGTAAGCCTCAGCGTCACATCCTGAAAACTGTGATTGATATAAACTCTACCATTTTTTATAATAACATCTCTCATACAGGATCTCCCTCCCCTTTCCGGCAGATTCTATTCCGGCAGCACGGCTACCTGTTCCGGAATCCGCAGCAGCACGTCCGGATGAGTCTGCAGAAGTGTCGCCGGAAAATGCGCGGATCTCTCCCCATAAGCGACGTGGCGGACAACGCTCCTGTGCCAGTCGCGGAAACATCCCAGGCGCACCTTCGAGGCATGGCAGATCTCGTACATTCCAATCGTAATGCAGTAGCGCGGCATATCGTCAATCGCGCCGTTCAGTTCTCCAATCGCGTTCGCGGTCCTGGTCTCCGGGCTTATCTTCAGCACACGGGTGTGCAGATTTCCGAATTCCTCCGGCGTAAGCTCATCCTGCGCCTCATTAAAAGCCACGTGCCCGTTAATCCCGATGCCGCCGAAGCAGATATCCACGCCGCCCAGCTTTTCAATCAGCCGCTGAATGCGCCCGGGATCCTCCGGATCCGGAAATACCCGCTGTTCTGCGGGCATCACCAGCCCGGGATGGATCCTTCCGTACACGGTTCTGTCCATAAATCCCCGGAAACTCAGCGGATCCGATGAATCAATCCATTTCTGGTCATCCGTGAGATATTCATCCATATTGATAAACCAGACATTCGCGAGACTGATCTCCTCCTGATTCACCATATCCACAAAATAAGGATACTGCCCCGTCGGACCAACCGGACAGATAAAAACAGTCCTTCGCCCCTGTTCATTATTTTTCCTTATCTCATCTGCCATTTCTCTGGCAAGTGCCTGAAAAACAGCATCTTTGTCCTTCATCACCAGAATTGGTATTTTGGGCGAGGAGAGCAGCGCCTCCCTGGTGTAACCATAATAAGCATGTCTCAATCTTTTCTCCTCCTTCTTATCTGCTTCTATTCCATGATGTCAGGACAAAAGCTCCTGATACCGCGGATAACTGTGTGCTTCGCATCTTCGCTTCGTTCCGGCCTGCGCTAAACGTCTCCGCTTCACTCCGATCCGTCCCAAACGCGTGTCATTGGCACCGCATGAGCGCCCGGCGCCCCGCAATCCTGAGCGCACTCAGAATCCGGTATAATTCTGCGTCACCCATTCCCACAGAATCCGGTATTTTTCCGCGTCACCCATCCTCGCAGAATCCGGTGTACTTTCGCATCACTCATTCCCACAAAATCCGGTGTACTTTCGCATCACTCATTCCCACAAAATCCGGTATAATTCTGTGTCACCTCCAGCACCCGGTATACATCCAGCCAGGGCTGGAACTCGTCCTCCCGCCCACAGATATAGCTCCGCAGCTCTTTCCATTTTACTGCTGCCCCGGAGGAATCCCCCGATGAGAGCAGGCGAATCGCGTCCGCCAGGCGCACGACATAGTCCCTGTGGTAAGCCAGAAGCTTTCGAAAAAGGAGCTCCACCGTGTCCCCTTCAGGCTCGCCGCAGAAAAGCGCATCGGTCTTCTCCCCACATTTCCCGGACAATTCTGCCCTGAATTCTTCGCAGCACGCAATCACTGCCTCCATCCGGGCTGTCACGGAAGCGTTCTTCCGGTCCCCTTTTCCATTTACGTAGTCACAGCATTCCAGCTCTGATAATTTCTCCAGATAATGTACCGCAGCCGGCGCGAAGTCTCCGTAAGCAGCCTCAAAATACTCCTGCTCCAGTTCCCGCTCACTTTTCTCTCTGTCAAACAGCATCTGTCCCATCACATAATTGGGCAGTGTATTGGGCAGGCCTGCCCGCAGCTCCTGGCAGCTTATATAGCCGTTCAGTCCCATTTCCCGGAGCTTTTTAATATCTTCACTGATGATTCTGGACATATGGATATAACCAAAGTCTCCATAATGCGCGCGTCCCAGAGGATAGTCATACACAAATCCGTCCCCCGGGAACAACCGCTGCCAGCCCTTCAGGAAAGCAAGATTTTCGCCCAGATTTGTCGGCAGCGTAATCTGGTTGCGGGAAAAAGCCGGCAGCTCCTCCGGAATATCCAGAAGTGAGTAAGAATGCTCAAACGTCCGGCTGATCGGCGCGAACATCAGCACAAAACGCTCCGGATTCTGAAGCCGCTCCTTTACCGGCGGCCAGAGCAGTTCCTGATAGAGAAGAAAGACCAGCCGCGTACTCAGACCTTCCGCCGTCAGCCGGCGGTCAATCTCATTGAGGATGCCTGCATACTGGTCAGATACGGTGGTTTTCCTGCAGTCTTCACACTCACACACATTGTTGTAATCGTCCGCCAGCCAGATATGAAGGTAATCAACAGACGGATGATCCGTCGCGTATCGCACGACCAGATCCACGAACCGGTTCACAGCATCCTTCTGATGATAACAGAGGTTCGTGTTGGCCGGAATTCCACGAAAAAGTCCGCGTTTCCCTCCTACACATGCGGCCCACTGCGATTCCATAGTCTCAAAAGTCTCAGGAAAAACCGGCGCCTTGGAATCCGAACCGGGTTGCTGAGCGGCAGAATCTGACTGCCCGGCTGTGGTATCGGGCTGCACAGAAACAGATTCCGACGACACAGCAGCAGAAGCAGGCTTCACGGACGCAGATTCTGACGACACGGCAGCAAAAGCAGGCTTCACGGACGCAGATTCCGGCTGTGCGGCAGCCGCCGCCGTATCCCAGGAAATCGCCTCATAGCCAAGAGTCTCACCGGTCCAGCCATGCCCGACTCTGTGAAGCAGGATGCCACGCCTTTTTATCTCACGCTCCAGCTCCCGGTCATATGCGGCAGCATCCGATACGGTAAACGCTTCCGGCTCTCTGAATGGATTCTGTCGGTGATGATAATATCTGGCCATAAAAATATACGAGACCTTGAACTGCAGGAAAAATGTATTATACCCAACTTTCGGCAGCCAGTCAATGAAATCCCGGATGTTTTCAAAGCTGTCCGCTCCTTCGATGCACACACCCCGATGGAAAAAAGAAGCCTGCCTTTCATAATTGGCCGACAGGGCGGCCTTTTCAAGAAAAGGTACCCGCTCCGCAGCCTTTCCGGGCGCAAGAAAGCGGCATCCCAGAAAATGGAGATAATCATACACGCCGAGCAATACGCTTCTGTCGTTATTGCCTGCAATCGTCCCTTCCGATTCGCTGACATTCACACGAAAACAATCCTTTCGCAGGGGAGATCCCAGCTCTGGAAGAACTCTCAGCCGGAACACACACCGGACGGCAAAATCATCCGGCAGCATTCTCTCCAGATAGGCGCGCAGCTGAGACGCGGCAAACTGCACCGTTTCAGACGCTGTCGATTCATATGTCACTCTCATCCGTTCATCCTCCGTGATGATTCTAATCTAAAGAACAGGCGGCCCCACCGAACTGACCTTATGTCACTCCAGAGAGCCGCCCGGTTCCGGAAGGTTTCACAACTGTTCAGTACCTTCACAGTTACAAGGTTTCTGTCTGCTTTCCCATCACGGTGACGCATCATATACCACCGCAGGGTAATTTACTTTCATTCCTCAATATCGCTCAGTGCTTCCTCCATCAGATCAAACAGCACATAATCCTCAAGCGGAACCTCGCTTCCCACATCTCCGCTGTCGATAAACATCTGCTGCTGCTGCTGATAAAGGTCTGCCAGCGTACCGTCCTCAAGACCTTCCCGAAGATCGTCCGCACTGAACCATGTCGCGTCACTGGTCTCGACCATGCAGGAGTCCACATCCTTTGCGCACTGTGTTGCGTACAGCTCGACTGCATACTCATAATTATCTTCCTGAGAAGAGTACTGCATTGCCTTATAAAGAGCACAGCTGAAGCGGAGCAGGATGTCATAGTTCTCATCCGCGTAATCCGGCAGGCAGATCCAGCTTGACATATTTACAGAATCCGTTGCGAATTCCAGTTCAAGCGCATCCTCACAGTTCTCCATAATCTGGTTGCTGTAAGGATTCCAGCATGTACACGCATCCACGGAGCCGGAAATCATGGCCGCTACCATATTGGTCGCGTCCATCTCATATGCCTCAATGTCATCCATCGTCAGCCCGGCCGCCGTAAGCGCGCCGGTCAGAGCGGTCTCTGAAGAGGATCCCGCATTATAGGCGACCTTCTTTCCCGCCAGATTTGACAGATCATCCACAGACGTCACTTCTGAGGACGGCAATACAATAATTCTGTCCGTACTGTGGACAGAGCTCGCCGCGAAAATCGTAGCCTGTCCATTGATGCAGAGCTTGTGTGCGCCGTGTCCGATGTAAGCGAGGTCAATACTTCCTCCCTCCATAGCAGCGATCTCGGATGGGCCGTCGGCAAACTCCCAGAGCGTAATCTCCAGGCCCTCTTCCTCGAAATACCCCTGGTCAATCGCCGTCAGCACTGACCACAGGGATGCGTAGTTTG
>Ga0192263_1111_pt1 | contig 19668 bp, 23 predicted proteins | sample Koala_Koa23_I3_FD_131257 | JGI IMG/M metagenome (GOLD analysis project Ga0192263, IMG submission 131257) | Enriched cells from koala feces incubated with labeled cellulose particles, San Francisco Zoo, California, United States - Koala_Koa2-3_I3 ... | reverse complement strand
ACGCTATTTATGACGCCTCGACACTGGGCATCCCCAAAATGCTTATGCTGGGACTGCAGCACATGTTTGCCATGTTTGGCGCAACGATTCTTGTCCCGATTCTTGTAGATGGTTATTTTGAAGGAGACGGCCTGTCTATTCAGGTCACTTTATTCTGCGTTGGTCTGGGTACATTGTTTTTCCACTTCTGTACCAGATTCAAGGTTCCTGCTTTCCTGGGATCGTCCTTTGCTTTCCTGGGCGGATATTATACGGTTGCCAGCTTAGATGGCGGTATCTACACTAATATGTCGATGGCAGAAAAGCTTCCCTATGCATGCGGGGGCGTGGTTGTTGCCGGATTTCTGTACCTGGTTCTTGCACTGATCGTAAAGTTGGTCGGAATCCGGCGTATGATGCATTTCCTGCCGCCGGTTGTAACCGGTCCAATCATTATCTGCATCGGCCTGAGCCTTGCGCCTTCTGCAATTTCCAATGCATCCATGAACTGGCCGCTGGCCCTCATTGCTTTCGCGGTAGTTGTGATCTGCAACATTTGGGGAAAGGGAATGCTCAAAATCATTCCTATCCTGCTCGGTGTTGTCATTTCCTATATCTGTGCGCTGATCTTTCATGCAGCTGGCATGACCAATGCGGATGGTTCGTCTATCCTTGATTTTTCAGCAGCTGCATCCGCAGGCATCGTCGGTTTTCCGCCTTTCCGGCTCTGTAAATTTGATATTACTTCCATTCTGGTCATGGCTCCCATTGCCATCGCGACCATGATGGAACACATCGGAGATGTCAGTACTATTTCCGCGACGGTCGGTAAAAATTTCATTGAAGACCCCGGCCTGCACCGCACATTAGCAGGTGACGGCCTGGCGACTGCGTTGTCTGCCATGTTAGGCGGACCGGCAAATACGACCTATGGTGAAAATACCGGCGTATTGGAATTGAGCCATGCCTATGATCCGAAAGTGCCGCGACTGGCTGCGATTTTTGCCATTGTTTTAAGCTTCTTTCCAAAAGTAGCTGAGTTCATCGGCTCCATGCCGGATGCAATCGTCGGCGGCATCAGTTTTATTCTGTATGGAATGATTTCCGCGGTTGGTGTCCGCAATATTGTGGAAAATAAGGTGGATTTCACCAGCTCCAGGAATCTGATTATCGCAGCTGTCATTCTGGTCTGCGGCCTTGGCTTCTCGGATGGCCTGACCTTTTCCGTATTTGGTACGGACATCACGCTTACCGCGCTTGCCATCGCGGCAATTGCCGGTGTTGCATTAAACGCCATCCTGCCCGGTAACGAGTATACGTTCAATGATACTGATACACGGGATGCATAAATCGGACTGTGCGCAGTACAATGATCCAAATGCAGAGTCACTGTTTTGGTATTTCTGGTTGGAAAAGCACTTTTGGACAATTTCGCTCATAGAATAAAGAAAAACCGCAGTTTTTCTGATCTGAGGTGCTTTTTTGAAAACATTTAAAAAGCCGTTATCTCCGGAAGAAGAGAAGGAGTTTCTTGCGCGCTGTCAGAAGGGGGACATGGAAGCCAGAAATCTGCTGGTCGAGCACAATCTGAGGCTGGTGGCGCACGTGGCGAAAAAATACCAGTCGCCCGAGCTGGATCCGGACGATCTGGTATCAATTGGGATCATCGGACTCATCAAGGCGGTGATGACCTTTGACAGTGAGAAAAATTCAAGGCTCGGGACGTACGCGGCGCGGTGCATTGAAAAACCTATCCGCTCGCCAACGCGTTTTCGAGTGAGAAAGAAGCAGTCAGAGAAGACAGATGGCGGATTTTTGCTCAGTTTTCGGATAATAATTACCTGATGTGCCGGACAAAGGACGAAAGTGTGCGCTATAGGAATGCTATAGAAAAATGGTCTGGTTCAATTTGAACCAGACCAAAACTTTTGATGCGCAGCAAACGAGACAAGAAAAAAACAGGCTTGTTCGATCAATAAATCAATGACAAGGCTGGAAAAATCTGTTACACTATGGATTAATACAACGGATGAACACAGCGGGGATGCTGTCGGAGCGAATGTATGTTAAAACGCAGGAGATGGAGGAAATGGGATTGTATTATAGTCCGGGAAAAGAAGCTTTCAGACAAATCCGGAAAGCGGAGTATGTGGACAAGTCCGGCATGATTTCTTTTGTGAACAGCCGGATCAATGTCCCAAAAAGTTCATATGTTTCACCCGTGCGAGGAGATTTGGAAAATCCTATGCGGTAAAGATGCTTTGCGCTTATTATGATTACAGCTGTGATTCCGGAGAATTGTTTAAGGACTTAAAAATTGCCGGGGATGGCTCTTATAAGACGCATCTCAATCAGTATCATGTTATCTATATAGATATTACCTGGTTCATATCGCAGCTTCTCAGTCAGGGTAAAAGCATAGACCAGATTGTGCTGCTGATGCAGAGCCAGGTGATCGAAGAACTTGCCAGTGATTATCCGCAGGTAAAAGGCGGGACAGACCTTCCGACTGCGCTTTTTCAGATCGCGGAGTCTACAGGGCGGCAGTTCGTTTTTCTGATTGACGAGTGGGATGCGATTTTTCGAGAAGCAGCTGATAATGGTCTTGTGAAAGAGCAGTATTTGAATCTGCTTCGGGGCTTATTCAAAAGTCCTGTGACCAACAGGGCTATTGCTGTGGCATATATGACTGGCATTCTTCCAATCAAAAAATATGGAAAACAGTCGGCCCTGACCGATGTTCTGGAGCTTACTATGGTCAACCCAGGGAATCTGGCCTGTTATGTAGGTTTTACAGAAGATGAAGTGAAGGCTCTCTGTAAAGAACATGAGTTGAATTATGAGGATATGAAACGCTGGTATGATGGATATTCGTTTGATGACAGCGGATCTGTTTATAATCCGAATTCTGTCATGGAGGCAATCTCCATGCGTAATTACGATACGTATTGGACGAATACGGAAACATATGAGTCTCTGAAATCTTATATAGAAGAAGACTTTGACGGAATTCAGAGTGCTCTGAAAAGTATGCTGAGCGGACAGGATGTTCCTGTCAATATACGGAAATTTCAAAACGACATGAGCATTCTGAAAAACAGGGATGATGTTTTTACTTTGCTTATCCATCTGGGATACCTGGCATATGACAGGAATACAAAGACGGTACGCATTCCAAATGAGGAAATCCGACAGGAATTTATTACCGCTATCGAAGACAACTTCTGATTGAACTGAAAAAAACAGGTAAAAGCAGACAGGCGAACAAGTCATTTTTAACGGGCTTGCCCGCCTGTCTTTCTATTCGCAGCAGCTTCAATCACTGCGTCGAGCAGAAGCTCTTTCTGAGCGGAAGGACAATTCAGCTTCTTTATGCGCTGGCTGACGGTTTCTGCATGGATGTTGGCAACACGTTTTGCCAGTTCTTTTTTTCCGGCTTCTGTTTTGGGATAATGAACAACCACATGGATTTCAGCACTTTTTCTTGCCATAACAGGCACCCCCTGGTATTTCAGTTTATGTATGAGAAGTTGTCCGCTATTACCTTGAAATATAGTGTGGTTTGTGTTTCATATCTGAATGATTGGTCGGCCCCGGTATTAGTACTGCTACATTGGCAGCTACTATATTGGAGAGTTTTTGTGTTACTGCCGTGTAACACCAGAAAATAAATTTTAAATATTGACAAATGTGTGCTATTAGATTATATTGTGTATATCTAAACCGCACAATATAGAATCAGGAGAAATTAACAGTGAAGATTATAATATCCAACACATCGGACAGTCCTCTTTATCAACAGATTGAAGACCAGATAAAGGATGCAATATTGCTGGAAGAATTGAAGGAAGGTGATTCCCTCCCATCAATCCGCTCCTTTGCCAATGATTTAAAGGTCAGTGTGCTGACTATACGGCGGGTATATGAAGATCTGGAAAGGGAAGGGTTTATTGTATGCCAGGTTGGCATTGGCACATTCGTGTCAGCAAGCAATATTGAACTCCTGCGAGATTCAAAACGGCGGCTTGTAGAGCAGAAAATGCAGGATATGATACAGACGGCGAAATCATTGAGTATCAGTAAAGAAGAACTGAATGCGATGATGGACATTTTATACGAGGAGGACTGAGATGGATTCTATTTTAGATGTCAGAATGTTGAACAAGTCCTATATAGGAGGTTTTTCAATACGTGATGTCGCATTTTTCATGCCGGAAGGATGCATTACTGGCTTCATCGGTGTGAATGGAGCGAGAAAGACAACCGTGATCCGTTCTATTCTGGGTCTTAGTGCACGGGATTCCGGTCAGATACAGTTTTTTGGACTGGATTTTGATAAGAATGAACGACAGATCAAAGACCGAATTGGTGTAGTTTTAGATGCGGAGAGCTTTTACGAAGACCTTTCCCTGGCTGAAATGAAAGATATCATTGCGCCATCTTACACCCGCTGGAGTGAGGCAGAGTTTCGGGAATATCTGGACAGATTTGAGCTGCATCCAAAGCAAAAAATTAAATTGCTTTCTAAGGGAATGAAAGTAAAGTATTCCTTGGCGCTGGCACTTTCACATAAAGCGGAGCTTTTAATCATGGACGAGCCTACCAGCGGCCTCGACCCATTAATCAGGAGCCAGGTTCTGAAAATCCTGACAGAATATATGGAGAAAGGCGGAAGGGGTGTACTGTTTTCTACTCATATTTTGTCTGATCTGGACAAAATCACGGATATGCTTGTGATGATTGACAATGGGAAAATTGTTTTTCAGGATGAAAAAGACGCGCTTCTGAATCAGTATCGTATTGTCAAAGGAGATGTGCGGCAGCTGAACGAACCTGTTCGCAAATTAATTTTGAATATCGAGGAAACAGATTATGGCTTTACAGGAATCACCAGACAGATTTCTGAACTAAAACAATTCATTCCGGATGTCATAGTGGAACACGCGGCAATCGAAGACATTATGCTGGCGAATATCAGGAAAGGAGGAAAAAAGTAATGCTGTTCAATCTGATAAAGAAAGACTTTTTGATTACCAAAAAACATATTCTTCTTTTCTTTTTGATTGGAATGATTATTCCTCCGGTCTTTCAGTGGCAATTATCTGAGAATGCAGGGGTTTTAGCTTTCACATTTAGCGCATTGCTTTTTATTGATCTACCATTAACATATAATTCCATGAAAGAATATAAATGCTCAAAAGCGGCTGCACTTCTTTGTGCGGCGCCTTATTCGCGCAGACAGATCGTTATTTCAAAATATATTTTTGGCACAATTATGTATCTGGCCTGCTGCGTTCTGTTCCTGGTACAAACCTTATATTTGAAGGAACTGGGCGGATTTCATATAAAACTGGCGATTCTTATGTTTTTTGTATTTGCTCTTTTTCAGGGAATCTATATTCCGGTTCAATTTAAAATTGGATATGAAATGGCTCGCAATGTTTCACTTATATTATTTATTTTGATTTGGAACGTTATCGCATATTCAATCGTGTATGAAAAAACAGCATTTTTGAGTTCGTCCGGATTTTATGGAATCCTAAGTGTGTTGAGTATTTTCATATTAGTCGCGTCAGCCTGCCTGTCCATCAATATCTATGAAAAGGCGGAACTGGCATAATAATGAAGGAAAACGTGGATATGAAAAAAGAAATTTTAAGCTGGGTCTTATACATAGGTTTTGCTGCTTTATTTATTTGGCTTATTATACATTTTGTTGGTCAAAGAACGGTGGTTTCCGGAAGCTCTATGAACAACACGCTGGCTGACGGAGATAATCTGATTGTTGATAAGCTGTCTTATCGATTCAGTGATCCAGAACGGTTTGACATCATCGTTTTCCAACCCTACGAGGATTCAAAAGAGCTTTACATAAAGCGAATCATTGGCCTTCCGGGTGAGACAGTCCGTATTGATGAGAATGGAAGCATTTATATTGATGGAAAACTGCTCGAAGAAAATTATGGAAAAGAAGCAATCCAAAATCCGGGATTAGCGAGCGAGGAAATTACTCTGGGAGAGAACGAGTATTTTGTGTTGGGAGATAACAGGAATAATAGTAAAGACAGCCGAAGTGCGGATGTCGGTAATGTGCAACGAGATACAATCGTCGGAAAGGCGTGGCTGCGTATATGGCCGATTGGCAGTTTTGGTCTTCTGATTCATGGATAAGAGAATAAAACAGAGACATACCGGATTTTAGCTATATTTACTTTGAGGTGAAAGAATAATGGATAACGAAAAGATATCGAAAATGGATGAACAAATTTTAAACTACATAGATATGTCGGAAGAACAGCGCATAAATGCTTTAAAAGCGCTGAAATCAATCGGCTTTTATCCGGCGTATGGCACTGAAAAGACAATGCGAAGAATCATGGATAAATCTGTTTCTGGAGAAATTCCGCAGTTTTATTTTGTTTTTAGAAAAGACAGACTCATTGGGTATCTGTTTATTATTGGGGATGATCAGAAATACAAAGCGTTTCCGTGGCTGGCTGTCACGAATATAGACGAGCTTCCGATGGATATTACAAGATTCCTTATGGATATCCTCATAAAGGCATGTAATGGTAATGCGAACATGGCAGATTTAGCAGAAAAACTCCTGGCGGAGTATGAAATAAGAAGCGGCCATCGTCCCGATGACCTTTGCAGATAATACCTTGCTCACATAAACTATATAAGGGAACATGGCCAATTGATATGAATTGAATGTTGAAATCAAAATAGAAAAATGAAAGTAACGCCGGTTTTTTGATGCGCAGGGACACAATATGTGTTTTGTGGTTTACGCCTATTGCATAAGGAATCCTTCGATTCTGAGAGCATTATCCTTATGATACGACATGTGTTCTACGCTTGACTGATAGGGTAATCGCTCTTTTATCTGTCTTAAGATTTTCTTAAGAAAAAAGTTTGAGACTTCGGGCTGAAAAATACGTCTTATAGTATAGAAGTACTTCTTACAAAATAACCAATCAGCAACAAATGAGACCATGAAAACGAGGAGACAGGAGATGGAAGACACACAGATCATCAGGATGTATGAACTGCGCGATGAGGACGCTGTGCTGGAGACCAGCATCAAGTATCAGAACTATTGCTATAAGATTGCATGGAATATCCTGATGAACCATGAAGATTCGGAAGAGTGTGTCAATGACACATGGCTTTCTGTATGGAACTGTATTCCTCCTAAGCGTCCGGCTATTTTGTCTGCTTTTTGTGGTAAAATCACCAGAAATCTGGCACTCGACCTGCTGAGAAAGAAAAGCGCTATGAAGCGGGGAGATCTGCATCTGGAAGCAGTGGAGAGGGAACTGGATGAATTAGGAGAAATAGCCGGAGAATCAGCGGAAGATACCGCCCTGCGCCGGGAACTGCTGCGGCAGGTTGAGGGCTTCCTTGATGGACTGCCGCAGATGGAGCGGGTAATGTTTGTCCGGAGATACTGGTATCTGGATTCCATCCAGACGATTGCGGAGCATTACGGAAAGACGGAGAGCAGTGTGAAAAGCATTCTGTACAGAATCCGGAAAAAGCTGAAAAAAGAGGTGCGGCTATGAGCGAAAATGGGAAAAGGTTTGTAGAATTACTGGGGGATCTGGATGAGCGGATAATCGGGGAGGCCTCCATCGGATGGGAAGATTCCTTTATAACAGATGCCCAGGCGGAAAGAGCAGGCGATCATCCTTCTTATCAGATATCTGCTGTAAGGAAAAGAAAACGAAAATGCAAACAAAAAGCAACGAATACGAACAGACAAAGGTGGGGGTTCCTTGCAAAGGTGGCCTGTGCGGTGCTTGCCATTGGTGTGCTCAGTCTGACACAGCCACAGGTTCGCGCTGCGTTGTCCAACGCAGCTGTGAAGATTGGCGAAATCCTTGCCATCGGAAATGATCTGACGCCATATACCGAGGTGGTCAACCAGGTGCAGACAAAGGATGGAATTGCTGCAACACTTAAGGAAGTGATACTTGCGGACGGAGAACTATACGCATCGATTGCCCTGGATTGGGCAGAAAGCGAAGAGGAAACAGAGCTGCCCTATCTTGGAACCGGAACGTTGAAAATCAATGGGGAAGATTACGAGTGGACGAGCCTGCAAAGTGGTGTTATTCCTGAACTGGATGAGGACCTTTCTAACACTGGGAATTACGTCATCTATTATCTGGGAGAGGAAGGATCTTTTTCAGACGACTTGCAGGAGATAGAATTGACAGTAAATGTTTACAGGACGGACAAAATTGATGAAGAAGGAACTCCGTTCACATGGGATTTCAGCGCGTCACGTGAAGAGTTGGAGAAAAATACACGGACTGTTTCCACAGACCAGAGTTTTTATGATGAAAGTACAGGCATTGAATTCCAGCTGGAGACTGTGACGATTACGCCTGTCAGCAGCCGAATCCGGGTCTCCTATAATGATATTTATGAGAAACGGGAGGAATCCGGGTCAACTCCGATGGAAAATTATGTGTTGCGTGGAACGGATAGTGAGGGAAATAAAATCCAATATTATTCTTCAAGCGTCGGTGCCGGCTATCAGGTCTTTCGCGCGGAAAACAATTCCTGGAACGAATGGAAACTTCCATCTGGCGAAAGTGAATGGATAGAGCTGCAGCTTTACCGCGCGGATATAACGGATACTTACAATTCGGATGATTCTATGGCAGATTCTTACGGATATGCCGAGGAAGAGACAGGAGGTTCGGAAGAAGAGTATCTGATTGAAGAAGGCGGCTATTCTCTTTCTGATGATATGTACGTTTCGGTAGGCGAATCGGTGCGGATTATGTTGAATTCCCCCAATATTACCAGTGGTGAATAATTCCATTTTAGGAAACCAGTTATTAATGATTGATGCTAAATGAGGAGGAGGATAATGATGATTAAGAGAAGGTCAATGCTTCTAGTAAGTGCAATGTTGATGTTAAGCATAACTGTTTATGCATGTGCAGAAAATGCAGATATGTGTGAAACGGAAATCGAGACTGAGACTGAATATGTCCCGCAGGAAGCAGAAGTGGATGAGGAAGAATATCCTGAAATATTATCAAATTATGCTGAGGCAGAAGAGGAGGAATCCATTGAGTTAAAGGCGGTATTTAAAACGGATGAAGGGGATACATTACTTTATTACCGAATGAGTGATAGTGTGCCCCCAAAAACATGGTTCTTTGGAAATCTGGATCCAGGGGATGGAATTGATTTTGATGGTTTTACTGTAGAAGTAATTGCCATTAGTGATGATAAACTGGATTATTTATTTATGATCGATGATTTGGGTGAATAATTCAGAAAGGCTCAAAGTTTAAGGCAAGGAGGAACAGTACTGAAATAAGTTATGTGTAGAGGATGGAAAAAGTATGAATAAAAGTAAAAGTATGGGAAAATTTATTAAATGGATAGAAGCTGTTATTGCAAATAACCATAGATATGCGCCGATGGCAGGAGTAGACATTAAAAAGAGTGCAGACAGATTGTTTGAAAAAGAAGTACCGGATGAGAATGAAACCACTAATGATTCATTGAAAAAGAATGAGATGAAGGAATGATGAGCAGCATTGGAGATATTTTGTATGCTCGATGATTTGGGCGAATAGATTAGAAAATCGCTAAGTTTAGGATTAAAAAATTAGGAGCAGGAGTAATCTTTCAAGTCTGATTTGCCAATTTACGATTGATCATTTCAGAGGATAAGATATATGCAAAGGACAGGCAGCGCTGATGATTGCTGCCTGCCCTTTGCATATGATGCGCAGAGCCGGGTAAGGAAATTTTCGGCTAAAGTCGTACCCTGCTCGCGCGAGCGGATAGGGTGAGAAAAATCCCCCTATCCGATTAGCTCTTGATTTTTATAAAAAATGCGACCTGACCGCATAAAACCGTACTATTATAATAGAGGATCATATGAAAGGCGGTGAACTGCGTTGGATGACAGGCAGATTGTCGAGCTGTATTTGAATCGGGACGAAAAAGCGATAGAGGAAACCTCCGCGAAATATGGGAAAGCTTGCTTTCATATTGCCAATAATATTTTGAATGACTGGCAGGATTCGGAGGAATGCGTCAATGACACATATATGACTGTCTGGAAAACGATCCCGCCCCAAAAACCAGATTGTTTGTTTGCGTATGTCAGCAAAATTGTCAGAAACCTGTCATTGAAGAAATTAGAATATAAAACGGCGAAAAAACGTTCCTGGTTTGCTACAGTGCCATTCGAGGAGTTAGATGAAGTGCTTCCTGATCACCGCATTAATCCGCAATATGATACGGAAAAAATCGGGGAAAAAATATCCGGCTTCCTACGTAGCGAAAAGGAAGAGGCACGAAATGTGTTTATCCGCAGATATTTTTACTTCGATTCGATCAAGAGTATTTCGAAGCGGTATTCATTCAGTGAAAGTAAAGTGAAGAATATGCTCTATCACACACGGAAACGGCTGAAAAAGAAGCTGAAGAAGGAGGGCGTTGAAATATGAGGATATCAAAATTAGTGGCAGCAATGAATTATTTGGATGATGACCTTCTTTTGGCATCAGAAACTTATGATAACAAAGGGGGAAACGATGTCCGGCGTGCCTGGATGAAACGGGTCGGTATCGGGTTTGCGGCATCTGTTGCTATTGTGATCGTTTTTTTGGGTGCTGTAAATTTAAAGCAGGATAGCAATTTGAAAAGCGACTGGATTGCACTGGAGGATGTGAAACAGATTCCGGATGTTGAAAAAGTTACCGATCTGACGATTGCTTCGGATAATGACGATTATTCTTTTGAATCTGTAAAAATCACATCGGGTGAGATGGTGATCCTTAATACGAACTCCGTCCTGGAAGAAGATGATGCAAGTACCTTCCTCGGACATTTTACGGGCGATGATATATGCTATACGGTTGGCTACATCTGCGATGGGGCATATACAGAAGTACAAAACACTGTTACAGATGAGGATTATAGTGGAGGGGTTTCCGCTGATCAGGCCGGAGAAGTCTGCTGGTGTGTTTTGAATATTTCATCATCAGAGGTAATCATGGATGGGAGCATCCGGATAGCTGCTAATGATCTGGTATTTCGAGACTACGGAGAAGGATTCCTAACTCTGAATGAGGCGTGTACCCTTGTAATTGATGCGAGCGCGGCGGTATTGAATTCGTCGATACAGAGTGTGTACCTGTATGATTATGACACAAAACAGGAAACAGAAATAGGGAACAGTACTAAAATTACCTGCAAAGTAAGCGAGCCTGGCGTATATGTTATATATGCCGTTACGGAGGACGGAGAGGTTGTGAATTTAAAGAATTATGTTACGATAGAAACTGAGACAGGCGAAGGCTCTGGAATTACAACATTGCACTTCAAAAAGAAGTAGAGTATCAGTAATGAGGAGTGCCGGAGAGAAGTCTTCGGACTCATGGATAAGGGACTTATTTGGTATTTGCAGGCAGCACTACTATAAATTCGGCGCCTTCCTCCGCTGAATCCTGCATAGCGATGGTGCCTTCATGCAGTTCTATAATCTCTTTCGCAATGCTTAGACTTAGCCCAAAATGATTTTTATCGGTTCTGGACTGATCATATCGGTAGAAACGCGAAAACACTTTCTCCTTTGCTTCGTCTGGGATCCATCGCGCAATATCTTGGTACGAATCTGGTCTACGAAAGTGCAGCGGTACAGAGCAGCAACGTGTTTATTCCGGCACAGATCATTGGTGTAAACGCAAAAAGCTCCAACCAGGAAGCGGCTCTGGAATTTGTAAAAGAATTCCTGTCTTCGGAATGCCAGAGCGAGCTTAGTGTCTCAGACCGTGGCTATCCGATCAATAAGACTGCTTTCCAGATCATGGAAGAGGATGTCCTGGGTGCGGATGATTCCGGAGAAACAAGCTAGGGAGTAAGTGCGGAAGATCTTCGCAACCAGTTTGACCAGATAGAAGCTATGATACCGGAGCTTTCCAACCGCAGCGTTACAGATGCAGTTATTACAGATAGTGTGAAAGAAGAGGGTCTGAAATATCTCTCAGGCGAAGCTGACCTGGATACTGTAGTAAGCAGTATTATGCAGACGGTGACCTTGCACCTGGCGGAATAAAGAAAGTGAGATACCGCTTCAGATTCTCTCATGTGCTGATTTTTGTAAAGGGTCATTTTGACCCTTTACAAAAATCAGAGTATAGCCTCGATGGGAATGCTCATTTTGTTTGACATTATGATTTTGGCTTTCGAAAGATTGTTGATATGCTTCATACATAATTCTGGAAATGACCATTCAAGCTTATCAATCACGGTTTGAGACGGTCATTTCTGTGTTTTTAGCTTCACAATTGTACTTATACGAAAAACGTTTACAATTTGGTTACATCGCATCCATTGAAAAACAGGCTCGCACATATTAATATATAGGAAAACTATTTTAATAACTGATCATCAGAGGAAGTGTGTTGTGTGAATATGAAAGAAAGAATATTGGTCATTGAGGACTCTGCGGCAATCAATGAACTGATTTGTATCAATCTGGAGACGGCGGGGTATGAGCCGATGCCATTCTGGGATGGTGATGCTGTTAGTGCGTGGCTGCATGATGAGAAACGTCAGTGGATATCATACCAAAGTGAAAATAATATCGCCAGGGGAAACAGCTTCCCCGATATGGATGCTCCCGTTGGTTCGGTCACTTCGCCCGCCGATCTGGCACTTCTTGATGTAATGCTTCCGGGAAAAGACGGCTTTGCGCTGCTGCCGGAGCTGCGCGCGTTGAAAATCCCGGTGATCTTTCTGACGGCGAAGGACGACCTGAACAGCAAGATTCATGGCTTAAAAGATGGGGCAGAGGATTATATCGTTAAGCCGTTTGAAATGTTGGAACTGCTTGTTCGTGTGGAGAAAGTGCTAGCGCGTTACCGAAAGGAATCAGAAGTCTTTGTGGTGCGAGATGTTGAAATTTTTCCGGAGGAACGGCGGGTAACAAAGGCAGGAAAGGAGATTTCTTTGAAACCTATGGAATTTGATTGTCTGCTGCAGCTGGTGAAATATAAAAATATTGCCCTCAGTCGCGAGCAACTGATCAATATGCTGTGGGGTGTGGATTTTGATGGCGAGACACGCACCATTGATGTGCACATTGCGAGACTGCGGAAAAAACTGGATTTTCAGGATGTCATCCAGACAGTGCCTCGCATCGGCTACCGATTGATTATATGTCCGTGATTTGTGAAGCAAATCATGGACGAAGGCCGAGCCATCGAGCGAAGCTCGATTTTATAATGGCGAGGCTTTCCGCATATCCATGAGTGAGGAGGCCAAGGCATGAGAACGAAAATATCAGTCGTGTCAGCTCTGCTGCTTCTGATGTTATCTCAGATTTTTTCCATCTGGAACCTGTATGAAACACAGATGCGAATGATCAGTGTTGTGCTCGGAGATGAACAGACGAGCCTTTCTTCTGACATCAGTTCTTTTTCGAAACAGATTTCAAAACTTGGCATTACGGATGAGCAGTGGATACCGGCTGCGGCGCGGACGGTTTTTCAGAGTTCTTACAGCAACAATGCGGTGCTTTATTATGATGGCGAAGTGCTTGCGAACAGTACATCCTATGAATTTGATCTGGAAGCGGGGACGCCCCTTGGTGAAAAATATCAGAAATACGTGCTTATCAGTGCGTACAGTTTGAGTGACTCAGTCGCTTATCTTGCCGGAATAAACGGGAGCATCCTTCTGATTACCTATATAGAGGAATCTTCTTATGGCTCAGGAAATGGATTCGCTCTTCTGCATTATCGGGATGTTACGGTTATCTTTCGGGAAAGCAGACTTCTTTTTCTGCGCGGAATTATTATTTCGCTGGCTCTTGCGTTGATTCTTGGCCTTGCGTTGACGCTGATTATACGCAGACTTTTTGTGCCGTTATATCAGCTGAAGGATACAGCAAATGTCATTGCGGACGGGCAGTATGAGGAACGTGTTCCGTTGAAGAGGAGGGCAGGAAAAAAGGAAGATGAAGTTACGGAAATCGCACGGGCCTTCAACTGCATGGCAGAGAACGTGGACGAACATATCCGGACACTGGATGAGATGAATGAGAAGCAGCGAATGCTGCTCGGCGCGCTTTCCCATGAACTGAAAACACCGATGACCAGCATTCAGGGATACGCAGAGCTGTTACAGCGCGTTTCGCTTTCTACGGAGCGGCAGGCGTCTGCACTGAACTATATCGAGCAGGAAAGCCGGAGGCTTTCACGCCTGTCCGTTAAAATGCTTCAGCTGCTTGAACTGTCGGATGAGTCCGATATCGAATCGAAGGACATTTCCGTTGAAACGCTTTTCTCGAAAGCTAAAGATATCGTTCGGAAAAGACTGGAAGAAAAAGAGATTTCGCTGCAGCTTATAGTAGATTCTGACCTGACAGTTACCGGAGACGAGGATTTATTACTCTCTTTATTGACCAATCTGATCGATAACGCCAGGAAAGCCAGCGCGCCGGGCAGCACGATTACCCTGATCGCTTATTCGGAAGGACTGTATGTTCAGGATGAGGGCTGCGGTATCGCACCGGAGGAGCAGAAAAAGATTCTGGAACCATTTTATATGGTAGATAAAGCCAGAACACGCCAGGAAGGCGGTGCCGGCCTGGGCCTGGCTTTATGTGCGCAGATTGCCAGACTGCATGGCGGAAGAATTGAAATAGAAAGTATTCCTGGGAAAGGCAGCCGGATAGGGGTGAGATGGAATGTTTTTCAAACGAAGTGAGAGGAAGGGTTTAAACTTTAGAGGGAAGGCTCACCAGAACATGTCCCGATTCGTGCAACGAATCGAGGACGCAGGCCGAGCCATCAAGCGAAGCTTGATTTTGGATGGCGAGGCTCACCAGATTCTCTCTGCTACACGTTGTTGCTTCTTTGGCTTTTTCCGAAACCCGAGGACAATCATACTTTTTCTTTTTGGCGTAGTGCTCTGTTTTTTGCTGAGCAGCCGTGTCACAGAGGTGGCTGAATATTACGGGACGACCATGCAGGCGGCGGAGCCATTTATCTGGACATTCGGTGATTCTACTGCAATCTTGATGATTTCACTGCTTCTGATTTTTCTGTTTTCTGACCTGCCGAAGCTGACACCTTTTACGCCGTTTCACCTGATGCGGATGACGAAAAGCCGCTGGCTGATTTCGCAGCTGCTCTATGTCATGCTTTGCACTGCATTGTATATTTTCTTTATCCTGGTTGTCACAGTCGTGCTTTGCATGAAATATTCCTACACAGGAGATCTGTGGAGTGAGACGGCGGCCATTCTTGGTTATTCTTCTTTAGGTGATCAGCTGAATGTTCCATCTACGGTCAAGGTAATGGAGAGCATTACCCCCATCGGCTGTATGGCACAGGTTGCGCTGCTGATGTTTGCTTACAGCTTAACACTTGGATTTCTGATTCTGCCGGGTAATTTGCTGTTCGGGAAAAAGACCGGGATGTTTTTGGCTCTGCTCTACAGCCTGTACGGATTTTTGCTCGACCCGGATGTACTTGGGAAAATACTGGGGCTTGAGACCTGGGAACTCTATCGTGTCCGCAGTATTGTCGGCTGGATCAGCCCGCTGAATAACGCGGTCTATGGGATGCATGATTTCGGATATGACAATCTGCCGTTCATCGCACAGTCTCTGTTGATCTTTGGAGGCATATTGACAATTGGAATTTTCATTTCCTGGCGGGCAGTGAAAAAATACAATTTTACGTTTCTGGGGACGTGAAAGCAGAAAACGTATTTTCATTGTTGGCATCATGTGGTATACTTGAACAAACAAATAAACACAAATAAACTGGAAGTATGATGAATGTCTGGACACTGTTGGAAAGAGGGTGAGTATTCTGGAAGAACTGGAATTTGAGTGGGATGAGGATAAGAATCAAAAAAATCTGGAAAAACACGAAACCAGGACTGTTACTTTAAATAAGGATCAAAAATTGACAGAGGAACAGATTCTTGAGATAGAGGCTGCGAGAAACAAGCCTATTATCTTTGATGAGGATTCACCGGAGTTAACGCCTGCCATGGAAAAAGCATTTACGCTTGCTGCGAAAAGCAGAAATAGAGTCCGGAATATTTCTTAAATGAAGACGGTTGAGCCTGTTATAGTCAGATAAATCAGACAAAGAAGAAAAGGGAATGTTTAAATGGACATTCCCTTTTCTTCTCTATTAGCCTGAAAGTGGAATTCGATTCGTCAGCGCCGTCCAAACACGAAGTGTTTATCTCATCGACGGCGCGACTTGCCCTCGCCGGGTTATGCCCCCAATCTCCGATTGTGGGGCGCGGGCATCCTCGCCCTTCGGGCGGGATATCCGCCGAAACGGAGCGAGGGGAGCGTTTCCACTATAACGTTTACAATTTGGTTACAACCTGGCAAGGACTTGGCAACATCTTTCCTGATATACTGTGATCGTAAGAAGAAAACGTAAGGCAGTTACTGCCGCATATTGAAAGGGGAGCATTATGAAAAACAGAAGACGTTATCTTGCCCTGTTGCTTAGCGCAACGTTGTTATCGGGCTGCGCTGCCACACCGGACAGCAGCATTGTGCGGCAGAAGGGAAGCCAGAGTCAGGATAATTACCGTGAGGCGGATGACGGTTCATCCAGTGAGACGCAGAATGTTTCCGGCGTTGAAGTATCGTTACAGGACGGCTCGGACACAGGAAGCAGTGGACAGAAAGATACCGTTAGCGGCAATAGAGAAAATGTCCTCGCCACCCGCCTTGGCGTACCGGATACTTACACCGCGACAGCCTCTACATCTGATGGAAGTTTTACCCTGACCTGTGACGCGGCTGCCTGGGTGCCGGATGTTTCACAGGTGCCGGTTTACTCAGTTTCTCAGATGGAATTCACTCAGAAATTTATTGACCTGATAACAGAAGCTTTTTTCGGAGAGAACCCGGTTTACGATTATGCTTATTACTATCAGACGACAAAGGCGGAGGCATTAGAGAAGCTAAATGAGCTGAACGAGTACCAGGCGGAGGGGAATACTGACCCATACGGTTATATCGAAGCTGCAAGAGAAAGCGGCGCATTTGAGGATGGGTCTGTCACGGAGGATGATATCTTCAACCTTCAGGAAGAGATTGATGAGTGGGAGCAGGTTTACGCGGAAGCTCCGGAAACGGTGGAAAAGACGGAAGTCACGCCCGGTTTTGGCGTAACCACTTACGAGGATGAGAATGGAAACACGGTGTACTATGAAGGTTATTTTAACGGATTTGTGGAAACGGAGGACGGTCTTTTTTCCTATATTTTGAAGAGTTCATCCCCTACACCGATGTCGATTAAAATTTCCCGCTATGCTGATAAGGAAGAGCTGGCAAAGAATGTCAGCTGGGAGGAAACCTGCTACGATTCAGAAGCTTATGCTTCCAATGCTTATCGACCAACGCAGGAACAGTGTGAGGAACTGGCGGGAATCACGGTGGAGGAGGCAATCGCAGTTACAGACACGTATATGGAGCAGCTGGGGCTGTCTGACGAATTCTCTGTGGGCTTCACGACGCATGCGTGGCGGAGCCTGGAGAGTGATCCCTTTACATTATATACGTACACGGCAAGCTGCATCGACGGAGGCTGGTACATTGTTTACACACGGACACTCGACGGGATCCCCGTTACCTACGAGATGAAAGAGGGCGGCGGACTGGAATCCATGGAAAGCACGACGGAGCCGTGGTGCTATGAATTAGTGACCTTTATTGTGAATGCGGATGGTCTGCAGGAAGCAGAGATTCAGAACCTGTATGAGGTCGGGGAAAAGAAGTACGAGAACGTGGATTTGCTTTCTTTTTCCGAGATAGCGGAAATATTTGAGCAGATGATTGTGATTCAGAATACAAACAGGTACGAGAATTCTGCAAGTCTGGAAATTACAGAAGTCACTCTTGGATATATGCGCATCTATGATCCGGGCGCGGACAGCCGCAGCGGAACACTCGTGCCGGTGTGGGATTTCTTTGGGAGTGAGGAAGTACACAGCACATACGATGGGATGGAATACACGAATTACATTGACTATCCTGGCAACAGCTTTCTGACGATCAATGCGGCGGACGGCACGATCATCGACCGCAGTCTGGGGTATTAGTATTCTACGATTTGAGTGACAAATGGGCAGGATAGCGGGGCTGGTGAGCCTTGCCATTTCAAAATCAAGCTTCGCTTGATGGCTCGATACCGTTCTCGATTTTCTGCGAAAATCGGAACATTGCCTACGTCCCAGATTCGTTGCACGAATCGGGACATGTAAGGCATAGCTAAGGAAAAATGAGGCGCTAAGGTGGATTTTAACAGAATGCTGCATGAGAAAAAATTTTATCTGGCGGTTCTGCTCTCCGTGGCAGCTATCATAGCTGGAACTACCTGGCCGGAGACAAAAAAAGATTCGCCTCTGGCTTGCGGTACCTTTCTGGAGCTGCTGAACAGTTCCCTGCAGTCTCAGACCGTGCTTTTTATTTTGCCGCTCGCTGCGTCCTGCCCTGCGGAGAGGAGTATCTGCGGGAGAAGGATTCCCATTTCCTGCGCTTCCTGATCATCCGTCGAAGCAGAGTGGTTTACTGTCTGGACAAGGTGGTGACCACCGCGCTTTCCGGAGCGATTGTCTGGCTTTTGGGGGCATTTTTCTCGGGGCTTTTCTTTTTTTGCTTTTTTTCAGCCGCGAAGCACTCTGGAACTGGCCGATCAATACGATTTTTACTTTGCTTGCCACGCTGGGACGCATCCTGCTATCGGCTTCGTCACTCGCCAGCCTTTCCGCAGTCGCCGGTGTGCTCGGTGGAAGCGTATATCTGGCGTTCGGTGTCCCATTCCTTTTGTGGTACGCCTGCATCATCCTGCGGGAGCGCTATTTCGGAACGCTTTACTGCATTGCCCCAACGGAATGGATCACGGCAGAAAATAACTGGGGAAATAATCAGACGGGACTCTGGATTTTGCTGCTTTTACTTGCGTTATTCTGTGCGGCACTGCACTGGATCTTGCTGGACTGGAAACTGAGAGAGATATAAAAGCGAAAATGTAACTGTGAAGGTAATGAAAAATCGTGAGAAAACAGACAGAAACAGATATGAAAATTTATCGTAAAAAACGCAGAAAGGCAGCTGGAAATGCTCATTTGCAAAAAAAGAATGTCCTTTTCGTGCTGCTCTGCATTTTAGCAGTTATTTCCGGATTGCAATACTTAACATCTTTTGGAAGCAGCATATTGGAATGCTTGTCGGAAAGCGTACAGACCGGCTATATGGCTTTTTCGAGTGCATATGATAGAAAAAGCAGAAATGAAGGTACATCGGTGAGTGGAGCTTTTGTAAAGCAATGCTGCGAAATATATGAGACCAGTAAGGAACTTCTCGTTCTTGTGAATAAGGAATATGCGATACCAGAGGATTATGAAGTTTCTCTTAGAAGCTTAAACGATAGTGATGTAGAGGTAGCGGAGGTTCTCTATGAAGACCTGAAAGAGATGCTTTCTGATGCCTGTGAAGAAGGAGCGTATTCTTACTATTTCGTGTCTGGCAAAAAAGCCCGGAGCAGGTCAACAGGGACTATGAGCGGATTGAGGAAATGAATGTTGAAGCGGCGTTCGCCCTGGATGAATCAGATATTGATGAAATCATCCGCGAAAAGCAGTTAAGGGATGACAGTG
>Ga0192263_1109_pt1 | contig 20176 bp, 16 predicted proteins | sample Koala_Koa23_I3_FD_131257 | JGI IMG/M metagenome (GOLD analysis project Ga0192263, IMG submission 131257) | Enriched cells from koala feces incubated with labeled cellulose particles, San Francisco Zoo, California, United States - Koala_Koa2-3_I3 ... | reverse complement strand
CCATTTGTTCTGGTTTACAGCAGCGGTAACACCCAGCAAAATTCCTGCAAGGGCAGTAATAATAATGCTCGCGGTACCGATTGCCAGCGTCCGGGGTACCCTGGAAGATAATTCTGAAGCTACAGATACGCCGGATACCCAGGATTCACCAAAATCAAGATGACAGAGGTTCCACAGATAATTGCCAAGCTGCACGATATAAGGCTGATCCAGGCCGAGCTGTGCACGAATCTGAACAGCCGCCTCTTCTGTGTAGGTACTCCCAAGGATTACGGAAGCTGCATCACCAGGAGCGAGGTACAGAAGAGTAAATACGACAATGATTACCGCAATGATTACCGGTATCATCAATAAAATTCTCTTTAATATATATCTTCTCATTCCACTACACCTTTTCATTTCTAAATGGTGAGCGAGCCATCCAATCCTCTCCCGCGTGTATCATGGCCATCCGGTCATCTGCCGGAACTATGCGAAACAGCTGTTCTTTCTGCACTTTTTTTCTTAGCTATTCCAACTTATTTATTTGCATACAGGTTATAGATGCCTCTCTCATTTTTCTTTGTGGGCAGAAAACTGCGTCCCTGCCCACAATTGATTTTCCAGTAAACGACTTCCGCCGTTTTCAAACAGTTTCCAGCCGCCCCCAACTACGGAATGAACCCTTTAGCTCAGACTTCCAAGATACGGCAGAGACATATACGCGTCATTCACAGTCAGTCCGGTATAGGTGTCACTATATGCGTAGAGAATCTGCTTGTTGAACATCGGATACCAGGTCAGATTAGCCGCCTCATACTCGTACATCGCCTGGAGATTTTCTTCCGTCTTTCCGCCAACAGCGGTCAGTGCATCATAGATCTCATACAGTGCTTCATCGCTGTGGAAGTATTTGGATACTCCATTTTCCTGTACCGCATAGAGAGAACCCCAGAACAGAGACATATCCAGGATGCCGCTGCCGCCAGCCAGCGTCAGGTCCCACTCGCCCTCTGCCAGCTTCGCCGACTGTGTTGCCGGATCTACGTAATCCATCACCACAGTAATGCCGGCCGCTGCCAGATAGCCCTGAATCAGCTCCGCAAGCTGAGAATCCTCGCCTACATTATTTGCCAGAAGGACAAGCTCTTCTCCATTGTATCCAGCTTCTGCGAGCTTCTCCGCTGCCAGATCCAGATTATACTCACTGTAATTGCAGATCCATGTATCGGAATAATCCGATGCGGTATCCATGCCATAGGTAGTCATCTCTTCGCCATGTCCCTGATATACAGCGGCAACCAGACCGGCATTATCAATCGCGTAGCAGATTGCTTCACGAAGGGCAAGATTATCAGAAATATCACGCCCTGACATATTAAACGCAAGTCCGTTAAAGGTACCATTTGTGGTATAGTATGCTGTAATGCCGTCCGCGGAATCTACCTGGCCTGAGATACTCATATCTACCTGGCCTGCCAGCTCAACCGTACCGCCAGTAATGGCGATGGACATCTGTGTTGCCTCGGTGACAAAGCTGATCTCAATGGTGTCAAAGTTTGCGATGGAAGCGTTCGGGATATTTTCTGTCTTCCAGTAATCCGCTCTCTTTTCCAGTGTGCAGGAGCTGCCCTCTACATAACTGGTGCATACATACGGGCCTGTACCAACCGGCATCGTCGCCAGATTATCCTCGCTGTTCTCATAAGCTTCCTCTGTGCAGAGCAGCAACTGTGTGCAAATCAGATAGAAAACGCCCTCCGAGTCATCATCAATTGTCAAAGTGAAATGGGTGTCATCAACTACCTCAACACAATCGGTCTCATAATATGTAGAGACGTTATGGCCAATTTCCTTCTGCTTATTTAACGCCCATTTTACATCCTCGGACGTAAACGCATTACCCTCGGAGTCTGTGATTCCTTCATACAGGGTCAGATTCCAGACGCCCTCCCCGGCTGATTCCCAGTCCTCCAGGAGAATCCCTTCATACTCCCCGTTATTCAGAGAGAGCATTGTCTCATATACCTGGCTCAGAGTAGCGAAACGATACGGATTTGCCGTGTTGATCGCGCTCGCTCCGGTAAAGGAATTGGTCAGCGCGACATTCAAAGTTCCGCCTGACTCCTCAGCGCTCGCAACCATGCTGCCTGTCATCGTTCCTGCTAATAACGCACATGTCATTGCTGCAGCTAAGCCGCGCCGAAAATTTCTTCTCGATATTCTCTTCATGATTACAGTCCTCCTTGATATTTTTCCTGTTTTTTGTTCTTTTCCGTTCATTCCAGGGTGGTATATCACCCCTTGAGGTCTCTTTCTGTCATTCTTTTCCGTCAACCCTCGTAAATCGAAGCCTCACCGGATTGGCGCGCGCCTGCCTTTCCGGTATTCGATGCTGTTTTTCGCTGCCCGTCACACTGTGAGGCAGCGTATTGAAATCTATCCGCCGCATGCTGTGGATAGATATCGGATAGGGAAATCTCCCCCGTCCGCCGCGTCGACCGGGTGCGGCTTTAGCCGCAAAAACTCCCTGCCCGGTCGTGCGCATGTAAGACAGTGCCGCAGATCCTTCTGCGAAAACTGTATTTACCGGTTTTTATCAGATCAGTCCATAATGCTTCATCGCATAAGCAAGACCATCCTCCATAATCCCCTTCGTTACAAACTCTACCTGACTCTTCATTTCATCCGACGCCTCTCCCATCGCCATACTGTGCGCGGTGCAGCGAAGCATCGGCAGGTCATTGATGCTGTCGCCAATGGCGTAGCTGTTCTCAAAGGAGACTCCAAAATGTTCCTGTACCTTTTTCAGGCAGTCCGGGATCGAGACTCCCTTCGCCACCAGCTCTTCCATATTCTGTTTTTTCCCGATAATGTCCAGATCCTTCGTGGCAATTTCCTCAAATCGGGCCAGGTCGCTCTCTTCGTTTGTCCAGACGCACACCTTTTCAAAAGAAAAATCTGCTGCGTCGATATCCAGGTCTGTCTCAAAACCACGGCTCGAAAAATGTGCCTTCAGCCCCTGCAGAAATTTCGGCAACGGCCTTGTCTGATCAAACTGAATCCCGATCCGGGACTCAAACGCTGCGTCCAGATGACAGCTTCGAACCGCTTCCACAATCCCATGGGCAATGCCCGGCTCCGGTCTTTCATCCTGCAGGACTTCCCCGCCGATTTCCAGATAAGCGCCCATCGTGCAGATACAGCCGTCAAATCCGATCTCCCGCACGCTTTCTTCCACATGGGTACAGGGACGGCCTGTATAATAAACTACATGATTCCCATTCGCCCGGATCGCGCGGATCGCTTCCTTCGCGCTTTCAGGCACAACATGTTCTCCGGAAATAATCGTTCCGTCTACATCAAAAATCACAAGCTTTTTTCCCATTTCTGCCATTCCTCTTTCCCTGAGTTTTCTGTGTTTCAAACCAATGCGGCACAGCTTCGCTTCATTTTATTATTCTGCTTTCACCACAAACCGGTAATCTGCGGAATAGTCAGAGTAAATAGTCACCCCCGAAATATTCTTTCGCATCGCAAAGACGTTAACCGGAGAATACAGGTAAGCAAACGGTTCCAGGGTTTCCATTTCCAGAAGAAACAGCTCCTGAAGCTTAGTCTCACGTTCCTCCCTGTCTAAAATGGTCTGAATCTCATTTGCCAGAGTGCGGATTGTCTCATTCGTATATCCGGTCTGAAACATGTCATTTGCAATGATCGAAGCAACCTCTGTCTGCGGATCACTGCAGGTCGGTGTGAAGGAGCCCAGAGTCAGATCATATTCCCCCGCAAACCGCCGCTCCTGAAATTCATCTACGTCAAGAGGCTCCAGGATGATGTTCAGTCCGATCTCCGTAGCGCGGGACTGAATCGCCTGCGCGATTTCATCTGCCCGCTGTAAATTGGATGCTGTATAAATCATGGAAATCTCTTCGCCATTGTAATCGGACGCCTCTACCAGCGCACGGGCTGTTTCCATGTCATATTCATACTCGTATCCATCTACGTAGCCAAGATTCCCCTCCGCCACCGGCCATGTCACGGCAACGCCGCCTCCCAGGATACTGTCGCAGAGCATTTGCCGGTCTATGCACATAGACAGCGCTGCCCTCAGATTGTAGTCATTAAAAATTTCTCCCTCCGCAGAATTGTATCCAATGTTCACCTGACCGTCAGAAACGACATCCACTAAAATATAGTCCTCCTCATCCAGTACTTCATGGTAATCTGTTGTGAGCATTGTCACGATATCCGCTTCGCCGGATTCCAGTGCATTCACCCGTTCCGTATCGTCCTCACCGCACATGTAGATAATTTCATCTACATTTCCGGTATTTGTCCCCCACCAGTTTTCATTCCTGGTGAAGTATACGACTGCTCCTTCCTCCTCAATCCGGTCTACCATATAGGCTCCGGTTCCGACCGGTTTCTGAAAGAACCCTTCCGGATCAGCTTCATAAGCAGAGCCACAGATAATCATCACAAATCCGACCTCATCGTAAAAAGTGGGCATGACGGAGTTCAGATAAATAACCACCGTATAATCGTCCGGCGTCTCCACCCGGTCAAGGCTTCCCCAGAGATTTGTATACTCAAGAGTTTCATCCAGCAGTCGCTCAAAGGTGACCTTTACATCATAAGATGTCAGCTTCTCACCATTATGAAATACCACATCCTCCCGAAGATGAAAGGTATAGGAAAGACCATCCTCTGACATGCTCCAGTCCGTAGCCAGAGCCGCAGTGTAATTTCCTTCATGGTCATTCGCTACAAGCGGATCTCCCCAGAGATAACCTGCGTCATCCTGTCCATAGCCCTGGTTGCTGAATTTATCCAGCGAGCTCAGTTTATTCGCATAAGAATAAATGGTGAGTGTCACCGCATCCTCCGAAGAGGCTTCTTCGTTATAAGAGGTATCCGGCTCATTTTCGGATCCCCCTGACAATGAGCCGTTTCCACAGCCGGTAAGTAAGAGCGTCGCCACAGCCAGAACCAACAGTAATAATCTTTGAGCACACCGTGCAGCCATTGTTCGCGTATTTTGACTTTTCAAAACATCTGATCTCCCGTCTGTCATGATCTGTTTGTCTTTCAGGTATACTCCAGTGTTAACATTTTTTGACTTTTCGGTCAATAAAACGTTTTTTTGATTGTGAACCGTTTTTGACTTTTTTATTCTTTTCGGGTCAAATGTCAAATTATTTTCATCTGAATGCAATACCCTGCTTTCACACGAGCTATAAGACTATACGCGAACGCATTTACTTACCAGTTTCCTCTCGGGTACTTCTCTGCCTGCTCCCTGTAAGCATCATTTTTTCCAAGCCGTTCCTGATCATGCCATTCAGAATAGTATGTAAAGTCCGGGCGGACTGCTGCCTCCGCGACCGTCGGGACGGTGAGAATATCCGCCACAACGACATTGCTTCTCAGACCGGTCACCTTAATCGGGCCAAAACGCACCGCCTTCGGGACAAACACCGACATCGGTTCATCGAACTCAAACGTCTGCATCTCGTCACGGATTCCATCGCCCATAGTAAAGGAAACGTGTGCACCCAGATCACGCATATTTTCCATATTGGTGCCGTAGAAGCAAATGATGCGGTCACAGTTCATCGTGTACCTTGGATACGGGCCATCATAATATCCGTCATAATGGCCTGTGATTACTTTACCCTCTCCTTTATCGGTTCCAGGCATAAATTCGCCGTCTTTCGTAATGAATGAAAATTCAATATGACACGGAGCTTCATCGAAGCCCTCACCGCCATAGGTGTATACCGGAGCTGTGCCAAAAATCGGCGTGCGGCTCTCGCTTCCACAATCCTTCACCAGATACTTATCATATTTTCCCATCGTCTGTCCTCCTGTTATCTGATTATCAAAATTCTGCTCATCTGTTTCATCTTTTCATTTTTTGTTCATATCCAGAATCCGCAGATATTCTCTCTGCTTCGGCCAGCCGGTCTCCCATACCGGATGACCTTCCTCCCATCTGCAATCCCCATCACGGTTCAGGCAGTGTCCTGTCTTCTCATCCCAGCTCTTTCTCTACATCGCTGCACTTATAATGGCGGTCGCTGCCATTATCTACGACAACCGATTCATCCGTCGGAAGCGGATAATAGGTATGCTCGATATAGCATGCTTCCTTGGACGGCTGCGTCAGAATATTAATATTCAGGAAAGCCCTGCGCTGGTTGCTGATCTTCATACCTGAATTAGCCAGCCCACGCGGTACATGAATGCAGCATGGCTCGTCAAAAGAAAGAACCTCAGCATCTTCATCAAGTCCAAGCGTGAAGTCAATGTGTGCTCCCAGATCTTTGGGATTCTCCGGATCCGTCCCCAAGAATACCCAGAGCATCTCTGCCTCATGGCGGATCTGTCCCTTGTATCCTCCGCCTTTATGCCCGTCACGTTCCACGTTTGCGGTATGGAATACATTATCATCCTGTCCGTGAAAATGCTTCATCGCTTTCTCGTCCGCAGGCAATAATGGAATATACTCCACTACATACGGCGACCATTTCGCGTACTCCGTAAGAAACCGGTACTCCTGTCCAAGCACCCATGTCCCCGGACGATTTGGCCTCGGTCTCTCATCCTGCCGCAAAAACATCGGTTTGCAATAATCATCATACTTTCCCATTTTTACTGCTCCTTTCCTGTTAATAAACTTATTTGACACACAGCTGCCCGGATACGAAACAGCCGCTTTTATAAAGTAAAACGGCAAAAGTCGTTTACTATATTTATGCATACAGCCGTTGAGAAATGGATTACTCACACCCATACAGCTGTTACATTTCCATCAGACATACTTTTCTGCCGCAGTCGGCAAAAAATTCCCCGGCCATCCGAACTGCGTCGAGGCCTTTTGAATTTGCGGTTTGCGGATCAGGCGGTGCAAGATGGGCATATAATTCCGCGTCTGCTCCTTAGCCCATATACAGATCGCTCTTCGCCTGGCGCAGGTGATTCTGATATTCCTGTGTTCCATAAAGAGCATCCCGGAAGTTAATCAGTTCTATCTGATTCTCACGGATCCAGTTTTTCAGCCGGTCTGAACAGAGCGCTTCCACATCCAGAATGCGGCCCAGTGTGAAGCGGTTTGCCCTGGGGCCATAATCTCCTTCGCGGTACATATAATAATCCAGATACCCGGGATGCCAGGACTGCTCTACAATCACATCATCGCCAATTTCCATCAGATGATCCGGATCGTCAATATAGTAGCTGGCCGGATCATAGTTCTCTACCTCATCCACAGAATTGGTCTGCAATGCCTTGTAGGCGTTGAACGGGTCTGCGATAAAAATCTTCCGTTCCTCCCATTTTGCGTCGGGCAGGTCCATTCCGCTCTGTTCTTTTTTACTCGCAAACCGGATCGCGATCCCGTACTCTTCACAGATCTGATCTACCGCGCGGCTGATCAGAGAACCCTTCGGCATCGTGCTGGTCGTATCCGGCGCTTTTCCAAGAACCGAAATACAGCGCTCCATCTGTGCACGGCACTCTGCAATCAGCTCGTCATAATCAAAATCTGCTGCGGAAAGCAGATCATGTCGAAAACGATCTGTGCCCGGAATCACCAGTGACGGAACCTGATCCGCTCCCAGAACAGGCGACCCCCAGAAATGTGCGTGCCAGCCAATTGAAATCCATGGCAGTTCCTTTAATCGCTTCAACGCATCTATCGTCCCTGGTGTATCGAGCATCACATCAGCCGAAGTGACCACGCCGTTGTAAATAGTTTCAAAAGTTCCAATATTGGCGACATCCGTATAACCGACGTCATCCGCGCGGACAACCATCTTCTTCATCCTGAATCCCTCCTTATAAATCATCTAAATAACAAATAACCTTTTTCTGCTGCTTTGAATTTATTTCTGCTGCTTTGAATCATTTTCTACTGCTTTTTCGGGAAAAAGGTAAGCGATGAGGCTCCTTTCACCCGCACACCTGATCCGGTGGCTGTCAGACAGCCGTCCGTCCCAATCTCATAGGATGCGATGTCGCCGCTGACCAGGCATCCGGTCACAAGATATCTTCCATTTGGAGAAATCGCAGACGCGCGCGGCCAGTCTCCTTCTATGGGCATATTCTGTATCAGAGTCAGCTGCCCATCCTCCTGGTCAATCGCGAAGACAGCTACGCAATTGTCCCCATGGATGATACTGTAAAGATACTTTCCATCGCTGCTGATCTGAAATGTCTGCTGTTCATGCACACCCGGAGCGGCCGCCCGATGTCCTTCCGGAAATGCATTGACGGTGCAGATTTTTTCAAGACCGCCTTCCTCTGTATATCGGAACGAACAGACATAATGCTTCCCGTCAATGCTTCTCTCATGATTGACAAACAGAAACGGCTTCGTCGGATGATACAAAGCGAATCGAGGCTGCTCTCTCTCGTCCTGCGTTATGACACTGTTTAAAAGCACCAGCTGCTTTTTTTCATAATCAATCTGATACATATAGAGTCTGCCTGTGCCTTTATCGCATACAGCATACAGTTTTCCTGACGGCGAGCGGGTCGCGCTGTGCGGATGGGCACTCATCCCACGCCCCTGTGCGTTAAAGCTGATCTCCGGCGGATTGTGATCTTTCACATCCAGCACCTCACCGAGTGACCCGTCTTCCTTCACCTCAATCAGCATCACCACTGCCGGCTCAAATACATTCATCGGGCGGTATCGTCCATCCTCTCCCTTCACCATTTCTGTGATAAAATCATCGCGGGAATGATGGGCCGCCACCATATATCTTTCTGAAGGATCCAACGACATAAATACCGGATTCGTGCAGCCTGTCACCTTACGGAACAGCTCTGTTACCTGCCCGGAATCCGGATCAACATGAAATCCCAGAATCTGTCCGCTCATCAGGTTCACCCCGGCCGGACGGCAGGTCTCATTATTTATGTACAAAATCCCTTCCTTCGGTTTTACCAATGAACAATTCAAGGAAATTCTGTCATTCAGCATCTCCAGAAACTCCAGTTTCCCGGTATCCTGATCTAATGTCAGTAAGCCCAGGCCCGGCGCCCCACCATGCTCCTCCCAACAGCCAACGTATAAAAAAATCTTATCTGCCATCATTCGAATGTTCTCCCTTTGCGAATGATCCGTTGTGAACGATCGCTGCAGGCGACCTCTCTTTCATGAATATCGTGAATGATCGTTGCAGGCGACCTCTCTTTCCGGTCTGGCTGTATTGTACAGGCATCCTTTCTGTTTCATCAATTGGAACATCATTTGGTCATGAACATTTTTTGACTTTCTTTTTCATTTTGGTTCAGAATGTCATTATTTTTTCATTCCGGCGAATGTCATTTTTCATTCATCTGAATCATTCATTCACTGTTCATTGATAAACTAACATGCAGTTTTGTCCCCTGCACTGTCAGGGAGCAGATGAACTTCCGTCAGTGGTTCTGATATTTTCCCTGGCATACCTGCGGCCAGTTCTGAATTTTCTATTGAATTTTCATAAAATGGATTTTCGCTCAGCTGATGGCGCAAAAACAGTGAAACAATAATTGCCATTTCCTTAAAATACCGCTATAATTTATAGTGGATGACAAATTCCCTGTTTACTATAGCTTATCGTATTTTTTTGACAGGAGGTATAGAATCTTGCTTTCTATCTATTATGGAGATATGCCCGAAGCCATCTACAATACAGTAATTTTTTTCAAAAACACCTATATGGATGACTGGATCACAGATGATCTGTGCAGAAAAATGATCCTGGATGTCGACAAATCCATCGTTCTGGGACCCCATGTCATTGACTCTCCCGTGCTGGGAGGCATCGCCCCGGGAGAGTTATCAGGAGGGGTCAAAACATTGATTGCCATTTACAAGGTGCCGGAACGTATTTTCAACGCCTCCGCCTGCGGGGACAACTGTGCCAAATGGATACTGAAAATAGGCGAGATACAGGATATCACTATCAACCTTCGCCATCTCATGGACTTTGGAGATGGTGCTTTTAGCATAAAAGTAATAAACACCGGCCAGGTTGTGCACAGTATGAACGAGCTTTTGCCGATTGCAGGGCTGATTGTCAGATAGGAGAAACCATGAAGGGCAGTTACCGAATCATCGTATCTAATGCCAAAATCCGATACGATTTTACACTAAAAAGAAACATCACCATATTAAAAGGCGACAGCGCAACAGGCAAAACCACGTTGGTGGAAATGATCCGTGAATATTACGAAGCCGGCCCTGACAGCGGAATCAGCCTGCGATGCAACCGCTCGTGCCGGGTTTTGGGTGGTCGAGACTGGAAGCTTCTCCTCTCATCCATCCACAATTCTATTGTATTTGTTGATGAAGATAATGCTTTTTTGCCGACAAATGAATTTGCTGAAGCAGTTCGAGATTCCGATAATTATTATGTCCTTGTGACACGGGAAGGGCTTCCAAATCTTCCCTACAGTGTTGAGGAGATTTATGGAATCCGGCAGTCCGGAAAATACGCCGGAATCAGACAGGTTTATAATGAATTTTACCATATTTATGGACGAACCGACTTTTTAAAGCCGGTTCGTCCAGAGCAGATTATCACAGAAGATTCCAATTCAGGTTTTGAGTTTTTTCATGGGTTGTCCGAAGGCAAACGATATGATGTAGTAAGTGCCCGCGGAAAGTCCAACATTTTTGCGCGAATGTTGGACTATACCGATGCGGATCTTCTGATTATTGCGGACGGCGCCGCATTCGGCTCAGAGATGGATCGGGTGATGAAACAGGCGAAAACAAGTAAAAAAGTGTCGCTCTATCTGCCGGAATCTTTTGAATGGCTGATTTTAAAATCAGGAATAATTGATGGAAAAAACCTGCGCGCAATACTTGAATCCCCCGAAGATTATATTGAAAGCCGTCTTTATTTCAGTTGGGAAAGATTCTTTACGTCAAAACTTGTCGAACTGACAAAAAACGGCTACCTGCAATATTCCAAAAAAACCTCAACCCTTCTTACCTGCATGACAGCATAGTGGCTGCAATCACATCTGCTATGGAGATGATCGACTTACGATGAGCATGCGGGCGTTATGTCCTGCGTCTTCCTATTAATAAATTCCATCGGCGGATTCACAACCCCCTGCTCTTCTGTATCCGCCTCTCCAGCGAGGAAAATACGCACCGGTCTATGAGAATTCCAATCACGATGATGACCAGCATCACTGCCGTCACCTGATTGATATCCGCCATATCCCGGCCCGCCATCAGTGAATAGCCGAGTCCGACATAGGCCGACATCACCTCGCCGGACATCAGCGCTCTCCAGGCGAACGACCACGACTGCCGTAAGCCCGCGAGGAATCCCGGCAGGGCCGCAGGAAAAACCACCTGCGTATACATCTGCATCGGGTTTGCACCCATCGTCGCCGCCGCCCTTTTGTGGATCGGCGGCACCTGGGCGATGGCGTTCTCAATCGCAAGCGCCACGCTGAAGGTGGAGCCGATCACAACCACGAACAAAACCGCGCTCTCGTCCAGGCCGAACCACAGAATCGCGAACGGCACCCAGCAGACGCTCGGAAGCGACTGCAGTCCATTCATCAGGGGTTTCAGGCAGCGGTTTAAAAAAGCGGAAGCAGAAATCAGAAGTCCCAGCACTGTCCCGGTCAGCAGTGCGATCACAAACCCGATCAGCACCCGCCTCAGGCTGTAAATCACGGCCTGCCAGAGTGTGCCGTTGGCGATCAGCTTTTCCAGACTTTTCACGACTCCGGTGGGGAATGGCATCGCGTAGGATTTCCACCAGCCAAAGGTTCCAGTTCCAAGGGTATAAATAGCCTGCCACAGCAGGACGAGGAGGATGTAAAAGCAGATGCAGGTGAGGATTTTCCAGGCCGTACCTTTCCCTGTCAGTCTGTTCTCCACGGCGTTCTTCTCGGAAGCAGTTACAGGCCGGCTGTTCCTTTGCGACGTATTCTCACTGGTCATATTCTTCTTTTGCAAACTTCTCCACCTCCTTCTCTACACACGATAAAATCTGGTGCCGCGTCGAAAGGAACTCCGCCGAATCTATCTGGCGCGGACGTGGAAGGCTGATATCAAAAATCTCCTTGATACAGCCGGGGTTGTCGGAAAGTACCACGACCCGGTCCGCCAGAAAAACCGCCTCCTCCACACTGTGTGTCACAAAGAGAACCGTTTTTTGGGTCTCCTCCCAGATCTGCTCCAGGTCGGAGCGCAGCTTGTTAGTCGTCTGTTTGTCCAGCGCGGAAAAAGGTTCATCCATCAAAAGGATGGGGCTGTTCAGGCAAAGAGCCCGCGCAAGGGCTGTTCGCTGCTTCATGCCTCCCGAAATTTCATGAATCCGGTAGCTGCGGAATTCCCACAGCTTCACCATTTTCAGGTACTTCTCAGCCCGGCGGTTCTGCTCCTCCTTCGCAACGCCCGCCAGCTTCATGCCAAATCTGACATTGTCAATCACATTCAGCCACGGATACAGTGCGTGCTCCTGAAACATCATGACCCGGTCCGCGCCGGGGCCGGTTACTTTTTTTCCATTCACAAAAAACTCCCCGGCGGTCGGCGCGTCCAGCCCGGCGACGATATTCAGAAGGGTCGATTTCCCGCAGCCGGACGGCCCCACGATACAGACAAATTCTCCATCATTTACTGTCAGGGAAATATCTTTCAGGGTCTCCTTCGCGGAAGAAGCGGTGTTCGAAAAAGATTTTGCGATATTTTTCAATTCTAATGACATGTTTTCTTCCTCATGCAGCACACAACGCAGTGCCAATAATCTCGTGATCATGACTCATCGTCAAGCAGCCCTTCCAGAATAGAAAGATCGGTCAGCGAATCATCGGGCAGCTCGTCGATGAAGCCTTCCGCTAAGGAAACATCCGCGAATTCGAGCAGAGCGTCTTCATTGAGCTCCACGGTGACCGTTGTGCGCGAGAAGGAGCTCAGGATCACATCCTTTTCATAGGTGTTTCCGGTGACCTCACTGATCTCCTCGATCATCGCGTCGACGGAGCCATCCAGATCCGCGTTGATCGCGTCAGTCGTGTCAATGTGCACCTGCAGGAAGGTCTCCACCACCTCCGGGTATTCCTCCAGGAAATCCTTCCGCACCACGATGACGGCGACCGGATAATTTCCCGAATAATAAATGTCCTGATAGTCCAGAACCAACCCGACATTTTCCGAGGCGGTCAGGATCGTCCCCCATGGCTCCGGGACCAACGCGGCGTCCACGCTCCCCTGGTCAAACATATTCTGAAGATTGGAATTGTCCACGGCCACGACCTCTACGGTGCCGCCCGCTGAGACCGGGGAGAGATCGTTCTGGGAAAGCAGGTTGAGCAGGCACAGATGCTGGGTATTTCCCACCTGCGGTATCGCCACCGTTTTCCCGTCCAGGTCTTCTACAGAAGAGATGCCGGAGTCCGTACTCGCCACCAGGACAGCCCCCGCGTCTGACGCGTTCGCGATCACGATGACGTCCCCGTCCGATTTCACATTGCCGTTAATCGCGGGCACCGGTCCAATGTATCCGATGTCAATTTCCTGCGCAAAGAGGGCTTCCACTTCAGAAGAGCCTGCGGTAAAGGACGTCCAGGAGACATCATACCCGGAGCCGAGCGCCTCCTCCAGGCTCCCCTCGTTCTTCATCACCAGCGCCTGCGCATGTGTAATATTAGGAAAATATGCCATCCGCACCTCGACGGTTTCACCGCCGGATTCCGTACCGGAAGAGGATTCCGACGTCTGAGAGCCGCACCCTGCCAGGCCCAGTGTCACCATCATCATAAAAATAAGCAGGCTTCCTCTCTTTGCGCGTCCCAACACGGCATTCTCTCTGTTTGAGCAAACGTTTTCATGAGGCCCAGTCAGATTGCGTTTTAAAAATCTCATAAATCTCATAATATTCTCTGCCTTTCTACTTGTTTTCTTTTCTCTCTCCCTCTATAATAGCAGTATTATACACGAACGAAATGAAATGTGAAAGCATTTTTTACACAAACGTTTTCACTCCGTGGAAAGCATTCTGGCCAAAATACCTTTCGCTCCTGCGCATCAGGGCCTCACGAACGAAATCTTGCGTATAATGGCAAATTGGGGGTTCCGGCTTGTCCGGGTCAGGGGTAGACCACAGAAATGGAATTTTGCGGGAGGAAGAAGGATGTCTCTAAAGAAAATAGCTGAAATGACCGGCGTATCAGTCTCCACGGTGTCAAGAGTTTTAAACAACCGGGATTACAACTGCGCGTCGGAAGAAGTAAAAGACAGGATCTGGGCAGCGGCTGAAAAAATCCAGTATGTCCCAAATGAGAGTGCGCGAAACCTGAAAAAGGGAAACAAAGCCAATGGCGGAACTCCTGCCCGAAGTCTCGCCATTATTCTTGAACGCTTTGAATCTCTGGATGATGATCCTTTTTTTCGGGAGCTGTACCGGAGTGTCGAGCAGGAGGCTTTTTCCCGCGGCTGTATGATCAGCGGCGTCCAGGTGCTGGACGCACGGCGGGGAAACACAGAAGCTCTTAAATCTCGCGGAAATCTTGCAGACGGGTACATCATCCTCGGGCGCAGCAGCCCGCAGACCCTCAGTCATTTAAAAGCAATCGGCAAAAACATTGTCTCCATCAGCCGGAACCCGACCCACTTTGAAATTGATGAGATCATCTGCGACGGCAGATCTGCAGCGGAACGCGCGATTGAGTATCTGATCAGCAAAGGATACCGGCGCATCGGATATATCGGCGACTGTTCTTACGAAGACCGCTATGTGGGATATTGCGACACCCTGATTCGAAACGGACTTCCCATGGATTACGCCAACATCATCCCTTCAGACCAGACAGCGAAAGGCGGATGCGCGGCAATGAAAAAGCTGTTGGAGCAAAAGACTGCGGACGCCGTCTTCTGTGCCAATGACGCCACCGCCATCGGCGCTCTTCAGGGCTGGCGCGAATACCGCGCGGACAAGCAATACGCCAGAAAAACCGCGCCGCTTCCGGCCCTGATCTCCATCGATGATATCAGAGCGGCCGCGGAAGTGACTCCCTCCCTTACGACTGTCCATGTCCCGCACGAGGATATGGGCAAGACGGCCGTAAAGGTCCTCCTCGACCGGATAGAAAAGGGACATACGGAAAACATCCGCGTGGAATTTCCCAGCCGCCTGGTGATCCGGGAGAGCTGCTGAAACGAAGCTGCCCGCGCATCCATCGGACAGACGGGCGCTTTTCTCCCCTATCCGTTCCTATCCCGGCGCGGAAGAGGATGGCTGTGTCGGTGATTGTAAAACGGCCATCAGCGATCTGTCAGTGGCTGTAGAACGTGCATCAGCGATCTGCAGGTGGTTGTAGAACAGCCATCAACAATCTGCCGATGGCTGTAAAACGGCCGTCAACGATTTACCGGTTCTCGTACAGCTTCGTGTACACCCCATTTTTCGCGAGCAGCTCCTCGTGCGTTCCCTGCTCCTCGATGCCCTTCGGCGTGAGAACGAGGATTTTCTGCGCGTTGCGGATCGTTGAGAGACGATGCGCAATGACAAAGGTTGTGCGGCCCTTTGCCAGCTTTTCGAGGGACTGCTGCACGATCCGCTCACTCTCGTTGTCAAGGGCGGAGGTCGCCTCGTCGAAAATCAGGATCGGTGGATTTTTCAGGAATACCCGCGCGATCGAAAGGCGCTGTTTTTGTCCTCCGGAGAGCTTCACGCCGCGCTGGCCGATGTCCGTATAGTAGCCGTCCGGCAGGCGCGTGATAAATTCATGTGCATTCGCCAGCTTTGCGGCCTCGATGACCTCCTCGTCGGTCGCGTCCGGCCTGCCGTAGCGGATGTTTTCCATGATATTTTCCGTAAACAGGTAGACGTCCTGCTGTACAATGCCGATCTGCCTGCGCAGGTCAGCCAGCTTTATCTTGCGGATATCTCTGCCGTCCAGCTGGATTTCGCCGCTGTCTACATCGTAAAAGCGTGGAATCAGGCTGCAGAGCGTCGTCTTACCTCCTCCGGACGCCCCGACGATCGCCAGGTAGTCTCCGGCGTTTACGGTCAGATCAATATGGCTGAGCACGGTGTCCTGTCCCTCTTCGTATTTGAAGGACACATTTTTAAAACGAATGTCTCCCTTCGCCTGGCCGATACCGACCGCGTCAGGCGCATCCTTAATATCCGGCTCGATGTCCATGACCTCCAGGAACCGCTCATATCCGGAAAATCCATTCTGGAACTGTTCTGTCAGCGTGATCAGCTTCTTGATCGGCTCCGTGAAATTATTGATGTAAAGAAGGAAGGTCACCAGATCCGCAATCGCCATCCGACCGGTCGTGATCAGGGCAGTGCCGACCAGCAGCACGACAATCGTCACAAGCGTCGTCATTACGCCCAGCCCGGAATTATACAGCGCCATATATTTGTAGCTGAGCTTTTTCGCGCCTACAAAACGTTCATTGCCAATGTCAAACTTTTCTTCTTCTATATGCTCATTACCGAAGGATTTTACCACACGGATGCCCGAGAGGCTGTCCTCGATCTGGCCGTTGATGTCCGCCATCCGGCGGCGGTTTTCCTTGAACGCGACCTTCATCTTTTTGTTCAGATAGAGCGCGTAAGCGGCAATGACCGGGATAAACAGATAGGTCACCAGAGTCAGCCGCCAGTTGACCTGCAGAAGGATCACAAAGGAGCCGACCAGCTTGATCAGGGAGATCACGACGTCCTCCGGCCCGTGGTGCAGCAGCTCGCTGATATCAAACAGATCAGCTGTGATGCGCGAGAGCATCTGGCCGGTCTGATGGTTGTCGTAATACGTAAAAGAAAGCTTCTGGTAATGCCCGAATATCTCCGCACGCATGTCGTGCTCAATCCGCGCACCCATAATGTGTCCATAGTAGCCAATATAAAAATTGCAGAAGCATTCTACGGCTACCATCACCAGCATGGCGATCCCCAGCCTTGTGATGATCGGGATCGCCTCGCCGGAGGGCAGCTGTATAACATTGTAAGTGATATAGCGGACGATCAGCGGGATCGTCAGCGTCACCGCGCCGCCAAGTATCGCAAAAAACATATCTGAGAAAAACAGGCTCAGATATGGCCTGTAATAGCCGAGCAGGCGCTTCCATTTATGTTCCATCTTCTTTTCCTCTTCGAGACCCTTTCCCGGCGCTGTGTGTTGATTTCATTTTTAACCCGGACAGATACAAATCACGGAATCAGACTCTCGTGCCGGCGCTTCCGCCTGTTATTCACATACCAGCCCCTGCGCCTTCATTACTTCAATGACCGCGTCCACATGCTTCGCGCAGATCTCATCTGTCTCAGCCTCCACCATGACGCGGATGACCGGCTCCGTCCCGCTCTTTCGTACAAGGATCCTTCCATCCTCGCCCAGAGCCTGCCCGGCAGCCGCAATCGCGTCCTGCACGGCCTGATTCCCCAGCGCGGCCTCTTTATCCGGGACACGCACATTTTTCAACAGCTGCGGGTAAATCTGTACCTCGGACGCAAGTGTTGCCAGACTTGCCTTTTTGTTCATCATTACTTCCATAACCATAATGGATGTCAGAATGCCGTCGCCGGTTGCCGCGTATTTGGAAAAAATGATATGACCGGACTGCTCGCCGCCGAGGCAATGCCCGTTTTCACACATATTTTCATAGACATACTTGTCGCCGACCGCGGTCTTTTCATACCGGATGTCTTCCCGCTCCAGAGCCTTATACAATCCAAGGTTGGACATCACGGTAGTGACAATCGTATTATTGAATAGCATCCCGTGCTCTTTGAAATACTTGCCACAGATATACAAAATCCTGTCGCCGTCCACAATGTTGCCCTCTCCATCGACCGCGATACAGCGATCCGCGTCGCCGTCATAGGCAAATCCGACGTCCAGCCCTTTCTCCAGCACAAATCTCTGCAATTCCTCAATATGCGTGGAGCCGCAGTCACGGTTGATATTGGTTCCATCCGGCTCGTTGTGAATCACATAAGTCTTCGCGCCGAGGGCATCAAACACACTTTTCGCGATGGAAGAAGAACTGCCGTTTGAGCAGTCCAGCCCCACCTTCGTGTTTTTGTAGGAGCGGGTCGCCAGGGAAATCAGATGGCCGATATAGCGGTTCCGGCCTGCCTGGTGGTCCACCGTGCGCCCGATCTTTTCTCCCGTAGCAAGCGGAAGCTCGCCAAGCTCGCCGTCAATGTATTTTTCAATCTGCTCCTCGACCTCGGCCTCGATCTTTTTCCCACTGCCGCTGATGATTTTCAGGCCATTGTCATAGTATGGGTTGTGGCTCGCGGAAATCATGATCCCGCAGTCAAAATCCTCCGTGCGCACTACGTAAGAAACGCTCGGCGTCGTCGTCACATGCAGCAGATACGCATCCGCACCCGAAGCAGTCAGCCCTGCAGAAAGCGCATACTCAAACATATAGCTGGAGCGGCGCGTATCCTTGCCGATCACAATGTTCGCCCTCCGGCTCGGGGAGCAGAAATACCATCCGAGATACCGCCCCACCTTAAACGCATGCTCTACCGTCAGCTTCACATTCGCCTCACCGCGAAATCCGTCTGTGCCAAAATATTTTCCCATAATATAATATCTCCTTTTTAAATCTACGCTTAGTAACCTAACCCGGATAAACCGGAATCGAAATTTTGCCATTTTGCGCTAAAAAAAGTTGATAAGCGGCCTAACCCGGATAAACCAGAACGAAATTTTGCGTAAAAAATCGTTTTTACGCTCCAAAGGATCTGCCGCCAGCTAATTTATGCATCATGCGCCAGGCGCTTCCGGCAAACTACTTCCACCCAGCTCCCTCTGCCGCGCAATCTCAAAGCTGAGGACGCCCGCCGCCACGGAGGCGTTCAGGGAATCAATGTCGCCCTTCATCGGTATGGAAACAGCAAAGTCACATTTTTCCCGGACAAGCCGGCTGACGCCGCTCCCTTCTGCTCCTATCACCAGGCCGATGGGGCCGGTGAGATTCGAGCGGTACGCCGGTGTTGCCCCCATATCTGCGCAGGCAAACCAGATGCCTTCTTTTTTCAGTTCCTCTATGGTATTCCCCAGATTGGTCACACGCGCGACCGGCGTATAGTTCAGTGCCCCGGCCGACGTCCGGGCTACAGCCGCCGTCAGGCCGACCGCCCTGCGCTTTGGTATAATCACTCCGTGCGCGCCCGCCAGATTCGCCGTGCGGATGATCGCGCCCAGATTGTACGGATCCTCAATCCCGTCCAGTAAAATCAGAAACGGCGGCTCGCCCTTTTCTCTGGCCTTTTCCAGAATATCCGAAACCTCCGCGTAATCATAGGCCGCCGCACAGGCGATCACCCCCTGGTGCTTCCCGGTCTCTGACATGCGCTCCAACCGCTCCTTCGGCACAAAATCAATGATAGAGCCCGCTTTTTTCGCTTCTCGCTTAATCGTCTGGATCGGCCCGTCCTGGCAGCCGTCCAGGATCAGCACCCGGTCGATCGTCTTGCCGGACCGGAATGCCTCAAGAACAGCATTGCGGCCCTCGATCAGACCGGTGTCCGGCACTCTGTCCTCTCCCCCTGCGTCAGCCCGGCGGGCATCGTTATTCCCGTAGTCCGCGTGCTGTGGCTGACGCCGTTTATTTTTGCCGCTGTCAACAGCTCTCCTGATGTCTGACATTTTCCCCACCTTATCTAAAACGAGTAATGGTTCCCCAGAGCTTCCAGCCCCCTTGCGGTCAGCTCATTCATCCGGTCAAAGCGCTCTTCCAGATAAAGATACCCCATGACCGCCTCAAAGCCGGTAGCTTCCAGGTACTCTGCCATGGTCGCGTTTTTCGCCTTCGTGTATGGCTTTGCATTGCGCCCGCGGCGATAGACTGAAGCTTCCTCCTCGCTCAGTTCAGGCAGCAGAGACGCGATCATCCTCGCCTGCGCCTTCGCGCTGACACAGTGGGTCACCTTTCTGTGAAGCTTTTCCACCTGCATATCTGCCCGTTTTACAAAAATCGTCCGGATAATCAGCTCGTAGGCCGCGTCCCCGATATAGGCCAGCGCCAACGGCGAGTACTGCTTCCAGTCCTTCAACGGAAGGGCGAACACGGCCGCCATACTTCCGGCAAAAACGTCCCTGAAGGTCTCGCCGTGATCCGTTGTGATGGCGCCTCGTCCGGATGTTCCGCATTCCGGCATTCCATGTCCCGGCTGCTTTGTTCCGCATTCCGGCA